>Ga0182030_10019075_pt1 | contig 13093 bp, 14 predicted proteins | sample 812S3MmetaG_FD_121299 | JGI IMG/M metagenome (GOLD analysis project Ga0182030, IMG submission 121299) | Permafrost microbial communities from Stordalen Mire, Sweden - 812S3M metaG (Illumina Assembly) | ecosystem: Environmental > Terrestrial > Soil > Wetlands > Permafrost | place: Sweden... | reverse complement strand
GCAGGTCGATCGGAAATGACAGCCTACCCGGCTGCGGAACTGGCCTCACCGCTTGCAATGAGGCGAGGCGCATAGTGCGCCGTCGAGGTTAATATGAGGTTAGCTGCTGCGAGAAAACAGACGGTGTATCGGGATTTCTTGTTCCCAGCGTTGCGTGGCTGTAGGTGACTTCAATGCATGCAGAGAGTCTCCCGACACCTCTCGTGCTAATCCGGGCAAGGTCCGTACGAATCAACTGTTGTTCGGAAAGCAAGCCGAAGCTGGTACGGTAAAGCCGTTGGCCAGTGAGGTCAGCAGGGCCGGAGCCACAGTTGTAAAGGCGTAGTTGATGGAAACCTGCGAAAACCCGCCAGTGCCCCCACACGTCGCCGTATTGCTCAATGAGATCATCCCGGAGGTAATGACGACGCCGCGTGAGGTCGCCAGGCCAACGAGGTAGGTGGTCGTGCTGGCGGCATTGTAAGCGCCCGTTTTGGCGCAGGAACTGGCCCGCAGGCCCATGCAGCGTGCGCCCTCCGAGGCGACTTCCTGTAGCACCTCAAATGTCCACACAAGCCGACCAAACTCGATGAATCCGACAATGATCAGCACCATCGCGAGGGCGCAGATCGCGAACTCCACCGCCGTCGTCGCCTGCCGCGCCCGCACGAGATTTGCAGGGCCGCCTGATCTTACGTTTGGACGGCATTTGGCGCCAGCCGTCCGGCGTTGTGACCCGAGAGACGTCATTGCGCCTGGACGATCGTACTTTGGTGCAGGGTCATGTTGCTGATCAGACCATAGTTTCCGAAGATGGCGATAAAGGCCCGCGTGCCACTTACGGTAACGAATTTGCCGGCCAGCGTTCCACCCGCGCATGCGCTTCCACACGTTGCGGCGGCTCCCCAGCTCCACGTGGCAGAGCTGCCGCCCGGGCACCAGCAACTATTCGCATTGGCTGCGGTGCCGCTCGACGATGTCGTCCCATTGGCCACCGCACTGGTCGCGCCGTCGTTCACTGTCACTGTCGCGCCGGCCCAGGCGGCGCCATTGGTGTTAGCGACGATGCCACTGAGCGTGGCAGCGAGGCTGGTGGCGTTGGTCGAGTTGATGTTCGCGGCATTGATCAGCGCATACTCGGCAGCGGCTGCGACTGCGCTGGAGAGCTCGATTTCCTGGTCGTACACACGGGCAAAATCAATGATGCCAGCAAACAAGGTCAGCATGAGGGGTGTGATAAGAGCCAGTTCCACCGCGGCGGTGGCATCCCGCCGTGTCAGCAGGCGCCGAAACCCGCAGCCCGCTTTGCGCTGTTGTCTTCCCGCTGCCGCCGCGTCCGTCCGGCCGGAAACACGGGCAGGGTCTGGATCGACCGCATGGTTGGGGACCGCAGCAATGACGACGGCGCCTGTCGATGGAATGCTGAGCAGGTGCCGGCGTGTCAGAGCCGTCCCGACCCGGTTAGCGCTGCCCCTCAGCCGGATGCGACGGATGCGGCAGTGGGTGGGACAATCCTTGTCACTGGTGGATCGGTCAGGTGACATGGCTCGGTCATTTTTCAGCGGCATCCAGCGCCTGATACCCTGCGAGGGCTGCCGCGGCATCGCTGGGCGAAAGATCGGTGAGGAGTACTTGTGTTGCCTCTCGTGTGTTACCCGACAGCGTCAACGCCACTGCCAGGTCCTGGCGCATGCGGGGCGTCGCGTCGGGTCTTGTGGCGGGACCGCGCAGCAGAGCCACGGACCGGTCTGCCTGGCCGCTGAGCGAGAGCGACAGTGCCTGGTTGACGGACGCTGACCGATTACCGGGTTGTATGCGGAGCAGCTTTGCATACTCTGCCTGCGCTGCCTCGTGGCGTCCCTGGAGGTCCAGCGCCACGCCGAGATTGTTCATCGCCACACCGTCGTTTGGCGTAATGGTGAGCAGTTTTGCAAAATGATGCTCGGCATCCGCGGCGTCTCCGCGCGATAACTCCAGGCGTCCGAGACCGAGTAACGCTGCCGCTGTCGCCGGAGCGACAGCCAATGCACGCCGGTAGGATTCCATAGCCGCATCGGGCTGGTTCAATTGGGCCAACGCGTCGCCCTGGCGCAGCAGCGCGATGACATTGTGCGGTTGCGACTCCAGGATGGAGCTGGTCACGTTCAGCGCTGTCTGGGGCATACCCCCGTCCAGCGCGGCATCGGCAACATTCATGCCGGCTATCCCACTATTTGGGTCGGGCCGGTCACCGATCGAACATCCGGCGAGCAGCCAGACGAGCCCGCACAGGAGCCATCGGTCGATCTGACCCGATTTTGTCGTAATCTGGTTCATGTGCGGAGCGCCCTGATCGTCATTTCATCATCGTCCGGTACACATCGACCATCGCTGGGCCCGCGACGACAAGAAACACGCAGGGCAGGATGAAGACGATCATTGGTATCGTCAGCAGCACCGGCAGCCGCGCCGCCCTGCCTTCGAACTTCACCAGCATTTCCTGGCGCTGCTCGGCCGAGAGGCTGCGCAGCGCCAACGTCAACGGTGTGCCGTATTGTATTGACTGGATCAGCACTCCGGCCAATCGGCGGACGCTCTCCAGCCCGGTGCGGCTGCCGAGATTCAAAAGTGCGGTCCTGGTGTCGGCATTCACCTGCATCTCGTGCGCGGTTCGGGTCAGTTCCTCGGCGACGACCGGATGGGCATAATGGATCTCCAGGCCCACGCGCTCGATACTTGCTTCGAGGCCCAACCCTGCCTGACCGCAAATCACCATCATATCCAATGCGTCGGGTATGCCCGCTTCCAGAGCCAGCAGGTGGCGCTTTCGCAGCGACTGCACGATCTTGTCAGGTGCCAGCAAGCCAATGCCGGCGGCGATCGATAGCAGAGCGGCCGGGTACGGCAGGTTGTCGTGTAGCAGCCATGGCAACATCAGGGTCATCAGTGGCAACCCGATTACCAACAGCAGCTTGGTGCCGACGAACAACCCCAGTCCGTGTCTGCCGCGAAATCCGGCGACATGCAGTGCCAGACGCAGCTCCTCCAAGGTGCGATTGGATAGCGCACCACTTCGGGCGATGGTTTCGCCGATCATGGTGACGATCCGTAACGGCGCCGCAATCCTCGTTTCGGTCTCTCGTTCGCGTACTGCCGCGTCAGGCTGCACAATACGCAGCCGCATCGAAAGCCGTTCCGTACGGCGTTGGTCACTATACAGCAGCAGCGACAGGCCGAACAGCACGGCGACGCCGCCGACGAGCACTGGACCGAGCCAGGGGTTGGTGAAGGGTGTCATGCCAATATCTTGCGGATCATGCCGCGCATCACGAGCAGCCCGCTGCCCAGCATGATGATTGCGGCGAACAGCATCTTTTGACAGCCGTGGTCGCTGAACAGCCGACCGATATAATGTGGGTTCAGCGCGCCCAGGGCGCCACCTGAGACGAACGGCAAGGACGCGAGTATCATGATCGAGGTCTTCGCCTCCGCCGCCAGTGCATGCCCACGCTCCTTCAGTGCGAGGCGGCGGCGCATTACGTCTGCCAGCCCCTCCAGTGCGTCGCTCAGGCCGCCGCCGGTCTGGCTTTGCAAGGCGAGGGCGGTTGTGAAGAAGCGATATTCTTGCAGATTGTTGCGCGTTGCCATCTCGCGCAGGGCATCTTCGAGAGTCAGCCCAATCGCTACCCGGTCGTAGAGCGCTGCAAATTCGATGCTGGTCGGGGGCGACGCCTCGCGCGCCACCGTGCGGATACCCTCGCCGAGCGGGATGCCGACCCGAACCGCGCGCACAATCATCGCCAGTGCATCCGGGAATTGCGAATACAGCGCGTTGCGCCGCCGCTGCTCGCTCCAATGGAAGACGAAACGGCTTGCCGTCACCCAGACGACGGGGATGACCAGCAGGGACCAGCTTCCGGCAAAGATGGCCACCAATGCCGCCACCAAACGTGCCAGTGCCAGAGTGATGCCCAACACGAACCACCAGCGTAGCGGATAATGATCGGCGCGGGCTGGATCGTAGGCGAACAAACGTGCCGCAGCACCGATCAGCCGATCCATCGGTTCGGACCGGCCGGCTGACCAGCGACCCATCACGTTGAGCGGGTTCACCCGCGCGTACGGTGCAGCAACCAGTGCCAACCGCTCGCGGAATCGCCGCCGTTGGTTTTGTTCATGCAAGATTGCACTGACGCCAAGCGCCACAGCGCAAAGAACGCAGGCGCCACCCACCAGCAATTGAACGAAAATTGGAGTCATGGCTCGGCTTCTTCGAGCGCCGCGGACCAGGCGCGGTCGAGGCCGAAATATGTCAGGCGTTGATGGAAGCTCGGGCGGGCGCGGTTGATCCGATACCGCCCGACCAATCCGCCAGCCAGACTCTCGCCCTCCACGTGGTAAAGGAAGATGTCATTGAGGATGACAGTGTCGCCTTCCAGGCCACAGACATCGGTCACCTGGGTCACCCGGCGCTTGCCGTCGCGATGCCGCTCCACCTGGACGATCAGGTCAACGGCGCCCACGAACTGCTGACGGATCGAACGCGAGGGCAATCCCATATTGCCCATTTGCACCATGTTCTCGATCCGGGTCACCGCGTCGCGCGTGGTGTTGGCGTGAACGGTTGACATGCTGCCGTCATGGCCGGTGTTCATGGCCTGGAGCATGTCGAATGCCTCCGACCCGCGCACCTCGCCCACGATGATGCGGTCGGGCCGCATGCGCAGCGCGTTGCGGATCAGGTCGCGCTGGGTGACCTCGCCACGTCCCTCCAGGCTGGACGGACGGGTTTCCATGCGCACCACGTGCGGCTGCTGCAACTGCAACTCGGCGGCGTCCTCGATGGTGACGACGCGCTCGCCGTGATCGATCAGCCGTGACATCGCGTTCATCAACGTGGTCTTGCCGGAGCCGGTGCCGCCCGAGATAACCACGTTCAGCCGGCAGCGACCGGCGATCTCCAGCACCCGCGCGACCGCCGGGGTGAGCGAGCCGAAGGCGATCAGCTTGGCGAAGTCGATCTGCTGGCGAGAGAATTTGCGGATCGAAATGTACGGCCCGTCCAGCGCCAGCGGAGGGAAGACGATATTGACGCGTGAGCCGTCCTTCAGCCGCGCATCCACCATCGGGCTCGATTCGTCGATGCGCCGGCCGATCGCCGAGGCAATGCGCTGGGAAATATTGGCAACATGCGCAGCGTCACGGAAGCGGATAGGCGACAGCGTCACCTTGCCGTGGCGCTCGACGAAAACGCGATTAGGCCCATTCACCATGATGTCGGTGATGCTGTCATCCTCGAACAGCGGCTCCAGCGGACCGAGCCCGAGCATGTCGTCAACCAGTTCGCCCGCGAGCTGGCGCTGCTCGCGCGCATTGAGTTGGAAGTGCTGAGCTGTGGCAATCTCCGAGAGAACACGCTCGACCTCCAGCGCCAGCCGGTCGGGCGGCATGTTGGAGATCGCGGCAGGATCGAGTTGCGCCAGGCACGCCATTCGCAACTGAGTCGTCGGCGCGGTCCGTTCGGACGCGGTCGGGTCGGTCACGGTCTGACTTGGCGTGGTCGGGTTCGCGGTCGCACTCGAGGGCGGCGGTGCGACAGGCGTCGCCACCGCCGGGGCCGCCGGCTGTGGCTTGTGGTGGCCGAAAGTCGGGGTCAGTACATTCATGACCGGAGGCCCAGGAAGCGGCGCAGGCGTTTCGTCCGGGTGGTCGTCGGGGCACTCCCGGCGTCTCCGCTGTCGAGCAACCGGACGAATGCCACCTCGCGGGCAAGCATCAGCATTCCGGTTCGGAACCCGCCACGAATCGCTATGGCTGCCTCGCCCATGCTGGCGGCCTGGCCGACGACTTTTGGCAGGTTGGGAATGGCGACATCGGGCTTCATTTTAAGCCCCTCCTGCAATTGCCTCCGGTTCAATCCGCCGGGAAGGTTGTCGCGGTTCAGCACCAGCACGCCACGACGTGGCTGCATCGGCCCGTTAGGCAGCGCCAGCAGGCGCAGCGCGTCACGTATGCCGGCAAGGCTGGGATCCATCACCAGCACGCGTTGGTGCGCGAGCATCAATAGGTCCCGGTGCAGCGGCAGCGCGGAGTATGGTACGTCGATGACCACGAAATTGTACCGGCGTCGCAGCGCATCCAGCAGGTGTGCAGCGGCATTGTCGCTGTAGCTGATTGTCTCGGTTAGTTTTTCTTCGCTGGCCAGGACGTGCAGTCGCTTGTCAACCGCCTGTGCGGCTCGTTCGACGAACAATTCATCGATGCGGTCCGGTGCCTCAAGTGCCGTGCGCAGACCGGTGCCGGTCTTGGCACCAAGCAGCATTGCGGTGGTTCCACAATGCAGGTCGGCGTCCAGCAGCACCGTGTGCCGGCGTGCCTCGACGCCGAAATGCCAGGCGAGGTTGGCGGCGATTGTGCTGGCCCCGGTGCCGCCGCGGACGCCGGTGACGGTCACCACGCGACCACCCTGCACGCCCTCGGTGTGTGGCGCTCGCTGCAAGATCAGCGAGCCGAAATACCGCGCCACCATGTCGCGTAACAGCGGCTGGTAGAGGTATTCCGAGACGCCGAGCCCGCGGGTGACCTGGCGATAGAAGTTCAGGTCGTCGCGGTTGCCGATGACCAGCACGCGCACGTCCGGCTCAACCACGTCTGCCAGGTCGCTCAAGGCCGACAGCGGTTGATCCTCGCCGCTGACATCGACGATCAGCGTGTGCGGGGTCGGCATCTTCAGGAGTGCCGCCATCGCGGTTCGCACCGTTCCGCGGCGGATTTCGAAGCCTTCGGGGACGGCTTCCAGCAGGCCCTCGCGCAGCACGGTCTCGGTGGTCTGATCACCGACAAAGGCGATGATGAGCGGGCGATCAGGCCGCTGCGTGTCGGCCGTTGGAGCTTCCGCAAGCAGGGTGCCGTCGGGCGGCATCAGTTGCCAGTCCCGGACGCTGGCGCAGCGGCTGGTTGTCCGGGCGATGCGCCGGCGACCGGCACGATCTGTGCTATGCCGCTGTCCGGCAGCGGCCGCACCTGATCGTGGCGCAGCCGGTTCAGTGCCGCCGCCGCCAGGTTGCCATCGGCGGGACCCGTCTGTGTGGCCGTGATGAGGTTGGCTGGCACTGCCACCATGGCGCGCAAATTGGCTGCGTTGGTACCGTTCGGCCGCCAGTTGCTGTCGCGCAAATAGGGGTCGGTGTGGTTACAGCCGCCCAGCGACAGCAACAGAGGTAGCAGCAACGTGGTGAGACGCACCATCGCCGTTTCCTCCCTACTGCACCACGAAGCCGGCATCGCCGGGGATGTGCGGCATTGCCGCGGCCTGCGTCCCGCCGCGCGCGCTTTGGCGCAGCAGCAGCAGACGCTCCAAATCGTTTGGTGGCTTCCAGCCGTCGGTGGGGAGTTTCATCTGCGCCGGATCGTTTACGCCGCGCACCAGATAGGGCGTGATGACGATCACCAGCTCGGTCTCGTTGCGCTGGAATCCGTCGGAACGGAACAGCGCGCCCAATATGGGCAACTCGCCAATGCCGGGCAGCGCGTTGCTGCTGAGTGTGGTGTTGTCCTGCAGCAGCCCGGCGATGGCAAAGCTCTGGCCGTTCGCCAGTTCAACCGTCGTCTCGGCCCGCCGCACAGTCAGCGCCGGAACCTGGATCGAGCTGTTGCCTACGGTGAGTTGCACCGCCCCTTGCGTGGTTAAGGCGCTCACTTCCGGCCGCACTTTCAGGCTGATGCGACCGCCGGATTCCACCGTGGGCACAAAAGCCAGGCTGACACCATATTGCTTGAATTCGATGCTGACTTCGTTGTTCTGCTGGGCAACCGGGATCGGGAACTCGCCGCCCACCAGGAAGCTCGCGGTCTCGCCGCTCATTGCGGTCAGGTTAGGTTCCGCCAGCACATGGGCGAGGTTGTCCTGCGCCAGGGCATCGATGACCGTATTGATGTTGGCGCCCACGAATATCGGATTTGGCCCAATTGCGAGTGCCGCCGGTGCAATGGCCGAATTGGCGTTCAGAGCGAGGGCGGGGAACGATGCCATTTTGCCAATATTGCCGAGCGCCGACCAATTCACGCCGATATTGCGCATGACATTGCGGCTCACCTCGGCGACCCGTACGCGCAGGTTGACCTGCTGACTGTCGAGGACGGCAAGCCGGTTCTCGACCGTCTGACCGGCTGCGACGAAGTCGCGAGCGGCCTGCATCGCCTGATCCGCCTCGCCCGCGGTCTGCAATGTGCCACTGATCACCAGCCCACTGGGCCGTGTCGCCACCTTCACATCACGGCCGGGCAGCAGTTTGCCGATCGCGCTTGCGGCCTGGGCGGCGGCGTAGCTGGAGGGCTGCACAATCACATCGTACTGGGCGATTGCCGTGCCGTTGTCGCTGATTGCGGCGATAGTGGTGCGCCCGGGCGCAACGCCGAGCACGAACAGGGACGTCGGCGAGGCAGGACGCACCTCGGCCACGCGCGGATCGGCGGCGAACACGCTCGCCGCCGGCGCACCCAGCGACACGATGCGGCCGGTGCCGGCTTCCAGAGCCAGCGACTGCACGGCTGGAACATACGCGATGGCCGCCGGCGTGCGTGGCCCGGCTTGCGGGGATCCGGCTTGTGCCGTCACTGGTGTCACGACACCTGCGTTGATGCCGGCCTCGGCAGCGTTCAGCGCGGTCGCCGGCGCCAAGACCGCGCCGGCAATGTCCTTTGCCATCGAAGCGGCTGCGTGCGCCGCATCGGCCGGCTGGAGCGATTGGGCCCGGGTGGCGAATGCCAAGCAAAGCCCTGCGGCCGCGGACAGACAACGCGATACCAAGGAAAATCCGGTCATCAGAACCTGACCTCCTTGCCGTCAGTGGTTCCCTGATAGACCCGCATCACCCGGCCTTCGGTGGGCCCCTGATTGAGTGCCGGCGAGACATCGCCGCCCCAGGTGGTGGGGGGCGTACTGCCAGGCGTGTCGGGTGCCGCGTCAGCCGCGCGCACGATCAGCGACAAGTGGCCGAGCCGTTCGGCCAGTGCCAGGCGTTCGGCCTGCGTCGCGGTCACTTCCAGAGTCACCGTATGCGTGGTGCCTTGCTCCGGACCCGACCCAGTGGCGCCTTGCATCAGTTGCTGGTCGATGGCGATGACCCGGACATCCCCCAGCACGGCTTCGGCCGAGGCCCTGCGGGAGGCGGGCAAGGTCCGGTCGTCGGTTACCTGCGTCAGGATCACGTCAACATGGTCGCCCGGCCAGATCAGCCCAGCCGTGCCGCTGACGGCATCGACGCCCACGGTTGAAGCGCGCATGCCCGGCCGCAGCACGGCGGCGAGGAAGCCGTGATCGCCCGGCCGCAGCAAATCCGCCGGCAGCAGCGCCTCCTGCGGTTGCAGACTGCGACGGATCATGGAGCCGATCAGATCGGCCCGCGCTGCCGGCGTATCGACGCGAGCGCCAACAGGCGCCTCGGCGACCAGCACTTCATGCGGCTGGATGTCGTCGTATTTTAGCAGGCTGCCGGCGCGCAGGACATGCGCGGCCACAAGGATCTGCTGCTTCGCGAGTGGCGCGGGCGCAGCTTCGGCCGCGATCTGTGGCTTGGCGGGAATCTGCAGGCCGATCCAGCCGACCAGCCCGAGTCCACCAAGCCCGAGGACGATCGCCATCATAAGGGCTGTTCGGAGGGACATGACCGGCTACCCGACGAGTGCCGAGAATGACAGCGTCAGCAGCACGCCGGCGGAGATCGCGCAGGCATAGGGCAGGGAGAGGTGGCGGCGGATACGCCTTTGCTCTGCCCTCCAGACCCGCCGGAGCAGACCGGTCGGCCGGGGCGTTGCACCCTTCGGCAGCAGCCGCGCCAGGCCCAGATACAGCAGCGCGAGGATCGCGCCGGCAATGGCCGTACTCAATACCAGTGCGGGCACCGCGGCCGGCGGCACCAACAGCGCGCAGGCGCTCAGCAGTTTGACATCACCGCCGCCGATCCAGCCACTGCGCCAGCAAAACCAACAGCCGGCGAATACCACACCACCGCTGAACACCGAGGAAGCCAGTTGCCCATCCAGCGCATTCACACCGAGTCCCGCCGCCGCAACGACCAGCGACACCCGGTTGGGGACGGTACGCACCGCGACGTCGTGCGCCACGGCGAGCAAGAGCGATGCCGCCGCGGCGAACAGAAGTATCGAGTGCAACATAACGAGCTTGGTCATCAGTGGGTGACCTCGGCTGACGGCGGGCGGTCACGCCGCGTTAGCCGTTCGACTTAGCTATCGATCAGGGAAGGGCGGCGACGATTGTTGTGAACGTGCCGGCCAGCGTGGTGCCGAGCGCGGTAACCGACGTGACAATGACAACCGCGACGAGGCCGGCAATCAGGCCGTACTCCAGCGCGGTTACACCACGGTCGTCCTTGATCAAGATGCCGAAGTTGCTGAGGAGCTTGAACATAGCCGTATCCTTGTCTTATTTCGCGCGGCGTCTTGATGGATACGTCGCGCGATCCTTGCGGGGGATACTCAAGCTTTCCGCAGGCCGGCCACCCGACACGTAACCTGGCAGGTCTGCGGGACCTTCTGGTGACGCCAGGTTATCGCGTCGTGTTGCCAACCCGCGCGGACGATCATGGCAGGGCCGCAACGATCGTGGTGAAGGTGCCGGCGAGCTTGGTGCCGAGGCTGGTAACCGACGTCACGATGACCACCGCGACGAGTCCCGCGATCAGGCCGTATTCCAACGCGGTGACACCGCGCTCGTCCTTTACCAGGGCACTGACGTTGTTGAGGAATGTGAACATGATGCTCTCCTGATCGTATTCGCCTGGCGCTTCTGTGCTGCCGCCTTGCGAATTCCGAACCATTGGTGCTTGAGCCGACTGCCGACCGGGTGATGGAGGTTTCGCTCGGCAGCTCTCAAGCTCTTGCCTCTACGCGACACGACGGAGCCGTTCATGCCGGCCGCCGTGTCCGTCGCTCATGGCAATGCGGCGACGATCGTGGTGAACGTGCCGGCCAGCTTGGTACCGAGTGATGTGACCGACGTCACGATGACTACCGCGACGAGACCGGCAATCAGGCCGTATTCCAACGCAGTCACGCCACGCTCGTCCTTCGCCAGCGTACTGAGGTTGTTCAGGAACGCGTACATTGTCGTCTCCATGCTGCCTTCACGCGGTTGCGCGAGCTGCGGGTAATCTGGTGCCTGAGCATTCTGCCGGCCGACTGACGGACGCTTCGCTTTACGGCTCCGTCTCGAGGGGGGTTGACTTGCCGGCTGTCGCCGGGTTCGCCGTGCCCCTCGCACAAATCAGGAACATAGAGAATGAAAGTTAATGAACCGTTGATGGCGGTTCGATCTGGCAAAATGATTCGGGATTTCATTGTATGTTCGGTTTTCGTTCGCGACGCTTCGTGAGTCGTGAACTCTCCGAAGGCCGATCGGACGGACGCGTCAGCACATGATCGCCCCCGCAATGGCGGCGCCTGGTCATGGTTGGCAAGCGCATGGCGGGAATCCGAACGCCGAGGAACGCGCGTCGCGCCGGAAATTGCAGCGGCGCGCCAGAGCGTTTTCACCGTGATGGAACCGCCGCGTACGTGTCATTGCGAGTTGGCCGACCCGCGACTGGATGAAACCACCGCCCCAGTGTCATGGCCGGCGCTGGCCGGCCATGACACAAAGCTGGCTGTTTCTTGCTAGGTGCGTGGCGCCGGGGCCATCCCTTGCCTGACGAGCGTGCGCCGGCTCGCCAGGCAGGGGCTTGCTTCGGCGCTTCGCGCCTCGCAATGACAGGTTTGGCCGGACGTGTTTGGCCGGACGTTTCGACTCACGGTGAAAGCGCTCTAAGCTTCGCACCGAATTGGGACCGGGGTGGATATAGGCCGGGGACTGTTGTACTGCTGGCCTTAGCAACAAGGACTGGTTCTGCTGCTGGTGTTTCTTCCAGTGCTCCATGCAGAACCTGCACCAACCCGGGAGGTCGCTCGCCATGTCAGAGCCACACGGTCCGCTGCAAGGCGTGAAGGTCGTCACCTGTTCCACGGCGCAGGCCGGCACGGTGCCCTACATGCTGATGGCCGATCTCGGCGCGGAGGTGATCAAGATCGAGGTTCCGGAAGGCGGCGACAATTCGCGTGGCTCGACCGTGATGCCAGGCTTTCCCAGCACCTACTTTGAAACCAACAATCGCGGCGTGAAGAGCGTCACGCTGAACCTGAAGACCCCGGAAGCGCGCGCGATCCTGCACAAGCTGGTCGCGCGCGCCGACATTTTCGGCCAGAATTTTCGTCCCGGCGCGGCAGAGAAGAACGGCTTCGGTTATGAAGACCTGCGGAAGGTCAATCCGAAGCTGGTCTATATATCGATCTCGGGTTACGGCCCCAAGGGACCGCACGCCACGCTGCCCGGTACCGATTCCATGGCGCAGGCGCTGGGCGGCATCGCGGAGGCATACTCTGCGCCCGGCCAGCCATTGCGCACCGGCATCGTCTCGGTCGCCGACGAAACCTGCGCCATCCTGGCGTTCGGCGGAGCGCTCGCAGCGCTGACCCATGCGCGTACCACCGGCATCGGCCAGCAGGTCGATTGTTCGTTGCTCGGCGGGCAGATCCGTCTGATGGGCTGGACCCTCACCACGACCATGTGGCGGGACAAGAATCCGGTCACCGGGCAGGCGCGTGTCACCGGCACACCGGATCGTCCCGGCATCAGCGCCAGCTTCAACGATCGCGACGGCAAGCCGCTGGTGTTCCAACTGAATGGCAACCGGCCGTGGCGCGCCGCGATGACAGCGCTCGGCTTCTATGAAGCTCTGGAGCGCGCAGGCTTCGGCGATCTCGGCGTGATTGTCGCGTCGGACGAGAAGCGCGTCGCATTGCTGCGCCTGCTGGATGAGTTGTTCGCAACGGGGTTGCGCGACGATTGGGTGGCGCGGCTGCGGGGCGCCGACATCGTGTCTGCGCCGATCAATACCTTGCTAGAGGCGTCGAACGATCCCGATGTGCTGGCCAACGGCTATGTCACCGAGGTTGATTACCCGGCCCATGGCAAGCGGCTGAAGGTCCATGGCTCCCCGTGGCACTTTTCCGAAACACCCGCGCAGATCGGGGTCGCACCCGGATTGGGCGAGCACAACGATGCTGTGCTGGCGGAGCTTGG
>Ga0182030_10019074_pt1 | contig 13093 bp, 11 predicted proteins | sample 812S3MmetaG_FD_121299 | JGI IMG/M metagenome (GOLD analysis project Ga0182030, IMG submission 121299) | Permafrost microbial communities from Stordalen Mire, Sweden - 812S3M metaG (Illumina Assembly) | ecosystem: Environmental > Terrestrial > Soil > Wetlands > Permafrost | place: Sweden... | reverse complement strand
AACCACACGCGGCTGCGCGCCGTCACTTGCGGTGTAGCCATGCTCACGGGCGCGCCGGGACTGCGCGTCAACACCTTGACCCTCTGCTGCTGCTCCATCAAATCCACCGAATACTCCGCCACGATCTCTCCCGCGTAGCTCGCCACCAGCGACGCCGTGTTCGAGTTGGTGCCGTCGATCAATACCTGCACTTCCGCCGTGCGCCCACGCGCCGTGTCGCGCGCGAAGCCCGGCAGAATGCGCACCACCGCCTGCGCCTCGCCGCGATCCAGCGCGCGCTGCACATCCTCTTCCGTGACCGGCGCCGCCACAATGTCGAACCGCCCCGACGCCGTGAAACGGTCGCGCAGGCTGCGGCTCTGGGGCGTGCGGTCCATGTCCATCCACCCAATGCGCGCGTGGTCCACGTCCAGGTTGACCGCGAAGCCGAAGACGAGCAACTGCACCACCGGCGGCACGAACAGCAGCACGCGCATGCGCGGCTCGCGCAGGGCCTGGATGAATTCCTTGCGAAGGATGACGAAAATCCGTTCCCACATAGCGTTCACCCGAGCTTCTGGTTGAGTTTGCGCGTGGCCAGCAGGAATACCATGACCGCATACAGCGCCAGGAATCCCAACTCGCCCCACAAGACGCTCAGCCCCACGCCTTTCAAAAAAATGCCCTTCAGGATGGTGACCACATAGCGCGCCGGCACGATACGCGTGATCGCCTGAATTTCCCACGGCATGGACTCGATCGAATAAACGAATCCGGAGAGCAGAAACGCCGGCAGAAACGAACTCAGAATTCCCATCTGGTATGCCGCCACCTGCGTTCTGGCCGCCGCCGAAATGAAGATCCCCCAGAACAGCGCGCCAAACAGGAACACGCACGTGGACACTACCAGCAGCGGCACACTGCCGCGGAACGGCACCTCGAAAACGAACACTCCCACCAGTACGGCGATGGTCGCGTCCGCCAGTCCCACGGCGAAATAGGCGAACATCTTGCCCAGCACCATCTCCGCCGGACGCAGCGGCGTGGAAAGAATCTGTTCCATCGTCCCCATTTCCCACTCGCGCGCGATCGTCAGCGAGGTCAATAGCGCCGCGATAATCTGCAGGATCACGGCGATCAGCCCCGGCACCACGTAGTTCTTGGATTCCAGCGAGCTGTTGTACCAGACGCGCAGCCGCGCCTCCACCGGCGGCGTCAGATGCTCTCCCGCGCGGCGGTTCAGCGCAGCCGTGCGCAGGTCCAGCGAGTAGCTGCTTACCAGCGATTCCGCATAGCCCAGCGCAATCGACGCCGTGTTGGAATCGCTGCCATCCAGCAGAATCTGCACTTGCGCGTCGCGGCCGGCGCCCAGTTTCTTCGCGTAGTCCAGCGGAATCACCACGCCCATCAGGATCCGGCTCCGGTCGATGGCGCGTTCCATCGCCGCGTAATCGCCCACCATCCCGCGGATCTCGAAAAATCTCGATCCCTCGAACTGGCGCACCAGCACGCGGCTCTCCGCCGTCTGGCTCTGGTCGTAGATCATCGTGGGGATGTGGTCCACGTCCAGGCTGAGCGCGAAACCGAACAATAGCAGCATCAGCACCGGCAGCAGCAGCGCCAGCCCCAGGCTCCGCGCATCGCGCGTGATGTGGTGCAGTTCCTTGATCGCGACGGCCCGCATCCTGCGGTAGCTCATGCGGCCTTCCTTTCCTCTCTCTCGATCAGGGCCACGAAGACGTCCTCCATCGAAGGCTCGATCTGCGCCAGTTTCCGCACCTCGATCCCCTGCGCCGCCAGCCGCTCGCGCACCCGCGCGCTGGTGGCCTCCACATCGTCCACCGTGACGTGCAGGCCGCCGCCGAACACCGCCACATCGCGTACGCCGGCCAGCCCTTCCAGCGCGCGCATCGTCTCTAGCGGGTCCGAGGCATCCAGGTTCAGCAGGCTGTGCTCCGTCAGTCCGGCCTTCAACTCCGCCGGCGTCCCCAGCGCGATGACTTTGCCGCGATACATCAGCGCCAGACGGCGGCAGTACTCGGCCTCGTCCATGTAGTGTGTGCTGACGAAGATGGTGTGCCCGGTTTCGGAGAGATCGTGGATCAACCCCCAAAACGCGCCGCGTGCCAGCGGGTCCACGCCGGACGTCGGCTCATCCAGAAAGAGCACCGGCGGATCGTGCAGGATGGCGCAGCCCAGCGCCAGCCGCTGCTTCCATCCGCCGGAAAGCGTGGCCGTCAGCGCGTTCCGGCGATCGGTGAGGTTGGCCATCTCCAGCACGTAATCCTTGCGTCCGGCGCGCTTCTCGCGCGGCACGCCGTACATCCCCGTGAAGAAATCGATGTTCTCCTCCACCGTCAGATCGTCGTAGAGCGAGAATTTCTGCGACATGTACCCGATGGTGCGGCGGATCTCTTCCGGCTGCGTGGCGACGTCGTAACCATTCACCGATGCGCTTCCGGACGTGGGTGTCAACAGGCCGCACAACATTCGGATGGCGGTCGATTTCCCGGCCCCGTTCGGTCCCAGGAAGCCGAAGATTTCACCTTTCTCCACGGCGAGAGAAACGTGGTCCACCGCCACGAAAGTGCCGAATTTCTTCACCAGATCCCGCATCTCCACCGAGATCATGCCTGCACCAGCCCTTCCACCGCATGAATGGTCTTGATGAACGCGCCTTCCAGATTGGCCGATCCGGTTTCCGCCTTCATGACTTCCGGCGTCGAGCAGCGAATCAGTTTGCCTTTGTGCATCAGCCCCACGCGATTGCACCGCTCGGCTTCGTCCAGGTAGGCGGTGGTCATGAAAATGGTGATTCCGTCCTTCAACAACTGGTACAGAATCGCCCAGAAATCGCGGCGCGAAACCGGGTCCACGCCATTGGTCGGCTCATCCAGAAAGAGAATCCGCGGACGGTGCAGCAGGGTGCACATCAACGCCAGCTTCTGCTTCATGCCGCCCGAAAGCTGCCCGGCCGGCCGCGTGCGGAACGGCTCCATGCGGGTCATGCGCAACAGCTCCGCCGTCAAATCCACGCGCGTCTGTCCGGTGATGTCGAACAGGTCCGCGTAAAAGGCCATGTTCTCTTCCACGGTCAGGTCCTGGTACAGGCCGAAGCGCTGCGCCATGTACCCGATCTCGTCCTTCACCGCCCGCGATTCCCTCGCCACATCGTGGCCCGCCACGCGGGCGCTGCCCTCGCTCGGGTCCATCAATCCGCACAGCATGCGCAGCGTGGTGGTTTTGCCGGCGCCGTCCGGTCCCACCAGCCCGAAGATCTCGCCCTTGCCCACCGTCAGGTCCAGGTGGTCCACCGCCGTCAGTTTGCCGAAGCGCCTGGTTAGGCCGCGGGCTTCAATGATGGTCTCCATCACTGCCCCAGCAGGATTTCGGCGTCCACCGGCATGTTCGACTTCAACTCGCGCCCCGGATTCTCCACCTCGATCTTCACCCGGTACACCAGCTTCACCCGCTCCTGCTGCGTCTGGATCTGCTTCGGCGTGAACTCCGCTTCCGAGGCGATGAACGTCACCCGCCCCTGGTACACCTTGCCCGGAAACGAATCCGTCGTCACCCGCGCCGTGGAGCCGATTTTCACCTTTCCCAGGTCCGTCTCATTGACGTAGCCGCGCAGCCACGGATGATCGATGTCGCCCACCGTCACCACCGCCGTGCCCGGCGCCAGCACTTCGCCGGGTTCCCCCGACTTCACCAGCACTACCCCATCTACCGGCGACGTCACCACCGTATCGGCGAGTTGCGTCTCAATCAGCGCCAGGCTGGCTTTGGATCGCTCGATTTCCGCCCGCCGCGTGCCCATCTCCTGCTCCCGCCGCTTCAACTCCAGCGCGTTCGCCTCCGCCGTCTTCACCGCCCCGCGCGCCCGCGCCACTTGCCCCTGCTGGGCGTTGACCTGTTCCACCCGCGGGCCGGCCAACACCAGCGCCTCGCGCTCCTGCATCTGCTTCAGCACCGCCTGCGCGTTCTCTACCCGATTGCGGAATTGATCGTACTGCGCCGTCGAAATATCGTCGTTCTTGTAGAGCGTCTGTGCCCGCTCCCAATCCCGCCGGGCGCGCTCCACTTCGCTGGCCGCTGCGTCCACCGCCGCCTTGGCGTCCAGCTTTTCCTGCGGCCGGGCGCCGTTCCGCAACTCGGCGAAACGCGCCTCCATCGACGTCAGGTCGGCTTGGCGCGTCTCGATGTCCGCCGCCAGTGCCGTCCGCTCGAATTCCACCGCCGTCCGCGCCTGCGCCAATTGCGATTCGCTCGACGCCAGACCCGCCGTCTCGCGTCCCCGCTGCGCCATCAGTTGATCGCGGTCCAGCCGGGCGATGACCTGCCCCTTTTTCACCGCGTCGCCCTCGTCCACCGTGCGCTCGATCAGGCGCCCGGCCGTCTTGAAGGCGATGCTGATTTCGGTCAGCTCGATATTCCCCGAAATCAGCAGGCGGTTGTCGGGTTTTTTCCCCATCCCGCGAAACGCCCACACCGCGGCCCCGCCGGCCGCCAGGACCAATACCACTATCAGAATTCGTTTTCTCATATCGTGCTCGGCCTTCTCCGCGTTCTCCGCTGCGTCCACGCTCTCGGGTCTTTCGTTCTCTCCCCTATTCCTGCGTGCCTCCGCGACAAATTCACTCTCTCTGTGGGATAAGGCTCCGCCTTGTCCATCCGAGCGAAGCTCGGACTCTTCTTTCGCCGAGCCTCCGCGCTAAGGGCACTCCCCCAGGTTTCCCACCCCATTCCACCGCGACGCCATCGTGGCATGAGCTCTGCGTTGAACTGCATTCGTCCCCATTCCTTACTCCACGCTCTTGCGCACCGCGCCCATCGCCTGTGCCAGGTCGATCCTGCCCACGTTGTAGTTGTAGAGCGCGTCGGTCTGGTTGTCCCGGGCGCGCTCCAGGCGGCTTTGCGCGTCGGTCACTTCCACCCCGATCGCGACTCCGGCCTCGTACCGGCGGCGCGCCTGCGCCAACTCGTTCTCCGCCAGGTCCAGCCCTTCCTTGGAAACCTTCACCTGCTCTTCCGCCGAGCGCAACGTGTCCAGCGCCAGCCGCACATCCAGCTCGATCTGCTCCTTGAGATCGTTGGTCTTCACCTTCTCGGCGCGGTATTGCGACGCCGATTCCGCCCGCCGCGCGTCCCTCCGCCCGCCATCGAACAGCGGCACGCGCACCGAGATCCCGATCGTCCGCGTCGGCATGGAGTTGTCGAAGCCCACACCGCTCGACCCGTAATCGCCGAAGGCCGCTACCGTGGGCAGCCGCTCCAGCTTGGTGGCGCTCGCCGAGAGACGCGCGGAGGATTCGCGCTCCTGCTGCGCCTCCAGGTCCGGCCGCTCTTTCAACGCCTGCGCCTTCGCCTGCTCCATCGTCACCGCGTCCACCGCGACGTATTGCAGCTTGTCCGTCAGCACCAGTTCCGTATCGAGGCGCAGGCCGACGGCGCGCAGCAGTTGCAGGCCGGCGGCGCGGCGCCCGTTCTCCGCCACCAGCAGCCGCTGCCGGTCGTTGGCCAGTTGCACCCGCGCCCGGGTGATCTCGATGCCCGTGCCGGTGCCCGCCGCCTTCTGATTCTCCGCCTGTTTGAGCACCGCTTCGGAAAGCGTCCGGTTGGCCTTCGCCGCCTCCACGTCCGCTTCCGCCCGCACCGCCGCCAGATAGGCGCGCGCCACCAGTGCCGCCACCTGCTCGGCGCTTCCATTTACATCCGCCTTGGCCGCGCCCACCCCAACCTTCGACGCCTGGAAGCGCCGGATGGAGCTGAAATCGAAGACGCTCTGCGACGCCGAAACGCGGGCGTCCATGGTCGTGAACGGACCCACGAACGTCGGGAATTGGAAGCCCGGGATCGGCAGCGTCAGTTGAAGCCCCATGGCCGTCAGGCTGCGGGTCGCACTCTCCTCGGTGAAGGCCCCCGAGAGGTCGGGCAGCAGCGCGGCGCGCGATTGCGCCGATCGCGATTCGGCCTGCTTCAGCGCCTCTTCCGTAAGCTGCACCCGCGCGTTGCCCTCCGGCGACACCGCCAGTTGCACCGCCCGTTTCATGCTCAATTCCACTGGCGCCGCCACTAGCGGCGCCGCGCACAGCAAAGCCCAAGCCCATCGCATCTACTTCTTCTCCTTGCCCGCGGTCGCGGGGGCGCGGAAGCCCGCGCTCAGGAACGTGACCAGCCGCTGCATTCGCGGCCCAAGACCCGCCGCGTCCCCCGCCATCTGCGGAAAAATCGGAGCGCGGCACATCGTGTGCGCCATCGCGCCCACCATGAAATGCACCCTCCAAATCAGTTCTTCCTCCGGCAGTTCGGGGAGGGCCCGTCGCAAGGCCGCCACGAATCGCAGACCCGTCGCATGAAAGTGCTTCTCCACAATCCCCGGCATCATGCCTTCGGCCAGCATCTGGCCCATCAGGCGCACGAACTCCGGGCTGCGGCGAGCCGCCTCCGCCGTGGGGATTAAAAAGGCTTCGAGCACTCCCCTCACTTCCGGTGGACGATTGCCCGCTTCCGCCTCCACAAGCTCCAACCAGGCAATGCGCGCCTCGTTCACCGGCGTCACCTTGCGCACCACTACGGCATCCAGCAGGTCTTCCTTGGAGCCGAAATGGTAATGCACCGCGGCCAGGTTAACGCCTGCTTCGGCAATAATGTGGCGCAGCGAAGTCGCGGCATAGCCATGCTCTCCGATCAGCCGTTCCGCGGCATCCAGAATCTTGTCCTTGGTTTCGCTCATTCGTATGATTCAATCGGTTAATTGAATCATACGATTAAACCAGTCGGCGCGTCAAGCGCTTTCGTATCGGGCAGCACGATGCGTCCTTTCCCAGGTTTTGGAACCCCAAGTGCTCCGTCAGCATCTATTGGGGTAAGTGGCAAACCCAAAGGCGTCTTTATTACGCGTTACTAAGTGGAGGAGAAGATATGATGAACTGGATTCGCGCTACCTGGTGTAAGAATATGCACACCGAAGCTATGTGGCCCATGCATGGTAAGTACATCTGCCCGCGCTGCCTGCGTGAGTACCCCGTAACATGGGAAGGTCCGGCGACCGCTTCCGAGTACGCCGACGTATCTTTGCGCCACGCTCCCGAGACAGTTTCCTACGCCGCCCAGTAAGACAGGCCTCCGGCCTGTCTCCGAGTCGAAAGATTACTACTGGCATGGACCGGTGTGTCTCGGTGTACACACATCCACATCCGGCTCGCTGGAAGGCGCGGCTCTCAAGGCCGCCGGTTTGGGCGCGAATACGTCCCAGATCTTCTCGGCGAACCCCCGCATGTGGCGGGCCGGCGTTCCGGATTCCCGGCAGGTGCGCCTGCTCGGCGCCGCGCGCGACCGCTGCGACCTCCACCCGCTGGTCATCCACGTCAACTACCTGATCAACCTCGCCTCGCTCGATCCGGCGATTCGTGCCAAATCCATCGTCGCCTTCCGCGGCGAACTGGAGCGCGCCGCCGCCATCGGCGCCGAGTATCTCGTCCTGCATCCCGGCAGTTACAAAGGCGGGTCCGTCGAACAGGGCATCGCCGCCTTTGTGTTGGGCTTACGCGATGCCGCCGGGAACTTACCGCCTCACCAGGTTACCGTCTTACTGGAGAACACGGCCGGCGCCGGCAGCCACCTGGGCAGCCGGTTCGAGGAGCTTAAGTCCATGCGCGACCTTGCCGGCGAACTTACCGGTCTGAAGATCGGTTTCTGTCTCGACACCTGTCATCTCCTGGCCGCGGGCTTCGATATCGCTGCGCCTGCCGGTCTTCGCGACACCCTGCGCCGCGCCGAAGCGTTGCTCGGGCTCGACAACGTGCACGTAATTCACGCCAAAGACAGTAAGTTTCCCCTGGGTTCCCACGTCGATCGCCACGCCAACATCGGCGAAGGTCACATCGGCGCCGACGCCTTCCGCCGCATCCTCACCCACCCCAAACTCCGCCGCAAACCCTTCATCCTGGAAACCCCCGTCGCTCGCGAAGGCGACGACCGCCGCAATCTCGATAAGCTCAAGTCTCTCGCCTTGGGCTGAAGCACACTGGTCTGAAGCCCGCCCACCAATGCCTTTCAGCGCTGAAAATATTGGCGGGAGAACCGGGCGTAGCCACCTTTCACAGTTGCGCTTTCAGCAGTCCGATGTTATCCGGCGTGCGATAGATCTCCGACACCGTCCCGCCATCGAACTCCAGGAAGACATAGCCGTGGGGACTGAACCCTCCCGTATCCTGCGGCACCCAGAAGTTCGGCCCGTCCAGCAGCCGCGCCTTCGGCACGTGCGGCTGCGCCGGCAGCGTCAGCCATTGGTACAGGTCCCCGTGCGCATCGGGTAGGTCGTCGCGGAACCCCGGGAACCCTCCGTGCCCGATGCAGCGCCCTTTCACGCCCCATAACGGGTGCGGATCGTAGAGAACGAGGCGGTGTTCGTGGCCCCAGAACCAGGCGTGAATGCGCTGTTTGTTGAGAAGGTCCGCCAAAGCGACCTGCAGATTGGGGCCTTGATCGTCGAGTTGCGAGTACGGCTGGTGATGGGAAAAGAGGATCAGTTGCCGCGCTCCCGCGCCATCCACAATGGCCTTGAGCCAGGCCACCTGTCTGGCATCCAGGTCGAAATCCACGTAGGCCGTGTCCAGGCACACCAGGATCCACTGGGAGTTCTGCATGGCGAAGCAACTGGCGGGCTGCTGAAAGAAATCGCCCAGCGCCCGAAAGTAGCCCTCACCACCCGAGTACATCTCGTGATTGCCGTTCAAAGACCGGTTGAGCGTTCCGGCGGGGCGTTTCGGCCAGTTGCCCACCAGCCGGGTATATATTTCGTTCGATTCCCCGGAATAGTAGGTGTCGCCCAGGTGCAGCACCACGTCGCAGCGGTCGAGTCCCGCAATGGTCTGCGAAATGGCGGGGGCGCCGTAGAGGCCCGTGCCCCAATCGGCGAACACCGCGATGCGCGCATCGTCGGGGATGGTTTCGGGCACAGTTGGCGGGTCGATCCAGCCGGCTCTTGGAGGCTTGAAGATCAGTTCGGGCGCCATCTGCAACCAGCCGGCGATGTCCGCATTGTCGAACTTCACCGACAGCACGCCGAGGCTGAAGCTGTCTCCGGCCGGCGCCTTGACGGTCTGCGGCTCTTGCAGGGTTCCGACCTGGCCGGCGGCGGTAGCGTGCTTCACCAGCAGCGTTTGCAGGCGCGAAGCCAGGGCGTTCTGCGGCGTATGCAGGATCGCACCGCCGCCGTCCGCCCGTGCCAGCACCGGTCTGGCGTTCTTCGACAACGCGCCGATGGCTTCGTGCCAGTCGGCGACGAAACGCTGCTGCGCCGCCGGATCGCCGCCCGCTGCCGTGGTGGTTGCCGCCTGCACGGCGTCGTTCATTTGTCCGGGGTCTTCCTCGAATGCGTCTTGAAAAGTGGCGTACGGCACCACGGTCTGCCCGATGCCGCCGGCTGGCGCGACGGGTTGTCCAACGCTCATGATTCCCTCCTGGTACCTGAGATTGTATCCCTTCCGGGGGCCTGGCGGGCGATCCGAACGCCCGCGCTTGCCATCGGGGCCGCCACGCCATACACTACTTCCATACCCTGTTATCCGATCCCGTACGGACCTGGCGGGTACACGGTGCGCGGCACAAAGGAAAGGTTGCGACATGTCACAGCAGGGATTCTCCAGACGGTATTTCTTTTACGGCTCGCTCCTCGCGGGGGCCATCCCGCGCGGCGGCTTCGGCAGTACCCCTTCTCTCAAGGCGGCGGGCTACAAATCGCCCAACGAAAAGCTCAACCTCGCCGCCATCGGCGCCGGTGGACAACCCGCCGCCGATCTGCAGCAGGCGCACGCCGGTACGGAAAACGTCGTCGCCCTGGCGGACGTCGATTGGGAGCGTGGCCGGGAGTCTTTCGAGCGCTTTCCGAAGGCCGTCAAGTTCAAGGATTTCCGCCAGATGCTCGACAAACAGGGCAAGGAAATCGACGCCGTGGTGGTCGGCCCGCCCGACCATATGCACACCATCTGCGCCATGGCCTGCATGCAACATGGCAAGCACGTCTACGTGGAGAAGCCGCTGACCCGCCTCTCGGGAGAAGCCCGCCTGCTGGCACAGGCCGCGGAAAAGTACAAAGTCGCCACCCAGATGGGCAACCAGGGCTACTCGCACGATGCCACCCGCGTCGCCTGCGAGATCTTCTGGTCCGGCGAAATCGGCGAAGTCAAAGAAGTCCACGCCTGGACCGGCCGGGCGAGTTGGCCGCAGGAGATGGTCACCATCCCGCCGCCGACACCCGTTCCCGACACGCTCGATTGGGATATCTGGCTGGGCGGCTCCGTGGCCCGGCCGTTTACCGCCGGCGACGACGCCTACAAGGCGTTCGTTCAGGAGCGTAATGCGCGCAGCGGGCGCGGCGGCCGCGGCGCCGTTGTGGGGCAGGCCCTTCCGCCTGCCAACAGTTCCGTTGTGGGGCAGGCGCTTCCGCCTGCCAACAGCTCCCCCGGCGGGCGCGCCGGCGGCTATCCCGGCCAGGAGACCTTCGGCTTCTATCTGCCCTTCAACTGGCGCGGCTTCTACGATTTCGGCAGCAGCCTCATCGGCGACTGGGGCGTGCATATCCTCGGTCCCGCCAACTGGGCGCTGCAATTGGATCCCAAATACCTGCTCAGCGTCGAGTGCATCAAGAAGAATTCGCTGCCGGCCTTCACCTTCCCCGACGAGCTGGCCATCAGGTACGATTTCGCCGAGCGGCCCGGCGGCATGCCTCCGGTGAGCGTTTACTGGTATCACCACGCGGGCGGCGACGCCTACACGCCGCCGGGTATGACGGCCGAACAAGCGCGCAAGATCCCGGGCCAGGGTCCGCAGGTCGGCCCCGCCGCCGGGCAGGGTGGCTTTTTCGCCGGATCCGGCGGTGCCGGTGCCGCCGGGCGCGGTCCCGCTGGCGCTCCCGGTGCTCCCGGTGCCCCCGGGCGCGGTCCCGCCGGCGCTCCCGGCGGCGGCCGTGGACCAGGCGGCCAGGGCAGCGGCTACAACAGCATCTTCGTCGGCTCCAAGGGCTACCTCGGCACCAGCGGACGCGGCGAAGGCGTCGGCCTGCTCCCCGGATCCCGTTGGGCCGAATACAAGCTGCCTAACCCCTACTTGCAGCGTTCGCCCGGTGCCAGCACCGGCTCCAACCACACGGCGCATACCCACGACTGGGTCCGTGCCTGCAAGGGCGGCGCGCCCGCCTGCTCCAATTTCTCCATCGCCGGACCGTACACCGAATGGCTGGTGCTCGGCTCCGCCGCCGTCCACTACGAAGGCAAGCTGCTCTGGGACAACGCCAAGGGCGAGTTCAGCAACAATAAGGAAGCCACCCGGTGGATCAAGCCGGTTTATCGCAAAGGCTGGGAAGTGAAGCTCTAGAAAGGGATGAAATGAATTTCACGCGACGGGATTTCGCCAGATTGGCTGCCGCGGCCCTGCCCGCGGCCAGCCTGCTGGCCAAGCCGAACTCCGTTTTCGGCGGCGTGCAGATCGGCGCCATCACCTACAGCTTTCGCGCCCTGCCCTCCAGCGCCGGGGAGGTCCTAAAATATTGCGTCGACTGCGGGATCAGCGCCATCGAGCTGATGAGCAACGTGGCGGAGAGCTATGCCGGCGCGCCCGCTCAGGCGGGACGCGGTGGTCCGGGCGGCGGCGGTCGCGCCCCCCTCACTCCCGACCAGCAGCAAGCCAGGCGCCAGGCTGCCGAAGAGATGCTCCAGTGGCGGACCTCGGTCTCCATGGACAAGTACAAGGCCTTCCGCAAGATGTATGAAGACGCGGGGGTGAAGATCTACGCCTTCAAACTGCCGCCGACCATGGAGATGCCCGACGCCGAGTATGAATACATCTGGAACGTGGCCCAGACCTTGGGTGCCAGCCACATCACCATGGAAATGCCCACCGATGGCGCGCTCCTCCAGCGCGTGGCCGATTACGCCGCCAGGCGCAAGCTGAACATCGCCTTCCACACCCATGGCCAGGGCGGCGCCGCCGGCTTCGACAAACTGCTGGCCGCTTCCAAATTCACCGCGCTGAACCTCGACGTGGGTCACTTCTACGGCGTCAACGGCCAGTCTCCGGTGCCCGTCGTGGAGAAGTACCACGAGCGCATCGCCAGCTTGCACCTGAAGGACCGCAAAGGTCCATCGACCACCGGCGAAAACAAAGGCCCCGGCGGCGGCGGCCCCAACATGCCGTGGGGACAGGGCGAAACGCCCCTGAAAGAGATCTTGCAGCTCATGAAGAAGCAGAAGTACAAGTTCCCCGCCAGCATCGAGTACGAATACGATACGCCCGAAGGCAGCGACGTGCTGACCGAAGTCAAGAAGTGCGTGGAGTACTGCAGGAAGGCGCTGGCGTAAGCCTTCAGCGCCACACCCGCATGGTCCGATGCCACCGCCGGTTTCATGGCCCCGGCATACCGCCGTTGCGGCCAGGCTCCTTAAAGTGGTACCTACTCAAGTGTGCGCTTTCTCTTCATCCTAATGGCCGCGAGTGCCGCCGCCCAACCCGCGGCGGTCGTCCAGGAGCAGACCCATCGCAGCCAGGTCATGGCCTCCGACCGCGCCTACCGTATCTATCTGCCACCGGCCTACGCCACAGCGCGCACCGCCCGCTACCCCGTCATCTACTGGTTCCACGGCTACGAGGCGGACCAGGCCCGCGATGCCGCTCTCGCCGCCTACGTCGCCGCCCACCCCGTCATCGTGGTCGATTCCGGCCCCGCCGACACCACCGGCCGGTTTCCGCTCTACTTCCCCGAACTCATCGAGCACATCGACAACACCCTGCGCACCATCCCCGACCGCGACCACCGCGCCGTCACCGGATCCGCCGCCGGCGGCTTCCTGGCCATCTGGCAGGCCGCCAAATGCCCCGACCTCATCGCCAGCGCCTCCAGTTTCGGCGCCACCCCCGAAGCCCCCATCGGACCCCAGGGCTTCGATGTCGATAGCGCCCTCGGCGATCTCTACCCCACGCTCGATGGGGTCCGCATCCACCAGGTGGCCGCCAACTCCTCCATCGCCGAGACGCTCGACTTCCACCTCGACGCCTTCGCCCATCCGCTCCCCAAGCCCGCCGCCTTCAGCCACGCCGACCCCTACCCCAATTT
>Ga0182030_10019073_pt1 | contig 13093 bp, 12 predicted proteins | sample 812S3MmetaG_FD_121299 | JGI IMG/M metagenome (GOLD analysis project Ga0182030, IMG submission 121299) | Permafrost microbial communities from Stordalen Mire, Sweden - 812S3M metaG (Illumina Assembly) | ecosystem: Environmental > Terrestrial > Soil > Wetlands > Permafrost | place: Sweden... | reverse complement strand
CCGGCGGCGGTGCTCGGACCGGCTAACCATGCCAGCGGTTCCGCGCGCAGCGCACTCGGGATCCCGATGTCGAGGACCACAACCTCCCCGGCGTGCTCGCGACCGGGATGGACATGCAGGCCGGGCTTGTCGCCGTGATAGGTCACCGTGAGGTCGGCGCGAACGGCCTCGCCGGCGATTCGACCAGAATCCGCGTCGACCCCGCTGGGGATGTCGAGTGCGACGACCGGTCCGGGCCACTGTGCGGCCCACGCAATCATGGCGTCCAGCGGCGCGCGCGGAGCTCCGCGGGTGCCGGTGCCAAGCAAGGCGTCCACCAGTACCGCGCCCTCCGGGCGGAATGCCTCCGCATCGAAGGGGCCAAGGGCAACGCCTAGCGACAGCGCGACATTGCTCATGACATGCGCGTCAGCGGTCGTCGGGGCAAGGCCCTCCGCTGAGACGACCTGCACCCGCCAGGACGCCTCGGACAGGTGACGTGCCACGACCATCCCGTCGCCGGCGTTGTTGCCCGGACCCAGCAGCACGATCGCGTGGCGGACCTCGGGGAATCGATCGAGGATGATGCGGGCGCTCTCCAGCCCGGCACGCTCCATCAGCACCAATGACGGCAGCCCGAAACGCCGGGTTGCCTCAGCGTCAGCGTCGCGCACGGCCGACGCGCCGAAGAGCGGCACAACGCCGGGGAACGGCTGCGGAGTCCGAGAGCGGGCGCTTGGCACACCCCCATCCTACGACGCCGGCGCGGCAACCTTCTAGTTATCGGCCGCCGACACCCTCCGCGACGGCGACCGCGGCCGCGGTGTCGCGGCCGTGTGTCAACGAGATTGTGATCCCCGTGACCCCGAGATCGGCGGCCCGTTGCGCGTACTGGCCTGTGAGTGCGACACTCGGCGGCCCGCCATGGCGCACCACCTCGACCTCCCGCCACCGTGTCATTCCGATCCCGAGCGCCTTGCCGACGGCCTCTTTGGCGGCGAACCGAGCCGCAAAGTGTTGGGCGGGAAATGCCCGCGAAGAGCAATAGGCGGCCTCGCGCGCGGTAAAGCAGCGTTCGGCGAAGCGCGGGCGGCGCTCGAGTGCGCGTGCAATCCGATCGATTTCGATCAGATCGATGCCAACACCGATCACCGACATGCGGGGCCCTCTACTCGACGGTGACGGTCTTTGCGAGATTGCGCGGCTGATCGACGTTCAGGCCTCGGGCGGTCGCCAGCTCGTAGGCGAACAGCTGCAGTGGCACGACCGTCGTCAGCGCCGACAACAGCGCCGAGGTCTTCGGGGTCCAGAGCACATCGTCGACATGCTGCGAGATCTCGCGATTGCCCTCGGTCGCGACGGCGATCACGCGCGCGCCACGGGCCTTGACCTCTTGGATGTTGGAGATGACCTTGTCGAAGACATGCCCATCCGGGGCGACAACGACCACGGGAGAGCCCTCCTCGAGCAAGGCGATCGGACCGTGCTTCATCTCACCGGCCGGGTAGGCCTCGGTCGGGATGTAGCTGATCTCCTTGAGTTTGAGCGCGCCCTCGAAGCACACCGGCACGCCAACGTGGCGCCCAAGGTACAAAAAGAAGTCGCGATGTTGATAGCGCCCGGCCACCTCTGCAACCTGGGCGGCGGCGTCGGACGCCAGATATCCCTCGATCAGATCGGGTACGCGACGCAGGTCTTCGGCGAGGTCGACAGCCCCCGCCTCCGACAAGGCCCACTTGAGACGCCCCAGCTTTAAGGCCAGTAACGCCAACGCCATCACCTGCGCGGTGTGGGTCTTGGTGGCGGCGACGCCGATCTCCAATCCGGCGCGCGTGTACAGGGCGCCGTCGGCATCACGGGTCGCCTGCGATCCCATGATGTTGGTGAGCGCCACGACGTGCGCCCCGCGTTCACGCGCCACACGCATCGCCGCCAGGGTGTCGGCGGTCTCGCCGCTCTGAGTGATCCCGATCACCAAGTCACCGGGACCGGCCAGGCATGTCCGGTAGCGGTATTCCGACGCCACTTCGGCATGCACCGGAACCCGCGCCCAGTCCTCAATCAGGTAGCGGCCGATCAGCCCCGCGTGAAATGACGTCCCGCAGGCCACGATGTGGATGCGCTCAACGCGCGCCAACGCGGCATCGTCGAGTCCGAATTCCTCGATGACGACCGACCCATCCGGGCGCAAACGGTCGCCGATCGTGTCCCACAATGCGGCTGGCTGCTCGTGGATCTCTTTGAGCATAAAGGTGTCGTAGCCGCCCTTCTCGGCGGCGTCCTCGTCCCAGTCCACCCGCTCGACCGCGTGCGGCGCCGGCTCGCCGTGCGCACTCAGCACGGTGACCCCGCGGGGCTCCAGCACCACGATCTCGCCATCTTCGATGTTGATGATCTCCCGGGTCTCGTGCAAGAAGGCCGGTATCGCGGAGGCCAAAAATGCCTCCCCCTCGCCGACGCCCACGACCAGCGGGCATTCGAAACGTGTGCCCACGAGGCGGTGCGGCTCCTGGGTATGCGAGACCACGAATGCGTAATGCCCGGAAATTTTTGGCACGACCGCGCGGACAGCCTCCACAAGGTCCCCGTGATAGGCGCGTGCGATCAGGTGCGGCAAGACCTCGGTGTCGGTCTCGCTCAGGAACACGACACCCTCGTCCTGGAGTTCGTGACGCAAGTCCATGTAGTTCTCGATGATGCCGTTCATCACGACTGCGACATGGCCATCAGCCGACAGATGCGGGTGTGCGTTCGCCTCGGTGACACGTCCATGGGTGGCCCAGCGTGTGTGCCCGAGCCCGGTCGTCGCGCGCGATGCTCCATTGAGGCTCTCGCTCGCCTCGCGCAGCTTGCTCAGGTTGCCGACCGCGCGCACCACCGCGAATCCATCGACAGATGGGTCCAGGAGCGCAAATCCCGCCGAGTCATAGCCACGGTATTCCAGCCGCTCCAGCCCGTGAACGATGAGCTCCTGGCACGGACGCCCGCCCACGTAGCCGATGATCCCGCACATCTGTGCCTCCCCGTGGTGTGATCAGGACTTCGGTACTGCGTCCCCGAGAACACGGTCCACGACGCCCGCAATACGCGCGCACCACGTCTCGCAATCCTGGGCCTCTGGCGCCTCAACCATCACGCGCACCAATGGCTCGGTTCCGCTCGCGCGCACAACCACCCGTCCATCATCCCCGAACTGGGCATCAAACGCGCGAACCTCGTCCCATACCTCTTCGGCATCGGCGAGCTCGGCTTTACGAGTCGTGCGAATACCGACCAGCTGCTGCGGGGAGCGCGACATCACCGCAGCGGCCTCGCTCAGCGACTGGCCCGTCTCGACCAGGGCCGCCAGCACCATCAGCGCCGTCGCAAGCCCGTCGCCGGTGGGCCCGTTGCGCAGATTGATGAGGTGGCCGCTCTGTTCCCCTCCCAAGGCGAACCCGCCCTGGCGCATCTCCGCCAGCACATAGCGATCGCCGACATCGGTCCAGCGCACCTCGATGCCGCGAATCGACATCGCACGGCGGAAACCGAGGTTGGTCATCGTCGTGGTCACGACCGCGCCCCCCGACAAATGACCGGCACGCTGAAGATGGAGCGCCAGAATCGCCAAGATCTGATCACCATCGACCAGTGCGCCATCGTGATCGACCGCCAGCACGCGGTCCCCGTCTCCGTCGAAGGCAAACCCCAGCTGGTGACCGCCTTCGCGGACCGCAGCCTGCAGCGCCTCGGGATGGGTCGAACCGCATCCGGCGTTGATGTTGACCCCGTCCGGGTCGGCGTGGATGACCGATAGGCGAGCACCCAGCCGGCGCAACACGTCGGGCGCGGTCACCGATGTTGCCCCATTGGCGCAATCGACCACGATCGACACACCCGTCAGCGGCGTCGGAAAGCGCGTAATCAGACTCGCAATGTACCGCTCAGGCGCATCGTCGACATGAACGATCTCCCCCAGCCCGCCAGCGATCGGCCGCTCGAGATTGTCGGGATGCTCCATGCGCCGCTCGATCTCCGCCTCCTGGCGATCGGCGAGCTTGAAGCCATCAGGGCCGATGAGCTTGATGCCGTTGTCGGCAAACGGGTTGTGAGATGCGCTGATGACCGCACCTGCGGCTGCTCCGAGCGCTGGCACCGCCTCGGCGATCGCCGGGGTCGGCAGGACCCCCACGCACACGACATCGATGCCGGCCGAGGCCAAGCCTGCGGCAAGCGCGTGCTCGAGCATCGGGCCGCTGCGGCGCGTATCACGGCCGATCACCACGCGCCGGCGTGGCGCCAGACCGGCGCCTAGGGCGCGCCCGATCAGCAGGGCAAGTTCTGGGGTGAGTTCGTGGTTCGCGACCCCACGAACCCCATCCGTCCCGAAAAGCCTCCGAGTGGACTGCCCCGTCACGCCCCCGGGTGCGCTAGCGCTTGGAGAATTGCGGACGCTTACGAGCGCCCTTGAGACCGGCCTTCTTGCGCTCCTTCTCGCGCGCGTCACGCGTCAGGAAGCCTTCACGCTTGAGGTCGGGGCGCAGATCGGCATCGACAACACACAACGCACGCGCAATCCCATGGCGCAGCGCGCCGGCCTGGCCGGACGAGCCCCCGCCGCTGAGACGCGCAATCACGTCAAAGCGCCCGAGCGTCCCTGTCGTCACGAACGGCTTGAGCGCATCGGTGACCAGCACGCGGCGCCCGAAGTATTCCTCGGCGGGGCGGCCGTTGCAGAGCACACGACCCTCACCGGGAGCCAGAATGACCCGGGCAATTGAGGTCTTGCGCTTACCGGTTGCGATAAAACGGCCGAGCTGATCAGTCTTCATGCGGGAACCTCTGCCTTGCGCGCGATACGAAGCGGCTGCGGGTTTTGGGCACCGTGCGGATGCTCGGGCCCTGCGTACACCTTCAACTTGGTGAGTTGCTTGCGACCAAGGCGATTCTTCGGAAGCATGCCGCGGACTGCCATCCGGATCACCTCTTCCGGGTGCAGCGCCAGTTGCTCTCCGAGCGTGCGGCTGCGAATGCCGCCGGGGTAGCCGGTGTGTCGGTAGTAGCGCTTGTCGCGCAGCTTCGAGCCGGTCACCGCGATCAGTTCGGCGTTGACGACCACAACGAAATCGCCGGTGTCAACGTGGCGGGTAAACCACGGAGAGCGCTTGCCATGCAAGGTCTCGGCGATCGATGTGGACAAACGCCCAAGGTTTTTCCCGTCTGCGTCGACGACCCACCATTGGCGGTCGACAGTCCCAGACTTGGCGCTAACGGTCTTCACGGTGGTCCGCGTCCCTCCGGATAATGGCAATGCAGTAGCTGACCCAACCCTCTGGGCCGACAGCGGAGACTACGAGACTCCCGCGCGCCGCGCAAGCCGTACGGGATCCTGGTCACGATTTCCTGTCGGCCACGCAGGCGTGTAGCCAGCCAGGAACCGCCGTGATGAAGCTCGGGCGACGCCAGGAACTGATCCACGGCGGCGGCCAGTTCCGGGGCGCTGGTGATGTCCTAGTGCGTACGCCCAGCCAGAATGGCCAGACGCATCTGCGTGCGCACAGCTCCGTCCCAGCCAGCATCACACAGGCCCCCGCCGAGCAGCGCAAAGAACTCGGCCGCATGAGCGGGCGAGATGCTGTCGGCATCGCCCAAGACCAGCAGCGCGGGCAGGCGCAGCCCGCCAACCTCCTCGCGCCAGTCGTACGGGGCACGCAGCAGGTCGGCAGTTTTGCCCATCAAGCGCGGAAAGGCCGTCCGCTCAGATGATGCGGACCACGCCGCGTAGAGCGTGGGCCGCATCATCTGAGCGGCCATGCGGCTGTCGAGGCTCGCCATCTGTTCCCGGCCCTCGGGAAACCACCCGTCCCGGCAGCACAGAGCCGACACAACGCTCAGGCGGCGCACGCACTCGGAATGCTGGATCGCGGTTCGCAGGCAGGCTGCGCCACCGAGCGAGTACCCCAGCAGATCGGCACGATCGATGCCGAGATGGCCGATCACGCCGGCGATATCATCGCCAAACACCGGGTAGCCGAATGGCCGGTCGATGTTACGGGTATGGCCGTGCGCCTGAAGTTCTAGTGCGATCACCTCCCGGCCGATCACCAGGCGGGCGATCAGGTCCGCAAGAGTGCCGGCCAGCCCGAATCCGCCATGGACGACCACGAGTGGCGTGCCGCCCGACCCGTGGCGCTCCCAGTAGATGTCCATCCCGTCGACCGGTGCGTACCCCGTAGCGAACAGGCGCCGCATCTGTGGCTCCTGGCGGCCGGGGACGTGTGCGCCCCGCATCGTCCGGTTCCCTCGACGACGTGCCCAACATTCGGAACTATCGCCGATGGCGGACGGATCGCCAACGCCCGCCGGCTGCCGGGGTTGGCCCATCACCGCCCGCAGCGCGCACGATACAATCATGGGCCACGCTCTCGGTCGAACTGACGTCCGAAGGTCCGTGTGTAATACGCAGTATCGGTTGACGCGATCGTGCCAGATGTATCGATGGCGTCACGCCCCCGAACGAGGCACGGTTGCCATGTCGTCGAGCTCGGTGAACCGCTGTATCGCGATTGCGGCCCACGGCCGCCGCTGTCAGCAGACCACATACCGCGGCAGCCCGTATTGTTGGCACCACACCCAGAGCCGCAAGGTCTGGGCGCCGAGTCGTGTGAGCTCGCGTGCACGGCCCCTCGAGGCACCCGTGATGACGCTGGCCACCCCCGAGACGCACGTGCCGACACCTGCGATCGAACGGATCGCCGAGGCCCTCAATCGGGGCCAGCTGGAGCAGTTGGCACGGTTCCTGGAGGCGCCGGGCGACGGCAGCTTCGAGATCACCCGCAGCCACGGCTATGTCGAGGTCCGCGGGTCGGCGCGACTGGCGATACCGAACCCACGGGCGCACAGCGGCAGCTAGGCGGTCGGCGCTACTCCCACTCGATCGTGCCGGGCGGCTTCGAGGTGATGTCGAGCACCACGCGGTTGACGCCGGCGACCTCATTGATGATCCGGTTGCTGATCTGCTCAAGCAGCTCATGTGGCAGGCGCGCCCAGTCCGCCGTCATCGCATCGTCGGAGGTGACCGCCCGGATCACGATCGGATAGGCATAGGTCCGCTCATCGCCTTGGACGCCGACGCTCTTGACGGCCGGCAGAACGGCAAAGCTCTGCCAGAGTTCGCGATAGAGCCCGGCACGGCGGATCTCTTCTTGTAAGACAAAATCGGCTTGGCGCAGAATGTCCAACCGCTCAGCGGTGACCTCGCCGATGATGCGAATCGCGAGCCCCGGTCCCGGAAACGGCTGGCGCCAGACCATGCGCTCGGGCAGGCCCAGTTCCTCCCCGACAACACGCACCTCATCCTTGAATAGCTGCCGCAACGGCTCGACGAGTTCCACAGCGATGTCGTCGGGAAGTCCCCCGACGTTGTGGTGGCTCTTGATCTTGGATGCGTCACGCGAGCCGGACTCGATGACGTCCGAATACAGCGTTCCCTGCACCAAGAACCGCACACCGCCGAGCTTGCCCGCTTCCTGCTCAAAGGTCCGGATGAATTCGCGACCGACGATCTTGCGTTTCTGCTCGGGCTCGGTGACCCCGGACAGTGCGGCCAGAAAATGCTCCTGGGCCCGTACGTGGACCAGTGGGACGTGAAAGTACGTGCCGAACGCCTCTTCGACCTGCTCGCCTTCGTTCATCCGCAACATGCCATGGTCGACGAAGATGCAGGTCAGCCGATCGCCGACGGCCCGGTGCACCAACAGCGCGGCGACCGCCGAATCGACGCCTCCCGAGAGCGCGCAGATCACGCGCTCGTCCCCGACCTGCGCACGAATTCGCGCAACCTGGTCCTCGATGACCTGCACGGGCGTCCACGTCGGCGCGCAGTGGCAGATCTCGAACAGGAACGATTTGAGCAAATCGGTCCCGAACGGCGTGTGCGCGACCTCGGGGTGGAACTGCACGCCGTACAGACGGCGCTCGGGATCCTCCATCGCGGCGACCGGACTGCTGGAGGTGTTCGCGGTTGCGACGAAGCCCACCGGCGCCTGGACGACGGCATCGCGGTGGCTCATCCAGCACTGCTCCATCGGCACATCGCGCAACAGACCGTCACGGCCGGTGACCTCGAGCGGGGTCTTCCCGAACTCGGCAGCGCCGGTCGGGGCCACCTCGCCACCGAGCACCTGCGCCATGCTCTGCATGCCGTAACAGATCCCCAAGACCGGCACGCCGAGGGCAAGCAGTTCGGGATTGAGCTCCGGCGCACCCGGCTCATATACCGACGCGGGACCGCCCGAGAGCACCAGGCCTTTGGGATGCAGCGCCGCGATTTGCTCGGGCGCCGTGTCGTGGGGCACGACCGCCGAGAACACGCGGCACTCGCGGATCCGCCGCGCAATAAGCTGCGCATACTGCGCGCCGAAATCGACGACCAGCACCCCACCGGGAACCGCGCGCGCGAGCTCTGGGTCCAGCGCGGCTCGGCTCGCGGCCACCTATCCCATCCCCACGGACTGCGCCTGCTGCAATTTCTTGCCCTCACTGCGCAGTGCCGGGGCGACCATCACTTCGCATTTCTGGAAGCTCTGGATCGAGTCGTATCCGCACGTCGCCATCGCCGTCCGGAGGCCGCCACTCAGGTTGAGCGACCCGTCGTTCTCGTGTGCCGGTCCCGCGATGATCTCCTCGAGGGTCCCGATCGTCTTGGTCTTTACGCGGGTGCCCCGCGGCAGGGTGGGGTGGAAGGTTGCCATCCCCCAGTGGTACCCACGTCCCGGGGCCTCGCTCGCCTTGGCGAGGGGCGAGCCGATCATGCAGGCGTCTGCGCCCAGGGTGATGGCCTTGGCCAGATCACCGCCGTAGCTCATCCCACCGTCGGCGATCACACTGACGTAATCGCCCGTCTCGAGCAAGTGCTGCATCCGCGCGCCCGCGGCATCGGCAATCGCCGTCGCCTGCGGCACCCCGACGCCGATCACCTGGCGGGTCGTACAGGCGGCGCCCGGTCCGACACCGACGAGCACTCCGACCGCGCCGGTGCGCATCAGGTGCAGCGCGGTCTGGAAGGACGCGCAACCGCCGACGATTACCGGAATTGGGAGGTCCGAGATAAATTGCCTGATGTCCAGGGGCTCGGCCACGGTCGAGACATGCTCGGCGCTCACGACGGTCCCCTGAATGACCAGGATGTCGAGGCCCGCGTCGAGCGCCGGTCCGATGTACTGACGCACGCGCTGCGGCGTCAGGGATCCCGCGACGACCACGCCGTTGGCCTTGAGCTCGCGGATGCGCTCGCCCACCAACTCCGGATTGATCGGCTCCTGGTAAATCCGCTGCAGGCCACGGGTTGCCTCGGACGGGGCCATCTGGGCGATCAACTCAAGCTCTGCATCGGCGTCCTCGTAGCGCACCTGGATTCCCTCCAGGTTCAAGACCCCGAGGCCGCCGAGCTTGCCAAGAATCGTTGCGGTATTGACGTTGACCACGCCATCCATCGCCGACGCGACCAGCGGCAGTTCAAACGTATGCCCACCGATGCGCCACGAGAGATTGACGTCTTCGGGATCACGCGTCCTCCGACTCGGAACGATTGCGATCTCGTCGAACCCATAGGCCCGACGACCCTTCTTGCCTCGTCCGATCTCGATCTCCACGCATTCGCTCCTTTAGTCCCCTGGCCGACCACCGCTTCGGGTATCGATCGGTCGCCCAGAATGCATACGACCCAGGTCAGCAGACGCCAGACCTGGGTCGTCAAAGGTCGCTGCCAAGCGCGCGTTCCGGACACGATCGATACTGCTCTGAGGCTACCGCACCAGCGCGGGTGCCGCCGTCGAAACGGGCACCTCAATCTGCGGTATTTCCCGCTTCGTCGACCTGCCAGACTTGAACTTGACGTCGCAACGCGTCGACGTCGCCCCGATCGAACACTCCGGCACCGGGACTCAGCGTGTTCGCGGCGCCGCACGCCACCGCGAGCGCAAGCCGGGCCTCCGGTGCATCCCCGCGGCTCAGCCCGGCCAGGTACCCGGCGATAAGAGCATCGCCCGAGCCGACCGTGGTCGCAGCGTCACGCTCGGTGAGGTAGGCGCGGAATGTGGAAATACCCTTGACCGCAGGCTCGCGCAACCGCGCAATGCATCCGTCCGCGCGGTGCACGATCACCGACTGCGCGCCAAGGCCGCTGATCGTCTGGGCTGCTTCGGCGAGGTCACTGTCGTCGTCGAGTTCGTAACCGACGATCTCCTCGGCCTCGCGTGCGTTCGGACTCACCAGGTCGGGGTCGGCCGCCAAGCCCAGCCGCAGCGGCGGGCCCTGCGCATCAAGGGCAGTCAGCACGTGACCCTTGAGCTCGCGGATCACGCGCGCGTAAAAGTCGTCGGGGACGCCGGGTGGCAATGAACCCGCCAGCACGAAGATGTCGGCCCCGCGGGCGAGGTAGCTGATCTTCTCCATCAGCATCTCGAGTTCGTCTTCGTCAACGCTCGGCCCGTGCTCGATGATCTCGGTCTGGGACCCGTTCGGGTCGATCACGGCGGTTGAGGTACGTGATTCGCGCCGGATCCGCACGAAGTCATTGAGAATGCCCTCGGTCGTCAGGCCCTCGATGATCGACGTGCCCGTGCGCCCGCCGGCCAGCCCGGTCGCAATCACCGGCTCGCCGAGGCGTTTGAGCGTGCGTGCGATGTTCACGCCCTTGCCGCCGGCCAACGACAATGCGTCCGAGGCACGATTGCGCACCCCCGACTGGAAGTTCGGCACCGTCAGCGTCCGGTCGAATGCCGCGTTGAGCGTGAGCGTGACGATCACGAAATGCCCCCGCGCAGGACCACGCAGACCGCAGCCCGACGTGCGCACAGGCGGCCAAGCCGCCCAGATCGCGCCCGCGTGCGACTGGCGCGCGGGACGAAGATGACACGGCTCACACGCAGATCGATTCGACTCACCGGCACCAGTTACCGAGCGTCACGGACTCCAACGGGCACTCCCGGCTCGCATGCCATCGGGATCAGACACACGCACGTGCCGGCAGCGAGCACGATTGTACGCCGATAGCTGCAAGAACCCCACCCGGCCAGGTTCTACGGCGGGGCGCCCACGCCGGACCGCGCCGCGCCGGCGTGCGCGCGGGGCGGCGCCTAGGCCGAGACGTCCCAGAGGCGCGTCCGCAACCGTTCCGCGGCGGCGCGTGGGTCATCCGCATAGAGGATTGAGCGACTGGCAGCGACGATCGCGGCCGCGCGACGCCCGCCAAACGCCGGCCCGAGATCTTCCGGACGGCCACCCTGGGCGCCGACCCCGGGAATGAGAAACGGCTGGTTCGGCATCAGCGCTCGCAACGCGCCGAGATGCTGGGGCGCCGTTGCGCCGACGACGGCCCCGACATCGGAGACCCCACTCGCCCCCACCCCACCGGCCCCCCAGAACGCGACCAGGCGGGCAACCGCCTCGTGCCATCTCGTTCCGTCGGCGAGTACGAGGTCCTGGAGATCTGCAGCCCCGGGGTTGGAGGTGCGCACCAACACGAACAGCCCGCGGCCGGTCGCCCGCGCGGCCTCGAGGAAGGGGGCCACCGCGTCGGTGCCCAACATCGGATTGACGGTGAGCGCATCAAACGGCGCCCGCAGCAGCGCCTGCGCATATGCCCGGCTGGTGACATCGACATCACCGCGCTTCGCGTCGGCAATCACGAGCAAGCCATGCTCTGCGGCGACGGTGGCAACGCGCTCCAGCGCATCCCACCCCGCTGCCCCGAGGCGCTCAAACCACGCCAGCTGCGGCTTGATCGCAACGCATGCCGGCGCAGCCTGGGTGACAACCCGCACACAGAACTCGGCCGCCGTCGCCGCACCATCGCCGATCCGCGCCGGGTCCGGATCCAGTCCCAGTACCACCTGGCTCTCGCGCGCGTCCACCGCGCGCGCCAGACGATCGCCAAACCCCGGCTGCGAACTCACAGAACCAACCCCCGCACAATCGGCAACGTCAACGTGCACAACACCGTCGTCACGAACACCGCCCCGACCAGGACATCGCGGCGCAGCCCGTAACGCACCCCGAGAACCAATGACATCGTCGCGGTCGGCATCGCGGCCATGAGCACGACGGTATTCAATTGCGCCGGGGCGAGTCCGAGCAGCGTACCGATCGCCAGGCCCACCAGCGCCCCGAGCCCGAGTCGTGCCACCGTAATCATGCTGATCTCGGGCCACGCGCGGCGCAGCGCGCCCACATCGAGCATCAGACCCGCGTACAGCATGACCAGGGGCAACGTCGCCGCTCCCAGCAGGTCCAGCGGACGCGCGATCCACGTCGATGGCACGCCGATCCCGGCCAAATTGCACACCAGCCCCGCCAGCAGCGCGATCATGGGCGGCATCATCAGCCCGCGCCGCAGCGCAGACCAGTCGATGCCCCGTGGGCGCCCCTCAACCGTGCCGTAGCTATTGGCGATGACCACTGTCGAGGTCCAGGTCAGGACGCTGGTCGTAAACGAGTCGTAGAACACCGCCGCCGCCAACGAGACCCCCAGCCCGCTCGCCGCGATCAGCGGCACGCCGAAGAACCCCGTGTTGCCGACCCCGGTCGCAACGAGGATGGCACCCGTGGTCGGACGATCTGCCCGCCGCACGCGCGCGAGCACCCACCCGATACCCAGCATCACCACGTGGATGAGGTATCCGGCAACGGGCACCAGCAGCAGGCCCACCGCGAGGTGCTCCCGAGTGATGATCATGAACACCAGCGCAGGCATCGTCGCGAAGATGACGACGTTGACGAGCACCGGCCCCTGCTCCTCGCGCAGGACCCCAGCGTGCCGCAGCACCAGGCCGACGATGATCATCACCAGGGCCGCAAACGACGTCGAGAGCATCTGTGGCCTACCCCCCCGCTCGGCGACGCGAACGGGCTTCACACCCACATCTCAAGGCGACCTGTCGCTGCACGCCGGGGATGATGCCACGCCGCCGAGTCGAGAATGCCTGCGTCGCGCCACGGCGCCCGGGAATCACCTAGATGATTGATTCCACGGCGATCGCCGTGGCGAAGGGGTTTTGTACAGAGAGGCCGAAGTCGGCGGTGCGAACCACACCGTCGACCTGGAGGCCACGATGGACGCCGACCTCGACACTCT
>Ga0182030_10019072_pt1 | contig 13094 bp, 8 predicted proteins | sample 812S3MmetaG_FD_121299 | JGI IMG/M metagenome (GOLD analysis project Ga0182030, IMG submission 121299) | Permafrost microbial communities from Stordalen Mire, Sweden - 812S3M metaG (Illumina Assembly) | ecosystem: Environmental > Terrestrial > Soil > Wetlands > Permafrost | place: Sweden... | reverse complement strand
TTCTGGAACGCCGCCGCGAAATTGGAATCATGAAAGCGCTTGGAGCGAGCGATGCTGACGTGCGCGGCCTCTTCTTTGCAGAAGCTGGCGCGATGGGCCTAGTGGGTGGCGTTGTGGGAGTGACGCTCGGTTGGGTGATCGGGCGTCTGATCAATTTCGGAACGAATATTTACCTGGCGCGCCAGCATTTTCCTCCAGCACAGATTTGGTCAGTGCCCCTATGGCTCATTCTCGGCGCAATTGGTTTTTCCACTTTGGTGAGTCTGGCGGCAGGGCTCTACCCCGCAATCCGCGCCGCGCGTCTCGATCCCGTCCAGGCTCTGCGCTATGAGTAATCGCCCACAGGTAAACTGATTCTATGCACTCCTGTTCGCGGTGGCTCTCATTTCTATTGGTTCCCATCTTGTTCGGTCAAGCCCACGCCGAGGGCCGCATCGATTGCAACATCATCCAGAGCCGCATCCTCAATCAAGTAGTTCACTACTGCGTCATGTTGCCTTCAGGATACGAAGCAGCCACAGCCGGTCATTCTGGGCGCCGTTATCCCGTGCTCTATTTTCTGCATGGACTCGGTGATAACGAACAGACTCTATTCAAAGGGGCCGGATGGGATCTGATCGAGGATCTCCGCCAGCAGGGAAAGATTTCAGACTTTCTGATCGTCACTCCCGACGGGATGCGAAGCTTTTACATCAACTCCGCTGACGGCCGCGTGCGCTATAGTGATTTTTTCATTCGGGAATTCGTTCCCTACATCGAGACGCATTATTCTATTCGCCGCGAACGCTCTGCACGGGCAATCAGTGGCGTGTCGATGGGAGGATACGGTGCCCTGCGCTTCGCCTTTGCGTATCCTGACTTGTTTTCATCTGTGAGCGCCGAAAGTGCCGCGCTCATCAAGGAATTGCCGCGCCAAACCGAATCTACTCATTCGCGGAGTCCTCTAACCGCCATGATGGGGACGATATTTGGCGATCCCGTGGATGTCAACCATTGGAACCGGAACAGCCCTTTCTTTCTGGCCAAACAGAATCGCACGCAGATAAGGGCGACAGGCCTATCGATTTATTTCAATTGTGGTAATGAGGATGAATTCGGATTCGACGCAGGAGCCGGGCAATTGCATCGGCAACTCCAGGCAGAAAGCATCCCGCATGAATTCCACCTGTATCCCGGAAATCACGGCGCAGAGTATTTTTTGTCCCACCTTGGTGAGACCCTAATTTTCCACTCGCGCGCGTTTACCGCAAGCAAATAGAGGACCGTCCACCGTAGTTGTCCGATCAAGAAACGCTATTTTGCGCGGGTAGCCTCGGTTACGACGCGGACGCAGGTGTTTGCGGAGTTGGCTCCACAATCAGATGGTGTCGGCGCACCACGCGACGCCGTTGCGATTCTAGCAGCGGAGACGCCGCCGCCATCGCGCACAAGACGTAAAAAAGTGCGGCGTTCGCCGGAATTTGCAGATTGAAGTCGGCAAAACTGTGCACCAGGATGCCCACGATTCCAAGGAGGGCCGTCACCGTCATGGCGCCACTCATCGTCTCGGTCCAATTCTTAAGTTTGGTCGAAGCCCCGCGGAAGACCAGCACCACAAACCAGACCGCGATCGAGAATCCCGCCAACCCGGTCTCCACGATTAACTGCAGGTAATCGTTGTGCGCTTCGTTCACGAAGAATGTTGTATAAAAGCTGCGAAACTGCGGATACACAACCGGAAATGTTCCGAGTCCCCAGCCCAGGTAGGGCCGCTTTGTGAACATGTGCAGGCAGTCGCGATCGATGCTGAGTCGAACTCCACCGCTGATTTCTTCGCGGGCTTCGGAGTGAATCGTCATAAGGCGCTGGGTGAGCGCATTGCCGCCGATCCAGACGAGAAAAATAATCACCACCGCCAAAAACCCGCCCAACAGGATAGGTTGTTTCCAATTTCCTTCCCGCCTGTGAACCAACAGCACACTGAGCACAATCATCTGCGCGACGAAAGCCACCATGCCTCCACGGGAGCCCGAAAGAAAAATGCTTCCGGCCATCAACGCGGCGATGCCAGCAATTGCCAGCTTGCGATTCCCGTCCGTAAACCTGGTTGCGGCCAGCACCAGCGGAAATGGAGTAAGCATCTCCATCAAACCAGCGTAATGATTGTGATTGACGTAGGGGCCATAAATCGCTCCACCTTGCTCGGAAGGCCAAATCCAGTAAAGCTTGCCATTCGGAGACATGCCTTGCAGTATTGCGAATGCAGCTATGATTCCCCCATAGCCCGTAAACAATTTCGCAATCATTTCGAACTGCGATGATCGCCGGAGAGTTTGTGTTATCACGAACGCTAACATTCCATATGTCGCATAGCGCAACAATTGTGAATAGGTTACATAGCGGTAGGCGGTTGTCCCGATCAGCCACTGCAAAAATACCAAGGCAAAAAAGACTGCCATCGGGCGATAAAGAACGTTGTCGGAGACGTTAATCTCGCGATTGATCCACTGGCGCGCGGCCCAGGCCACGAGAAGCAGCATCGCGCAAGTCTCCAAGGCGAAAATCGACCAAGGCTCGACGGCTCCAAAAGCCAGCGGACCCAGCAACAGAACCGCACAGCCACCGAGCAGCAGCATGTTATTCGTAAGCTGCGGCTGCGAGACTTTCGGGAGCGGCGCGGATTCGGGCTGAGTTGCTAGCGCGGAGCTCAAGGCGTGTCCTTCCCATTGCCGGTGTCGGCGCCAGACGAATCATCGGAAGAGACCTCAGAGGAAGCAGGCGACAGTTCGAAATCATCGAGCGACAGCTTGCCGCGTATCGGCGAACCAGCAGGGAAGCGCTCGATCCCGAGTGCGAGCAACGTAGTCGAGGCGGGCGTCGTCACCTTCGAATGAACTTCCTTCCAGAAATCGGCGTCCGTGAGCGTATCGCTCACAAACAAAGGTGACCCGGTATAAGCGTCTCGCAGAACAATTTCTGGACCACCTGCACCTTCAAACTCCGCTGATTTGTAATATGCGGAGAACTCGTACGTCGCCGCGCCGCGGACGGGAATCAATTGTTGTATTCCTGCGTCGTTGATACCGGGCCCTTCGAAGGTTAGAGAAAGCGAGCGATGTCCCTGTCGAAAGTCGCTCGGATCTAGTAATTGGCGTACCCCGGTGCGGGTCACGTAGGTCCAGTCGAAACCGCCATTCAGAACGTCGAGGCTGAAATCGCCATTGACCACCAGGTTATCCTCGGTAGGCAAATAGGCCGAAAGACCGAGGATGTCGGCACTCTTTTCCCACGCCGCCATCGCGGCGTCGGGACGATGCGCCCCGATCAAATAGTAAACCTGCTCATAAAGATATCGATTCTGAAATTTTTCGTGCAACTCGGTAAGCCGCTCCCAGACTTTGATGACCCCGTCGGTTTCTTGCTTGCTTTTCAACAAATTGGAAAAAGCGATCAAGCTATCGGGACGAGCCGGAACTGCATCGCGCAGTAATGCATCCGTATCCGGGCGAACCCGCCAGCATTCGCGCAAGGCCGCGTCCACCAAGGCAACGTCGTTGGCGATCACCACACGAAACTCGTGCAGAGCGCGATCGATATCGCCGTCGATCAGGAAGAAATTGGCCGCTTGCCACGCTACGTCGGGCGCGGTTGGCTCAGCTTCCAACGCACGATCAAGCGCCGTGCGCTGTCCAGCGACGTCGCCGGTCACTTGATAAGCGGCCGCAAGATCGAACCAATAATGGGCATCGTGGGGATTGAGTGCAACGGCGGATCGAAGGCTCTCGATGGCAGACTGAGCATCTCCGGCTACAAACGAATAGTAGCGTCCGAGACGATGGCGATAATCGGCATTTCCAGGCGAGAGCCATACCGCCCGTCGCAGCATGGAAAGCTCCGGGCGGGACGCAAACGCGCTCGCAACGAATTCTTTGCCGATTAGCAGCACATAGAGGCAGGCGAGAAAACCTACGCCCACAGCAAACTGCCAGCGTCGCCGGTCTGAAAGTTGGATCGCCATTTCACACTTGAAGAGTTAGTTCTCCGTCAACCACCAATGACTTTCTTCCAAACCGCGAAAGACTGCAGCGTAGTCTAGCCCGCAGTTGCGCCGGTTCAAACCGCCTTCGGTTCGGACGGAGGATCTTCCTGGTAATAGTGCCCGTATTTCCCTTGATACTCGTAGTAATAGTAATAATCAGGCGAGGTCAGATCGACGGCGTTTAGAAGCACCCCGGCAACGTGGGCATTGACCTGCATCAAGATGTCGCGGGCGCGGCGAAGCGCCTGCTTCGTCGTTTGGCCAGAACGGATCACCAGAATCGTTGCGTCGGCTCGCGGCGACAGCACCACCGCGTCCGTAACCGAAAGCGTTGGCGGCGTGTCTATCACGATGTGGTCGTAGGATTCGCGTAACTCCATCACCAGATCGCGCATATTTGCAGATGCCAGCAATTCAGCTGGATTCGGCGGCGGCGTGCCTGCCGGCAGAACCAGGAGATTGGGAAGGATCGGCGAAGTCGTAATCGTTTGTTGCAAAGTCGCGCTTCCAGTGAGCACGTTACTTAACCCACTTCGCGGTCCCATTCCGAGAGCCTTGTGAACGCTGGGTCGGCGCAGGTCAGCATCGATCAGAAGAACGCGAACCCCTTTTTGAGCCAACACAATGGCAGTGTTGATGCTGGTCGTGGTCTTGCCCTCCTGGGGACGAGCGCTCGTCACCATGATGACCTTCGGGGGCGCGCCGAGGTTGGAGAGCAGCAGAGAAGTGCGCAACGCTCGATACGATTCCGCCATCTGCGACTGCGGGCGGATCTGGGTTACCGTTTCAACCGCCTCATTGGAAGCCGTTAGCGCCAGTCGCTTCCCGCTCGGGCCGCGATTTCCAGACTTCGAGCCAAGCGGAATCATTCCGAGAGAAGGAAGAGCAGAGACGGCCTGCGCCTGCTCTGGAGTGCGCACCGTGTTGTCCATGTTCTCCAGTACGAACGCCAACCCCACGCCCGAGATAACGCCCAGAACAAGGGCGAAAGACAGGTTGCGCGGAATGTTGGGTTCGCTCGGCGAAGTGGGAACACGGGCCGCGTCAATGATACGGAAGTTATTCGACCGCAGTCCGGCAGTCACGCCAGCTTCTTTTAGCTTTTCGAGCAGCCCTTCGTAGAGCGTTCGATTGCTGTCGAGATCACGTTTCAGAATGCTGTATTCGATTGCGCTTTCGTTGAGTTTGTTCGCTTCCTGCTTTTGCTTTTCGAAAGAGGCGCGCAGCATGTCCTCGCGTTGCAAAGCGGCGAGATATTGTCCCTTGAGGTGATCGACAGCCTTATTCGTCTCCGATTGCATCTGTCGATCAATTTCCTTGATCTGGTTGTTGAGTTGCGCAACTTTCGGATATGCGGGACCGAACTGAGTGCTGATTTCGGCGACCTGGATCCTTAGGCCGGCCTGCTGCTCGCGCAACTTGTCTAACAGACCCGAGGTCGCACTGCTCGTGCTGCCGGTGCTATCGGAAATGATCGCAGCTGCAATCGCATCCGGGTCATTGGTCTGACTCTGCCGATAAACCGCCTCTTTTTGCATGCGATCCGATTCCGCAGCCGTCATTTCTTTGTTGAGTTCGTCGAGTTTCTCGGTGGTGATGTTCTGTTTTTCATCCATACCGAGAATCTCGTGCTCCTTCTGGTAGCGCACAAGTTTCTCTTGTGAAGTCTCGACTTTCATCTGCAGGTCAACGAGTTGCTTTGAAAGCCAGTCAGAGGCCTGCATTGTAGACTCAAACTTAGTCTTAAAATTCTGTTCGACATACGTGGCGGCGAGCGTATTCACCGCGCTCGCTGCAAGTTGCGGATCGGTGCTGGAGAAATGAATCTCCATGATTCGAGTGCTTGGAATCAGAGCCACACGTAGCCTTCCGTGAAAGCTCGCAAGCAGGCTCGAGGCGCGGTTCGAATCGGTCTGCAGCGGATCAGCAACTAAGTTCCCTTGGACTTGGTCCGCATGGCCGCCGAACTCCGGGCGCCGATCCAGATTCAGCTGTCGGATTACTTGCAGCGCCATCAAGTCGCTTTGTAGGATGCGAACCTCGGTGTCAAGATCGCTCTGCTCGTAAACGTAATCGATATCAGGATTCGAGTCTTTGAAGGAAATGAGGTTCGAGTCGGCTTTATTGACGGCAATGCGGCCCACTGCGTCGTAGATAGGAGTCTGGCGCAGGCTGGCAAGCGCCACTGCCATAAAGATGGCGACGATCACCGCAATGACCATCCATTTGCGCTTAATTAAAACGCGCATGTATTCGCGGAGGGTCGACTCCTGAGATGGCAAAGCGTTGTAAAGGGCGCTGATCGGTCTCAAAAATTCAGCAGCAGGCGGTTGCAAGTCGCGCGTTCCCTCGCTGCCTCTCGGAATGTCACTTCGCGGAACCAAGGGTCCCAAAGACATCGTTACTCCTTAACCGCCCCAAGCTCAATGCCACAGCTCTTCGCATCCGCACATGCTTCCACCCAAGCCCGACTATCCCACGGTACGCCGGGGAACAAAACGGATCTGCATGAAGAATTTGCATGATTTTAGCATCACAAGCTCGAGGAACCACGCAAAAAATGCTGCCGGCGTTGCTTCGTTTATTCCTTTCCTCTCACAAGATCACAAGAACGCGATGCTAGACTTACTTTTTATGGAGTTCCTGTGAGGGTGATCGTTCTGGAGGCGGTTCCCGAAGACGAGGAAATCCTGGTTGCCTGGAATGATCTTGTGTTCAGGATGGAGCGTCCCGAAGTCTTCTTTACCCACCAGTGGGCCCTGGCCGCCAGCCGGACTTTTGCCGCCAGTCTCTCTCCAAAGATTTTCCTTATGTACGAGTCCGGCCAACTTGCCGGTATTGCGGCCATGGCCACCACGCGAGAATCGCCTACCGCGGCTTTCTTCCTCACCGCCAGCACCGCAGATTATTGCGACATCGTGAGTGCTCCCGAAACTCGCGATGCGATAGTGAAAGCATTGCTCGAGCGAATGAAAGACTTGGGAGTGCGGGACCTTGTTCTTGCCAACGTCCCAGCCGAATCCTCGACGCTTCGCGCCTTTGCGGCGAGTGCGCGTTCCCAAGGCTTCCATGTCTACGATCGGCCGGGATACGACTGCGGCATTATTTCTTTCGGCGACGCGGCGCAAAGGCAAGACGTCCTGCAATCCGTCTTGCGAAAGGTAAAAGAAAAGCGGTGCCTCAAGAAACTCAGCGAACTTGGTAACGTTGAGGTCGTGCATCTAACCCCGGCCGATTTAGAAACTGGCTTGCTGCCGATTTTTGCCGCGCACGTTTCCCGCTTCCTCGCAACCACTCGTCTGAGCCCACTCGTCGACCCGCAGCGACGCTTTTTCTTAACCGAACTCGCGAAATCCTTGAGTTCCGCAGGTTGGTTAAAGGTGAGCGCCTTGCTCCTCAACAAACGGCCCGTCGCTTGGAACTATGGATTCAAGTTTCACGGGAGCTGGTTTTGGTATCTGCCCACCTTCGAAATGCCCTACGAGGAATTTTCGCCGGGATCGACCCTGCTCCGGCTCTTGATCGAGCAGGCGTGCGGCGATTCATCGGTGAGTCGTTTGGATCTTGGATTGGGGGACGAAGCTTACAAAGAGCGTTTTCGCAACGATATTCACTCCATTTGTTATGTGCAGCTGACGAAAAGCCTGCCGGGCCATGTCGTGAATGTCGGCCGGCATTGGCTGGCATCTTCTGTGGAACGAATTCCAGAGGTTGAGAAGCGGTTGCGTGAGGGAAGAAGTCGGCTGCGCGGGTTACGGAACCGAATTGAGAAAATGGGCGTGGGCGCGACACTTGGCCATGCACTGATGCGGGTGAAAACGAGTGCGATCTCACGTGAAGAAGTCGCGATGTTCGAAGCTCCCAGGCTTACAATGCCAGAAAATGAAAACGTGGCTCTGCGCCCTCTGGATTGGGACACCCTCGCTCGAGCCGCCATGCAGAATGCCAACGACGAGCTAACCCTCGAATATCTTTGTCGCTGCGCGCAGCGGCTTCGAACGGGCAATGTAAATGGCTATTACCTCGCCGGCCCCGAAAAAGAAGCCGCGCATTTCTTGTGGGTGGACCTTTATCACGGCTTCCACCTCTCCGAAATCGACTCTCGTCTCGAATCGAGCGACCCCACTGCGGCCATGATCTTCGATTGTTGGACCCCTCTGTCGGAGCGGGGTCGCAGCCTCTACGCAATCGCAATTCGTTTAGCAGCCTTTGATTTACAAGCGGAACAGCGGCAAGCATGGATCTTCAGCGCTGCCGCGAACGAATCGTCTCTCCGCGGAATTCTTAAGGCCGGCTTCGTGTATCGTTTTTCCTTGGTGCGCATCCGTAAGTTTGGCATAACGACCATGTCGCGTCATTCGGCGGGTCCGCCACATCGCTCGGTCAGCACCAAAGAGATCAAACTAATTTGAATTCTGCGGAACGGTCGAGAGGCAACGCTTGCGATTTGTCAGTCCGGCTTTGAAGCACGTGGTATTTCCCGCACTTTCACGGAGCGGCTTTCTTCGCTATGCCGCCAGCGCTCCCCCGGCAATGGCCCGCCCAGCCATTGTGACCTACCACGGCGTTTTTCCCGAGGGATACGAACGCAGAAATGCCGCTCTTGACGGCAATCTCGTGCATGCCGATTCTCTGCGACGGCAATTGCGCCTTCTCACAAAGCGCTATCACGTGATATCGCCTGCCGACTTTCTTCGCTGGTCCGAGGGCACCCAGTCCCTCCCGCCGCGTTCCATCCTGCTGACCTGTGACGACGCATTGCAGAACACCCTCACCGTCATGGTTCCTATCCTTCAGGAGTTCGGAGTCCAGTGCCTTTTTTTTGCCACTGGTGCCTCCGCCGACGAAAAGCCGTCCATGCTCTGGTACGAAGAACTTTATTTGATGCTATTGGAGACTTCGCTGCCTCTCCGTCTCGATATCCCCGAAGCACAAGTCGACGTCGGATTCGTCGCAGCAGAACAGAGACACGCCTATTGGTGGAGTTTGGTTGAGAGGTTCTCCTGCTTCGATCAAGCCACTCGGCGCAGATTTCTCGATCAGGTTCGAGATCAGCTAAGCCTGCCAGCAAGATGGCGAGCGCAAGTTACAGAGAATTCTGCCGCAGCATCTCGATTCCTCATTCTGAATCGAACGGGATTGCCGCAGCTCGCCGCCTCGGGCATGAGCGTCGGTGCGCATTCCATCTCTCATCCGATCCTGGCGCGGATGTCAGAGGAACTTGCCTGGCACGAGGTCTCCGAAAGCAAACGAGTACTCGAGCAGGCTCTCGGACAAACAGTGTGGGCGTTTGGATATCCTTTTGGCAACGGCTCCACGGTTAGCGCGCGAGACATGCACTTCGCCAAGCGAGCTGGTTACCGATGCGCTTTCATGAATATCGGCGGCGGTTTTGGCGCGAAGAGCGAACGTTTCGGCTTGCCGCGAGTCCACGTGACCGCCGACATGACTTTGGCGGAGTTCGAGGGTCATATCTCAGGCTTCTATTCTTGGCTGCGGAAGAAGTTAACCGGCACCAACGAGATGGAGGCTTTGCCCGCCAGCCATCTTGATGCCACTTGAACTACCCCTTGCCCGTTGAGCTTTGTTAAGTCGGCTATACTATCGAACACAAGAACCAACAGATAAAAAGTGTTTGGATTCTGCGGCCGCTTGCAACCAGCAGTGGGTGCGGAATCTGCAACAACAATTTTCTAAGGAAAACGAATGGTGAATTGGTCGCAGGAATCGATACTCGTAACCGGCGGGACGGGATCGTTCGGGAAGAAGTTTGTTGAAATCATGCTCCGCGACTACCGGCCGCAAAGGCTTGTGATCTTCAGCCGTGACGAGTTGAAACAGCATGAGATGAGAACGTCGGGCTTCGATCATCCCAGCCTGCGCTATTTCATCGGAGACGTTCGGGACGTGGAACGCCTGAAACGCGCCCTCTCCGGCGTGACTGTTGTCGTGCACGCGGCGGCCCTTAAGCAAGTTCCAGCGTGCGAATATAACCCCTTCGAAGCCATCCAGACCAACATTATGGGCGGCCGCAACGTGATCGACGCCGCGATTGACCAGGGGGTTCGTCGCATTCTGGCGCTCAGCACCGACAAAGCGGTCAATCCCATCAATCTGTACGGAGCCACAAAGCTGTGTGCTGAAAAAGTATTTGTGCAGGCGAACGCCTATGCTGGCGCCAGGGACACCCGCTTCAGTTGTGCGCGCTACGGGAACGTGGTGGGCAGTCGTGGCAGCGTCATTCCGGTTTTTCTCGAGCAGCGGCGGCGCGGGAAGATCACGATCACCGATCCGCGCATGACTCGGTTCTGGCTTACCCTTCCTCAAGGAGTGAAGTTCGTCATCCGCTGTCTGGAACAGATGCATGGAGGCGAAATTTTTGTTCCGAAGATTCCCAGCATGCGGCTGTTGGACCTCGCGGAGGCCGTTGCTCCTGGTTGTCAGGTAGAACACATTGGCATTCGCCCCGGAGAGAAACTGCATGAGGTGTTGGTCTCCGAAGATGAGTCGCGGCAAACGCTCGAGACCGATGATATGTACGTCATCCAGCCATCGCATCCTTGGTGGAAATCCGAGCATTGGGTAAACGCGAAGCCGCTGCCCGATGGCTTCCGCTATTCGAGCGATACGAACGATCGTTGGCTGACCAGGCGCGAGTTGGAAGAACTGGTTGCGCCGGAGGCCAGCGCCGCCGAGGAGCTTCCGGCGTCCGTTTAGTATGGATCTCCCAGTCATGAGTTCTCTCGTATGACCGCCTCGCCCACGGAAAGAGAAACACTGGCCCTCCACGGCGGCACGTCCGTGCGCGATAAACTGCTGCCTTACGGGCGCCAGAGTCTCGACGACGGAGACATTCAGGCGGTGGTTGACGTACTCGAGTCGGACTGGCTGACTACCGGGCCGAAAGTCGACGAATTCGAAGAGCGTTTTGCGGCATGGATCGGAGTTCCGCATGCTGTGAGCTTTAGTTCCGGTACGGCTGCCTTGCACGGTGCTGCCTTTGCCGCCGAACTGGGGCCCGGGGATCAAGCGATCACCACGCCGATGACTTTCTGCGCGACGGCGAACTGTATCTTGTATCAAGGCGCGACTCCGATCTTCGCTGATGTTTCACCTGACACATTGAATCTCGATCCTGGCGAGGTTTCCCGGAAACTTTACGAGTGCACGTCTTCGGGCGTTGCTCCGCGAGTCAAAGCGATCATCGCTGTCGACTATGCGGGCCATCCCGCTGCTCTCCAGGAACTAGGAGAACTGGCTAATGCTCACGGAGCTTTGCTGATTGAGGATGCCAGCCACTCCCTCGGAGCCGAGTATCAGAAGAAGCGCGTCGGCAACATCGCCGACATGACGATTTTCAGCTTCCATCCGGTTAAACATCTCACTACCGGAGAAGGAGGCATGGTTACCACCAACAATGCGTGTTTGGCCGAGACCCTGCGGCGGTTTCGCAATCACGGCATCAGTAGCGATGCGCGCCAGCGTCAGGAATCCGGGCAATGGCTTTACGAGATGGTCCTCCTTGGGTTCAATTACCGGCTGACGGATATTGCGTGCGCGTTGGGGTTGTCCCAACTTGAGAAACTCAACGCCAACCTGGCGCGCAGGCGCGAAATTGCCGCGCAGTACGCAACGGCTTTCAGGGATTGGCCAGCGGTAATGATTCCTGTTGTCCGTGCGGGCGTAAATCCCGCGTGGCATCTCTATCCCATTCGGCTTCAGTTGGAGAAGCTGACGGCGGGCCGCGGCGAAATCTTTCGCGCCTTGCGCGCCGAAAACATCGGCGTGAATGTTCATTACATTCCAGTCCATCGCCATCCCTACTATCGCGAACGCATCCAAACTAGCGAAAGTTATCCTGTTGCTGAAGATGCGTATGAGCGCCTGCTCAGTCTGCCCATGTTCCATTCCATGACAGCGGAGGATGTCGGCGACGTGATCGATGCGTTAAGAAAAGTTTTGCTTCACTATGAGATTACAAAAGACGCGAAAGGCGAGCCTTCACATCAGCTCGAGACCAGGCAAACTAAGCAGTTTCATGTCTAAACTCTCCGACTGGGTAGGATACCGGGCTTTGGTAGTCGGTTGCGGCTCCATCGGGCGCCGTCACGCAAGAAATTTAAAGCTATTGGGGGTTGGGAAGCTAGGTTTCTGCGACACCAGTCCGTTGGCGTTAAAGGAGTGCGAGGAGGAGATCCACGGCGAGATCTTTGACAACTATGATGAGGCTCTCCAGGAATTCGCGCCCGACATCGTATTAATCTGCACGCCTCCCGTGTATCACGTCGAGAACGCCCTCGCTGCTCTCCGCGCCCGGGCGCACGTCTTTATCGAGAAGCCCCTTTCGCACGAATCGAGTGGAATTCAAGTCCTGATCGCAGAAGCCCGGCGTCGCGACCGCAATGTTCAAATCGGCTACAACATGCGGTTTCATCCGGGCCTGCAGATATTGAAGGAACTTATCGATTCGGGGAGGATTGGCCGCGTTCTCTGGCTCAGCGCTGAATTTGGACAGCATCTTCCGGATTGGCGCCCTTGGCAAAGCTATCGGGAGAGCTACAGTTCGCGAAAGGATTTGGGCGGGGGCATAATTCTCGATGGGTCCCACGAACTGGACTACATTTGTTGGCTGTTGGGGCGGCCCACGGAAGTGACTTGCCGGGCTGAGCGCCTCAGCAGTCTCGATGTAGACGTAGAAGATTCCGCATGGATCTACATGAGTTTCCCCGAGCGACGCCGGGCGGAGCTTCACTTAGACTTTGTCCAGCGGTCCTACACGCGAACGTGTAAGGTCGTGGGGGAGACTGGCACTGCATTTTGGGATTTTACCCTTCAGGATGTGCGTTTGTTCTCATCTGACCAACCCGGCTGGAAGAATATTCCTTACACGTTTGAAATAAATGACATGTACGTATCCGAGATGGTTCACTTCCTGGAGTCTCTCGGGTCCGGAACAGGACCGTGGGTTGATCTCGAGCAAGGTCGGGATGTGATCCATATAGTGGAAGCCGCCAAGAGGTCCGCCGAAGATGGAAAAGATCAGATGTTGAACTGGACGAGCGTGGACTCCGAGGCG
>Ga0182030_10019067_pt1 | contig 13098 bp, 10 predicted proteins | sample 812S3MmetaG_FD_121299 | JGI IMG/M metagenome (GOLD analysis project Ga0182030, IMG submission 121299) | Permafrost microbial communities from Stordalen Mire, Sweden - 812S3M metaG (Illumina Assembly) | ecosystem: Environmental > Terrestrial > Soil > Wetlands > Permafrost | place: Sweden... | reverse complement strand
CCAGGACCGAGGCCTTAACAGGATCGGGCAGGCCCATGGTCATGTCGGTATTAATGAAGCCCGGGGCCACGGCGTTTACCGTGATGCTGCGGCTGGCCAGCTCGAGGGCGAGGCTCTTGGTCAGGCCGATGAGCCCGGCTTTGCTGGCGGAATAGTTGGCCTGCCCCGCGTTGCCACCGAGGCCGGCTACGGAGGAGATGTTGATGATGCGCCCGGAGCGCTGCCGGACCATGGGGCGCATGACCCCCTGGATGAAGTTGAAGGCCCCCTTGAGATTCGTGTCGATGACCAGGTCCCAATCCTCCTCGCTCATCCGCATGGCCAGGCCGTCGCGAGTGAGGCCAGCGTTGTTGACCAGGATATCGACCCTGCCAAAGTCGGCGAGAATGCTCTCGCAGAGCGCGCTGACGGCCTTGCGGTCGGCGACATCGACTGCGTAAGGGCGGGCGGCTCCGGGCGTGGCGGCGTTAATGGCGTCGGCGGTTTTTGAGGCGTTGCTTTCGGTACGGCTGACACAGGCGACGCGGGCGCCGTCGCGGGCGAGGCGCCGGGCGATTGCCTCGCCGATGCCGCGTCCGGCGCCGGTGACGATGGCTACAGGGATGGGAGTGGTCATGGGATGAAAAAATTGGCTAGCTCACTTTGACCCATTGCCGGGTCTTTGCGCTTTCGTCGATGGCGCCAAGGACCTTCTCGTTTTGAAGGCCGTCCTCGAAGGTTGGTTGCACGCTCTTTCCAGCGATCACGGCGCGGACGAAATCGGCGAAGGTGTTCACGAAGGTATGCTCGTAACCAATGATGTGGCCGGGCGGCCACCATGCGCCCGCGTAGGGTTGCGTCGGTTCGGTAACCAAAATGCTGCGGAATCCGCGCCTGTCGTCGGGGTCCTCGGAGTTATAGTACTCAAGCCGGTTCATATCCTCGAAGTTAAAGGCGAGCGAGCCTTTGCTCCCATTGATTTCGATTGTGATATGGTTCTTGCGTCCCAAGGCAAAACGAGTGGCTTCCAGATTGGCAATGGCGCCGTTCTTGAATCGCCCGATCCATGACACGGCATCATCGACCGTGACCTTGCCGCTTTTCGCTCCCTTCGCGCTGAGGCCGGCTCCGGATTGATCGAGCAGAGGCCGCTCCCGGATGAAAGTCTCCATGAGGCCGCAGACTTCCTTGATCTCGCCGACGAGGTAGCGGCCGAGGTCGATGATGTGCGCGTCAATATCCCCATGGGCGCCGGAGCCGGCGATCTTTGACTGGAGCCGCCAGACGAGGGGAAAACTGGGGTCGGTGATCCAGTCCTGGGCATACCGGGCGCGGTAATGGAAAATGCGGTCACCGATTGCACCCTCCTGGATCATCTGTTTGGCCAGCGCGATGGCGGGGATGCGGCGGTAATTATGGCAGACCATGTTGACCACGCGGGCCTTCTTGACCGCCGCGACCATCGCCTGACCCTGAGGGACATTGAGCGCTAGCGGTTTTTCGCAAAGGATGGCTTTGCCGCGCCGGGCGGCCTCGACGGCGATCTCCGCGTGGGAATCATTGGGCGTGCAGATATCGACGATATCGATCTCGGGATCGCTCACGACCGCCCGCCAGTCGGTGGCGGCCTTTTCCCAGCCGAGCTGGACGCGGGCTTTCTCCACGGACTCGGCGGAACGCCCGCAGATCGTATGGAGGCGGACATCGGCAGGGAGATCGAAGAAGCGAGGGGCCTGGCGCCATGCATTCGAGTGGGCCTTGCCCATGAAGTTATATCCGATCATGCCGACGCGTAGGATTTTTTTGGAAGACATAGAGAGACGGGGAGATTTGCACGGAGGGCAGGGGCGCGTAAACTCGAAAGGTTTGATTGCCGCCGCGGCGTTCTTATAAAAGTATTGGGTATGCGGAAGATGCCGATCCCAGAGGGCCTGGATGTATTGCGATCCTGGGACGTCGTGGTCATTCGCCAGAGTCGGCGCACGCTGGCGGTTCTCCCGATGTTCTTCTTCCTTGTCTTCTGGTTCGGCTTCCTCGGGTTCTGGTATTACCATGCGTTCACTGCCCGGCACACGCCGCTGGCGATGTTTCTCTTTCCACTCATTCATGTGGCGGTGGGCCTGGGCTTGCCTATTTGGCGATTTGCTCCCTGGTCAATCAGACGGACGTCATTCATTTCGACATCGAGGGTGAAATGTGCCACGGGACCGTTGCCATGGGGGGAAACCGGGATCTGCTGGCGGAAGACACTCGAGGGATTACTGTGCGCGTGCGGCGGGGAAACCAGGGGTCCGTCCGTTACGCGCTCATGTATGTGGACGCGGCGAACAAAGAGCACGCGCTGCTCGCGTCGACGCCGTGCCAGGAGCGGGCGGGATTCATCGCAGCCTCGATCCGGGAGATTCTGGGGCTCGAAGGAGAACCGATTTCGCCTGCCGCTGTTAATTGAGCAAGCCGGGGGCGGTGCGCACGGAATTGTTTTTTCCCTTGCATCCGTTGTGGTCCCGATTCATTAAAATGTGCGTGTTTGCGCATGGTAGCGGTCACATTGACTCCAGATTGAAAACAACCTCTTCGCAAATCAGTCGCAGCCCGGTTTTGGGGAGCGGTTTTCCACCTGAAAAGGGCGGCTTGTGAAATTTTTCACAAATTCGGCTTGCGTGAGTTTCGGCGCAAAAAATATGGTAGCCGGCCTTATCCGAATTTGCCGCCCAATGTTCGCATTTTGTCATAACCACGATGTCCGCCGCAATCCGACGTCCCACACAGGGACATTTTCGGGCCGGTAATTTCTCATGGCGAACTTTTTCCCACGCTGGAGCAACTGGATTCCGCTTAAGGTGGTGGTCATTCTTTGTGTCATGGGCACGGCGGCCACGGCGGGGATCTGGTACTATTTTACGCCGAAATACACGCGCGTGGGGTATCAGCCGGTGCAGCCGGTGCCGTTTTCGCATGAGATTCACGCCGGACAGCTCGGGATGGATTGCCGGTATTGCCACTCGTTCGTCGAGGTTTCCTATCACTCGAATGTCCCGAACACGCAGGTCTGCATGAATTGCCACACGCAGGTCCAGAAGGATAACCCGAAGCTGGCGCCGGTGCGCGAGAGCTGGGCGACGGGGCGGCCGGTGACCTGGATCCAGCTCCACAAGACCCCCGATTACGCCTATTACAATCACTCCGTCCACGTGAACCGGGGCATTTCCTGCGCCTCCTGCCACGGGCAGGTCAACCACATGTCGGTCGTCTATCACGACCAGCCTCTCTCAATGTCCTGGTGCCTCGATTGCCACCGCCACCCGGAGAATTTCCTGCGCCCCCGCGAAGATGTGTACAACCTCGACTGGAAGCCCTCGGACGTGAACGCCAAAGCCTTCGTGGTGAAGTACGGCAAGCCGCCGGGCGAGGAAGACCGCGATTTTTCCAGGGACGACGTGAAGCTGACCCAGCAGGAGATCGGCCTCACATTGAAGCACACCTGGTACGTGAACCCTCCTGAAAACTGCGCCGGGTGCCACCGCTGATGAAACGAGTATTCCATCACCCAGCCGAGCCCGCTCAAGCGCCTGGCGGCAAGAAATACTGGCGCAGCCTGAACGAACTGGCCGGCACGCCCGAATTTGAGGCCGCCCTGGAGCGGGAATTCCCGCAGGGAGCGGCGGAGTTCAACGGAGGCGAGGTGTCGCGGCGGCATTTCATGCAGCTCATGGGTGCATCGACCGCTCTGGCGGGCATCGGGCTCGCGGGTTGCCGCCGGCCGGAGATGCATCTCGTGCCGTTTACCAAGAGCGCGGAATGGGTAATACCCGGGAAGTTCCTTTTTTACTCCAGCTCCATGCCGTCGCCGCGCGGCTATGTGCCGGTGATCGTATCGACGTACGAGGGCCGGCCCATCAAGATCGAGGGCAACCCGTACCACCCGATTAACGACGGGCATGGCGGCACTGACCTGTACACGCAGGCCTCCGTGCTGAATCTGTATGATCCCGACCGCGCCCGCTTGTTCCTCGAGAAAGGGACGGAATCCGACGAGACAAAGTTTAGGAAATTCCTGGATCAATTGATCGCCGCTTATTCCGGCAAGCAAGGAGACGGGCTGGCTTTCTTGATGCAAGAAGATCCGTCGCCGACCCGTGAGCGCCTGCGGGCTGCGGTGGAGGCGAAGCTCCCGATGGCGCGCTGGTGTGTGTATGAGCCTCTGGGAGCGGACAATGCGGCGGCTGCTGAGGAGATCGGGTTCGGGCCTGAGGTGAAGCTGCGGCCCTTGCTGGACAAGGCAGACGTGGTGCTTGCGCTTGACTGCGATTTCCTGGGAAGCGCCGAGGGAACCATCGAGGGGATCAAAGGCTTTACCAAAAAGCGGCGCATCGATGCCCCCGGCGGGAAAATGAACCGCCTCTATGCCGTCGAGAACCGCTTCACGATAACCGGCGGGATGGCGGACCACCGGTTGCGCATGCCCGCGAGCCAGGTGGGAGAGTTCGCGGTGCGCCTTGCTGCGGAAATTTTTGCAACCACGGGCGACGCGACGCTGGCAACCGTGTGCCAGACGCTCGGCAAGACAAAGGGCGCGAACCAAAAGTCAGAATGGGTGGAAGAGTTGGCGAAGGACCTCGTGGCGAATCGCGGCCGCGCCCTGGTGCTGGCGGGCTCGCAACAGCCCGTGGCGGTTCATTTGCTGGTGGCCGCAATCAATTTCGCGCTGGGAGCCTTGGGCAATACGCTAGTTGGAATCGCGGCGGTATCGAAGGCCGCCGCATCGATCGGCCAACTGGCCGGCGCCATCAAGGACAAGAAAGTTTCGACTCTCGTCATCCTCGGCGGCAATCCCGTTTACAACGCGCCGGCGGACCTCGAATGGGCCAAATTGCAGCAGACCGTACCCAATGTGATCCGCGTCGGACACTACGTGGATGAAACCTCACAGCTTGCCACGTGGTTTGTGCCGCGCGCGCATTACTTGGAGTGTTGGGGCGATGGCCGCAGCGTGGATGGGACCTATGTCGCCGTGCAGCCGATGATCCTGCCGCTCTACGGTGGATGGTCCGATAACGACGTGCTCGCGAAGTTTGCCGGGCTGCCGAAGCCGCAGGGACCGGAGTTGGTTCAGGAGACATTCCGCCAGGTTGCGCCGGGTCCGGCTTTCGACTCGGCCTGGAACAATTTCCTGCATGACGGCTTTGTAGCCGGGAGCAACACGGGCACGAATCGCACCCTCTTCTTCCTCTCCGCCGCCACAGGATCGTACATCGCGGAGCACGCGAACCTGCCTGCGTTGTCAGGGGAGGGGAACTACGAAATCGTCTTCACCCCGGACTTCCACACCTACGACGGCCGCTACAATAACAACGGGTGGCTCCAGGAAGCGCCCGACCCGGTCACCAAACTGACGTGGGACAACGCGGCCCTCATTTCCCCCGCGACCGCCAAAGAGTTGGGTGTGGCGAACGAGAACCACCAATCCGAAGGCGATATGATCGAGATATCGCTCGAGAACGGGGCAAAGCTGGAGTTGCCGATTCTGATTGCCCCGGGTCACGCTGACCGGTCGATTTCCATTTCGCTCGGCCATGGCCGCACGGCGACGGGCCGCGTCGGAACCGGGACCGGCTACAACGTCTATCCTCTCCGGACCACTCAGGCCCCCTACTTCGCCTTCACCCAGAGCGTGAAGCCCACGGGCAGGCGCGGAGTCCTGGCGATCACGCAGGAGCATTTTTCCATGGAAGGCCGGGCGTTCGTCCGCGAGGGTACCACCCAGACCTTTGAGGAGAACCCGACTTTTGCCAAGGTCATGGGCCTGGACGAGGAATTGCCGAAGGCTGGCAATCCCTCGCTCTACACCCACCCGCCGCTGACCGCGCAGGAGCAGTGGGGCATGGCCATCGACCTGAACACCTGCACCGGCTGCAACGCATGCGTCATCGCCTGCCAGGCGGAGAACAATTCGCCGATCGTCGGCAAGGAGCAGGTCATCAACGGACGCGAGATGCACTGGATGCGCATGGATCGTTACTTTGCCAGCACGGACGAGACCGATCCCGATCCGGAGATGCTCTTCGAGCCGCTGCTCTGCCAGCAATGCGAGAACGCCCCCTGCGAGACCGTCTGCCCGGTGAATGCCACGGTTCATACGCCCGACGGGCTCAATTCCATGGCTTACAACCGCTGCATCGGCACGCGGTATTGCGCGAACAACTGCCCTTACAAGGTCCGCCGGTTCAACTTTTTCGATTATAACCAGCGTCCGATCCAGAACCATCAATTGTACCTTGGCCCGCTGACGGAAAAGGCGAGCCCGGATACGATCAAGATGCAGAAGAACCCGAACGTGACCGTCCGCATGCGCGGCGTCATGGAGAAATGCACCTTCTGCGTCCAGCGCATCGAGGAGGCGCGGATCGCCACCAAGGTGAAGGCCGGCGCATCCGACAAGGTGAAGATTCCCGTGGACGCGTTCCAGTCGGCCTGCCAGCAGGCGTGCCCGAACGAGGCTATCGCCTTCGGCGACATCACGGAGCCTGAGAGCAAGGTTTCGAAACTGCGGGGCAGTCCGCGCGGTTACCGGCTGCTGGAGTACCTCAACACCAGCCCGCGGGTCCTTTATCTGGCAAAGATTCGCAACCCGAATCCGCGCATGCCCGGCGCGGAGAAGGTTGGGGCATTTGAGAAAGAAGATCGCAAGGGCACCAAAGGAGGGGAGCAATAATGGACACCTCGCTCGATCCACAATTGGCAGTTACGAAGACTCCACTCGTTGCAAACAGCCGGAGCCTCGATTGGGTAACCGAGAAGGTTTCCACGATCGTCGAGTCCCGGACGCCGTTCTGGTGGTGGGTTGCCTTCCTGATCACCTCGCCGATTGCACTCTTCGGCCTGTGCTGCATCGCGTATCAGATTTCCACGGGCGTCGGCGTGTGGGGAGAGAACCATCCCGTCGGCTGGGCGTGGGACATTACCAATTTCGTGTTCTGGATCGGTATCGGCCATGCCGGAACGCTGATCTCCGCCATTCTATTCCTGACCCGCCAGAAGTGGCGCACCTCGATCAACCGCGCTTCGGAAGCGATGACGCTTTTCGCGGTTATATGCGCAGGCATTTTCCCGGGCATTCACGTGGGCCGTGTCTGGATGGCGTGGTTCCTCGCGCCCGTACCGTGGTACGAGGGCGTGTGGCCGAACTTCCGCAGCCCACTGCTGTGGGATGTGTTTGCGGTATCGACCTATTTTACGGTGTCCGTGCTGTTCTGGTACACCGGGCTGGTGCCTGACCTGGCGACCTTGAGGGATCGCGCAACCTCGCGGGTGAAAAAGTTCTTCTTTACCGTATTCGCTCTCGGGTGGCGCGGGTCGAACCGCAACTGGCGCCATTATGAAATGGCCTACCTCATCCTGGCGGGTATTTCCACGCCGCTGGTTCTCTCGGTGCACTCAGTCGTCTCCTTCGACTTTGCGACCTCCGTGATCCCGGGGTGGCATACCACCATCTTCCCGCCTTACTTCGTCGCGGGCGCCATCTTCGGCGGGTTCGCGATGGTGCTGACCATCCTCATTCCAGCGCGCCTCCTTTATCCGCAATTAAAGGACCTCATCACCCCGCAGCACATTGATCGCATGTGCAAGATCATCCTGCTGACCGGCTCCATCGTCGGCTACGCCTATGCAATGGAGTTCTTCATCGCGTGGTATGGAGGCAACCCTTACGAGCAATGGGCCTTCCTGCGCAACCGTCTTGCGGACCCCTACCTCATCGGACCGGCGCTGCACATCACTCCGGCGCCTTACTGGTGGGCCTACTGGTGCATGATCACCTGCAACGTGATTTCCCCGCAGTTTTTCTGGTCCAAAAAGAACCGCTACAACCTCTGGGTCGTCTTCATCATCGTCATGTTTGTGAACGCAGGTATGTGGTTCGAGCGTTTCGTCATCATCGTGACGTCGCTGGCGAACGACTTCATGCCCTCAATGTGGCACATCTATCACCCGACCTGGGTCGAAGTCGGCACCTTTGTCGGCACCTTTGGCATCTTCCTTTCCCTCTTCCTGCTGTTCATGCGCTACCTGCCCATGATCGCCATGTCCGAAATCAAGATCGTCCTGCCGGAGTCCGATCCGCACTATGTCGCCCCGGGCGCTCATGGGGACGAGGCGCACAACCCAGCTCACCACTGATGATCGCCACCGAAGAACAACCCAAGGTGTACGCGTTGGCGGCGGAATTCCCGAGCGCCTCCGCGCTCTACCATGCCGCGGAGCAGATTCGCGACGCCGGTTTCAAGCGCTGGGACGTGTTTACGCCATACCCGGTGCACGGAATGGACAAGGCGATGGGCCTCGGCAAATCCTGGTTGAGTGCTGTGGTTCTCTTCGGCGGCATCTCCGGCCTGCTGACGGCGGTGGTCCTGGAGTCTTATCCGTCGTTGATCGAGTACCAGACCGTCGTGCACGGCAAGCCGACCGACTGGGCGACAGTCCCGGCATTCGTGCCGATCTTCTTCGAGCTCACCGTACTCTTCTCCGCATTCGCAACCGTGATCGCGCTCATGGTCATGAGCCAGTTGCCCCGGTGGAATCACCCGATGTTCAACTGGGAGCGGTTCTCGCGCGTGGGAGATAATGGCTTCTTCCTGGCGATCGAAGCGCGCGACCCGAAATTTTCCGAGGAGAAAACCCGCTCCCTGCTCGAGAGCATCGGCGGGCATCACGTAACGCTGATTCACGACTGAGCCCATGTTACGCGCCTTCTTTCTCATCTTCATTTTCGCGGCCATCGCGGTCATCTCGCTCGCGGGATTCCGCGGCACGCACAGTGCAAAGCCGCCCATCGAGATATTCGTCGATATGGTGCGCAACCCGCGTTACGACCCGCAGCACGAAAGCGATTTCTACGCCGATACCCGGGCCGCGCGCCGTCCGATTCCCGGCACGGTCCCGCTGGGATACACCATCCCGAACGCATTCCTCTCGACCGGCGCGAACAACAACGAACGCGAACAGGCGCCGGGTGCCTTCTCGAACTCGCCAGATTACTACAACTCCGGCCGGCTCGGCGGCGTGTACGGCGACGGCATCCCACTGAACGTAAACAATGATTTGCTGGCGCGAGGCCAGGAGCGCTTCAATATCAATTGCGCCGTCTGCCACGGCCCGGTCGGCCTGGGCAACGGCATCACCTCGCAATATGGGCTGGTCGGCATCGCGAACTTCCATGACTCCCGCATCCGGACGATGCCAGATGGCCAGATTTTCAATACCATCACCCTTGGCAAGAACACGATGGGCGCGTACGGGTCGAACATTACCGTCGAGGATCGCTGGGCGATCATCGCTTACGTCCGGGCGCTCGAGCGTGGCGATGGCGCAACCATTAACGATGTGCCGGCTGATCAACGTGCCCTACTGGAACAGGCAACCAAATGAGCGACCACGTACCCAGCGCACCGAAACCTGAGGTCTTCAATTCCGTGGACGCGGGCATCTGGCTCCCCGTGTTTGCCGCAGCGGGCTTGATCGGGCTGCTCGTGAGCCTGATCGGCGCGTTCGTCAGTCCCCAGCAGTTCGGGTTCTCGTGGCTCGTCGCGTGCATGTACTTTTTTACCCTCTCGGTAGGGGCGCTCTTCTGGGTGCTCGTCCATCACGCGACCGATGCCGAGTGGTCCGTGGTCGTGCGGCGCGTCCTTGAAAACGTGGCCGCCCTGGTCCCGGTTACGCTGCTGTTTTTCATCCCGGCATTACTCTGGGCCGGCCACATCTGGTCCTGGTGGAACATTCCGGTCGGCGCGGAGTTGATTCTGGACAAAAAACGGTGGTACCTGAGCCACGGATTTTTCTACCTGCGATTCCTGATCTACTTCGTCGGCCTGTCCACCGTGGCGCTGGCGTTGCGGCGGAATTCGGTGAGCCAGGACGAGGACGGCAACCCTTTGCGCACCCTCAAGATGCGGAAACTCGGCATCGCCGGGATACCGATCTTCGCGTTCTCGCTCACGTTCGGCGCCTTCGATTGGCTGATGGGCCTGGATTACAAATGGGGTTCCACGATGTGGGGCGTGTATATCTTCGCTGGCGCGGCGGGCAGCTCCATGTCGCTGCTGGTGTTGCTGACGACATGGTTGCGCAACAAGGGCTATCTCAAAGGCGTGACGGTCGAGCACTACCACGTTATGGGCAAGCTCATGCTGGCCTTCTGCATTTTCTGGGCCTACATCGGCTTCAGCCAGTACATGCTCATCTGGTACGCGAATATTCCGGAAGAAACCGAATACTTCATCCGCCGGAATATCGCCTCCTGGCATACGCTCAGCACGCTGCTGGTGGTGGGACGGTTTTTCCTCCCGTTTCCCCTGCTGCTGCTCCAGTGGACGAAGAAGACGATGCGGATGATTTGTTCCGTAGCCGGCTGGATGCTGGTGATGCAGTACCTGGACCTCTACGTCATCATCATGCCGATGCTGCACAAGACCGGCTTCTCTCCCTCCGTGCTCGATTTGTTCACGCTGATGGGCATTGGCGGCACGCTCGGAGCGCTCTTCTTGTGGATGCTGCCGAAAACCAACCTTTTCCCGCTAAAGGACCCGCGCCTGCCGGAGTCGCTGCGGCTGAGCAATTGACATGGCAAACGGACGACTAAAAACAGCTTCCATGGGCACCGGCTTTCTGGCCGTGGTCCTGCTTTTCTGCGGGTTTGCCGTAGTAGCTTGGCTCCTGTTCCGTTTTGCCGCTCCCACCCAGACCTATGAGGAGAAGCGGGCCCAGACCCGCAGGGATAAGGTGGCTGCGATCAATCAGGAGGCCCAGCAGAAGCTTTATGGCCGGGTTAAGTGGATCGATAAGACGAAGGGGACCGTTCAGTTGCCAATCGACACGGCGATGGAGCTTGTTATCAACGACTATAGGCAGAAGCCGGTGCATCCCTCCGCCGTGAAGGTGGAGAATCCGTATCCCGCCGGATTGCAGTTGGCGCCCGCCGCTCCGGCTCCGGCAGCTCCGGCCGCCAGCGCCGCGCCCGCCAAAGCCCCGGCAGCCCCGGTAGCCCCGGTAGCCCCGGCATCCCCGGCAGCCCCGGCAGCCCCGGCAGCCCCGGTAACTCCACCCGCCCCAGCCAGCAGCCCGGTGGTGGCGACCAGTCCGGTTCCAGCCATTCCGAATTCCAGCCCGGAGGTGAAACCGTAATGCCCGAATCCCTGCCAACAATATCGACGGCGGCTTCCGCTCCGGAAGTCACTTCCGCGGAGATCGAGTGGATCGACCGCTCGCTTATCGACGCCTCGGTGCTGACCCCGGTCATGTTTTTCTTTACGACCGCCCAGACGTGGCTGCTTGCCGCCACGCTGATCGGCTTCGTCTGCTCGATCAAACTGCACTGGCCGGGCTTCCTGGGTAACTGGAGCTTTCTGACCTATGGCCGGCTCTGGCCCGCATATACGAACATCCTCGTCTATGGCTGGGGATTGCCGGCCGGCATCGGCACCTCGATCTGGATTACCGCGCGCCTGACCCGCGTAGTGTTGCGCGCGCCATGGATCCCGATCATCAGCGGCATTTTCTGGAATATCGGAGTCACCGTCGGGGTCATCGCGGTGCTCGCGGGAAACATGCAGCCCTATGAGTTGCTGGAGTTTCCACGGCAGGCCTCCGTGCTGCTCTTCATCGCTTACGCACTCATCGGGGCTTGGGGCGTCCTCATGTTTCAGAACCGCCGCCCCGGGCACATCTATATTTCGCTATGGTACTTTGTGGGGGCCTTCTTCTGGTTCCCGTGGCTCTACGCATCGGCCAATCTCATGGTGGGCAGCCAGCATATCCATGGCGTGGTCCATACCGCCGTGGCGGCGTGGTACGCGCAGGGGTTGCTCGGTTATTTCTTCGCTTCGGTGGGGCTGGGGACGGTTTATTATTTGATACCCAAGGTTATTGGGAAGCCGATCCATTCCTACAATCTGGCGCTGCTCGGCTTTTGGTCCTTTGAGCTCTTCTGGGGGCTGACGAGCATGGTGCGTTTCATCGGCGGGCCGTTCCCGGTGTGGTATTCCTCGCTTAGCATCGCGGCGCTCATCCTTCTGCTCATTCCGGTGGGCACGGTTGGCGTCAATATCCTCATGACCATGAAGGATGACACGCACATGGTTTATCACAGCCCGGCCATCCGGTTTTCGATGTACGGGACAGTGGCCTGGATTGTGGGGATGGTGATTACGATTCTTGGCTCGGTTCGGGAGATGGATCCTTACACGCATTTTACGAATTTCTCGGTCGGGACCTTCCACCTGCTGGTGTACGCGTTCTTCACGATGACGATGTTTGGCGCGATGTATTATATCGTGCCCCGGTTGGTGGGCTGCGAATGGCTCTCGGCCACCTTTATCCGGCTGCATTTCTGGGGGGCGGGGTACGGGATTGGATTCATGATCCTGCTGCTGATCATCTCGGGATTTGTGCAGGGGGGATGCTGGAATGATCCGGCCAGCTATCCGCACCCGACAGCGGTGGTGGAACAGATTATGCCCTATTTGCGGGGGCGGACGTTGGCGTGGATACCCCTCATCATTGCGCACGTGCTGTTTTTTGTGCATTACATCGCCATGTTGCTGCGGCTGGGCCAGCCGAGCGGCGAGCCGACTCTCTTTGCCCCCATTCAGGAAGGAGAACACCAGCCTTGAAGCAACCCTCTTCCATTTTCAACGGCATCCTGGCCGTTTTCGCGCTCTCCTTCGCGGTGCTGGCGATGGCGCCGGCCATCCAGCTTGGCGGGTTGCAGCCTTTCGTGGACGAGGATGCGGGCGATATTTATCCCATCGACGTCTCCGGCGTGCAGGCGGAGGGCAGGGCGGTTTACGTGTCCCAGGGATGCGTCTCCTGCCATACCGAGCAGGTGCGCGACCCGAGCGAAGGGGCGGACATCGAGCGCGGCTGGGGGGTGCGGCGGACGGTCGCGCGGGATTACATTTACGAGAAGCCGGTGCTGCTTGGGACCATGAGGTTTGGGCCGGACCTCGCGAACATCGGCACCCGCAAGGACCCGGACAATCCGGACAAGTACAGCGTGGCGTGGCATTACATGCATCTTTACAACCCCCAGGCCACGTCGCCGGGGTCGATCATGCCGAGCTCTAAGTT
>Ga0182030_10019066_pt1 | contig 13099 bp, 12 predicted proteins | sample 812S3MmetaG_FD_121299 | JGI IMG/M metagenome (GOLD analysis project Ga0182030, IMG submission 121299) | Permafrost microbial communities from Stordalen Mire, Sweden - 812S3M metaG (Illumina Assembly) | ecosystem: Environmental > Terrestrial > Soil > Wetlands > Permafrost | place: Sweden... | reverse complement strand
CGCTTCCATTTGCGCGACGATGACCTCGTCAAAAGCCCAGCCGTAGGCCTTCGGGGCGACCTCGGCAAACGGTTCGCCGCGCACCAGCGACAGGGCCCGGCGCAGGTAGTCGATGCTCTCCGCCTGGCCCACGGCACGCGACGCCTCCATAAGGGCTTTCAAGTCGCCCCAGTCGGAGCTCACCGTGCTGGCCAACTGGTACCCGCCCTTGGCGTCGGGGAACTGGTCTGGTCCGAGGCAGCGCCGCAGGCGAGAGATCTCCTGATGGACAGTGGCAAGAGCGACGTCGCCCCGGGACGGATCGTATGCCCACATCACGGTCCGCAGCCGTTCGGCGGCCACGGGGCGGTCAGCGTGGAGCGCCAAGTAGACAGCTAGTTCGGTCGTCTTTGCCCTGGTTGGCTGCTCCGCCCAGCCCTCCACCTGTATGTGGCCGATCACATTCACGCGCGTCCTGGGCACGGCCTGCTCCCGGGGCTCTCCATGTAGCGCGGGCGGAGACCGTTTGTTCGGGTTCGTTGGCTGGCTCTGGTGCGAGCGGCTGGCCCACCAGAGCAGGGTGCCTATCGGGTGCTGGTGGAGGGCCGGTGGGGACGACGAGCACAGGGCTCGGTGGCGTGACGGGCGGGGCGAACGCCATCCTCGCCAGGCTGTCCCACGAGTGGCTTGACCGGGCGGGTTGAGGCGACGCCGGCTTTGAGGCGCGTGAACGCGACGTGGCCAAGAGTGCCCCTACCGTGAGAGCGCCGAGGGCAACGGGGACGGCGGCGCCACCGGCAATCACGCCCGAATTTTGGAACCCGCCGAAGTCAGTCTCGAGGGTCCCTCCGCCGAGGTTGGTTATCGTCCCCGTTTCGCCGTCCGGGCGCCACAATCGGTCCCCCGATACGACGCGAGAGCCCTCCAAAGCGACGGGGCGACCACTTATCTCCCCTACATAGCCGCCCTTGGTCTGGACCACACGGAAGGGCACAACCAGAATGAAGTCCACTTCCCCTCCGCAGCCGGCGCAGCCGTGGTCAAGCAGTGCGCCTCCGCAAGTCATCGTGGGCTCGAAGGTCCCCTTGGCATCCCGGAGGAAGAAACACTCATCGGGATCGGAGCCGTCCGAGCCGGCCGCTTCGAGTTCGGCGATGTCCCCGCCATATGCTCTGTCCACCGTCCTTAGAGCTTGGGAGAGCAGAACAGAGCTATTTGTCACGGAGTGACCATCGACGACGGCGACCCGGTGCTCTGAAAGTACGTAGAAGGCAATCAGCCAAGCATCCAACGCCAGGAGGAGCACAAGGAGGACGCCCAGCCGTACTTGTCGAGCGCCGTAGGCGTTCCTCCTGGTCATGGCGCACGAGCTTACGAGTTGCTCTTGTGACCCTCGGATCCTTGCTAAACTCACCTCACTGGCAGTGGGGCTCTTTGCACGCACCGAAGGCTAAGAGGTGCGCCCTCCCTCCCTGGGGGGTGCGTCATCCCGAAACTGTGAACCGGTTCCTGGCCCCATGATCTCGAGCATCTCCGGAGCGGCTCAAGCTTGAACCTCGCCGGCCGCGGGTGACGACTCGTAGAGGTGGGCGTTGCAGGCGCGAGAAACCTCCTCTTGTGGACGCCGGCCGGGCCGTCCAACAGCCCGAGCGGGTTCCACGCGGGGTCCGTTACGGTCGCTGAGCTATGAGGCGCCCAAGAAGGCGACGGATGTAAGCCAAACAACCGAGCTGCTGACATGGGCGGTGAGGTGTGGGGTGTGAATGCTCGACGCGAACGTATGTTCCCATTAGGATCGGTGTCCATGCAAGGACGACAGCCGCACCCCTTGGCGGCGACTCTCCTAGGTGACCCACCTCGGGACTGGGGCTCACCGACAAGCAAGTCCTGTCCGTGGTCTAGGTTCTCCATGTGGGCGGTATCCGGGCGGCCACTCCAGTGATGGTCCCGAGCGTCCGTGAGCTAAACTAGCGTGCCAACGAGTCTCAGGGTCTCGAGTTCCCTCCCTGCAGTCATTGATGCGCCTGCGAGGTCACACCCAGATCGTCCGCAGTCATAGTCTGCAGGAGAAGCCATGCCTAGTCCGTTCTTAGAAGACGAACTTGAGGTTCTTGACCGGTGCGCCGCTGAAGCCGGCTCTTGGGGGGGTCTGCTTCGTTGTCTCATCGACGAGCCGATCCGTACACGCTCAGCCGGTAGGGTAGCGCTGCGGCAGGCGCTGGAGTCACACCTTGAGCGATCAGCCGTTGAAAGGGCAGAGGTTCTGAGCAGGGCCACACCCGCTTTAGCGCAGCGGCGGTGAGATGTTTATCTCCCGACTTTTGCTCAAGAATTTCCGAGCATACGAGGGCTCGGTTGACATCGTCTTTCCGGTTTCCAAATCGCCGACCAAGAACGTCTACCTACTCGGCGGGGAGAATGGCGCTGGTAAAACATCATTTTTGCTCGCCTTGACACTCGGGCTTTACGGCGAGGCCTCCGAAGGCCTTGCGTACCGCGCTGGCCGACGCAGCCACGATCAGGCATACGCCTGGACCCTGGAAGAGTCCTTCAACCGCGCCGCTGCAGCTCGCGGTGAGGACTCCATGGCCGTTACGACCTGCTTTACGGCCAACGGCGACCGTTTCGAGATTCAGCGAGAGTGGTGGTTCGACAATGGGAAATTCGTCGAAGAGGATGTCCGCCTTCGCCTGAATAGTGAGCCTCTTTACGGTACCCAGCACGACATGTCGTCGGTAACGGGTCGCGGCGAAGCCGCCCAGCAATTGCTCGAATCCGTACTGCCGCCGCGGGCCGCACGTTTTTTTCTCTTTGATGGCGAAGAGGTGGCGGCGCTGGCCGACCGAGACCTCGGAAAGTCTGTCATTCATGGACTCGACGAACTCCTCGGTCTCGATCAGGTTCAGCTGGTGGCCCGCGAGCTCGGTTACATCGAGAAGGCGGAGCGGGCGAAGCTCCGAGCCGAGGAAGGTGCCGATGGCATCGACGAAGCGCAACGTGAGCTGGACGAGGCTGAGCACGCTTACGCAGAGGCCACGAGCAACCTCCGGTCGGCGCGGGACGAACATCTTCGGGCTGAGGCAACGCTCGATCAGCTCCAGCGTAGCCTGCAGGAGCTTTTTGAGGGCCGCGACGTCGCCGGAGTTGCAGAGTTGCGCGAGCAACTTGCTCAGCTACGAGGTGAACTACAAGAAACCACTCGACAACTCGGGAACCTTGTGAGCGAGTCCCTTGCCGTTACCCCTTCGGTTGAACTTCTTAGGACGCTGGTTTGGCGAGCTGACGACGCTCTTCGCAACCGTCGTCAGCTCGAGCTCAGTGGCGCGGTCGCTGACGAACTCGAGAACCTTATGCGTAAGGTGACGGCCGATCCGATCGATCCGAGGTTGACTGCCAAGCAGAAGAGCCAGCTTCGAGAGCGAGCTGCGGCTGAGGTACGCACCCTCCGCGTTCGGGAGGAACGCGCGCCGTCTGAGCTGGACGGCTTCTCCGATTCGGAACTCTTGCGGCTCCGCACTAAAGCAACCTCGCTAGCAGGTGGCCAATCGCTCCTGGAGCTGCGTGATGTCGCCGGACGGCGGCAGAGCCTCACCCGGACCATTCGCAAAGTCGAGGCTGACCTGCGGACCTTCGAGCAATCAGGAATGGCGGCCGAGTTGATAGCGCAGCGGCCTGCGGCCGAACTCGCAGTTGATCGAGCGGCGGCGAAGCTCGATCAGGCAGACAGGGTGGCTTCCGACGTCGAGCGGCGGCTTAAGGCTGCCAACGCACGCATCAATGAAGTCGAGGAGAACCTCGCCGCGACGAGATCGGGCGCGGCCAAGGCATCGATCGCACGCCATGCCCGACTCGGGCTGGAACGGTTCATCAAGGAGATGCGGTCGCGCCGGACGACTGCCCTCGAGGCGGAGATCTCCGCAACTATTCGCGGGCTTCTTCATAGGAAAGGCGCTCTGGCGCACGTCGTCATCGACGCCGATGGCGGAGGTGTAACTCTGTTTGACGCGCGGCGACACGAGATCGCCGTGCCGTCAGCTGGCGAGAAGGAGCTGTTTTCCTTGTCGCTGATCAAGGGTCTAGGGAAACTTTCGCACCGCGATGCACCGATGGTCATCGATACGCCGCTGGGACGGCTAGATCAGGCACACCGAGCGGCCATCGTGACGAAGTTCCTTCCAACGGCTTCATGCCAGGTCATCGTGTTGGCCACGGACTCGGAGATCTACGGAGACCTCTACGTAGGCCTACGGCCCCACATCGCCTGGCAAGCTACCCTGTCGCCGCTCGATAGCGGAGGCGTCGAGGTCGTGCAAGGACGGTATTTCGACGAGGAGCTGTCGTGAGTGACAACGGAGTCATCGTGAACGAGGATGTGCGGCTCCTCGACCGCGCCCTCGATATGGCGTTCACATCGGACGCCGAGACCGCTGAGCGGCTGCGCCGACTCGTGTCGGCCCTCGACCTCCCGTACGACAACATCGCAGCCAGATGGGCACTGTCCCGGTCCCTCACGGAGGGCCCACTAGAACAATTGCCCAACGGCGACCAAAGCCACGGCAAGGAGCTTCGCGGACGGACGTTGTTTGGCGCCTCCGACACCGCTGTACTACTGGTGGCTGGACTGGTACTGGTCGAGGGAGCCGATCGTACAAATGACGCTCTCAGAGAAGTCGTGCTCGGGCATTGGCGGCGCGGGCAGTCTCTTCTAGAGGCAGACCTACAGGCAGCTCTTGACGACTCGGATGTCCTCGTGAAGCAGGGCGTCGAACGCATTCTTGGCGCGCAGCTTCATGAGGTGGAGCTGTCCGCCGAGATCGTTGGCCAGGAAGAACTCGTCGTCTTGTGCAACGAGATGTTGAAGCAGGCCCGCGATCTCAGAGGCGCCGCAGGCCCAGTCTCCCTTGGTCAGCCAGTTGTCCTAGTGGGTCCCCGCGGCTCGGGACGCACTTATATCGCGACGACCCTTGCCAGAGCGTTAGGGGGCGAGTGCATCCTGCTCAACGCCCGCCGCATCTCGTCGATCGCCGATTTGCGCGGAGAACTGCACGACCAGATCCCAGGGGCATCTGCGGCAGTCGCGATAGTAGAAGAAATCGATCATGCGACGCCGGGGCTCGTACGGGTGCTAGCTAAGGTGGCGCGCGAGGGCCGCATCAAGCCCTCGAAGGGCGCAGAGATCTGTCCGTTCGCTGTGGTTGCGATCAGCGGTGGAAATGTCGTTCCCGCTGGATGGCGGCGCCTAGACATCGCGCCCTATGACCGCGACGCCGTTGCGCAGGTCGTCCGGAACCACTACGGCTGGCACCTTGAGGTTCGACGGCTTGTGGCGTTGGCTGGTCGCCTTCGACCAGCATTAGCGCTCAAGCGAGCCAAGGAGCTTGCGCAGATCGCCGGAACTCCGCGTGTGACAGACCGACACGCCTCCCTCGCGATGGAGAACTGGGGTCTTGATCGTCTAGGGCTTGACGAAGTCGACCGCGCAGTCATGACAGCGCTCGCCAGTGAAAGGTCCGCGTCGTTGGTACACCTAAGCGATACGGTTAGGGTAGGCCCTGCACGTTTGGCGGACCTAATTCTACCCTACCTAACCGAACTGGGACTCATCGAAGAGTTCGACCGAAGCCAATGGCGGCCCACCAGCGCGGGCCTCGATGTGTATGGAGACGAACAATGACTGCCACAACAGACTCTCCCGTGCTTGAGACCGGGTCTCCTGAGGCCATCGCATCCACCCAGGAGCGTGTTAGCGCCGTCATCTCGAAGCTCGTCGAGAGGTACTCGGCAAGTGACGACCGCCCCTGGATCGTTGGGTTCTCGGGCGGCAAAGATTCAACGCTCCTTCTTCACTGCGTCTATAAGGCTGTGCTCGATACCGCGCCTCGTCGCCGCCGTCGGGCCGTCTGGGTACTCTCATCGAACACGCTTGTCGAGTCACCACAAGTGCTCGAGTTCATGCGAAAACAGATCAAGTCCGTGCAGGCGGCATCAGCAGCCGATGGGCTACCCATCGAAGTCCACATGGTTGAACCCGCGCTGAACGACACGTTCTTTGTAAAGATGATCGGCTACGGCTACCCAGCTCCGAACAAGTGGTTCCGGTGGTGCACTGACCGCCTGAAGATTCAGCCCGCTAATCAATTTATCCAGTCGCGGGTATCACAGGGCACCGAGGTGGTGCTACTGCTCGGTACTAGGTACGACGAATCCATGACGCGGGCTCGTTCCGTACGCAAGCACGAAGGCCAATGGGAACTCAACCCTCACTCATCCCTTCGGGGAGCATTTGTCTTCGCTCCCATCAAAGCCCTCACGACGGAGGAGGTCTGGGAGTTCCTGACGACGTCCACACCACCCTGGGGCGGAAGCCATCTCCCGTTGCGTGAAATGTACCGAGACGCCAATGCCGGCGACTGTCCACTGGTCGTCGACGAGACGACGGCGCCCTGCGGTAACTCACGATTCGGCTGCTGGACCTGCACTGTCGTCGAACGAGACCGCTCGATGGAGGGCTTCGTGGCTGCAGGGCACGAGCAGTACCGGGCACTGCTCGAGTTTCGAGAGCATCTGATCCACCTTCGGAATGACGAGAGTAGCCGCGAATCCTTCCGCCGTACTGGTCAACCGGGACTCGGTCCGCTGAAGATGGACGTTCGCCGCCAGCTACTTGATGATCTTCTAGCCCTCCAGGGTCGTCTCGGCGAGGAACTCATCAGTCCCGCCGAAGTCGCCGAGGTCCGCAAAATCTGGGTCGCCGATAGCAAGTCAGACCTGTTCATCAGATCTGACGCTTGATCAACCCTAATTCGACACGACCCGCTCGAGACGGTGGCCACGGATCGCGAACCCACGCGCAGCCATCACTTCGTTCCAGGCAAGACGTAAGCCGATGTCATTGCTCGTGCCGAGCAAGCCAGCGCGCTCCTCTTGCGCGGTCAACTTCGCGAACCTGTCACGTCCCGGATAGGTCGCGCCGACGAACTCTTCCTTCCGGTGCAGAATCGGAGGATTCTCCGACGTCGAATAGTCGCGGTAGTGGATGCGCAGCGCCCCCGGGTACACCACGACAGCCCGGTAAAGTGCCGGGTGCGCGTCGCGATCGAAGGTCGGATAGCTGAGATACGAGACCTTGGCCTCGGTGCGTGACAGCTTCACAAGATTCGCGTCAGGAACCTCGCCGGCGAGATTGCGAGCGCAACCCTCGTACGCCCTCAACAACGCCGGCAGGGTGTCTAGAGCCGACCGGTGCACGTAGAGCGCTGACGGTGTCGACTTTCCGACCGGAGCGGCTCGCATCGCTCTATCAAGTTCGTCGCGCCTTCCGGCGGCAAAGAGAAGCTCGTCACCGGCGTCGCAGAAGTGACGGTAAGTCGAGAAGAATGCGCGCACGTCGTTCTGGATGGCGCGTGGCAAGTCTGACCATCGTGGACGTCCGCCGAAGCGTGAAAGGGCAGCGTACACCAACAGGTCTTCGCGGCGTCCTTCGACTATCGCTCTCCACGCATCGTTTCCGGTCACGTAGCGGACGACGCGAAACGCACGGGCAATGCTGCCGAACCGGGTGCTTACCTCGGCGGAGGTCTCTAGCTCCTCCATGGACGGAAGCCGCCCGCGACCGAGGAAGAATGCCTCCAGGGGGGCAAGCATCTCTTTGCACTGCTCGTAGAGCTGATCGCTCACTCGGACTAGCGGCGCGGACACCCGGCGCCGATAGCGCGATGACACGAAAGCCTCGCGCTCGTCCGCGCTCCGAAACACGTAGAAGACTCCCGGGGCGACGGCGACGGGCGACTCGCCCACGACGCCCTCGATCCAGGAGCGGAGTTCCTCCTGTTCATAGAACTTCTGAAAAGTCCCGCGGCGTGTAACCGATCCGTCGGCGAAGCAAGCGAGACTTTCGACCTCGACTTCGCCGACGAGACGGGCGGCGACGACAAGGACCTCTGATGCCAACGCCCAGGCCTCTCTCAGACAGGCAGTGCGCTCGGCGCTGTCCTCGATGACGTTCACCACATATCCAAGATTGACGACGGCTGCTGGCGATCGGTCTCCACTCGGAGCGAAGGTTGGATCCCACCCAACCGCGGTAACGCCGCGCTCGTTTAGCAAACGGACATCGTCACCCTTTCCGCACCCAAAATCGAGCACCCGTTTGGTGGGAGCGATAATGGCGTCACCGAGTGCGAGCGCCACGGGCCGAGAAAGACTAGTCCGCTTCAACGCAGTACGGAAGCGCTGGATCTCTGTGTTTACCACGGGTCAGAGAGTTTCACGCGCCCCAAGCGCGCTCTGAATTTTCCGGAGAGGCTGGAATGGCAGTAACGCCCAAGCGCCGACTGAGCTCGAGTGCGAGGTCGACTCCGTGTGGTCCGCGGACGTTGTCGGTTAGGACCACTTTCGCTCCGGTTGCAGCGACGTAGTCCAATGTTCCCCCAAAGTCCGCATGATTCGAAATCGCAACTTCGCAATCACGATCCGAGAAGTGTGTCACGGGTTCCCTTGGGTTGGCGTAGAAGGCGCTGAGCTTGATGCTGTATCCTTGTGGGCGATTCATGGGTTGACGATCGCCGCGGCCTTCGACGAGTACGAAGCGGCCTTGAGCCTTAGCGGCCTCTCCGTCCTCCGAGTCTGCGGCTATGAGCGCGCCGATGGAGAACCCTTCTCGTCGATACACAGCCGCCTCGCTTAGCTGAGGCCGGCTTGCGAGGATCGGAAAGGCACATCCTGCCTCGGTGAGTGCAGCGAGAGCACGTTGGAGCGTGCCCCTGAAAGCGCGGACGTAGACAGGACCCACTTTGGCGTTCGTGAATACACGCTCGATAAAAGCATCCTCGGCCTGTTCCTGAGAATAAAGACGGTTACTGTCCGGGCTCCCGTAGGTGCTATCCACCACGAGCTCGTCCACCTGTATTACATCCGCAATTGGCCAAGCAAAATCACCCGAATAACCGGCTCGATAGCCGTCCACGTGCTCAACCTCGACCTGAGCGGATCCGAGCATATGGCCACTGTCGCGAAGTGTGATAATTGGGCCATTTAACACGCGGAATGGCGCAGCGGTCTGAACGGCCTTGAAGTTGCTTCGAACATCCAATGTCCCGTTGCGCTCGGCCACAAGCAGCGCCCAAGTTCCCGGAAGGCAAAAGATGCGCTGGGATCCCTCGCTGGTCTCGAAGCCACCCATGTGGTCGTCGTGGACGTGCGTCTGCAGTCTCACCGCGGCATCGCCATAGAAGCCGTCGCAAGCAACGGCCTTGTCCAGAACAACGGCGCCAGACGATCGGATCGAGCATCGAGTCTCTGTCATGCCTTTGAAAGACTTGCCACGAGCGCAGCGTTTAGCGCCCCTTCAACTTGATCTATATCTAAGCGCTCAGCCGCCTCTTCGTTCGCCGTGAGGGAGAAACGGTCAATCCCAAGCCTTCCATTGACGCGGCCGAGCCTCAGCCGCTGCAACGCGTCCGAAAGCAGTTGATTGCGCTCGGCTTGTGTCAGCTCAGCGAGCTTCCGTCGTACCGCCTCGTCGGTGACGGTAGCCAAATACACAAACTGACGAGTGACCTGCGGTCGTAGTTGGACGACGGAGTCGATGGCTTCCTCGGCGCTCCTCGTTGAGCGCTGGAGTAGCTGCACTACCTGCCTAACCTCGTGCGAGCTCATTCGATCCTCAATGGCACGCCGTCCGAGCGTCTCTTGATCCTCGTGGCGAGGGAGGCGAGCGATCTCTTGCGCCTGAGTCATAGAGAGGGTTGTCTTACTACTTCCCCAGTCAACGAGGTGGTGGAGGGTAGGGGACAACTCGCCGAGGCGGATGAACCGACCGATCCAGGTTCCACCCTCGAGATGGCACGCTACTGCTAGGTCCGAGACTGATGCGCCTGAGGACTTGGCTCGGTTCAGAAGCTGGCCAGCCTCAACCGGAGACAGAGGACGACCGGTGCGGTGCGTGCCCACCGAAAGAATGAGGTTCCGTTCCTCAATAGGCGAAAGCCCGGGAATCATTTGGTCTCGGTGACGTAGCCCGCTGCGGCAAGTCCGCTCTCGATGAACCCGAACGCGGCGGCATCCTGAGTGGTTTCCTCATTCTCTGCGAACCGCTGAAGTGCTTCGTGCATCGTTCCGGAAAGCGTGACAATTATCTGCGTGACGCGGGTGCGCGTCCTTGCATCCTCGATGATGTCGTCCAGGGGAGCGTCCGGCTGGTCGATACGGGAATTCTTGAGGTTGTCCTGCTGGACGCGGATCATGCTCGACATCTCCTTGGCGAGCTTGACTGCATCTTCCGGATCGGGTGCGGCCCGGCCTGCCGATGCGGCGTCCTGAGCCTTCAGCGCCGCGTCCAGCCTTACCTCATTGTTGTTGACAGCTTCCTTCAGTTCTGGGATGAGGCGATCGAACTTTACCGCGTCCTGGATCTTCTTCTTTGAGATCCCCGTCGCTTCGTGCACAGCGGAGACGGAGCCGTACTTCTTGTAAAGCCACGTCATCGCGTCGATCACGTCAGGTCGACCGAGGTCAAGACGAACGGCATTCTCCGTGAGGGAGATGACCTTGGCTTCGACCTCATCGACGGCGCGATCGAGGACCATCGCGCGGATACTCCTCTTTTCCAGTCGCCCGGTATCCGCGAGGAGGCGATGCGCCTGATATCGACGCTGTCCGGTGAGGATCTGGTACTTCCCTGGAGTATCAACTGACTCGATGACAACGATAGGCTCGATCAATCCGACGCGGTTGATGCTGTCGGCGAGCTCATCGATCTCCTTGCTTACGTTCCGTAGGCGCGCTTGGCTCATCCCGACTTCGAGATCGTCGAGCGGGATGTCTTTCATGTCTTTTATGTTGGCAATAGGGTTCATTTGACCTCCAGGGAGTGTTCACCAATATCGATTGCGTCGAGATCGAGAATGGACCGCAGCTCGTCGAGGCTCAACGAGGCGGCGCGTGATGGTGCATCGTCAACATAGTGCTCGAACAAGGCTCGCTTCGCGTCGAGCACCTCGTTGATTCGCTCCTCGACCGTGTCGGAGGCAAGGAAGCGGAACACCATGAGAGGATCCTGTCTACCGAACCTGTGGGCCCGGTGGACCGCCTGGTCCTCAAGCGCCGGATTCCACCAGCGGTCGTAGAGCACGACATGTGATGCCGTCGGGATGTTCAGTCCTACACCACCGGCACGAAGAGAGACCAAGCAACACATTGGCTGCTCGCTGTTATCGAAGCGATCCAACACGGCTTGCCGCGCATCTAGTGGCATTTCACCATGGATAATGCCGGTCGGGATCGGTAATCGGGGCTCCAGCCACTGTAGCGTCTTGACGAACTGCGAGAAGACGAGGAGCTTTCCGCTCTCGTCTCGAACTGCGTTGACGATGTCCAACAAGGCGTCAAGCTTTCCTGAGGTGTTCGATTCAGGATCGAAGTTACAGATTTGCTTGAGCTTCGTGATGAGAGCGAGGACGTGTGTGACGGAGTCGGCATACGTTCCTCGGCCACGCCAAACGTCCTCGTAGACCGCCCGCTGTTGCGGTAGGAGGTCGATCCGGAGGTCCTCGTCGATGATGGGAGGTAATTCGGGAAGGACATCGATCTTCTTTCGGCGCAAGAATAGGCCCTGCAGGACCTCATGTATCTCCGGCAAGGTCGGCTTCTCGGGGAGACTCCCGGGACGGAGGAGACGAATGATCGTCTCGAGATCGTTTGCGCGGTTCTCCAACGGCGTGGCTGTCAGGGCCCATGTGAAGCGCCGGCGGATACGGGCGACAGCCAGCGTCGTATCCGACGAGGGGTCCTTTACCCGTTGGGCCTCGTCCAGGATGACGACATCGAATTGGGTCGTCGGAGGCTGAAGGAGAAAGTCGAGACGTACCTGATCGTACGAGGCCACGAGGATGTGAACTGGTAGGTCGTACCATACGCGCCGGTCTGACCCGTTGCCTTGCACGACGCGAACGGTCGCCCCCATTGCCCACCGCCGGGCCTCTCGGAACCAATTGGACTTGACGCTTGCGGGGGAAATGACGAGAGCCTTGAGACCTCCAGAAGCGCGTCGCATCCGATCGAGGGCGGAGAGTACCTGAACCGTCTTGCCCATCCCCATCTCGTCGGCCAGTAGCGCAGCGGGAGAGTCCAGGAGGAAGGCAACCCCAAGATACTGGTAGGAGCGCAGCTGGTCAAGCACGAGGCAGCACAGCTTCTGCTGGGTGCGCTGAACCGACGGGAGTGATCGACATCTAGGGACGATCGTACTTCGAGAGGTGGACACGGTGCGACGAGACCAAGGGGAGCGGGCGCTACGCTGAGGGCGTCAACGTTATGGCGGCACGACCGCCGGGGGAGCCGTGAGAGAGAGAGGACTGTCACCCCGGACGAAACTGCCGTCGACACTTCTCGCCGTCCCACCCTGCCAAGCGTTGATCGGGCCTCTCATCTTCAGGGGTGTTAGTGGTGAGCGGAATACGTCACTGGATTCAAGACGTCTTGGACCCCATCGATTCCGTCTGTCCACGGCCCGAGGCCGTAGCGGCTCTCGAACTTCGGAGAGGGCGGAGAGGACGGGCGCGGGAGATCACGCGACCTGTCGAACCTTTGCTTGCGTGCGCGGCCGCGCTTGTTTCCCGCGCGACGCTCGGACCGCGAGGTTCGGGGTCAACGCAGGGTCCCCACGTCTCGGGTCCTGTGGGTTCACACGCGGGGATCGTGGAGGGGCGTGACCAAGGGCCTACCGATGTCGGCACAGTGTGCGCGACGCCGATCCCTTGGCTCTGGCGCTGCCGAGCGGCCGTTGTCGAGGTAACGCGGTACCCACTATCGCCCGTCCACTTGCTCGCCACCGCGAAGTGCCGACCCCCTCGTCGGCCCGCACCGATGCAACACCTGTATAGAACGGATGGCCCGCTGGTCGCCAGTGCCAGGCGTGGATGGACAGCAGATGGACATAGTGGACCTCTTGGGGCCTTCCGCTCGCCCGCCTTACCGCCTCTGACCTGCGAGATTTTCACGCAGCCCCAACGGGGTTCGAACCCGTGCCTCCACCTTGAGAGGGTGGTGTCCTAGGCCGCTAGACGATGGGGCCGAGCGGTGTCCCAGTGTAGACCAGGGCGATCGCGGGCTGGTCCGCCGG
>Ga0182030_10019065_pt1 | contig 13099 bp, 10 predicted proteins | sample 812S3MmetaG_FD_121299 | JGI IMG/M metagenome (GOLD analysis project Ga0182030, IMG submission 121299) | Permafrost microbial communities from Stordalen Mire, Sweden - 812S3M metaG (Illumina Assembly) | ecosystem: Environmental > Terrestrial > Soil > Wetlands > Permafrost | place: Sweden... | reverse complement strand
TTCTTAAATGAAAAGGCTAAGCCGTATCAGTATGTTTCTATCCGTCATGAGATCACCCAACGCAAAAAGATGGAAGAGCAGATCAAGGCGTACCCCAAGCGCCTTATCCAGGCCCAAGAGCAGGAATGTGACCGCATTGCCCGCGACCTGCACGATGATCTGGGCCAATCTTTGGCCACCCTCAAAATGATCATTCAATCCGCATGGCTGCAAGAGGGGACAACCATAAATCCTCCTAAAAATCATAAAAAGATCCTGGACTATCTTGACAGCATCATTGACAAATCCCGCAATTTAGCCATGCGCCTGCGCCCCGCGACCCTGGAAGCGTTAGGTTTGACCACCGCGATCAATTTAATGGTCGATGAGATCAACCGCGCCGGGAAAGTTAAAATTAATTTTATTCATAGCCCTTTGCAGACTTTACGTTTTGAATCAGAAACGATCAATGTATTTCGTATTGTGCAGGAAGCCTTAACTAATATTCTGAAATATTCCAAGGCCACAAAGGTCAAAGCTACCTTGCGTGTGGTCAAGGACCACCTGAAGATCAAAATTGAAGATAATGGCTGTGGCTTTGTGTTAAAGGAGAAATCCAAGGGCTTGGGGTTAATAACGATGCAGGAGAGGACGAGCCTTTTGGGAGGTAGTATAGAAATTAAATCCGAACTAAAGATGGGGACCTCAATTATCGTAGATATCCCTTGTAAGAGGATGATTTTTTAATTTCCCTCCCCCTCGGCGGGGAGGGTCAGGGAGGGGGGAATCGTGGCAATTGTCCGTATCATCTTGGCCGACGATCATGAAATGCTCCGGGCAGGCCTTAAAGGCCTTTTGGATAAAGAGCCGGATTTTAAAGTGGTGGCCCAAGCCGAGGACGGTGAGCAGTTATTGGATAAATTGTCGTCTGTCAAGGCGGATTGTGTGGTGATGGATCTGTCCATGCCCAATTTAGACGGCCTTGCCACTTTAAAAGAGATCAAGAAGCAATTCCCCAAGGTTAAATGCCTGGTTTTAACTATGCAAAAAGACCAGGAACATTTCAAAAGTGCCATGGCCAATGGCGCTTCCGGTTACATCCTCAAAGACAATGCCTTTGACCTATTGGTCATGGCCATTAAGATGGTGGTAAAAGGCAAGTCGTATATTTCACCGGCTGTTTCCGAGTTGATCGCCGAACAGTATGTCCGCTCGATCAAGGACGGAGATATGCCTTCCCTGGAGATCCTGACCGCCCGGGAAAAAGAAATCCTGAAATTGGTGGCCCAGGGCTATGCCAATAAGAATATTGCCACACGGCTTAAGATCAGTATCCGCACCGCAGAAACCCACCGCAGCCGTCTCATCCACAAATTAGGTTTTAAAACCACCGCCGCTCTTGTCAAATACGCATTGGCTAAAGGATTGGTTTAATCTGTGCGTGGTATTACGTATCTTTATACGTATTACTCCGCATAGGATTGTTGGGGTATGGATAATATACTTCTTGCGATCGAATAACATTTGGGAATACTGAAATTTAAAAGGATTTAATGAAAATATTGACTGTCGGCATCAACCATAAAACTTCTCCTATCGAGACCAGGGAGAAGTTTTTTTTGTCTTGCCTTGAAAGCGAGCTTTTGCTTTCAGAATTTAAGAACGATCCTTCGGTCTTTTCTGCAATTATTCTCTCCACCTGTAATCGTTGTGAGATTTATGCGAATGTTGATGACGAGTATCAATCTTCTGAAATCCTAAATAAATTATTTTCGATCAAACATCAGTCGCAGACACCGGATCTTCAGAAATTGTTTTATACCTTCGAAGGGAAAGCGGCGGTAGTACATTTATTACGTGTCGCTTGCGGGTTGGATTCATTGATCCTGGGAGAAAAACAAATTTTAGGCCAGATCAAAGAGGCCGTGCTCCTTTCCCGCCAAAATTTGATGATGGACAAATCATTTAATGTGCTTGCCAATTTAGTTTTGGAAACCGCCAAGAAAGCCCGGCGGGAAACCCAGATCGACTTTGGCGGTTCCTCTGTCAGCTGGGCGGCGATCATGATGGCGCAGAATATCTTAGGTTCCCTGCAAGACAAGACTGTGTTGATCCTGGGCTCCGGCAAAATGGGCAGCTTGGCCCTCCAACAGCTGGTCAATAAGGGCGTTAAAAAAATCTACATCATGAACCGGACAATTGAAAATGCTAAAGAGCTGGCAGACCAAAACGGTGGTATGGCAGTGCCGTTTTGGGAAATGCCGGATATCCTGCCCCAGGTGGATGTCTGTATCAGTTCATCCTCTTGTCCTCACTATCTTATCGACCGTGACCTGGTTGAAAAGACCATGCTGCGAAAAGCTGGCAAAAGGCTTCTTTTTATCGATATTTCCATGCCGCGTAATATTGATCCGCAAGTCTCCCAAGTCAAAGATGTTTGTTTAGTGACCGTCGATGATCTGGACCGGGTGGTCCAGGACAATATCCAAAAACGTCAAACTGCCGCAGAAGAGGTGGAAAGGATAGTTTTAAATAAAGTCCAAGAGTATTATGAAGTGATCAATAAAATACGTTTAATTGAACAAAGAAACGAATTAATTTTAAAAGATGCCCCGCACCCCCGCCTTTGGCAGGGAGCGGCGGGGTCTACTAAGGAGATAAATATGAAAACAATTATGTTCATTGTTTTAACCGGTTTTATTTTATGGGCAGTGCCGGCAGGTGCCAATATGGCTCAAATTAAGGCTTATAAGGAAACCTATCCTGATGCCCAGATCAAGTGCATTGATTGCCATGTGGATAAAATGCCTAAAAAAGAAGACGGGCAGCACGAACCCAATGATTATGGCAAGGCAGTGATCAAAGTGGCAGGAAGCGAAAAGCCAACCGCGGATACATATAAAACTGTTGGGAAAATCGAAGATTTTAAAAAATAATTAAATAGTAAGATGAGCTATCAAAAGAAGGTATAGGTGTGCGCACAGAAAGGCTTTCTATGATCGGTAAAACAAAGGCTTTGATTCTGGTTTTGGCGGTGGTATTTGGTTTGTTTTGGGCAGGGGGAGTGCCTTCATCCCAAGCGGACCAGAATAAGGTCAATGAGCAGTTGTATTTAAAGAAGGCCACCTATGTGGGAATGGAAGTCTGCGAGACCTGTCATGACAAGGAATATAAGGAGTATAAGCTTTCTTCCCATTATCGTGCATTTGTAAAAAATGATACCACCGGCGCCGAGGGTTGCGAAACCTGCCATGGTCCTGGGTCAATCCACGTGGATAATGGCGGCGGTGTTGGTGTTGGAATTATCAATCCCAAGAGAAATCCGGAGATTTGTTTTACCTGCCATACCGATAAAAAGATGCAATTCCGTCTGCCTTATCATCACCCGGTATTAGAAGGCAAGATGAGCTGTACGGATTGCCATGATCCTCACGGGATAGATGCTCGTCCCTGGACAGCCACCTCTGAGGATGGCGTTAATCAGGCTTGTTTCAAGTGTCATACCGATAAACGAGGGCCTTTTATATGGAAGCATGATGCTTTAAAAGAAGGCTGCACTACCTGTCATCAGGTCCATGGTTCAGTGAATGACAAAATGTTGATTGCCCGGGACTTGAATCTTTGTTTACGTTGCCACGCAGTAGTGACAAGCCCCACGTTCTATGGTCATGCTGGTGGCCGTTGGGCAGAGGGAACATGCTGGAGTGCCGGTTGTCACCAGGCGGTCCATGGGTCTAATTTTAACGCTCATTTACGTTATTAATATTCTGGAGAGGGATAATATATGAAAAGTCTTCGATGGGTGCTCTCAATAGCAGTAGCAACCTACATGACAGGGGCTGGGAATTTGTTATTGGCCCAGGAAACGAATGCCTCTCCTTTTAGCATCACACTGGCACCCTTGCAATATGCTGATGTCAAAGGCAATGTGGGAAAATTCGAGGCCCTTAACTGGATGCCCAATGGCGCTGTTGAAGGGGGCAGTGTATCCTTTGTTAAGGATATTAATAAGGACATTTCCTTAAACGTAGAGGGAAGCGAATTTACCAACGACGATGGCAATGGCCAATTAACCTTGCAAGATGGAGATAAAGCTTTCTTGCACATAGATTATAACGCTTTTAGGAAATATTATGACGGTACAGGAGGAGTGTATCCAGACCAGGTTCCTAGTTATCAGGCCACATATGGGAATGCTACTCCTAAAGCGTATGTTCAATACCCGGCTGCTAATATTCCGGGTTTAGAACAAGGCGTTCAAGCTAACAGTCCTGATTTACAGTTAGATATTAGTTATTTCAAATTAGAAGCTGGCTTAGGACCGATCAGTGACCCATTTTTGGATGTGGCCTATGAGCACAATTCCAAGAATGGTGACAAGTCGCTTTTGCAGTGGGCGCCAGCTTACAATAATCTTTACAATACTACGCATTCTGTTTCTCCGACACAGAGAGAAATTGGCCCAAGTTGGATGGGTGTTAATGATACAGTAGATACAGTTACACTTAAAGAAAAGAAGGATTTTGCAGGCATTACTTTTAAGGGAGATCAGACGGCTGAAGTTGATTACAATAACAATTCTACTTATATGCAGTATCTGAGCCCGGATCCAGTGACATCATCAGGAATACCGGATAACGCTATGCATTCAGAAACTGAATCTCCGGATGCCAAGTTGTTTGGTTCGGGAGTAAGGGCTGAAAAATGGATGCTCAATGATAATACCTATGCCGCTTTTGGGTATCATTATAATCATGTTCACGATACTGATACAATGCAAACGCTAACACAGGAGCCCGAGTTAGTAAGTGGTGTTGTAACTTTAGTTCCTACATCGATGAGTGGGTGGAATATTTCTCATGCTTCGGAAGATGACCATGTCTGGGTGGGAAATTTTGATACTAATTTGACGCATGATTTGACTTTTTCGACAGATGCCAGGTATGAACATATGGGATCTGAAGGAGATGGAATCTATTATTCGAGCAGTACTTCTTCTTCTAATGTAAATACCGCTATGGAAAATCATCAAGACTTGGAAGGGGAACATGCCGCGTTACGTTATTCAGGTATTCCACACACCACTTTTTATGCTGAAACTGATTTTGAACAACAGAGAAATTGGGTTAGTGAGGACGTAGTAGCTACTACGTCTACTTCTGATTATTTATTGAACAGGATTGACAGAACCCAAAATGAATCATGGACTGTGGGAGGCAGGATTGTCCCTAATAGATTCTTTACTTTTTCAACCCAAGTTAAGCAACATGATAATGATAATGCGTATGATACAGTTGCATTTACTGGCCCAGCAGCCACTTCTGGGAGTAATGCTATTCTTTTGGATTCTTTAAGAGAAAAAGGAGTAGATGAAACCTCTACCCTTGCCTGGAAACCCTATCATTGGCTTCAAAATTCATTAAAATATCAATTCTCCGATACTGTTTATAATCCTCAAGAGGCAGCACTCAGCACTTCTAGCAGTAGCAGTCCTTTACCTGCAAATGGGGTATACCCTATATCTGAGAATCATATGCTCACATCGCAATTCACATATGATATTACCGTGGAACCCATAGATCCTCTGTTATTGATGATATCATATTCGCATGTTGAGAATTATGTCAGGACCCTGCAAGCTTCACAAACGGTAGCAAGCGCAGATTATCAACCTACGTTCAATTCAGGGGACAACAGCTGGCTTTTTTCGAGCAGTTATACGCCCTTAGAAAACTTAACCTGGACTAGCACCGTGTGCTATACGCTATCAAATAACTATGTTGATTTTAGCACTGGTGTGCCTTATGGATCTGATTTTAAGATGCTTAATCTTACCACAGGTCTTGATTGGACCTACCATAAATGGTTGAAGATAGGCCCTAAGTATGAACATGCATCATATAGGGACAATGCCTTAGCAGGTGACGGTAATTATTCCGCAAATATTTTTATGCTGACCACGAAATTCACTTGGTAAGGTAAATGGAGAATCAACCCCCCAAGGCCAAACACAGGTTTGATGATAATTTCTACAACAGCATCACCTACGCCGGGGTGGTGCTGTCTGTTTTTATCCTTTCCTGTGAGTTTTTTTTATTTGCCATCGATTTATTTTCTTCCTCACCGAGTGTTTATCTTGGCCTTTTAACCTATATTCTTTTGCCGCCCTTTTTGATCATTGGGCTCATATTGATCCCGGTGGGTGCTCGCCTCAAACAGGTCCGGGTGCTTCGTGGTTCAGGTGAAACGAAACCTAAGCCGGTTGTCATTGATCTTTCTTTGGCAACCCACCAAAATGCCTTAGTCATATTTTTGATCGGCACCATGGTGGTGCTTATCATGACTGCCATTGGCTCTTATAAAGCGTACAATTACACGGAATCGACCCGGTTTTGCGGGGCCACCTGCCATCAGATCATGAAACCTGAATACACGACCCATAACGGGTCACCTCACGCTCGGGTCAAGTGTGTTGAGTGTCATGTGGGTTCAGGCGCAAATTGGTATGTTCATTATAAAGTGGCAGGGACCCGGATGGTGGTTAAAACATTTGATGGTGCCTATGATCGTCCTATCCCTGCCCCTGTTGAGACTCTGCGTCCGGCCAAAGAAACTTGTGAACAGTGCCATTGGCCGGGTAAGTCTTTTAGCGCAATTCAATTTCAAAAAATTTATTACCCTGATGACTCCAGTTTGACGCCTCCCTGGAAGATCAATATGCTCATGAACATAGGCGGCGGGAATGGTGCAGCCGGTATTCATGCGCACATGTATTATGGAAATGATATTTACTATGTTGCCCAAGACGCCAAGCGCCAGAAGATCACCTGGGTCAAGACGGTCAATAAAGCCGGGAAAGTGACGATCTATACAACGAAAGATTCTCCTTATATCAAGAGCGAGCCTTCGCCGGACAAGATCAGGAAAATGGATTGCATTGATTGTCATAATCGCGCCACCCATCGTTTTGAAGCTCCTGATGTATTGATGAACCGGGCGCTGGCCCAGGGAGATATCAATCCGTCCGTCCCTATGATCAAAGGAAAAGGTGTGGAAGCTCTTTCAAAAGTATATAGTTCTTCGGCTCAAGCTATTCAAGGTATAGGAACAAATTTAAATGACTATTATTCCAAGAAGCAATCAGAGTACTATGCAAGTCATAAGGACAATATTGATAAGGCCATTGGCATTATTATCTTGATGTATCAGCAGAATTTCTTTCCTGAGATGAAATCCCGCTGGGATGCTTATCCGGATAATATCGGGCATATGATCTCCTTGGGGTGCTTCCGTTGTCATGACAATGAGCATAAGGCCGCCACCGGAGAGGTGATCTCACGAAAATGCACCCTTTGCCATATCATCACCGAGCAGGGCAGTGGGGCAGTAATACAAAAAAGCACTGATGGCCTGGAATTCCAGCATCCTTTTGACGGCGACGATTCTTGGAAAACCTCGAATTGCACCGATTGCCATACCGGAGGGTAAAAGAAAGTGACAGGCACGACTTTTTACTGCTTTTTAAAAAACAGAAAGTCTGGCCTGTTACTACTTTTTTTGTACCTGCTTTTTGCGCCATGTACCGGTTATGCGCAAAGTGTTCCTACAAGCGCTCCTGCAGTAAAAGCCGCTGCTATTACCAATGACGACTGTTTTGCCTGCCACAGCGATCCCAGTTCGGCGCCTTTTGTTGATCAAGCAAAATTTAAAGCTTCAGTCCACGGAAAAAATCTTTGCACCAGCTGTCACACAGATTTAATTGGAAGTGATTTTCCTCACAAGACGCCTCTTGCTCCTGTTAATTGTGGGGCTTGTCATATTCGCCAAAAAGCTTTATTTTCAGACAGTGTGCACGGCCGCGCCTTGGCCAACGGGGATAAGCTGGCTCCTCGATGTGTCAGCTGTCATGGCAATCATGATATTCTTGCCTGTAAAGACCGCAATTCGAATGTCTCGCCCTTTCACATTCCCTTTGTCTGCGGTTCATGCCATAGTGAAGGCAAACCGGTGGCGCTTGCGCGGCAAATCCCAGAAACCCACATTTTAGAGAACTATTCCGAAAGCATGCATGGGGAAGCTCTTCTTAAAAAAGGGCTTAATGTCGCGGCCACATGCACCTCTTGTCATGGTGCCCATCAAATACTTCCCCCTACAGACCCGCGTTCTTCCATAGCCAGACAGAATATTGTCAAAACTTGTTTGCAATGCCACAGCCAGATCGAGCAAGTACACCGTAAGATCATCAAGGGTGAGTTGTGGGAAAAAGACCCGCAGAGCATTCCTGTTTGTGTTGATTGCCATCAGCCCCACAAGATCAGGCAAGTTTTTTATGAGATGGGAGTGGCAGAAAAAGATTGTTTGACCTGTCACGGTAAAAAAGACATTGTGGCCTCTAATGATCACCGCTCGCTTTTTGTCGACGAAGTCGAGCTTAATGGTTCTATCCATGCCAAGGTTGCCTGCGCGCAGTGCCATACCCAAGTTTCTGTTTCCCACGTCCGTGCCTGCGAAACGATCTCAAGACAAGTGGATTGCGCCATCTGCCATAGCCAGCAGGTTGATCTTTACAACCAAGGTATCCATGGGAAATTATATAAGGAAGGCAATCCTAATGCTCCTTCATGCAAAGAATGCCATGGCGCCCATGGGATCCTGTCACACAAAGTACTTAAATCACCTACCTATCCGACTAATGTTCCTATGCTTTGCGCCCGTTGCCACCGGGAAGGCCAAAAGGCGGCAATCCTCTACAAAGGCACAGAACATAACATCACCAAGAATTATACTGAAAGTATCCATGGAAAAGAGCTAATGGAAGGGCTGGTGGTGGCTGCTACTTGTACCAGTTGTCACAGTGCCCATAAACAGCTTCCTGCCGCAGATCCCCAATCTTCTGTTAACCGTAATAATATCGCGATCACCTGTTCGGCGTGTCATAAAGGTGTTTATGAAAAATATATAAAGAGTGTCCATGCCATCGGCAGGGGGAAGAATTTTGGCCAATTGCCGGCTTGCAATGATTGTCATACCGCCCACACCATTAAACGGACAGATGAGAATGTTTTCAAGTTTGAGATCATGAATACATGCGGCAAATGCCACCAGGATATTGCGGATACTTATTTTGACACCGTGCACGGAAAAGCATCTAAATTGGGATATGCTAAATCCGCAAAATGCCAGGACTGCCACGGTTCCCATGAAATTTTGCCCGTGACTGACCCCCGCTCTTCGCTAGCCCGTGGGAACATTGTCATGACCTGTCAGAAGTGTCATGAAGGGGCAACCAGGCGATTTGCAGGCTATTTGACCCATGCTACTCATCATGACCCTAAAAAATATCCCTGGATATTCTGGACCTTTTGGTTGATGACCGCTCTTTTAGTCGGGACATTTACCTTGAGCCTTTTCCATACGCTTTTGTGGCTGCCTAAATCACTGGAGATGAGACGCCTGTATCCGCCCAAGCCCTATGATCCATCAGAAAAACAATATGTGCGTTTTCCGTTATTTTACCGGATACTCCATATCATCATGATCATCAGCTTCTTGACATTGACGATAACCGGAATGACGCTGAAATTTTCTTATGCACCTTGGGCCTTGTTCATTTCCAGGCTCTTGGGAGGTTATGCGGTTTCAGGGTTCCTTCATCGCTGTGCCGCAGTCACACTCTTTGGTATTATCATTGCCCATATCTGGCAGGTCTTCTGCCAAAAAAGTCTCGATGTCAAGAGCCTAAAAGAGATACTTTTTGGGCCAGAGAGTATCCTTTTCTCGAAGAGGGATTGGCAGGAATTAATTGCCACGGTCAAGTGGTATACGGGCAAAGGGCCATATCCGAAATACGGCCGATGGACCTATTGGGAGAAATTTGATTATTTTGCTGTTCTTTGGGGGATCGTGGTTATTGGTTTCTCAGGGTTGATGCTCTGGTTCCCGGAAGGTTTTACCCACATTCTTCCCGGATGGGTGATCAATGTGGCTACCATCATTCATAGCGATGAGGCCCTACTGGCCGCAGGTTTTATTTTTACGGTCCACTTTTTTAACACCCACTTTAGGCCGGAGAAATTCCCTATGGATACGGTGATCTTTACCGGGCGCATGTCCCTTGAAGAGTTAAAACGTGAACGGCCCAAAGAATATGAAGCACTCCTCGCCCGTGGTGAGCTTAAAAAACGTATGGCAGAACCCATGTCGCCCAGAAAGATTTTAACTATTAGGATTCTTGGCTGGACAGCACTGAGCATTGGATTGATCTTGGTCGTGTGTATTATATGTACTATGATTTTTGGGTATAAGTAGTGACGTACGTATTACCACTTAGATACCTACGTATTATAACTAATATCTTCCTGTGATTCCTTTCTCTATAATTAATGTTTGGCAGGGTCTAAACCAAGGTCCCAAGAAAAAGAGAGTATATGGAAACCATAGTTCAACAAGACAAGAAAATCGTAAAAATCCCAATAATAAAAAAAGTTGCCCAAAGAGCAGAAGGTAAAATTACTGTCAGTTCAGAAATGATAGCCCAAAAAGCCTACGAGCTTTATGAAAAACGCGGGCTTAAGCCCGGTTTTGAACTTCAAGACTGGCTTGAAGCTAAAAAGATCTTAGAGGCTGGAGCATGAAGAAAAAGATCCTACTGGTTGAAGATCATGATGATTTTCGCGCAACAGTCAAAGATTATCTCATCGGGCACAATTTAGACCTGGAGATATATGAAGCCAATAGCGGCGAGACGGGGGTGAGCAAAGCTTCCAGTGTCAAGCCGGACATTGTTTTAATGGATATCAATCTGCCCAACGAAAATGGTTTTGAGGCGGCAAGGCAGATCAAGGAAGGCCAGCCCGATTGTGATATCATTATCCTGACTTTATTCGATGTGTCGATCTTTAAAAAAGCCGCTGATAATATGAAGGTCCGGGCCTTTATAGGGAAAAATGAAGTTTATAATAAACTTTTGCCCGCGATCCAAGAGTGTTTGTAGTACCTTTTTCCTTCCCCGCTGATCCAAAAACAAAAGTATTGTTTGACCTGGTTTTCCCCAACAAGGTATACTCTTAGTATGGAACATTTCCAAAGAATGGCTTTTAAAGACCTCAAGTCTCAAATTGCCAACGCAATCAAGGAATCTTGCTATTATACAGAAGTGAGATTATATAATATCGCTCACGGGGTCCATCATATTCCAACATTTAGTCTTGTGCCGGGCCAGGAATTGGCGCAAGACCTGATAAAGATCATTGATGTGACCATCAAAGATTCCGTGGGTGTCGGTTGCGACTTGTCGATCATTGTCAAAGGCATATTGCTCGGGGCTTTTCGCGCCTTTCCTTTTATACGCCAGGAGGCGCAAATGACCATCCGTTTGTTGGCCAATGAAATACTTAAGCCGGTCTTTAAATATAAGGGTGACACTAAGGAGGCCATTGAGGGATTATTATCCGGGACCATTACCATCACCAAGGAGTTTAAGCTCAATGTGCTGGAGACGATCGTCGTTGCCAGGGAAGATATTTTATCCTCCGCCCAGGCAATAAGTCCTCAGTTTGCCGATGAGATCAAAGAGATCTTTTTAAACCTAAATGATTCATGAAGTCAGAAAACAAGAAAATAAATTTTCCGCTATTGGAATTTAATAGGATCACCGTCCTAAAAGAGGGCCGGCAAAGGGTCCTGGATTCTATATCCTTGAAGATCTTCGAGGGGGAGAATGTTGCCATCTTGGGCCCCAATGGCGCGGGCAAATCGTCATTGATCAAGGTCATTACCAGGGAATATTATCCTTTTGACCAGGATCAGGAGAGTTCATTGAGAATTTTGGGAAAAGAGAGTTGGGATGTTTTTGATCTGCGGTTTTTGCTGGGTATCGTTTCAAATGATCTGCAATACGCCTGCGCCAGAGAGATAACAGGCATGGAGATGGTGTTGTCGGGATTTTTCAGCAGCATAGGGTTATTCAGAGAACGATTGACCCCCGGGATGAAAAGAAAGGCCCAAGAAATAATTGAGTTCCTGGAAATCAGCCATCTTGGGAAAAGGAAAATGAATCAAATGTCCTCGGGGGAGGCCAGGCGATTTCTAATTGGCAGGGCCTTGGTGCATGATCCCAAGGCGCTTATCCTGGATGAACCGGCTAATAGCCTTGATTTGCATGCGCTTTTTAAATTTAGCAATATTTTAAGCAAGATATCCAAAAGAGGGACGAGTATAATCCTTGTTACGCATAATCTTTCCGACATTATCCCGGAAATAAACCGTGTCATATTAATGAAGAAGGGCAAGTTTTACAAGGATGGCCCTAAAGAGTTAATTTTGACCCGGGAAAACATCACAAAACTTTTTGAAGCTTCCGTTGAAATTAAGAGAAAAGACGGTTATTATTACGCGTTAAGGGCTTAATCTAATGCTAACCATACCAAAAATTTTAATTCTTGCCTTTGTTCAAGGGGCCGCTGAATTATTGCCGGTTTCCAGTTCTGCGCATGTGATTGTTGCAGAGAAACTCATGGGGCTTGATCCCACCAAACCGGAGATGACGCTTCTTTTGGTCATGCTGCATACCGGCACCATGTTGGCAGTCATTGTTTTTTTCTGGAGATCATGGAAAGAGAATTTCTTTAAGTCTGGCCAAGTCTTTTGGGAATCCATAAAAATTTTGATAGTAGCAACGATAGCCACCGGTTTTGTGGGGCTTTTATTAAAAGTTTTGATCGAGAAAGTTATATTAAAAGGCACTTCCCATCCTGAAGTCGAGCTGCTTTTTGGCAATTTGCTTTTGATCTCAGGAGCGCTTGCGGCAGTAGGGGCCTTGATCCTTTGTACAGGATTTAAAGTAGATGATCCATCAAAAGAAAAACCTCCTTTGAGCCCAATGGCAGCGTGTTTGATCGGTATGGTACAGGGGATCTGTTTGCCATTTCGGGGATTTTCACGCTCGGGTGCGACGATATCTATAGGGCTTATATTAGGCCTCGATAAAAAACGCCTTGAGGATTTTAGTTTCGCCCTTGCTGTTATTTTGACGCCACCGGTCATTTTAATGGAAACTTTAAGATTTTTAAAAGCACAACATGCCTTAGTACACCATGGGTCTCACACGATAGGATTGTTC
>Ga0182030_10019063_pt1 | contig 13101 bp, 15 predicted proteins | sample 812S3MmetaG_FD_121299 | JGI IMG/M metagenome (GOLD analysis project Ga0182030, IMG submission 121299) | Permafrost microbial communities from Stordalen Mire, Sweden - 812S3M metaG (Illumina Assembly) | ecosystem: Environmental > Terrestrial > Soil > Wetlands > Permafrost | place: Sweden... | reverse complement strand
CTTCATCTGGAATCGTCATGGCGTCGGCGACAACCTCCATGACTGTGGACGTAACTCCTGCGCTGTCAGTGCCAACCACGACCATCACAACAGTTTCGAGTTTTGGAGTCACGATGCAGGTCACCTCGCACCCAGTGTTCGCGGTCCACGGTGATCTCGCAACTATCTCGCTGACCAACTGGTCGCGCGTGGTGGGAGCTTCACACGGGCCGTTGCCTTTCCAACATCGTTGCATTCACCGCACTCATAAAGTCCTTGCCCGTCGCGCGTGGGTTCTTGATAACCAAGTCATGTAGAACTTCGATACGCGACTCCGAACTGCATTCGTCGTTGCATCGAAGTGCCTATGTGGAAGCGCGAAAGAGAATTCGCACTGACATTTGACCGCTGGAACAACCAGTCGACAAACTCCGAGCAAATCCACATCAAGTCAGTGAGATTCGCTGATTCCGATGGCACACTCATGTTGCCTCGCATCACGCGAGGGCACTTCTCAGATTTCTCTGAGGTGGACCACCAGCATGCCCTTGCGTGATGGTCCACGTCCCGAATCGATTTTGGGGCTTCTCTCATACACTCCTGATCGCTATCAAAATACCTGATAGACAGTCAGTAATCGCCCTAATTTCTAATTTTGTAATGATGCAGCATTTCGCGCGCAAACCGTGTAAATGACGCAAGGTGGCGACTACGGCGACACTCTTTGCACCCACTGTCCGAGTCCCGCGCGTTACCTAACTTTCGCCGCTCGAAGCGAGTGGGCGTTGGACTCCCGCGGATCTGCATCATCCGAGCCGACGCTAGTTTCAACCTTCGATTGCTCGAAGTGGGTCCACGATCTCCTTTGGCCTCAAGTTTCGCTGTCGTTCCCCAATGTGCATCTGAATTGAGCAGATGTTGACAAGTAGTAGGGAGCACCTTGGAACTGATTTTCGACAATTGATCCATGACCAATTTCACGCAAGGGCAAAATCTTTCAGGAGACCCCCGAGTGAGATCTTCGGCGTCACGCCGAGCTCCGCGACGCTCAGTTCTCATCGGCTCAATCGGTTCGCTCGTCGCGGGTTTGGTGCTCAGCGCCACGGTACTGCCGGCGATGGCTGACATTGTCAAGCCGTCCGCGACCATCGCGTCCGGCACGACGTCAGTGATTATCACCACGACGACCGTTGCGTCAACCACGACCACGACAGTTGCGCGACGCGTAACGCATCTCACCAAATCCCCCGTTGCCCGCCACTCCCATGTGGTAGCGAATACATCAAATCCGACGACCGTCGTAACCCCCACGACGGTCGCCCCCTCGACGACCACGACGGTCAAGAGTCAACCGGTCACCAAGGCACCCACCTTCTCAATTTCGAACCCATCGACCAACATCGCGCCGAGCCCGGACTTTCTGGCCCCTGGTTCGTGCACGTTCGTATCGGGTGCCTGGACATGTGCAAATCCCTGTGTCGCCGGGTCGGCGACCGGCGAATCGTGGCCCGGCTTCACGAACGGTGTTGCGTGCACCAACTACGTCCTCCAGGCGATCAACGATGCTCGAGCTGTTGAGGGGGTGCGGTCAATGGCACTCCCCAGTAACTGGTTCAGCCTGACGATACCGGAGCAGCTCTTTGTCGTCGCCGACCTCGAGCGCACCGCCCGCGGACTCCCCCCGTACGTCGGGATCAACGCAGCGCTCAGTGCGGACGCGCAACACGCCGCGGCGACTAACAACGACCCCTCGATCGCTCTCGGATTCCCGATCGCCAACGACGCTCAAGGCTTACCCGGTTTTGGCGGTGCGTGGGCGGGCGGCTTCAATGTTCTCGCCGCCGACTACATCTGGATGTACGACGACACGTGGGGTGGTAGCGCCGCCAAAACATCAAACGTTGCGTGCACTTCAGTCGGTTCCGCCGGTTGCTGGGCCCACCGCGACGAACTACTCGGCTCGGACCCGGGCTACAACCCGGGCGTTGGCCTTGGTTGCACCAACTGTGAGATGGGCACCGGCTTCGCCATGGTGAATGGCAACTCGTCGTTCGAGGACGTGATCGAAATTCCCAAGGGATCGCCGCCGCCTATGTCCTTCACCTGGGCCAGCAACATATTGCCGAATCTTCCCTAGTTCGCTGCCCTCACCAGGATTACTTTTAATGGTGCCAATCCTGATGCCCCGTTCACGGTGGGACTCGGTGGAACTGGCGGTGCGGGACGCAGATGGAAGTAGGCCATAAAGGTGAGCGAGCCGTCCGCGAATATGGCGACAGCTAGGTACCTGCTTCGGCGCGCATCGTCACTGCGGAAGCTCCCGTAATGAGTCGCTCGCGATCGAACATCTTCGCAACTATCCGCCAGGCCCCGACGTCGATAACTGCCAGCGCTACGGCAATGACGACGGCCACCGTCGCGGTTGGTTTGAAGACCTGGAGGGACATCAACAGGGGCAACACAAGCGCCGGAAGGCTCGCGAGTGTGCCGAGCTGCTGAGCTACTCGCACGTCCGAGGAGCGAGCCGAGATCGCCGTGCCGACCCACACCGACCAGGCCGCTAACAATGGTGCGAAAAGCAGCTCCGCCAAGAACCACGAGGGCTGCCATACCGCATGTGCGACCACACTCGACGCGCCAATTCGAATCGCCACCACCAGCACGATGAAGAACACGTACGCGACGCCGACCGTAGGAATCGTGGCCGCCAGTGACTTGCCGAGGAGGAACTCTTCGCGGCTGATCGGAGTCGTGAGTAGCGGCTCGAGCGTCCCCTGATCACGCTCGCCGATAACGGAATACGCGGCGATCGTCGCGGGCAAAACGACCGGTATCACCAGCAATAAGAGCAGCGTGATGGCGACTTGTGTTCGCACGAGCGATGGCGACGCCGTGTTCGAGATACTAAATAGTGAAATGACTGGGAGGGCCGTGAAGATCAACGGCAACGTGCCCATCGTGTAGATAATGAACCGATTGCGACGGTACTCCTGGAACTCTTTACGCATCACGGCACGAATTCGGATCGCGCTTTGATTCACTGTGTACCACCTTTGCCCGCGGCACCCACGAGTTCCAAATAGACCTCTTCCAGCGAATGATGACCCTCGGCGAGCGAAAGGACGTCGGCCCCCGCCGCAACCAGCGCCCTCGTAATCGCCGGTGCGGCGACGCGGACGTCGCTCACGGTGAGTACGTAGCCACCGGTGTCATCGATCGACCAACTGGCGACGCTTTCAATCGAGGCGAACAGTCCTTCGGGGTTCGCCAACGGGGCTGAGGTTGCAACGAGTATGGACTTCTGGAACATCCTTTGTCGAAGCTCGTCAATTCGACCGACGGTGCGCAATGTGGTATTCAATATGGCGACTCGGTCACACAACTTCTCCGCTTCGTCCAAGCGATGCGTCGTCAGAAACACGGTGACGCCCTTGTCGCGAAGGGCGATGATCAGATTGTGCACTTCGAGTGAGGCCACGGGATCGAGACCGGCCGTTGGCTCGTCTAAGAAAACAATCTCTGGATCGTTAAGGAGCGCGCGAGCCAATCCCACGCGCTGGCGAAGCCCCTTGGACAAATTGCCGCAAAGGTCGCTCGCCCGAGAGGTGAGATTTACGGCCTCCAGGGCTCGATCGATTCGGGGTTGGGCATCGCGGTAGCCGTAGAGCCCCGCGAAGAATACAAGATTCTCGGTGACGCTCAATCGCAAATAAAGACCCGGAACTTCTGTCATCACCGCGATGCGTTGACGGATCTCAATGTCGTGCTTGCCAGCAAGGGCAATGCCGGCGACCTCGGCAGTTCCGGAAGTTGGAGTTACCAGGGTGCTGAGGGTGCGAACTGTCGAGGTCTTGCCGGCGCCGTTTGGTCCGAGGAATCCAAAGACCTCGCCCCGACGGACACTGAAGGAGACGTCTTCGAATGCAACGCGTTGACCGAACTGCTTCGTGAGGTGGTTGACCACGATGACCGAATCGCTCGTCACGGCATCTTCCGGAGCGTCAGCAAACTTACCGGTGTGCGACATGATCGCCTCGGCGATTTCGCGAGGTGATTGTGAGCCGTACATCGCGGGCGGGACGCTGACCTTCGCGACCCCGTTCTCGAGCGCGTGCTCGTTATCGGACTCGGCGCCGCGCGCTGTGGCATCAACCAGCTTTTTGGTGCCGCCCAGGCGGTACGCAAGAGCGAGATAGAGACCAACGACGCCCACGAAAAGAACGTCGCCGGTGGTCTTCTTCACGCCGACGAGGGCGCCGACCGCTCCGGCCACGGCGATCGCGGTGATCAGCCAGCCCTGCCAGGTCGTGGGCCGAACGCCGAAGCCGATACGGCGTCGCGCAAACCACTGGCGTTTAGCCACGGCTGATTCGTGACGCAATGGTTCCGGCGGTCTGCGTCATTGCCAAATCATACGAGCGCGACGAGAACCTCCTTGGACGATCGCCCCCTTCGCGTCGAGTTGAGATAAATCATGAATAAATCCACCTGCGTACATTGATTTGGAGAGTAACTAGTACTTCGACTCTTTCTGTCTGCCGGTGGCATCCCCTTTATTTGGCTCTGCCGCACGAATTGTGTCTCAGTGTGTACTTGCGAACCTCGCGTACAGTCGAACCAGTGCAACGTGGTCACATCCATCACATCGAGCTGTGGGTCCCCCGCCTCGACGAAGCCATAGCGAGCCTCGGTTGGCTCTTGGAAGACCTGGGTTATGAGTTCTTCCAGAGTTGGGATCACGGCCGAAGCTGGCAACTGGACGACACCTACGTCGTTGTCGAACAGTCGCCAGCACTCACGAGCGACGTTCATGATCGGCTTCGCCCCGGACTGAACCACTTGGCATTTCACGCCGGAACCAACGAAGAAGTTGACGAGTTAGTCCGAAAAGCTCTCGGGCACGGCTGGTCCTTACTCTTCAACGAAGCCCACCCTTACGCCGGTGGGCCGGAACACTATGCCGCGTACCTCTCCAACGTTGATGGGTTTGAGATAGAACTCGTCGCACTTAATCCTTGACGACGCCTTCTGTGATCACAACTCCACGCGACGGTGGGACGACCGCCGTTTGCACAACTACGGTCAAGAGGCGCGGCGATGCGCCCTACGACGGGCCCGCGCAATCATCCGCAACGTCAGGAATGCAACGACAATCACTAGGTTCGCGTTCACGGCCGGCACCCATCGGACCTGTTCGTCTTTCACGACGTAAACGCCCACGGGCATCACCACTCCGCCGAAGCCGCCCCCGGAGCCCGACGACGCCGAATCCGTGAATGATTCGCTATTCTCCCTCCCGATCTCATCAGTGGTGTCGCCGGTCGGTGAACCCGAAGGGCCTTCACCACCGCCGCCCCCACCCGCGACGAGCGCTACTGGGATGACCAGTGATCCGTCCTTTTCGTACGCCGTGCCAAAGGCTCGACTCACTGACAGATGTTGAGCGACTTTGCCTAACAGCTCTTGAACGTCCACGTCACACCAGTCCTTTTCGTTCGGTCAACACTTCGAATGTAGGCGCTGCTCGGGACCCCGAGCGAACCGCGTCGTCGCACTGGAGTGCGCGTGTCGGTTACTTGTCGAGCTCGGCGAGGACCTCGCCGATGACCTTGGTCATTTTGTGCGCCGGAAGCGGCTCTCCCCCTTCGGCCTCGGCCACCTCTTCAGAAAAGGCCTCAACCGAGTGCGTCCCACCGATGAGCACGTGGCGCAGTGCCTCGCCACTCGCGTCGGGGTCGCTCACGTCTTTGAGCGCGCCGGCGACGTCGTGATCCGGAGACTCGGCCACGGCGTGGACCACGTTCATCGCTTCTTCTCGCCCACTCGCGGTCGATACAGCGGGAGCGCGGTCGGGGTTCTGTTGTAGATCCCACTCGGCGAGAGCTTCGTTGTAGCCGCCCTCGCCGGGATGCAACAGTCGCGTGGTCGGCGCTTCGACCACGTCGACACCGTCACCCGCCGGAGCGTCCGTCGCGTCGTCACCGTCGTGATGCCGTCCTTCGGGAATGGGTACCAACAGACTTCCGTCGTCGTTTCTGGTGATCTCCATAGCGTCGCTCCTTCTGGACACCACGTCGTGTCCTTCACGACCAACTTAAACGGCACTCCCCTTGCGACAATCAGCGCGGACGCTCTCCCTTGATTGTCGTTCCCTCGCTGAACTCCAACCGTGAAAGAATTCACAAGAGATTTTCCCAGAGAAAGAGCGACGTTGAAACTCACCGTAGCCATCGACCGCACCGTCGGACGTACGATCTACCGATGGCACGTGCGTCTCTATCGACTCACTCGGGGATTCATCGGTCATAAAAGCCCGGTAGGACCGATGTTGATTTTGGAGACGTGCGGCCGAAAGAGTGGACTCTCACGTTCAGTCACGCTCCTTTACTACGAAAAGGATCGTCTCTATTTCGTCGTCGCTTCCAATGGAGGACGGCCGGGCCATCCCGAGTGGCTACTCAACGTACGCCAGAATCCTGACGTGACCGTCCAGGTAGGCGCGAACAGATTTGCGGCGCGAGCGCGAGCAGTTCCCTCAACGGATGAACCGGCACTTTGGAACGAGCTCGTGAATCACTACGGCGGATGGGGCGACTATCAAAAGATGACTAATCGCACGATTTCTTTTGTCGAACTCGCACCGACGCGGCGCGAGGACTCACTCAGGTTCGGATACCGGCGATAACGACGTCGAACATCGGATTGACGCGCGACTGATCGGGTGCCTGTTCGTTGGCGATAACGATGCCGTGCATCAATCGAAGTAGATCGATGATCTCCACGTCCGGACGTACTTCGCCAGCCTCTTGGGCGCGGCGCAAAAGAACGGCGCCCGCCTCTCGCATATCGACGCACGCAATTTGAATCGCGGTGCCTTCCGTGTGCTTCGCGTTCATGACCGCGGCGCCCATGCTTCGCCCGTGTGCGCCAAAGTCCATTTGCAGGCGCAGCCAATCGATCAAGGCGTCGAACGTCGCCGGAGCGGATTTCATCTCTTCGGCGCACTGACGAAGTTCAAGTGCCTCATCGAGGAACGCGGCTTCGAGTAGTGCTTGACGTGTGGGGAAATGGCGGTAGAGCGTCCCAATACCGACACCGGCGTTACGGGCAATCTCTTCGAGCACGATGTCGCCACCGTGTAGCGCTACCGCGACGCGAGTGGCGGACAAAATCACGTCATAGTTGTGCTGAGCGTCTGCCCGGCGAGGACCCTTCCTCACCACCGTTTCACTCATGACCGCTCCCTCTACAAGGACTGCCACCGAAGTTTTTCAAGAAATAGTTGCAACCGGAGGCAACCTCCGTATAGTATGTGGAGGCACCCTCATGTTAGGTCCTCCGGAGACCAAATGCAACGCCTTCGGGCAACGAGGTTGTTCAGTCACCAAAATTCCGGAGTTCTAAGCCTCTATTTCAAAAAGGAGCCACCGTGCCTCTGACCTCTCACGCCCAAAACCGTGCCGCAACTATCGCCTTAGCCATCATTGTTACCTGTCAGCTGATGTTTGTACTCGACGCCACTGTCGTCAACATTGCTCTCGTACCCATTCAGCATTCGCTGCACTTCAGTTCGGCCGGTCTCTCGTGGGTCATTGACGCCTACAGCTTGGCCTTTGGAGGACTGTTGCTCCTCGGCGGTCGTGCGGGCGACGTTTTTGGTCGCCGTCGCATGCTCGTCATCGGACTCACCATCTTCACCGCGGCTTCGTTACTCGGTGGAATGGCGACGACGTCGACAATGTTGCTCCTGACTCGTGCGGTCCAGGGAGTCGGCGCCGCAATGGCGGCGCCCAGCACCTTGAGTCTGATCAGTGCCACCTTCGAAGAGGGTCCCGCCCGCAACAAGGCGTTGGGCATCTTCACCGCGGTGTCGGCTGGAGGCGGCTCACTCGGTCTCATCCTGGGTGGCGCTTTGACGTCGTGGGTGTCGTGGCGCTGGGTCTTATTCATCAACGTGCCCATCGGCATTGCCATCATCCTCTTAGCCCCGCGCTTCGTACCGGAACCACCGCGTAACGGTGGACGCCTCGACGTCGCCGGTGCGGCGTTAGTCACTGGCGGACTGGGGAGCCTGATTTACGGCTTCATCCGGATCGCTGAACACGGCAGCCAATCGGTCACCCTCAGCTCCTTTGCCCTCAGCGCGGTGTTGCTGGTGTCATTCGTGCACGTGGAAAAGCGACGATCACAGCCACTCTTTCCAATGCGACTGTTGACCGATCGCCTTCGCGGCCCGGCGTATCTCACGATGATGCTCGTGCCGTCGGTCATGTACGGCGTCTTCTTCTTCATCAGCCAGTACCTCGAGGGCGACCTGCACTTCAGCGCCATTGAAGCGGGATTTGCCTTCCTGCCCATGACGGCCCTGATCTTCACGAGTTCACGCATCACGCCGCGACTCGTGAGTCGGATTGGCGCTCGACCAATACTCCTCTTCGGCCTGTTCACTCTGGGCGTGGCGACACTCTGGATCTCGAGGGCGACGCCGTCCGAAAGCTATTTCGAGAGCCTGTTCGGACCGCTCGCGCTCTTCGGCATCGGCGCCGGATCGTGCTTCTTGCCCCTTAGCGTCACGATTCTCCAAGGCGTCCCGCGCGCGGACGCTGGCGCCGCGTCGGGAATGCTCCAAACCATGCAACAGACCGGCGGCGCCATCGGTGTCGCCGCCCTCACGAGTATCGCCATCGCCCACGGGCGTTCGGACGCTCTCCTGACGGGCGCGGGCATCATCATCGTGGCGCTCCTCGTCGCCTATTTCGCCATTCGACCAACTCAGAATGTTGCCTCGAACGCCGAAGAAACGGCCGGAGAGATGGCCTCACTGGCGATGGTCGAATAGCCCGTTGGACTTCACCACGGTGATTCGCCCGTGAGGGCGCCGTCATCGTCACGCAAAGCCCCTCCCAATCGGGAGGGGCTTTGTAACGAAAACCGTCCTCCCCGATACCGTTAAGAAGGCAAAGCGCGCGACCGCAACGTGTCGCGAGTGAAGGAGTGGCGATGAGCGAGAAATACGTGAAGGACCAGGAGGCGATCGCGCGGTTGACGCCGCACCAATATTCCGTGACGCAAGAGAGCGCCACCGAACCGGCCTTCCGAAATGAATTCTGGGACCACCATGAAGCGGGGCTGTACGTCGACATCGTGTCCGGCGAGCCACTCTTCACCTCGACCAAGAAGTTCGACAGCGGCTGCGGATGGCCCAGCTTCACTGCTCCGATTAGTGCCGAGAACGTCGTCGAGCACAAGGATCGAACTTTTGGCATGACGAGAATCGAAGTGCGCTCCTCGAATGGTGACAGTCACCTCGGCCACGTGTTTAACGACGGCCCCAAAGACGAGGGTGGTCTTCGCTACTGCATCAATTCGGCGGCGTTACGATTCATCGCGTACGACGAACTCGATGCCTCGGGCTACGGCGACTACAAGCAGCTCTTCGAGAACGCGACACCGAAAGAGGAGGCGTCACAGTGACCATTGAAACCGACACCGCGATACTCGCCGGGGGTTGCTTCTGGGGAATGCAGGACCTCATCCGCAGGCGTCCGGGCGTCGTTTCGACGCGCGTGGGCTACACCGGTGGCAACGTCGAGAACGCGACGTATCGACACCACGAAGATCACGCCGAAGCAATCGAGATCATCTTCGATCCCACGGTGATCTCCTACCGCGACATCCTCGCGTTCTTCTTCCAGATTCACGACCCGACCACGACGGATCGACAAGGTAACGACGTCGGCACGAGCTACCGTTCGGCGATCTTCTACTTAAACGATGAGCAGCGTCAGATCGCCGACGACGTGATCGCCGACGTCGACGCCTCGGGACTCTGGCCGGGGAAAGTCGTTACCGAGGTCGGCCCGGCCGGCCCGTTCTGGGAAGCCGAACCAGAACATCAGGACTACCTCGAGCACTACCCCAACGGCTACACCTGTCACTTCCCTCGACCGAATTGGGTACTGCCTCATCGCAGTGACAGCGTGACCACCTGACGCTCCAACGTGGTGCCACACCGATGGTGCAACGGCTCAGAGTGCGACGCCCAATCGCACGTTCACGGTGTCACCAATACCTATACCTTGGGCCGTACGAATGGCGCTCTTGAGCGGTACGACGTATCGTCCATCCTTTGGGAAGAGCGACGTCGTCCATCGTGTGAAGCCGATGGTGACCTCAACGGGAATCATTCCCCAGCCGTAGGTGACGAGCGATGACAGCGCTTCGAGTTCAGCGCTCTCTTCGGCAGGCACCGACACGAAGAAGAACGGTGACGGTCCGCGCCACTCCCACACTTCGCCGAAGAACTCCATCTCCATCCGGTCACAATAACTTTCTCGTCACCTCCAACTGGCTTCGTTCTCCGTAGGCATCGTCAGCCTGCGATTCTTCGTGGTCGTATAGACATCTCTCGAAGTCACCTCCAACCTCTCGACCTAGACTTCTGCGAATGCACTCGAGTGTCGAACCAGCGTGTTCAGCCCTTCGATTCGACCACCATATATTGGAGTGCTTCGACGCCGTGCCTCGAATTCGGTCCTGCGACGAGCGCGCACGGAGAGACCCTCCACCACGCGGGCGTCGGGGATAACCGTGGGATTCGTCACCAACGCGCAGAAATTCGATGTCGTCAGTCTCGGTGATGTCGTCACGGACGAGCTCATCCAACTTCCCGAAGGGCTGGTGCGCGTGCGCGATGACGATGACGGGCGGTGGCTCGAGATTCCGCTCGGCTCGAAGTTGATCCTTGACGAGGATTCCCACCCCGCCACTGGAGGTAGTGCCGCCAACGCGGCGGTGGCGATGTCTCGCCTCGGGCTACGAGTCGGCCTCGCCAGCTTCTTGGCTCACGACCAAATGGGCCTGGATATTTTGAGTGCGATGCGCAGCGAAGACGTTGACACGAGCCTCATTCACGTTGATTCACCAAGTCACACCGTTCGTAACTTCGTCCTCACCTACGGCACTGAGCGCACGATCCTTGTGCGACACGCCGATTTCAACTACCACTGGAAAGGGTTTCGGGACTTCGAAGTTCCGGCTTGGCTGTACGTCAACTCCCTCGGCCCCGACGCGCTGACCTACCAAGACGAGCTCGCCGACTGGCTGGACCATTTCTCGAACGTCCGACTGGCGTTCCAGCCCGGCACGTTCCAAGTGGAGGCGGGGACCGAACGTCTCGCCCGACTGTACGCCAGAGCAGAGTTGCTCATCTGCAGCGCCACTGCGGCCCACGTGATCACCGGCGTCGAGTCGAGCGAATCGGTCCGCGTGCTGGATCAACTCTTGAAACTCAAGGCGCGCAACGTCGTGGTCTTCGACGACAGCGGGGGCGCCATCGCGGCGAACGACACCGAACGTCTGCAGATCGGTCCCTACGTCGACACGGTTCCTCTGATTGACGTCACGGGAGCTGGCGACGCGTTCGCATCGACCATGGTCGCCGCATTCGTCAGTGGATTGCCCTTGCGCGAGGCATTGCGCTGGGCACCCGTCAATGCCGCAATGACGTCCAGTCAGTACGGAACGCAGGTCGGACTCGTGCGCCATGACGATCTCATCGATCGCCTCGACGCCATGAAGTCTCAGTTCGTCGCCCGCGACCTTTAGACCCGACGCTCACTTCGAACGATCGGCCCGCACCCCTGAGTATCGCCGTTGACCGGACGCCGACGGCTTCGCTCTCGCCTTGATGCGTCACCCGATTCAGCGCGCGGATTAGTGACATTTGGCCCTACATCGGCGGTTCCCTGCGGAACCAAGATGAGTTCGATACGAGACGGCAGTTTCATGTCGAACAAAGGAGTCCAAGGTGACGATTCGTATAGCAATCAACGGCTTCGGGCGCACGGGACGCTCACTCCTTCGGGCCGCGCTCTCTTTCCACCCCGAGCTCGAAGTCGTGGCAATCAATGATCTTGGTGCGCCCGAGGCACTCGCTCGACTCTTCGCTCGAGATTCGGTACACGGTCGATTCCGGGAGTCCGTGCGCATCGAGGACCAAGTGATGATGATCGGCGAGCGCCGCATCCAGATGCTCGCCGAGCCCCACGCGAAGGCTCTGCCGTGGGAAGAAATGGGTATTGACGTCGTCGTCGAATCGACGGGCAAGTACACCAAGCGCGAGAAGGCCATGGAACACCTGGAGGCGGGCGCCACCCGCGTGGTGATCTCGGCGCCGGCCCAGGACCCCGACGCCACATTCGTGATGGGGATCAATGAGGACCAGTTCGACCCGGACAAGCACTTCATCATCTCGAACGCCTCGTGCACGACGAACTGCTTGGCACCACTCGCGAAGGTGCTCGACGAGGCCTTCGGCATCGAAAACGGCTTCATGACGACGGTGCACGCCTACACCGACGACCAGAGCCTGGTCGACGCGCTCCACAAGGATCCGCGCCGCGCCCGCGGTGCGGCCATCAACATCGTCCCGACGACGACCGGCGCCGCGAGGGCCACGGGACTCGTGATGCCCAGCGTGGCGGGACACCTCGACGGCCTCGCTCTACGCGTTCCCATCCCCGACGTGTCGATCACCGACTTGGTCGCCACGGTGCGCGCGACGCCCAGCATTGCGCAGATCAATGAGGCATATCGCAGCGCTGCGGGCGCGGGACGACTGGCGGGACTACTGGAATACTCGGACGAGCCCCTGGTATCGAGCGACGTCGTCAACTCCTCCGCCTCGTGCGTCTTCGATTCCGGCCTCACCATGGCTCAGGGCAGTCTCGTGAAGGTCCTCGGATGGTACGACAACGAGACCGGCTACTCGAGTCGCTTGGCGGACCTGGCCTCGTTGGTCGGCTCCGAGCGCCGCTAGAGGACGTCGAGCTCGTGTTCCAGATCCGCTTCCACGGGCGTGGGGGGCAAGGTGTCGTCACCGCAGCGGAAATGCTCTCCGTTGCCGCGTTCGCTGAAGGAAAGTTCTCCCAAGCGTTCCCGAGTTTTGGCTCAGAACGTACGGGCGCACCGGTCGTCTCATTCTGTCGCATTGATGACCGACCAATCCGAAGTCGAGAGCCCGTGATCAATCCCGATGCCCTCATCATCCAAGACGTGACGCTGATTCACCAGGTCGATCTCTTCGCGGGACTCTCGAGCGACGGTTACGTGTTAATCAAT
>Ga0182030_10019062_pt1 | contig 13101 bp, 9 predicted proteins | sample 812S3MmetaG_FD_121299 | JGI IMG/M metagenome (GOLD analysis project Ga0182030, IMG submission 121299) | Permafrost microbial communities from Stordalen Mire, Sweden - 812S3M metaG (Illumina Assembly) | ecosystem: Environmental > Terrestrial > Soil > Wetlands > Permafrost | place: Sweden... | reverse complement strand
GATGGCGCTGTTCCCGTAGCGGATCAGCATGCCGTCGAAGCACACGAGCTTGGTGCTCTTGAAGGGGTTTCCGCTGTTGTCGGCCGACGAGGTCACGCCCTTGAGGTTGACGGAGCCACACGCCTTGACGGAGCTGGTCACGGCGTTCGCCTTGGCGGTGGTCGAAGCCTGGGCGCCGGCTCCGGGGAACACGAGCGCCAGCGTGCCCAGTGCGGCGACGGCGAGGAGCCCTCCCGGCAAGAGAAGCTGTGTGCGGAGTCTGCGACGTGTGTGCGTGCCCTGTCCTGGCGTGTGGAGTGCCGACATGTCTACTTGAGGAAGAACAGGCAACTGAAGAGCCCGATCCAGACGATGTCGACGAAGTGCCAGTAGTAGCTGACACCCTGCACCACGGACAGTTCTCCGGGGTCGCCTCCCCTGTCACCTTTCATTCGTCCCAGGAGGAACACCATGGCCACCAGGCCGAGGAACACGTGCAGACCGTGCAGGCCCGTCATGATGAAGAAGAGGGAACCGTAGGAGTTCGTGTACCAGCGGGTGCTGATGAAGAGCCACTCGGTGGCCTGGTTGGCCAGGAACGCGGTGCCGAGAAAAAGGGTCACCCAGATCCAACGGCGGGCCGACTTGCGGTCCCGCCACTCCACCTGGTGGACGGCGTACTGCATGGAAAAACTCGACGAGACCAGCACCAGCGTGAAGATGATGCCCCGGATGGTGTCGAGGTGGGTTCCCGGCGGCGGCCACACGCCTCCGGGCGCGTCGGCCCGGATGGTGAAAAAGGCGGCGAACAGACCGCTGAAGAACATGAGCTCGGAGCCGAGCCAGATCATGACTCCTATCGCCAGCATGGGCGGGCGGTCGTGGACGATCTTGCCTGTTGGCGCTGGTTGCTCGACCGAAACCGCCTGGCTCACAGGGCATTTTTTAGTCGACGGTGCCCTTCACGCGCCAACAAGCAGGTGAGAGCGTTTTCCGTTCCCCGCCTGGGCACCAGCTGGGTCAACTGGCCGGCGCCTCCAAGGCGACCGGCAGTGGCTCGGCGTGGATGACGGCCAAGCGCCGGGTCGGCCGGGTGAGCGCCACATAGAGGGTCCGCAGTCCCCTCGTCGTGGCCACGGGCGGCTGTTCGCCGGCCACGTCGTCACCGACCGCGGCCACCAGTGCCGGCTCCACCACGACGACCGAGTCGAACTCGAGGCCGTTCGTCTCGTCGGCCGGCAGGAGCACGAGTCCGGCCGCCAGGCCCTCGCCGCGCGGATCACGCGGGTCGGTCGGGTCGAGCCCGGCATCGGAGAGGGCACGCGCCAGTTCGGGCAGCATGACCGCGGGGCCGAGCACCGCGACCCGGCCGGGGGTGACCGCCGCCACCTCTTGTCGGGTGGCCTGGGCCACCGCCTCGGCCAACCCGGCGCGTGACGCCACGATCACGCGGGGGGTGAATCCAGACTGGCGCACCGGTCGGGGTGGGCTGATCCCCGGTGCCGCGACGGCCAGGACCCGCGCCGCCACCGCGATCACCTCGGCCGGTGTGCGGTAGCTCACCGTGAGCTCGACCAATCGGGTGGCGCGCTGTGGGCTCAGGTGGCGGGTCACGTCGTCCCAGCTTTCGGGGGCCCACGGGCCGGTCGCCTGGGCGATGTCGCCCACGACGGTCATCGATCCCGACAAAGAGCGACGGGCCAGCATGCGCAGCTGCATGGGCGAGAGGTCCTGGACCTCGTCGACCACTATGTGGCCGAACGAACGGATGTCGTCCTCCGGTCCGAGAGTGGCGCCCGAAGTCGGCACGGGCGAGGACGCCAGGCCCTGAGGCCAGAACCCGCCCTCCTGGGCGTTCCCCTCGTCGGCGCGGCCGGCCCGGGGCCGGTTCGGACGGGCGCCCCCGCGCCGGGGCCCGAGGATGGTGCGGGCCTCGTCGATGAGCGCGGCATCGGCCACCGTCCAGGGCACCTCGTCGAGCGCAGGGCTCCGGGGACGATAGAGGCGCCGGACCGCCTCGGAGCTCAAAATGCCCTGCCCGGCCACGGCCAGCAGGGGCCGTGCCCCCAGCAGATCGTGCAGGAGCTCGTGGGGGGAGAGGCGGGGCCACATGCGGTCGAGCGCTTCGGCCACCTGTGGGGTCCGGCGCAGGCGTCGGGCCAGTTCGGCCTGCTCTTCGGCACTCGGCGGGGCGTCGGCGTCGAGGTCGGCGGCCAGGTGGGCGGCGACATCGTCGGGGAGACCGTCGGCTTCGCCGAGCCGCTCGATCCCTCGGGCGAGCCGGGCCCGGTAGTCGTCGGCGAGCGCCCGCAGGACGTGGGCCTCGACGAAACGGCGCCGCACGTTGTGGGTCCCGGGGCGCCGGCGGGCCAGGGCCACGATCTCCTCGGTGGTCTTGGCCCGGAGGCGCAGCACACCGGCCCCGAAGGGCACGTCGATATCGTGGCGTAGCGGGCGCTGCCGGGTCCGCACGGCCCGCTCGAGCACCTTGACCATGCGCACATCACCCTTGAGCTTGGCCACGGCGGGGTCGTCCGTCCCCTTCACCCGGACCTCGGGCACCAACCCGGCCACAGTCGAGAGGCTGACCCCGGTCTCCCCCAGCGAGGGGAGGACCTGCTCTATGTACCGCAGAAAGAGGGGGTTGGGGCCCACGACCAGGACCCCCTGGCGTTCCAGAGGGAAGCGGTGTGTGTAGAGCAGGTAGGCGGCGCGGTGCAGGGCGACGGCCGTCTTGCCCGTTCCCGGCCCGCCCTGGACCACCAGGACGCCGCTGAGCGGGGAGCGGATGATCTCGTCCTGCTCCCGCTGGATGGTCCCGATGATGTCGCCCATGTGCCCGGTTCGGGCCTGGCCGAGCGCCGAGAGCAGCGCGCCCGGTCCCCCGAGCACCATGCCCTCGGACAGAAGCCGTTCCCCCGAGGGATCCTCGTCCGACGCCGGGGCGTCGGACACCGGGAGGAGCGGCGCCCCCCGGGGCCGGGAGGGATCGGCGAAGTACTCGTCTTCGAGACCGAGCACGGTGCGCCCGCGTACCGCCAGGTGGCGGCGGCGGGCCAACCCCTGGGGGTCGAGCCCGGTGGCCCGGTAGAACGGCTCGGCCACCGGCGCCCGCCAGTCCACCACCAGGGGCTCGTGGTCGGGCCCCGAGACGGCCAGACGCCCGATGTGGAACGACTCACCCAGGCCGGTTCCGTTGCCGCCGTCGGCATCGGGTTCGGGGAAGCGGTCGATGCGCCCGAAGTAGAGGGCCTGGTCACCGATGTCGAGCTGCTCCAGACGGGCCAGGCTCGTGCGCACCACGATGTCGCGCTCGGTACGGGACTGGAAGGTGCCCCCCTTCCCGAGGTCCAACACCCCTTGGAGCATCTGGCGTGCTTCGCCGCGCATCGACTCGAGACCGTCGTGGGCGCGGTTGAGGAACTCCTGCTCAGCCTCCAGATCGGGATGGTCTGGCACAGCGCCCCTTTCTCCCCCGCCCGTCAGGGAAACGGTTCAGCTTACGCGACCGGCAGCGGCCCGGGAACGCAGCACCTGCGGCCTACGATGAGCCGCATGCTCATCTCCACCATGAATGACGTGCCGGGCTACAAGGTGACCTCGGTCCTCGGGGAGGTCTTCGGGCTCACGGTCCGGTCGAGGAACATCGGCTCGCAGATCGGGGCCAGCTTCAAGTCCCTGGCCGGCGGGGAGCTCAAGGGCATGACCAAGAACCTGCAGACGAGTAGGGAGGAGGTCGTGGCGCGCCTGGTGTCCGAAGCGGAGGCCCGGGGGGGCAATGCGGTGCTGGCCATGCGCTTCGACACGTCGGAGATGGGCGGCAACTGGACCGAGATCTGCGCGTACGGCACGGCGGTCGTTATAGAGCCACTCGGGTGAGCGCGCCGGCGGTCGCCGACACGGATCTCGTGCGTGCCTGCCTCCGCCAGCCGGTGTCGCGGACCCCGGTGTGGTTCATGCGCCAGGCCGGACGTGCTCTCCCCGAGTACCGGGCGGCCCGGGGCAGCGGCTCCATCCTCACCGCCATCGGCGACGGCGCCCTGGCCGCCGAGTTGACCCTCCAACCCGTGCGCCGTTACGGGGTGGACGCCGCCATCCTGTTCTCCGACATCGTGGTGCCGGTCCACGCCATCGGGTTCGGGGTCGACATCGAACCGGGTCGGGGGCCGGTGGTGGCGGAGCCCTTCCGCAGCGCGGCCGACCTGCCGCGCCTTCGACCCCTCGAGCCCGAGGCCGACCTGCCCTATGTCACCGAGGCGGTCCGGATGGTCTCCCGCGAGCTCGCCGGGAGCGGCGTGGCGCTGATCGGTTTCGCCGGCGCGCCCTTCACCGTGGCGAGCTACCTCATTGAGGGCGGACCGTCCCGCACCTTCACCAAGGTCAAGACACTGATGCACGGCGACCCCGCGCTCTGGGCCCTGTTGATGGACCGGCTGGCCGCAATGTCGGTGGCTTTCCTGCGCGCCCAGATAGAGGCCGGCGTCCAGGCCGTCCAGCTCTTCGACAGCTGGGCCGGGTGGCTCTCCCCCGACGAGTACCGGCGCTTCGTGCTGCCCACCACGCGGGCGGTCCTCGAAGGGATCGCCGACCTCGGCGTCCCGACCATCCTCTTCGGAGTGGGCACGGGCGAGCTGCTCGGCCTGATGGCCACGGCCGGCGCGGACGTGATCGGCGTGGACTGGCGCGTGCCCCTCGACGCGGCGCGGACCCGGGTCGGCCCCGACCACGCCGTGCAGGGCAACCTCGATCCCGCACTCTGCGTGTCCCCCTGGCCGGTGGTCCAGGCGGCGGCCCGCCAGGTCATGGCCGACGGCGCGGCCGACGGCAGCGGCACCGGCCACATCTTCAATCTCGGGCACGGCGTCCTCCCCGAAGCCGACATCGGGATGCTGGCCGCCGTCGTCGACCTCGTGCACGAGGAGAGCGCACGTTGACGACCGGCGCCACCGGTTCCGCGACGCCGCCGGCCGGTGTGCTGGTCATGGCCCACGGCACGCCGGCGCGCCGCGAGGAGATCGCGCCCTTCTACACCCGCATCCGCCGGGGCCGGCCCCCTTCGGCGGCGCAACTGGCCGAGCTCGAGGACCGCTACGCGGCCATCGGGGGTCTCTCGCCGCTGGCGGAGCGGACCCTGGCCCAGGTGGACGGCGTGCGCGAGGCGCTGGAGCAGCGCGCGCCCGGCCGCTACACCGTGGCCTACGGGGCCAAGCACACCGCGCCCCTGATCGAAGAGGCAGCGGCGGAGTTGACCGGGGCCGGCGTGGCACGGGTCATCGGTCTCGTGCTCGCCCCCCACGGCGCATCCATGGGCTCGCAGGAGTACCTCGAGCGGGCCGAAGCGGCGATCGGCGGGAAGTGCCCGTTCATCGCGGTGCCCCAGTGGTACGCCGAGCCGGACCTGGTGGCGCTGCTGGCGACGCGGGTGACCGACGCCCTTGCCGCCCTGGCGGCGGGTGGCGACCAGCGCAGTTACCCGGTGATCTTCACCGCCCACTCGCTGCCGGCGCGCGTCGTGGAGTCGGGCGATACCTACCCCGAGCAGCTCGAGGAGTCCGCCCGCCTGGTGGCCGAGGCGGCCGGGCTGGCGCGCTGGCAGGTGGCCTGGCAGAGCGCGGGCCGCACCCCCGAGCCCTGGCTCGGCCCGGACATACGCGACGCTGTGCGCCAGCTGGCGGAGTCCGGCGGGAGCAAAGGCGTCGTGGTCTGCCCCATCGGCTTCGTGACCGACCATCTCGAGGTGCTCTACGACATCGACGTGGAACTGGCCGCGGTGGCGGCGGAGGTGGGCCTTCCCCTGGCCCGCACTGCATCGCTCAACGACGATCCCCGCTTCATCGCCGTCCTGGCCGACGTGATCACGGCCGCCGACGCGGGACGGGGCTGAACAGCCATGGGTCGTGTGGTGGTCGTCGGTGGCGGCATCAGCGGGCTGGCCGCAGCGTGGGAGCTGACCGGCGGTGCGGCGGGTGGGGTGGGCAGCGGGGACGGAGTGGTCGTGCTCGAGTCGACCTCCCGACTGGGCGGACCGCTGGACAGCGTGAAGTTCGGGGACCATATCGTCGACACCGGTCCCGACGGTTTTCTCGGGCGCCGGCCCGAGGCGCTCGACCTCTGCCGCGAGATAGGGCTCGGCGGCGCACTGGTCCCGATCGCAGGGAAGGGCGCCGCCGTGTGGGCGCGCGGCCGGCTCCGTGCGCTGCCCGAAGGCCTGGCGCTGGGCATCCCGACACGGTTCTGGCCCGCGGCCCGGTCGGGCATCCTCGGTCTGCGCGGCCAGCTTTCCCTCGCCCGCGACGCGCTCCTGCCCCGACCCGACGTCCGCGGCCCGATCGGCGACCGGTCGATCGGACCACTGGTCTCCCGCAAGCTGGGGCGCCGGGTGACCGAACGGTTGGCGGACCCGCTCATCGGTGGCATCCATGCCGGCTCGGTGGACGACATGTCGGCGGCGGCAACCTTCCCGCCTCTCCTCCCCGCGGCGCAGAAGCGCGGCAGCCTCATGCGCGCGCTGCGCGCCGAGATCCCCCCACCGCCGGCAGATCCGCCGCCGCTGTTCTGGACCATCGATGGCGGCATGTCGTCCCTTGTCGGCCAGCTCTGCGATGCGCTCATGGCGCGTGGGGTCGAGATCCGGCGCGACGCCGCGGCAGAGCGGCTGGAGCGCCTCGGGGCCGGGTGGTCCGTGTCGACCGGCACAGAACGCGTCGGTGCGGATGCGGTGGTGCTCGCGCTCCAGGCCCCCGGAGCGGCTCACCTCCTGCGCCCCCACGACGACGAGGCCGCGGCCCTGCTCGACAACATCCCCTATGCCTCGGTCACCCTCGTCACCTTCCGGGTGCCCGTCGACGCGGTGACCTCACCGCTCTTCGGCACCGGGTTCCTCGTGCCGCGCCGGAGCCCGGCCCCGCGCGGCCACGAGGGATGGGCGGTCACGGCGTGTACCTACCTCTCCCAGAAGTGGCCCCATCTCTCCACTGAGGGTGAGGTGCTGCTCCGGGCCTCGGTCGGCCGCTACAGCGATGAGCGGGCGGAGGCGTGGAGTGACACCGAGGTCACGGCGCGCGCCTGGGAAGAGCTCGGGATGCTGATGGGCCTGACCGGGGAACCGCTGGAGTCGATCGTGACCCGGTGGCCCCACGCGTTGCCGCAGTACCGGGTGCACCATCTGATGCGCACGGCCGGGATAGAGGCGGCCGTGGCCCGGCTCGGTGGCATCGCCGTGGCCGGCTCGGCCTACCGGGGTGTGGGGATCCCGGCCTGCATCGCCAGCGGGAGAGCGGCGGCCCAGGCCATCGCGTGAAGCTGCCGGCTCACCGCGGCCGCACCGCGCTGCCCTCGCTGATCGCCGGCGTCCTTCTCGCCCTCTCGCTCCCGCCCTGGGGCTGGTGGCCCCTCGGCCTGGTGGGCGCAGGCCTGCTCTACTGGCGGTTGGCCGGACAGCGCGCCAAGAACCGGCTGTGGGCGGGGTGGCTGGCCGGTCTCGGGTGCTACGGGCCCGGACTGATGTGGGCCCGGGCCTTCAACTGGTACGGCGCCGTGCTCCTGATCGTGCTGCAGGCGCTCTTCTTCGGCGCGGCCGCGCTGCTCACGCCACCGTTGCGGGGGCGGGCACCCGCCTTCGTGGCCGCCGGCACGCTGGCGGAGGCCGTCCGCATGACATGGCCGTTCGGCGGCCTGCCCCTCGGTGGGGTCTTTCTCGGGCAGGCCGACGGCCCGTTGCTTGCGCTGGCCCGGATCGGAGGCCCGCTGCTGCTCACCGCCGGAGTCTGGGTCGGTGGGGTGGGCCTGGCGACGGTCGTGACCGGCCTGGCGCACAACTGGGCGGCGGAGAGGCGTGGCCGCGCTCGCCAGCACCGGGCGGGCACCGTGACGCCGGTCCGGGGCGCCGCCATCGTCGTCGGTCTCGGGCTCGCCGTCGTGCTCGGAACGCTGGCACCCGACGGCGGGCCGACGGTGCGCTCCGTCACGGTCGCCCTGGTGCAGGGAGGCGGACGGCGCGGGCTCGACAAGGAGCAGGTGGCGCCCGCCAGTGTCTTTTCGGCCCAGGTACGCGCCACTCGGCCGCTCCTCACCATGACCACGCCCCCGTCGCTCGTGCTGTGGCCCGAGGACGTCATCGCCCTGACCGGCCCGCTGCATGGTTCCCCCCAGGACGCGATCATGGCGACGACAGCCCGGCGCCTGCACACGACCCTGATCGCCGGGGTGACCGAGCCCGCGTCGCCCACGACGTTCCGCAACGAGATCGTGGTCTGGGCCCCGGACGGCCGGATCGTGGGCACCTTCGAGAAGGTACACCGGGTCCCCTTCGGCGAGTACGTCCCCTACCGGTCGTTCATCTCGCATTTTGCCGACCTGTCCGAAGTCACCACCGACGCCGTCCCGGGCCATGGCACCGGCCTCCTCCGGACACCCGCCGGTCCGCTGGGCACCCTGGTCTCCTTCGAGGTCTTCTACGCCAACCGCAGCCGCACGTCCGTACGGGCCGGGGCCGAGCTGCTGATCGTCCCCACCAACACGTCCTCGTACGCCACGGCCCAGGTCCCCACGCAGGAGGTGGCCGCGGATGTCGTCCAGGCCGTCGAGACCGGCCGCGCCGTGGTACAGGCCGCCCCGACCGGCTACAGCACCGTGATCGATCAACGCGGCCGGGTACTCGAGCGCTCCGTGCTGGGCCGCGGCGAACTGCTGACGGCGACCGTGCCGCTCCGGCGGGGCTTCACGCCCTACGACCACCTGGGTGACCTCCCCTTCCTCCTACTGGCCGGAGTCGGACTGGGCGCCGCATGGGCGCACCAGCGCCGCGCATCCCATTACTCGTAGTAGCCCGAGTGGATATAGACGCAGGGGATCCCATCGGCCACGTACATGGCGTGATTGGAGGGATCGTCCTCGAAGGCGAGGCGCAGGTCGAAGCCGTGGGCCCGCAGGTCGCCGACGACCCGCTGCTTGAACGAGGTGACCTGGGCGTAGTCCCCCCGCTCGCGCATGACCAGGAGATCCCAACGCAGGCCATACCGCTGCAACCAGGCCAGCGTCTGGGGTTGGACGCGCAGGGGGCGGCCGGTGAGCAGCACGACCGCCAGCGACGAGTCGAGCAGCTCGAGGAGCCGGGCGATCTCCTCGATCACCGGGTCGTCCCCGCAGGCCTCGAAGAAGGCGGACCAGTCCCGATTCCCCTGCTCGATGAAGTGCTGGCGGCCGGCGGCGTCGGAGAGCACGCCGTCGAGATCGAAGATCACGGCCGGACCACCGGGGTGGCCGGCGCCTGCGTCGGCGTGCCAACGCCAGTTGGAGTGGACCTCGTCGGGCCTGCTCATGGCACCGGGGCTGCGACGCGGAATCCGATGCCAGGCACGAAAGTGCAGACTACCGGGCTGGCGACCGGTCCCCTCCAGACCCGAATCCGCCTCAAGAAGGACATGTGCGACCCTCCTTTGGTGAGACCATAGGGGTGGTATGACCACCGACACCGACCAGTTGCGGGAAGACGGCCGGGTCCCCGGGCCCGACCCGGCGCGGCGGATCGACGTCGCCCTCGGTCGCCGGGTCATGGTCCTGGGTGACCTCCTGCTGCCCCCGACGCCCTCTCCCAGCTCCCTCGCCACCAGCCGGGACATCGCCCAGAAGCTGGCCGAATGGGAGGGACCGGGCATCGTCGTCGTCTGTGGGCAACTGGTCATCCGCGGCTGCCCGGGGCCGACCGGCGCGGCGGAGGCCCTGCGCGCGCACCGGGACCTCACCACCGCCTTCTCCGCCTTCGCGGCCCGCCCTGACTCCGAGGTGGTCATGGTCGTCGAGCCGGCCCAGGAGGCCGACGACCTCACCCGGGAACTGGAGGGGCTCGGCGTCTCGCTCGCCCCCGGCGCCGACCTGCACTGCGTGACCGGGGCCGGAGAGCGCACCGTCCTGATCCGCACCGGCACCCTCCGTCCTGACTCCAACCCACCCACCGACGCCACACCGGGTGACGACCGGCCGTGGCTGGCGGGGATGGAGCGGCTGGACGATCCCCGTCTGGCCCGGCGTTTCGTCACGTCCCGCCTGCTCTACCGGCGGCTCCGGCGCTACCTCTGGGCGCCCCCGCTCGTGCTCGCAGGGTTGGCGCTGCTCCTGCGGCTCGAGTTCGTGGTGGACGGGCTCGGGCATGTCTTCCGCTCGCCGCGCCAACAACGCGCTTTGCAGCACGCCTATAACGCGTCGTGGTTCTCGCGGGTCCTCGTCACCATCATCATCGGCGTGGCGCTGCTGGCCGTCTTGGCCGTGGTGGTCGCCGTCACCTCGCGCGGCATCTGGCGGGCTCTGGGCGGCGAGGGCCTGCCGTCACCGTGGTCGTCGGGCGGGGTGGGGACCTCGGGTGCCCAGTCGACGGCGCACTCGTTGCTCACCCTCGACGGGGAGGACGTCCTCGACGTCACCCGCAAGGCGATCGCCGACGGCGCCGCCGGCATGATCGTCGGGGGCGCGCTCGTTCCCGAGCTCACCCACCTCGACGCCGGGTTCTTCGCCAGCCCGGGTGCGACGTCCGAGGTCGTGCACGAACACCGGGGGCGATTCGGGCTGCCCCCGACCTTCCTGCACCATCGCCAGGAGAGCCTGGTCGAAGTCGAGACGGGGGCGGACCTGCACATCCGCCTCATGCACGCCGAGGTCGACCTGCCTTTGGCCACCATGGGGGAACGGCTGCTGACCCACGACGCCGTGGTCAAGGGGAGGACGACCGCCGCCGACGTGCATCCCGAGTTGGTGGCCAGCTGGCCGGGGGGCGCCTCGTGGCCACCGGCGCCGGAAGTGGCCGCCGACCGGGTCCGGGTGCGGCGGATCCGTCGGATCGCCGCCACCGCGCTGTTCGTCGCCGGGCTGATCGATCTTCTCTCGGCCGTGACGACACCGGTGCACCACCACATCCGCCTCATCTCCCAGTACGTGCCGATTGAGGTCACCCAGGCGGCCGGTGCACTCGTGGCGATCTCGGGTATCGGCATGATCATGCTGGCGCGCGGCGTCCTGAAAGGCCAGCGCCGCTCGTGGCTGGTGGCGGTGGGATTGCTGGTGGCGTCGCTGGTCCTCCACATCCTCCACGCGGCCGACGTCATCACGCTGTTGGTCTGCGCCGGTGTGCTCACCCTGCTGATCGTGCAAAGGGAGCGCTTCCGGGCCCAGGCGGAGCAGGGCACGGTGCGCTCGGCCTTCCTCACGCTGGCCGTGGGCGGCATCACGGCCACCGTCGGCGCCACGCTGGCGGTGGAATTCGCCGGACGGGTCCACCATCACAACCTGCCCGGCTGGCCCCAGGTGCTCCTCGGGTCAGCCGAACGGCTCATCGGCATCGGGGACGTGCACTTCCCGTCCCACATCAACCACTACGCCTCCACCACCCTGCTCGCCGTCGGCCTCACCCTGATCGTCGTGTCGCTCTACCTCCTCACGCGCCCGGTGGTCGATCGGCGGCTTTCGACCGGCCGGGCCGCCGTCGGGCGGCGCGCCGCCGAGCTCAGGGCCCGCGACATCGTCCGGCGCCACGGCACGGGCTCCCTCGACTACTTCGCGCTACGGGACGACAAGCAGTGGTTCTTCCACCGGGACTCCCTGGTGGCGTACGCCGTGTTCGGCGGCGTCTGCCTGGTCTCCCCCGACCCCATCGGCCCCTTCACCGAGCGGGCCCACGTATGGGACGCCTTCCGCCGCTACGTCGACCGCAACGGCTGGGGGTTGGGCGTGATGGCCGCCAGTGAGGCGTGGCTGCCCACCTACCAGGCGTCGGGCATGCGCTTCCTCTACATCGGCGACGAGGCGGTCGTCGACCCGCGTCTGTTCTCGCTCGAGGGCGGCAAGATGAAGGGGCTGCGTCAGGCCGTCAACCGGGTGGCCCGCTACGGCTACACCGTGCGCTTCTTGGACCCGGCCCACCTCAACCCCGAAGATGCCGCCCGCATGGTCGAGCTCATGAACAAGAGCCGGCGGGGGGAGCAAGAGCGCGGCTTCTCCATGATGCTCGGCCGGCTCTTCGACCCCCGTGACACCGGGTTGTTGCTCACCTTGGTCGAGGGCCCCGACGGCGCACCGGTGGCCATGTGCCAGTTCGTGCCCTCGACGGCCATCGGCGGCTACTCGCTCGACCTCATGCGCCGGGACCCGTCCGAGCATCCGAACGGGCTTCTCGACTTCGCGCTGTGCTCGACGATCGCTCATCTCAAGGAGCTGGGCATGAAGGGGCTCAGCCTCAATTTCGCCGCCATGCGTTCCGTCCTCGAGGGTGAGTCGGGTGACGGCGTGACGCAGCGGGTGGAGCGCTGGGCGCTGCACCGCCTGTCGGGGATCCTCCAGATAGAGACCCTGTGGCGTTTCAACGCCAAGTACGAGCCCACATGGCTGCCCCGTTACATCGTCTTCGACTCGGCCGAGCAGTTCGTCCCGGTCGTCGTCCAAATCATGCGGGCCGAATCCCTCACGGAGGTGCCGGTGATCGGCCGCCTCCTCACCACCGGCGCGGCCAAGCGCTCGGGACCCGCCGTACCCGAGGAGGTCCTGGCCGTTCTCAACGAGTCCGGGCCCGACGAGTCAGGGCTCGACGAGTCCGGCGAGAAGCGGGAGGGCGACCCGGTCGCCCCTCTGTCAGGCCGCTAGCCGGTGCGGGCGCACGAAGACCGGACCGCCACCGCCTGCCTGCGCTGCGGGCATACCGAACCGCACGGGTCGTGCGACGACTGCAACCGGTGCTGGGAAGAGCAGCAACGACAGGAGCGCCCACCGCACCACTCGTGACGCGGGACGCCAGCGCTGGTCGGAGCCGCCCGCGCGTACTGGCTCGGACCTCGGCCTCCCGACTGTTGCGCTCGGCGCGCGTCGATTCCGGCGGCGGGCGGCACGTCCCGTGGATCCAATTCGGAGTCGTACCAGAAATGGTACGACTCAAAAAACCATGCTCGCTCGAGGCGACCTGGGCACGGCGACCGGCATCGACAGCGACAGCCACAGCGACCGCGACCGCGACCGCCTCTAGACGGATGATTCCAAGGGTCCCCCGCTGAGCGAGGGTCCGCGTCGGACGCGACAAAGGCGTCCATGATCGGCGTTGCCTAATACCAACCCGACCATGGAGGTCAAGTGGACACCGAACTG
>Ga0182030_10019061_pt1 | contig 13102 bp, 13 predicted proteins | sample 812S3MmetaG_FD_121299 | JGI IMG/M metagenome (GOLD analysis project Ga0182030, IMG submission 121299) | Permafrost microbial communities from Stordalen Mire, Sweden - 812S3M metaG (Illumina Assembly) | ecosystem: Environmental > Terrestrial > Soil > Wetlands > Permafrost | place: Sweden... | reverse complement strand
TTCATGGCGCGCGAGCCCCGAGCCTACCGTGCCGACATTCAAATCGTAGAGCCGCTCAATAGCCTGCTCCATGTTTGTCATCGGCAAATCGGGCGTGGTCCCCATACCTGAGCCTTTGTATGCTAGTAAAAAGCAGCATGGACAATAGAGAAAAAATTCAGGCGCTTCGTATTTCTGAAAATTAATATCCATAAGCTTCTCACTATAAGTCACTTATGGCGGACGGGGAGGGATTCGAACCCTCGGTGGCTTTAACACCACAGCCGCTTTCCAGGCGACCGCACTAAACCGCTATGCGACCCGTCCCAAGACCAATGTCCGCCCGCAGGTGCGAGGGGAAAGAGTCGTACAGTAGGGCAAGCCTGCCTCCGGGCAAAGCAGGATTTTTGCGATAATACCGGACGTGTTGAACATAGACCGGTTCGCCCAGTTGGGCTAAAGTAAGACGATGAGTCCACTCCAAGAGGAAATCCTGGCCCTGAAAAAGAAAAAGAACGCGGTGATTCTCGCGCACAATTACCAGGTGCGCGAAATCCAGGAAGTCGCGGATTACGTGGGCGATTCGCTTGGCCTCTCCTATCAGGCGCAGGCGTCCCAAGCCGACATCATTCTCTTTTGCGGCGTCCATTTCATGGCGGAAACGGCGAAGATCGTGAACCCGGACAAAAAGGTTCTCCTGCCCGACATGGACGCCGGCTGTTCGCTGGCCGAGTCGTGCGATGCCGTCGAACTGGCCGCCTACAAGGCGCGTCATCCGGGCGTGTATGTCGTCGCTTACATCAATTGCACCGCCGGAGTGAAGGCCCAGAGCGACGTGATCTGCACCTCGGGCAATGCGGAGAAGATGGTGCGGCGCGTGCCGGAAAACCGCGAAATCCTTTTCGTGCCGGACCAGAATCTGGGCGAATGGGTGATGGAAAAAACGGGGCGCAAGATGCGGCTCTGGCAGGGCAACTGTTACATCCATATCGAGTTCACGCACGAGAGCCTTTCGAAGATTCGCCGCGAATACCCCAACGCGCCGCTCGTCGCGCATCCCGAGTGCACGCGGGCCGTCCGGATGCTGGCCGATGAAGTCTGCTCGACCGAAAAGATGGTCAGTTACTGCCGCGACAATCCCGCGCGCGCGTTCATCATCGCCACGGAATCGGGGATGCTGCACCGGCTGCGGCGGGAGATGCCCGACAAGGTGTTCATTGCCGGTCCGACCGACAAATGCGCCTGCGCCGATTGCCGCTACATGAAGATGAACACGCTGGAGAAAGCCTACGAAGCCCTGCGCGACGAGACACCCGAATTGGTGATGTCATCCGACCTGCGGGAGAAGGCGCTTGTTCCCCTTCAGCGGATGCTCGATTGGAGCAGGAATTAAAAAGCCTGACGGAAATTGGCGCCGGAATTAGGATTCACTTCCGCGCCTCCTTCCGCGTCTCCTCATCCTCCGTTTTACGGCTTCTCCTGGCAATTCGCTGACGATGGAATTTGCCGCGGCGAATCCGTACAGCCATCAAAATGCTAAAGACCACAACCGCCGGGACCAGGAGCGTTAGGACAAAGAAAAAGGCTGTTTTAATGTCGAAATCCATCGCGGGCCAGACTAAAGCCAAACTCCGACAAACCAAAGCACTTTTAAGATTTTCCAACGTGGCCGCCATCAGCCTCGGGTGGCCGCCAGCCTCGGCTCCTCAAAGTCGACAAGCTCCGGTCCGCTCTCCGGCGCCGCCAGGTGGAGATCCCGTTGCTCCAATCCGAACCGGTGATCCCGATAGAGCGTGATCGAGACATCGCGGTTCACCCGGATGCAATGCTTGATGGCTTCGGCCTCCTTTTCGCAATAGAGGAGCGTCTTCCACGAGTGGATATGCCTCGGTTTGTGGAAATCGCTGCTGGCGATGAAGGGCAGTTTCTTGAGGCCCACCGGGTTGAAAATATCGTCGCGGTTGGCCACTTCCCACGCGTCGATCAGCGGCGCGTATTCGTCGACGTGTTCCCACAAATAAAGCGTGTCCCTGCCCCACTCGCTTTTCATTTCATGCGGATGCGACGCGACGGCCAGCGCGCCCTGCGCGTGAATCTCCGCGATGAGCCCCTTGATGTCGAGCGAGGGATCGATCGGCTGCTTGAGATCGACGCCGAGCAGGTGCGTCGAAGTCTTCGCCGTGTAGCCGTCCTTGTTGAACTCGACGCCGGTCATCAGCAGCAGATCGTACTTCGCCCAGGCGCGCTTTTTCTCGCGATCAATCTCCTCGAAATAAGCCTCCACTTCGCCCGGCGGAATGACCAGGCCGGTCAGGTTCACCAATTTCCCGAGCAACCGTTTTGGATCGCACAGATGGTCCGTGATGCAGAGGCAATCGAAGCCGCGCTGCCCGTAGAAGTCAACCATCTCGGACACGGTCAGCTTGCCGTCGGACCATGTCGTGTGCGTATGCAGATCGCAAAGCAGCAGCTTCTTCGACAGGCGCCGGAGTTTGGCCGGCTTTTGGATTTTCCCATCGTGCGCGTCCCCGTTCCCGGCTTCCGGCGCGGGCAGCGCGCGCAATTTGGGCACAGGCAGGGCGGCCGTTGCCGCTTGTTCGAGGATGAAGCGGGCCAGGTTCAGCGCGCTGTCGGGTTTTCCCAGCGGTTCCAGATTTTTTCGCCAGAGCGAGAGCAACCGCCCCTCGTCGCGGAAAGCGCGTTCCAGCCAATCGATCACTTCCCTCGGCTTTTCGGCGAGCACGCCCGCATTGGCCTCGCGCAGCAGCGAAAAATTCCCCTCCTCCTGCCCCGACCCGATCTTGTGAACAATCAGGGGACACCGCGCGGCAATCGCCTCCTGCACGATGCCCGCCTCGGCCTTGCTGATGACGACGTGATGCTCCCGCAATAATTGCGGCATCCGGCGCAGATGGCGCATATTGCCGATCACCTCCATGCGTTCCGGCGCGGTGGCCGCCTTGGCGCGCGCCATTTCGTCGAGGTCGGTGTCGCGCCCCACGCAAACCGTCACGTCCCAATCGGGATGTTCCAGCAGGCGGTCGAGCAGCTTCGGCGCTTTTTTCCGGGCGCTGTTAATAACATAAAGAATGCGCGGGCGTCCCTTGGCGGCCAAGTCGGGCAATGCGATTTCCTTTTTACGTCGCTCCTTCGCCCGAAATTGAACCGGGAAACCGAACACCTCTATTTTCTTTTCCGGCACGCCCGCCGAGGCCAGCACCCGGGCCACCGCTTCGTTCGTCACGGCGAAAAAATCACTCGAGGTCCGCGGCCAGGGAGAATCCCTCACCACGGCATCGGTCACGAGCGAGATCAGCGTGAAGTCCCGCGTCCGGCCATCGCGATAAATTTCCTCGATCAAAAAGTTGTAGATCGGGCAGGTCGAAACCACGACATCGGGCTCCATGGATCTCAGCACATCGCGCAGGGAATGGCGGAGCCGGGTCAGGCCGTCGATCTGGCCCTCGACGAACTGCGAATTTCCAAGCAAGTGGTAAAAGCCGTGCCAGAGCTTGGGCGCGTGGTTGATGGCGGCCTGGAAGGTGTGGCGCAGCAGGTCGTGAAAGCGCCCGTAACAGGAGTCGAGCAGGTCGAGCACTTCAAGCCGCGCTTTGTCCGGAGCCAGGTGCTCGATTGCCTCGCGAACGTTCCATGCGGCGACGTCTTCCCCCTCGCCAAAACCGGCCGTGAGGATGAGAATTTTTTTCAAAATCCGGGGCGGTTTTATTCACCGCCACCCTTGTGAATAACTTGCGAATAACTATCCGACAAGCACGAAAATGTTACAGTTTTGCGACGGAGCTGCTATTTCGTAACATTCTGTGAATAAAGTCACTTAACCGATTCTTACGAAAAACGCGGAATTAAGCGAATGCAGACACGAGGAAATGAAACCCATGAGGGGAAGGCAGGGAGAATTTTTGACGGAATTAACGGAATTAACAGGATTGGGGAGAAACTGCCGTGCTGTTCCCAGATCAAATGCTGGTACCTCTACACTGTCTCTGCTATCCCTTGTTCAGAATTACCAACGACACGAGAAATGACGCCGATTAATATCCAACTATCCTCTTCTTCCGGCTCGGGGGACTGGATAATTCCGGCCATGCTTATTTGGAGCGTAATTTGGCTCTTTGTCTTGGCAACGGTCTTACACCGCAAGGATATTGATCCTGTTACTAAATTGACTTGGGTTGTTGTTGTTATCTTCATTCCTATTTTTGGAGTCATTCTCTATTGGGTCATTGCACCAAGCTCTGTTAAAAATATCGACCCCAACAATCAGCTTTCCGGCACACCTTGGGAAAATGATCCCGTCTATTCCGCTAAAAGCAAATAACGATTCCCGTCTACCAGTTGAAAAGCCATTCGCTTTTTCATTCCGTAAATTCCGTTAATTCCGTCAAAATTCGGTCTGCCTTCTTGTTAATCCTGTCCAAAATTCCGTCCTAACCTTTCGTCTTGTTCGTTGAAAAAACGCTTGTCCCTTTCCGCCGGACGGAAGACCATTTGCTGCCTATGGCCGATTCCCCTTCCGACAGCATCGACGTCACCTATGTCGCCGACCTCGCGCGGCTCCGCCTCTCCCCGGAGGAAATCGCGACGTTCCAAAAGCAGTTGGGCGACGTGCTGGGCTACGTCGGCCAGCTCGCCGAAGTCGATGTCTCGCACGTCTCCCTCCTCGGCGAAGCGGACCTGAAAAACCGGCTCCGCGCCGACGAGGTGCGGCCCAGCCTGCCCGTCGCCGAGGCGCTCGCCAACGCTCCCAAACAGGACAACAACCTTTTCGTCGTACCCAGGATCATCGAATAGCCATGACCAGCCTGACCATTCCGGAAATCCGGCATAAATTATCGACCGGCGCCGTGAAACCGCGCGAAATCGTCGAGCAACTCGCCAGCCGCGTCGAGGCGGTCGATCCGAAGCTGAAGGCCTACCTCCATCTCGATGTGGAGAAGTCGCGCGCGGCGGCGGACGCGGCGGACACCTCGCTGCCCCTGGGCGGCGTGCCGATTGCGATCAAGGACGTGATCAACGTGAAGGGCGATCCCTGCACCTGCGCGTCGAAGATTTTGCAGGGCTACGTCGCGCCTTACGACGCCACGGTCATCACCAAGCTACGCGCGGCGGGCGCGGTCCTCTTTGGCCGCACCAACATGGACGAGTTCGCCATGGGTTCCTCGACGGAAAATTCGTCCTGGGGCGTGACGCGCAATCCGTGGGACCTCGACCGCATTCCCGGCGGCAGCAGCGGCGGCTCGGCGGCGGCGGTCGGCGGGCATGAGGCCTTCGCGGCGCTCGGCACCGATACGGGCGGCTCGATCCGCCAACCCGCGGCGCTCTGTAGTTGCGTCGGACTCAAGCCGACCTATGGCCGCGTCTCGCGCTACGGCCTCGTCGCGTTCGCGTCGAGCCTCGACCAGATCGGCGTCTTCACCAAGACCACGGAAGAAGCGGCGCTGCTGCTCGAAATCATCGCGGGCCACGATCCGCGCGACAACACGAGCGTCAACCGGTCGGTGCCGAAATATACCCAGTCGCTTCATCGGGGCGTCAAAGGGGCGCGGCTCGGCGTGCCGAAGGAATATTTCATCGAGGGGATCGATCCCGAAGTCGAAAAAACGGTGCGCGCGGCCATCGACGAATACAAGCGCCAGGGCGCGGAGATCGTCGAGGTTTCGCTGCCGCACACGCCCTACGCGGTCGCGACCTATTACATCATCGCCACGGCCGAGGCCTCGGCGAATCTCGCGCGGTTCGACGGCGTCCGCTACGGCAAACGCGCGGCGAACGCGAAGGACGTCCTCGACATGTACGGCCGCACGCGCGCGGAGGGCTTCGGCGCGGAGGTGAAACGGCGGATCATTCTCGGCACCTACGTGCTGAGTTCCGGCTACTACGACGCCTACTATAATCGCGCGCAGAAGGTGCGTCACATGATCGCGGAGGATTTCCGGCTCGCGTTCGAGAAGTGCGACGCCTTGCTGACGCCGACTTCGCCCACCGCCGCGTTCAAGATCGGCGAGCGGACGCAGGACCCGCTCCAGATGTATCTCGCCGACATCTTCACCATCGCGGTGAACCTCGCGGGCATTTGCGGCGTCTCGATTCCCTGCGGATTCACCTCCAACAAACTGCCCATCGGACTCCAGATCATCGGCCCGAAATGGGGCGAGGAAAACATGCTCCGCATCGCCCACGCCTACGAACAGGCCACGCCGTGGCACAAGGAGAAGCCGCCGATTTGAGTAGCGCCTCTCTTACCAATCACAATGGATTTGATTCTTCTGTTAGGTTTTCTGGCGCTGATTGTCGCCGCGCCAATTCTCTTGGTTGTTTTTATTGCAAAGCGAATCAAGAACAAACGAACGCGTATCTTTTTCATTTTGATTGCTTTAATTGTCCCTTTTTCTTCTTTATTTTTCACCGGTTTTATCGGCACTTCCGCTGCACGAATTGAAAGAGATCACAGCATCTCGGTACCTCACTCCGCGTTTAACATTCAATGCAATGATGGCTTCGTCTCAATGACGACCTTTGCAGATGTTGGCGCAGAAGCCTCGTTTGAGATGTCCCGCGAGGACCTGCCAACCTTTCTCGCCCAATTCAAAAGCCTTGAAGCAATGCCTGTCCCAAACGATCCGTTAGATGGTTTTGTTCATCACCCGGTTCCAGAACATTTTGGCCGTATGATTTTCACCTTTTATGGCATGTCACGAGATAGGAATGTGATGCATGTGGACGTTTACGATATAGACGATGCTAAAGTGGGCGTCTGTCTTGACACCTGTTGGAACTAAACAGAAATTTGTTCCTCGTCCCCAATCTCCATTTGGGAACGAGGAGGGCTTGAATCGGCGACGCATTTGGTCAATACTTCCTGTCGATGACCCTCGCCGCCGTTAAAAAACTTGCGATCAAGCTGCCCCCGAAACAGCGCGTGCAATTGGCCAACGCGCTCTATGAGTCCATTCCCCCGATGCGTGGGCCCTCTTCCATCTCCGAGATGGAAGCCCGGCTTGAGGAAGTTGAGTCGGGCAAAGTGAAGCCGATTTCCGGCAAGACTTTTCTGGCCGAGCTGGATCAAATGATGGGGGCAGTCCGTTGCAAGCGCCGTGGCCAGCGCGGCTGAACCCCGGGCCCTGCGAACTCGATCACCAGTGGAATTCCGCTGCTCGGGATGCCGTAGAATGCTTGCATCCGAAATTGCGGAATTTGCACTTTCCGCACCCTGGTGCTTCCTGGCGCAAAACTCCACGTTCGTGGATTTGCCGCAATCTTTCCCAAGGCTTCGCGAATGGCAGAATCAAAGTCTTCGAAGACCTGCTCACTGGCATCCATCTTTTGAAGATATTGGAACTGACGCTTCATATCCGCGTGCGCCCATGGGTGGATGTCGATGTTCATGCCGATAGCCCCGATGTCAACGCGCCAAGAACACCACCAAACTGATCTCTCGACAAGCTTGCGATGACTGAGAGAAAATTCTCTCTTCCGTTCATTCCGTCATTCCTGCAAAATCCTTCCATGCCCGCCACCGCCCCCCTCACCGCCGCCGATTACGAAGCCGTCATCGGCCTGGAAGTCCACTGCCAGCTCAAGACGAACACGAAAATGTTCTGCGGCTGCAAAAACGAATTCGGTGGCGCGACCAACTCGCATGTCTGCCCGGTGTGCCTCGGGATGCCCGGCGTGCTGCCCGTGCCGAACGAGGAGGCCATCGTGAAGACGCTCCTCACCGGCGAAATGCTCGGGTGCCAGATCGCCACGCGGTGCAAGTTCGACCGGAAGAATTATTTCTACCCGGACATGCCGAAGAATTACCAGATCTCGCAGTACGACGAGCCGCTTTGCGCGGGCGGCGCGGTCACGCTCGACCTGCTCGCCTATCCGAAGGACGCGCAGAAAGACCCGGCCACCGCCGCCGACAAGCCGGTCCGGCTCGTGCGCATTCACCTCGAGGAGGACGTGGCCAAATCGTTCCACTTCGAGGACGGCACCAGCGGCATCGACTTCAACCGCGCCGGAACGCCGCTGATGGAAATCGTCAGCGAGGCCGACATGTCGACGCCGGAGGAAGCCTTCGCCTATCTCGCGGCGCTCAAGCAAATCCTGATCTACGGCGGCGTCAGCGATGCCGACATGGAAAAGGGCCAGATGCGTTGCGACGTGAACATTTCCGTCCGTCCGCGCGGGCAAAAGGAATTCGGCACCAAGTGCGAATTGAAAAATCTCAACAGCATCAGCGGCGTGCGGCGCGCGCTGAAGTATGAGATCGCGCGGCAGATCGACGTGGTCACCTCGGGCGGCACGATCGAGCAGCAAACGCGGCGCTGGGACGACGACAAGGGCGAAACGACGCTCATGCGCACGAAGGAAAAGGCGCACGATTACCGCTATTTCCCCGATCCCGACATCCAGCCGGTGCGGACCGATCACGGCCTTTACGAAGAGGCGGCAAAACGCATGCCCGAATTGCCCAAGGCAAAAAAGATGCGGCTCGTGGATCAATTCGGCGTCAGCGCCTACCAGGCGGGCGTGCTCGCGTCGGACGCGGCCCTGGCCGATTATTTCGAGAAGGCCGCCGCGCCCAAGCCGTCCAACGGCGCCGCCGTCGCCAACTTTTTGCTCAACGATTTCCTCGCCACCGCCACGGGCGAGGAGACGCTGCCCAGGGTCGCGCCCGAATTCTTCGCCGAGCTGGCCGAGCTTTCCGCCTCGGGCCAGATCAACAGCAAGCAGGCCAAGGAGGTTTTCCTCAAGATGATCGCCGACGGCAAATCGCCCGCCGCGCTGGTGAAGGAACTCGGCCTCGCGCAGGTCAGTGATGTCGGCCAGCTCGAAGCCTTTTGCGACCAGGCCATCGCGGCCAACCCGAAGAGCGTCGCCGACTTCAAGGCGGGCAAGCAGAATGCCGTCAACGCGCTCAAGGGCCAGGTGATGAAACTGAGCAAGGGCACGGCAAACCCGCAACTCGTTGGCGAGATTTTGGTGAGGAAGCTGAGCGATTAAATATCGACGATATGCGCCTCGGCCTGCTCCAGCAGCCCGACGCTCGACAGGATATGCCGCACCAGTTGGCTTCGCGTGTGATGCTGGAAAATGTAGGCGCGCCCCTGCTCCGCGATTCTCAGGAGGGCCTCGCGGTCCCGCAAGGCGCTCTCAATCGCCTCGGTCAATCCGCCCTTCTCGGGGCGATAATAGAGGCAGTGTTCACCCGACACAAAAGGCCATACGCGCTCAATGGTTGGCATATTAATGAGCGGAACGGAATAGAGCATCAGGGCCTCGTAATGCCGATGGCAGTCCCACCCCTGCCCCTCCGGGGACCAGACGAGCCACGATTGCGCGCAGGCGCGGAGAAAGTCCGGCTTGGAGAGGCGCTGTTCCGGAATAAAGACACGCAGGCCCGCGGTCCGGAGCGCCTTCAGCTCTTCCAGGCCTTGTTGCCGGACCGTGGTGGTGTGATTGGCGCCCGCGTAAAAAACGTCGTGGATCCTCTCGTGAGCTTCAACTTTTGCGGCAGGAGGGTCTTCACCGGAATCGAAACCGAGGCTGAAGGGCCTGAGCTTGGCAAAATTGCGCCTGAGCAGTTTTTGTCTCTGGATATTGACCACGTCGCCGCAACGATGATCCATATTCAGGAAGAGGTTCATGTGGTTGGGCGGCAGTTCGCGCATGAACCAAAACCGGCAACGATCCAGCCAGAAAGATTCTGTTTTGGTAATCCGCGGCGCGTCCTGGGTATCGACGATGACCAGGGGCGTTGTCGTGCCGGACAAAACGCAATGGAACCAATGCCAGCTGATTTTGTAGAACGAGGCCAGGCTCCACGCCACGATTTCGGACACCACCCTCCATGCGGCATGGTGCCGATGCCATGGCGCCGATATCTTGGCCCTGACGTGGTAGACAACCAAATCATACCAGCCCGCCTTCAACCGTTTTCTTAAAGTTAAAATTCGCCGAAGGGTCAAACGCGTTTCGGGCGAGGCGGCCTTGTGAACGCTGTAAAAATCGGTAATGGCCGGAGCGTAGGTGGAAACATAAGGGCCTTCGCCAATTTCCAGGATTCGCATAAAAAATTCACATTAGATTTTTAGTCGCGGGAGAGTCAACAGGAGAGATGTCCGCCAGGCCGCCGAGGCGGGGCCATAATTGAGCTTGGACTTTGGCCGCGGTTTTTATTTACTGATCCATGCATTTCACTTCGGCACGGCTGTCGGAAATCCTCGGAGCTTTCCCGCGCATTAAAATTCTCGTCATCGGCGACCTGATGCTGGACGAGTTTCTCTGGGGCAAAGTCACGCGCATTTCGCCCGAAGCGCCCGTGCCGGTGCTCGACATCCAGCGTCGCGCGGCCTATCCGGGCGGAGCCGCCAACGTGGCGCGAAACCTGGCCAGCCTCGGCGCGCACGCGGGGCTCGCCGGCGTCATCGGCGAGGACCAGCCCGGCCGGCGCCTCGTGCAGCTCCTCACGGACGAGGGCATCGCCACGGGCAGCATCCGCAAAACCCCGCTGAGGCCCACGACGCACAAGACCCGTGTTTGCGCGATCACACGGCAACTGCACGATCATCTTGAAATCGAGGACCAGCAGCAGATCGTCCGCGTGGACGACGAATCGCGCGCGCCGCTCGACCCCGAAAGCAGGCGCTGGCTTTTCGACCGGCTCCGCGCGGAAATTTCCGCCCATGACGCGGTGATCATCGAAGACTACGCCAAGGGTCTCATCGATCAGGACCTGGTCACGCTGGTCGTGGCCGAGGCGAAGGCGCACGGAAAAATCGTCGCGATCGATCCCAACCCAAACAATCCGATCGACTGGTCGGGCGGCACGGCGCTCAAGCCCAACCGGCGCGAAGTTTTTCTCACCGCGGGCCTGCCCTATTCGCAGGATGAGGCGGAGGTGCTGAAGGCGGCCGCCATTTTGCAGAAAACGCACGCGATCCGCTATCTTCTCATCACCCTGAGCGAGGCCGGGATGCTGCTGGTTGAACAGGGCAGGAAGCCCTACCACACGCCGACGCGCGCGCAGGATGTCTTCGACGTTTCCGGCGCGGGCGACACGGCCATCGCCGCGTTCACGCTCGCGCTGGCGGCGGGAGCCACCGGCATCGAGGCGGCGGAAATCGCCAACCACGCGGCGGGCGTGGTCGTCGGCAAGCTGGGCACCGCGACGCTGAACGCCGGGGAGTTGCGCGAGATGTTTGCCAAGACGGAGGGCGTCGCGTGAGGTCGCCTTTAAAAGCCGTCATCCTGAGCGAAGTCCCGCCATGGCGGGACGAAGTCGAAGGACCTTGTGCCGCATTAGCGCAGCACTTCCGCCAGAACATCTCGATGCGGACAAGCTTCGGCAAAAAGGAAGCGCCGCGTAGTTCGGACCAAGGTCCTTCGACTGCGCGAATGCAAGCATTCGCTCCGCTCAGGATGACGGAATCGAAAAAGGAACGCTTTCCATGAAACAGCGCGCCGTTTTTCTCGATCGGGACGACACCCTCATGGTCAATGTCCCCTACCTTGGCGATCCCACGCTCGTGGAAATTTTTTCCGAGGCGGCGGCGGCGCTCTATGCCTTGCGGCAGGCCCATTTTCTGCTTTTCGTGGTCAGCAACCAATCGGGCGTGGGGCGCGGCCTCATCACGCGCGGCCAGGTTTTTGCCGTGGACGCGGAGATGAAGCGGCAGATCAAGGGCGATTACATCCACGCATTCTTTCACTCCTTCGCCGCGCCGGACGATCCCTACGCGACAGACCGCAAGCCTTCGCCCGAGTTGCTGCTCCAGGCCGCCAAGATTCATGATCTCGACCTGGCAGGCTCGTTCTTCATCGGCGACCGCCTTTCCGATATCGAGTGCGGCCTCAACGCCGGATGCCGCACAGTCCTCCTCACCCATGAAAAATCGAGCCGCAAGGAAAACTCGGACCAGGAGGATGTTGCGGCCCGCGAAAAGGCGCATTATCTCGCCGCCACTTTGATGGAAGCCGCCCAATGGATCCTGGAAGTCTCCTCCCCAACGCCCACACCCAAAACCCACGAATTGGAATGAAATCCGTCATCGTCATCCCCGCGCGCTACGGCGCGACCCGTTTCCCCGGCAAGAGCCTCGCCCGGATCGAGGGCCGGCCCATGATCCAGTGGGTCTGGGAGGCCGCCAGCCGCAGCCGCCTGACCGAGCAGGTGATCGTCGCCACGGACGACGACCGGATCGCCGACGTGGCGGCCAAATTCGGGGCGGATGTGATCATGACGAAAAAGTCGCACCGCTCCGGCACCGACCGGATGGCCGAGGTGGCCGACAAGATTTCCGCCCAACTCTACGTCAACGTCCAGGGCGACGAGCCGCTGCTTTCCCCGACCGCCGTGGACGACCTTATCCGCGGCATGATGGAAAGCCCGCGCGTCCCCATCGGCACGCTGGCCCACCGCATCGAGTCGGAGGCGGAATGGCGCAGCCCGGAGGTGGTCAAGGTGGTCTGCAACCGCCACCACGAGGCGCTTTATTTTTCGCGCTCGCCTCTTCCCTTTCAACGCGCGTTTGATGCCAAGATGCGGCTCCTCCGGCACGTCGGCATCTACGCGTTCCGGGCCCGGGCGCTGGCCACCTTCGTGTCGCTTAAACCGAGCCCGCTCGAAATCGCGGAGAGCCTCGAACAGCTCCGCGCGCTGGAGCATGGCATGGCGATCCAGGTGATCGAAACCAAATATCGTTGCCTCGGAGTCGATACGCCCGCAGATTTGGCGCGCGTCGAAGCGGCCCTGCGCCGGCAGGCCAAGGCACAATCGTCGCGACCAAGAGGAAAAAGGAGCAGAAAGAAATGAAATACATTTTCGTCACCGGCGGCGTGGTCAGTTCCCTGGGAAAAGGCCTCACGGCGGCCTCCCTGGGCACGCTCCTGGAACACCGCGGGCTCAAGGTCGTGCTCCAGAAATTCGACCCGTATCTCAATGTCGATCCGGGCACGATGAGTCCCTATCAGCACGGCGAAGTCTACGTGCTGGAGGACGGCGCCGAAACCGACCTCGATCTCGGCCACTACGAGCGGTTCACGTCGGGCAAGCTCACCCGCAAGAACAACCTCACCACCGGCCAGATTTACGAGGCGGTGCTGGCCAAGGAGC
>Ga0182030_10019060_pt1 | contig 13103 bp, 7 predicted proteins | sample 812S3MmetaG_FD_121299 | JGI IMG/M metagenome (GOLD analysis project Ga0182030, IMG submission 121299) | Permafrost microbial communities from Stordalen Mire, Sweden - 812S3M metaG (Illumina Assembly) | ecosystem: Environmental > Terrestrial > Soil > Wetlands > Permafrost | place: Sweden... | reverse complement strand
TCAATCCGGCCTTCTCATGGTGCCTCAGGCGGTGTCAGCCATGAGCCTCAAGATGGCGATGCCGGGCATTCTGAGGTACTTGGGTTATCGCCGCGTTTTGATTTCCAACACCATGATCCTCGGTCTGCTCATTATCCTGTTCGCGACCATCGGCGTGGGCACGCCGGTGTGGCTCATTGTCGTGCAAGTCTTTGTCTACGGGTTCTTCACCTCGATGCAATATACGAGCATGAACACGCTGGTTTATGCCGATGTCACCGAGGAACAGGCCAGCAGCGCCAGCACCATCGCGAGCACGATGCAGCAGATGGCGATCAGTTTCGGAGTGGCGACGGCGTCGCTGGCCACGGCGTTATTCATCCCCGACCGCTTTCACACCACCGCGCCGGAAATGATTCACGGCATCCACCAGGCGTTCCTCGTCCTGGGCGGATGGACGATTCTCTCAGCCATTGTTTTCCGCGAATTGAAAACCGATGACGGCAACATTGTCAGCCTGCACAAAGCTCTGCCGCATGTCGGGTGATCGAAACGATCATCGCCTGTCTGAGGGAGAATCCATGAGCGACTTTCAATTGCAGCGCCTGGGGATGCTCATGGAGCCGGAACCCGGCAACCCACAGGAAGCCGAAGGCGTTCTGAATCCGGCTGCCGTTCGTGGCCCGGACGGACATTTGTACCTTTTTCCACGGCTCGTGGCGCAGGGCAATTTTTCCCGGATAGGTATTGCCCGCGTCCAATTCAACCAAGCCGGCGATCCATGTGGGGTTGAGCGGCTCGGCATAGCGCTCGAGCCGGAAGCTGATTACGAGAGGGGTCCTCACGGGAGTGGTGGCTGCGAGGATCCACGGATCACCTTCGTGGAACCGCTCCGGCGCTATGTGATGACCTACGCGGCGCTCTCCTCCATCGGCCCACGGATTGCCTTCGCCATTTCGGAGGATTTGTTTCATTGGAAAAGGCTCGGTCTCGCAACTTTTTCTCCGTATGACGGCATCGATTTCGTCCATGTGGATAACAAGGACGCCAGCCTCTTCCCCGTCGCCATTTCCAACCACTGCGGAAAGATGCAGATGGCCCTCCTTCATCGCCCTCTCTTCCCCGGCACGCGTCCCGAGGAAACCGCCTCCCACGAAGGCCCCCGCGACGTGGATCTCGACCATGAAAGCATCTGGATTTCCTACTGCCCGATGCCTTCGGAGACCCCTGAACCGGACCGCCTTGGCCTGTTTAATTCGCATCACCGCGTGGCCGCGCCGGTTGCTCCCTGGTCACGATTGAAAATTGGCGCAGGCACGCCTCCCATCCTGACCCGGCACGGCTGGATGATTATTTACCACGGTGTGGGCGAAATAGCGGGGCCAAGCAACGACGCACACCATTTATATTACTCGGCCGGGGTCATGGTTCTTTCAAAAGAGCATCCCCACGAAATCCGCTACCGTTCGGCGGAGCCAATCTTAACACCGGTGGTTCCGCAAGAACGCAGCGGAACCATTGCCAACGTCGTGTTCCCCACCGGCATCGACCGTCGCGACGACATTGGTACTCCAGATCGTTTCGACGTATATTATGGGATGGCCGACGACCGGATCGGCGTAGCCCGTCTTGATTTACCGGATTCCTTACCGACAGGAGGAGTTGCCGCTCAGCCGAAAGGAAAGGTGTAACGCGCCCGGAGTCGGAAAATTAGAATCGTGAAAGAATCGACATTATGAAACCCACTCCTGACCAGCCCAAGGTTCCCGAATCGAAACCGGAGTCCAAGACCGATGCAAAGGACGATCTAAAATCCCTGCCCATGGCGGAAGTGGAGAAAAAATTGGAATCGTCACCGGACGGTCTCACTCAAGCCGAGGCAGAGAAACGGCTGGCCCAATATGGGCCGAACGAGATTGAAGAAAAGAAAACCAATCTGCTCCTGAAATTCCTCAGCTATTTTTGGGGTCCCATCCCGTGGATGATTGAGGCAGCGGTGATTCTGTCGGGAGTGGACCGGCACTGGCCCGATTTTTTCATCATTCTCGTTTTGCTTTTTTCCAACGCCGCAGTCGGATTCTGGGAAGAACGCCAGGCGGGCAATGCCATCGAGGCCCTTAAAGCCAAACTGGCAATCAAAGCGCGGGTAAAAAGGGATGGAAAGTGGGTTAACCCGGCGGCGCGTGAGTTGGTGCCAGGCGACGTCATCCGGCTGCGTCTCGGGGACATTGTGCCGGCGGATGCGCGCTTGCTCGATGGCGACGAGGTGGAGGTGGATCAGTCCGCGCTAACCGGAGAGTCGCTGCCCGCGACGCGTAAATCGGGCGAGGCGGTATTTTCGGGATCGATTATCCGCCAGGGTGAAATCGGCGCTCTGGTTTATGCCACAGGTACAAAAACCTACTTCGGCAAGACGGCACAACTGGTGCAGGAGGCGCACACCGTCAGCCATTTTCAAAAGGCGGTTTTAAAGATCGGCAATTTCCTGATCATCCTCGCGGTGGCTATGGTGGCGGTGATTATTGCCGTCGCGATTTTCCGGGGCGACCCGTTCCTCACCACGTTGCAGTTTGCCTTGGTGCTGACCGTGGCCGCGATTCCCGTGGCAATGCCAACGGTGTTGTCGGTGACGATGGCCGTCGGCGCGCGTCTGCTGGCCAGGAAACAGGCCGTTGTGAGCAAGTTGGTGGCTATCGAGGAACTGGCCGGTGTGGACATCCTTTGTGCGGACAAAACCGGAACTCTGACCCAGAACAAGCTCACCCTCGGCGACCCCTTCAGCGTGAACGGCATTCCTGCCGATCAGGTCATCCTTGCCGGGGCGCTGGCATCGCGCTCGGACAATAATGATTCCATTGATTTGGCCGTTATCGGCGCCCTAAAAGAGAAAGAGGCGGTGCAGAGTTATCAGGTTGTTCATTTCCAGCCGTTCGACTCCGTCCATAAACGCACCGAAGCCACCGTGAAAGGGGCGGACCAAAAGGAGTTTAAAGTAACCAAGGGTGCGCCGCAGGTGATTTTAGAATTGGCAGCCAATGCCGGGCAGGTGAAGGCCTCCGTTGACAAGGCGGTCGATGAATTTGCGGCGCGCGGCTTCCGTTCCCTGGGAGTGGCTCGGGCTGGGGAGGACGGCCAGTGGCAATTTGTTGGCGTGTTGCCCCTGTTCGATCCACCACGGGACGACGCCAAGGCGACCATCGCGACGGCGCTCCAGATGGGCGTGAAGATCAAGATGGTAACGGGCGATGCGCTTGCCATCGCCAAGGAAACCGCCAAAAAGCTGGACATGGGAACGAATATCCTGGATGCCGCCAGTTTGGGGGACTCGAAAAAGGAAGAGACCACAGAGGTGGCCGAATCCATCGAAAAGGCCGACGGTTTTGCGCAGGTGTTCCCCGAACACAAGTTCCACATTGTCGATGTCCTGCAAAAGCGCGGTCACATGGTCGGCATGACGGGCGACGGGGTGAATGACGCCCCTGCGCTGAAGAAAGCCGACTGCGGCATCGCCGTTTCTGACGCGACGGACGCGGCGCGCGCGGCGGCGTCTATCGTGCTCCTGAGCCCCGGACTGTCGGTAATTATTGATGCGATCAAGGAGAGTCGGAAAATTTTCCAGCGGATGAACAACTACGCGATCTACCGCATCGCCGAGACGCTGCGCGTGCTTTTGTTCATAACGCTGGCGATCGTGATCTTCAATTTTTATCCTTTGACGGCGGTCATGATCGTGATGTTGGCGCTGCTCAACGACGGAGCAATCCTGTCGATCGCCTATGACAATGTTCGTTACAAGGATCAGCCCGAGGGCTGGAACATGCGAATGGTGCTGGCGATCTCCACGGTGTTGGGAGTCGTCGGCCCCGTGGCCTCATTCGGCCTGTTTTACCTTGGCGACCGCGTTTTTCATCTCGACCGTCCGCATCTCCAGACGCTGATGTATTTGCAGCTGTCCGTAGCCGGACATCTGACGGTTTTCCTCGCGCGCACGCGTGGCCCATTTTGGTCGATCCGTCCCTCGCTGATTTTATGGGTGGCGGTGGTCGGCACGCAAATTCTGGCGACGCTGATCGCGGTCTACGGATTCCTGATGACACCCCTCGGTTGGGGTTGGGCCGGGTTCGTTTGGGCCTATGCGTTTGTTTGGTTCCTCGTGAGTGACCCCTTGAAACTGCTTGCGTATCGGATTATTGATCCCCAAAAAACGGAGGCTCAGCGCGAAGCTAAAGCGGAGCCCAAGCCTGAAACCAAAGACGAACCGAAGTCCGAAGTCAAAGACGAGCCCAAGCCTGAAACCAAGGCCAAGCCTCAGCCCGAAGTCAAAGACGAACCCAAACCTGAAACCCAGGCCGAGCCTAAGCCTGAAGCCAAAGACGAGCCCAAGCCTGAAACCAAAGACGAACCGAAGCCCGAAGCCAAGACACCGTCCGAGGTGACGCCTCAGCTCGTCAAGCGAGTCCATGAACTCTACGAGGAGCTGGGGCGCGAGGACGTTCGAGCAGTTCAGGACTGGGAGAAAGCGCAGCGGGAGACACGGAAAGATAAACCTGATGAACCCCATAAATAATCAAGCGCGAACAACGCGACGGGCATGGGCGAAAGAATAATAAGGAAAATCAATTTAAAGGATTTCCGCGTGCATCCCGGAGAAAAGATTAAACTCAGAGAGCGACCGACGCTGGTGCAGCCCATTTGCCCGTCGAAGAAGCGGTATCCCAAGACCACCGCGAAACGTCGGCGTGAATTGAAATCTATCCGCAAGCTGCTGGCGACGTGACGATTGAACTATGACCCTTTAGTTGGCGAGTGCTGCTAGGCCGGTCTCAACACGCTCTCATAACTCATCATTTGGTATAGACACGCTCTTTCCCCAGCACATCAGCAAACCACCCAAAGGAGAAGGCCCGCGAGAGCGGCCAGGGTGACCGGAATGCTCAGCCGGGCAAAATCCCGGAACCGGATGGTGATGCCCAATTGCTGGGCCTGTTGGACCACGATGATGTTCGCGACGCTTCCGATGACGATCAGGCTTCCGCCAAAGCTATTGGCCAGGGCCAGGATGTAGGCCGTGGCGGGATGGGCCAGGTTGATGACTTTGAGCAGCAGCATCACCGCGGCCGAATTATTGATGAGATTGGTGAGGACGGTCGTGGCGAAAATCAACGTGTGCGGAGCGTTGAGATTAATTCCCCCATGCGCGAGCCATTGGACCGCTTGATCTCCATACCCGGTCGATTGAAAAGACCCGGTAACAACGAACAGCCCCATGAAAAGGATGAGGACCGGCCAATCGACCAAGCGCAATAAGTCGTCCGTGCGAAACTTCGGGCTGGCCAGGTGGATGCCTGCGGCGGCAAGAGCGATCACTTCCTTGGGCAACGGTGAGAAAAATAAGCCGATCACCACCACGAGGAGGGACAGTCCCTTGATCGTATGCGCCCGGTCCAACGGCTGGGCCTCAGCATCCGGAGCTTTCGGAGCAGGCGCGCTGGATTGGATGTTTTTATGCGACATCATCCAGATGATCCCATAGGAACAGCCCAGGGCAAATAGGACGGGCACGATGCTCCAAAGCATGTAGCCGCCAAAATTCAGATGGGCGACCTGCCCGATCATCATGTCCTGGGCATTACCGACCAACGTTGCCGCCGCTCCAACGTTGCTGGCGATGGCGAGAGCGACCAAAAAGGGGACGGGATTGAGCCGCTTGCGAAGGAGGACCGTGCCGACAATGGGGACAAAAACAAAGCAGACGATGTCGTTATTAAGGAAGGCCGAGAGGCCCGCAGTCGCGGCCATCAGGATGAATAAAAATTGGGCGGGATGGCCGAGCCGGGCCGAAATGCCCCCGGCCACCAGATCATAAAATCCCGAGAGACGCAGTTGCGCTGAAATGACAAAGAAACCGAAAAGCAAAAAAATGGTGGGCCAGTTGATGTACGAAACGACCTCGACGGTCGACACCCCGCCAAAAATCACCATGCCAATGGCGCCCAGCAAGGCGATCCCGGTCCGGTTGAGTTTCAAGCCGGGAACATGCCCGAGCGCGATCCCCGCGTACGTCAGCACCAGGATGATCAGAATGGCGGGCTTGTGATGGAGATCGGCGGACATCAGCCAGCAACGTATCTTACACTCCCCCGACTTGTAAGCTCATTAATTGGTTTGCCCTCCAGCACCACGGCGAGAACCGATTCCACCGTCCAGCCATTTGGAGTAGGGAATTTCACTGGCCTAAGGGGCGTTGGTCGACACAGCAATCCAGGTGATAAGATCACATCCGGTCGTAGCCAGTGAGGCCAGGATGCAATGGTCGAATGGAAGCGCTTTCAGTTCACACCTGTTTGCCGCTAAGATTACACAGCATGAGCTTGCGTAAATATCTCCTGGGCTGGCTCCCTTGGCGCAGTCTGCCGCTGGTCGAATCGGGTATTTATGGCTTAGCGGCGGGTTTATCCACGGTCGCCTTTGAGGTGGGCATCTCCCAGGTTTATTCCGCCACCTTTGTGCGGTTTGCCCATTGGAGCGCGCTGAAATTTGCCTGCGCGAGCTTTTGCGTCATGGTGGGCACTTCGTTGGTTTCCGGCTTTCTGATTAACCGCTTTGCTCCCGAAGCAGCGGGAAGCGGCATTCCCCAACTAAAGCTGGCGTTTTGGAAGGACTTTGGTTTCGTGCCGTGGCGGGTTGCCTGGGTCAAATTTATCGCGGGAATCCTTTCCATCGGTGGCGGTTCCAGCTTGGGAAGAACGGGGCCCTCCGTACAGTTGTCTGGCACGGTGGCCTCCAATCTTGCGGGCCTGCTGGGCACGCCCAAAACGGAACGCCGTCGGGCCAGTGCGGCCGGCGCGGCGGCCGGTCTGGCGGCCGCCTTCAACACGCCGCTCGCTTCCATTGCCTTTGTCATCGAGTTAATTTTGGGCGATCTCAGTAGCCCCCTGCTGGGGAGCGTGGTGGTAGCGGGGGTGGTCGGCGCGTTCGTTGTGCAAGCGTTCCTGGGTTCGCACCCGGCCTTCGCTTTGCCTTTGGTTGAATCCGATACCTGGAATGGCCGCCTGCTGGTGCCGGTTGTGGCGATCACCTCCGCAGGCATTGGCGTCATGTTTCAGAAAGGGGCTCTGGGTTTGCGAAAGGCATTCCGAACGTCGAGCTTGAGTCGTATCCCTCCCTGGCTGCGCCCGGCTTTCGGGTCGATTTTCACCTGGGCCATTGGAACGGCCGTTTTCTTGGGCTATGGGCGACTGGGTGTTTTCAGTCTAGGCTTCGATGACTTGGCGAGCGGTTTGAATGGAGAGATTCTCGGCTGGCTACCGCTGTTGTTGCTTACGGCCAAGCTGAGCGCCAGCGTCTGTTCCTATGGGACTGGCTGTTGCGGTGGTGTGTTCGCGCCCAGCCTATTCATCGGCACCATGACGGGTTGCGCGCTGGCGGAACTTTTTCGCGTCTTTGGCGTACCGCTTACCGGGGACGACCGACTGCTCTTGAGCATCATTGGCATGAGCGCCTGCCTGGGAGCGGTCATTCGCGCTCCATTCACCTCCATCCTGATGGTTTTCGAAATGACAGGACAATTTTCGCTTATCCCCGCATTGCTAGTGGCCGGGATCTTCAGCCAGACCTTGTGCCGCTGGCTGCAACCCGTTGGATTTTATGAACAAGTCCTGGAAGATGACGGCCCTACGCTCGGCACCGTGGCACCGCTAAAACTGGGCCGATGCTGAAGACACACCTAATTCTTTCCCTTAATGATTTGACTCTGGGCCTCGGGAACATCGGAGACCCCGGCCTTCTCGGCGAGCTTGGAGGTGTCCCAGCCGCCGCCCAGCGCCTCGACCAGCAGGACACTGGTGGTCATGCGCCGCGTGCGGATATTCACCGCGGAGATCGCATCGCTGAGCGCGATCGCCTGGGCGGTGATTACAGTCAGATAATCGACCGTGCCGGCCTTATATTCGTTCATGGAGATTTCGACCGATTGGTCGGCCGACACGACGGCCTGGTCCTCGGCGGCGGCTTCGTTTTCCAATATTTTTAGCCCGGAAAGATCATCCTCCACATTCTGGAAAGCGGTCAGCACGACCTCCCGGTAATTGGCGACGGTCGCATCGTAATTCGCCTGGGCTTCCTGGACCTGCCCGTGGGTCTTGCCCGCGTCGAAAATCGTCTGCGCGACGTCCGCCCCCACGGCCCACATAAAGCTGGGGCCGGTAAACAACTCCGAAAGTTTGATCGCCTCGATTCCCGACGAGGCGCTGAGGGTGAGCTGGGGGTAATAGGCCGCGACCGCCACTCCGATGGAGGCGTTGGCCGAGGCGACCTGCCGCTCGGCCTGCGCGATGTCGGGTCGGCGTTCCAGCAAGGTGGAAGGCATCCCGACCGGAATCGCGGGCGGCGTCGCGGTCAGGGAAACTTTCTTGAGCGAGAAATCGGGGGCGGGCTTTCCGATCAGCGTCGCGATGGCGTCTTCATAGACGGCGCGCTGGACGCCGACATCGATGAGTTGCGCTTTCGTCGTGTCGAGCTGGGTCTTGGCCGCGGCCACGGCGCCCTGGGAAGCGATGCCGCTGTTGTACTGGTTGGTCGTCAGTTGGAGGAATTTTTCATAAGCGGCGACCGTGGTCCGCAAAAGCCGCTCCTGGGCGTCGAGGCCGTGCAGGCTAAAGTAGTCCTGGGCCAGCGTCGCCTGGTAGGACAAACGGGCATTTTCGAGATTGGCGAACGAGGCCTGGGCTGTCGCGGTATTCGCCTCCACATTGCGGCGAACACTGCCCCAAACATCGACCATGTAGGTCGCTTCGACGGGCAGGTCGTAGAGACTGACAGTCGTCGCCCCGACATGCTGGCTGCTCTTGCCCGAACCGCCGGACGCACCGCCTGCACCGCCACCGCTACCACCACTGCCACCGGAACTGCCGCCGCTGGTAAGGTTCTGCGAGGCCTGCGACAACGTATAGGCGGGATTGGTAGTGACTGTCGGGAAGAATGCCGCCCGGGCCACTTTCACCGCCGCGGCGGCCTCGCGGAACTGGGCCTCGGCCTGGAGCACATTTTGATTCGAGATGTTGACTTTATCTTCCAAGGCGTTGAGTTCTGGGTCGTGGTAAATCTCCCACCACTTTCCACGAATCATGGCGTCATTTGGCTGGGCCGGTTTCCAATCACCCGTTTCCTTGTAATTGCCGACAGGAGTGGGTGCTGTGGGCATGACATAATCAGGCCCGACCGAGCAGGCGGCGAGGAGCAGGGGCAGCGCGAGCACCGTCGCCCGGAGATCGACGGCTACCTGTTGAAACTCTCCCGCGATCATCATTCTCATATTCAAGCTTCCTGACCGAGGGGCAATCCGCCAACTTCCTCGCTTTTGTTCGTTTCGTGGGACCGATTCCACCAAACTGCGAGGCGATCCCAATAGAGATAGATCACCGGCGTGGTGTAGAGGGTCAGCATCTGGCTCATGATCAGGCCGCCGATGATCACGATGCCGAGCGGACGGCGGAGTTCGGCTCCCGTGCCAGTGTCGAGCGCCAAGGGGAGAGCGCCAAACATCGCTGCCATGGTCGTCATCATGATCGGACGAAAACGCAATTGGCACGCCTCGAAAATTGCATCCCGGGAATTCTTCCCCTCGTTCCGTTCCGCCGCCAAGGCAAAATCGATCATCATGATCGCGTTCTTTTTCACAATGCCGAGCAGAAGGATAATCCCGATTAACGCGATGAGACTCAAGTCCGTTCCGGTAATCAGGAGGGCCACGACCGCCCCAACACTGGCGGAAGGAAGCGTGGTGAGAATGGTAATCGGATGGATAAAGCTTTCATAAAGGATGCCGAGGACGATGTAGACGGAAGCCAGCGCGGCGGCGATGAGAATGGGCTCGTTGGCCAGGGACGATTGGTAGGCTTGGGCCGTGCCCTGGAAGCTGCCGCGAACCGATGCCGTCATGCCGATCTCCTGTTGGGCTTGGTTGATCGCGTTGACCGCATCGCCCAGGGCTTTGCCCGGCGCCAGATTGAAGGAAAGAGTCACACAGGCGAACTGACTCTGGTGATTGATCGTCAGGGGAGCGGTGGTGGTCGAATAGTGGCTAAGCGCGCTGAGCGGAACTTCCGAACCGGTGGGAGAGAGAACATAAATGTCGCGGAGCCCCTCGGGATTCTGCCAGTACTGCGGGGCCGCCTCCATGATCACCTGGTACTGGTTGAGCGCCGTGTACATCACCGACACCGGTCTTTGACCAAAGGCATCGTAAAGGGTATTATCGAGCAGTTGCGAGGTGATGCCGAACCGCGACGCGGTGTCGCGGTCATAGGTCAGCATCGCCTGCATTCCATGGTTCTGCTGGTCGCTGTTGACGTCGGTCAGGACGGGAATTTTTTGCAATTTGGCCAGAAGCTTCGGTGCCCAGGTCGACACGTCCTGATAGTTGTCGCTCTGCAGCGTGTACTGATACATGGCGTTGCTCGCGCGGCCCCCAATGCGAAGGTCCTGTGAGGATTGCAAATAAAGCGTCCCCCCGGGAACGTGCGCGAGTTTGGGCCGGAGTCGCCCGATGATGACATCGGCGGAATCTTTGCGGACGTCGAGCGGCTTCAGGGAGATAAACAGCCGCGCCGTGTTCGTCCCGCCGCCGCCGCCGGTGAATCCCACCACGTTGGCGACGGCGGGGTCGGCGTGGACGATCTTTAGCATCCGCTGGAGCTGGACATTCATGGACTGGAACGATGTGTCCTGGTCGGCCAGGACGGAGCCGTTGAGACGTCCGGTGTCCTGCTGGGGGAAAAATCCCTTGGGCACAATGTAGAAGAGATAGACATTTAGAAATACCATGGCGATGAGAATGAGGAGAGTAATCGCCGGATGCAGCAGCACCCGCTCCAAGGTGACCTCGTAGAGTCGCAGCACACGTTTGAAGACCCGCTCCGATATTTGAAAAAATTTCCCGTGGGAGTGCTGTGCTTCGGGTTTCAGCAACAAGGCGCACATCATCGGCGTCGTGGTGAGTGAAATCACCATCGAAATCAGAATGGCCACGGAAAGAGTCACCGCAAATTCGCGGAAAAGCCTCCCGACGATGCCGCCCATGAGCAGAATTGGCGTGAAAATGGCAATGAGCGAAATGCTGATGGAAAGAATGGTGAAGCCGATTTCCTTGGAACCCCGCAAGGCCGCCTCGAACGGCGACATGCCTTGTTCCAGATAACGGGTGATGTTTTCCGTCACGACAATCGCGTCGTCCACCACAAAACCGGTCGAAATCGTCAGCGCCATGAGCGAGAGATTGTCGAGGCTGTAGCCGCACAGGTACATCACTCCGAAGGTGCCCATGAGGGATACCGGAACCGCGACGCCGGGGATGAACATCGTACGGAAATCGCGAAGAAAAACGAAGACCACGAGGATGACCAGGGCCACGGCGATGAGAAGAGTGCGCTCCACGTCCCGGATGGATGCGCTGATCGTCGTCGTCTGGTCCATCACCACGGTGAGGTCCATGCCCTGTGGGATTTCAGCGTGCAGCAGGGGCAGGATGGCATTGATGCGCTTCACCGTGTTGATGATGTTGGCACCGGGTTGGCGAAAAATAATCAGGAGGACCGAAGGCTTGCCGTTGCAGAAGCCGGCATTGCGGATGTCGGCCACCGAATCCACGACCTGCGCCACATCTCCGACACGAACCGGGGCGGAGTTGTGATAAGCGACAATCAGCGGTTCGTAATCGACCGCCTTGAAAATCTGGTCGTTGTCCTGAATGGTCCAGGTATGGCCGCCATTGGCGAAGTGGCCCTTGGGGACATTGGCGTTCGCGCCGGAGAGCGCGGCGCGCACCTGCTCCAGGCCGATCCCGTATTTGTTCAGCGCCAGCGGATTCAATTCCACGCGCACGGCGGGCAGGGAACTCCCGCCGACGATGACCTGCCCCACGCCGTTGACTTGCGAGAGCTTTTGGGCGAGAACGGTTGAGGCGGAGTCGTACATCTGCCCCTTGCTGTAGATATCGGAGGTCAGCGCCACGATCATGATGGGGGAGTCGGCCGGGTTGACTTTCCTGTAGCTTGGATTGCTCGGGAGGTCGGAAGGCAGGTTGCCCCGCGCCGCGTTGATGGCGGCCTCGACATCGCGGGCCGCGCCGTCAATGTCCCGGTTCAGGTCAAATTGCAAGGTGACGCTGGTCGTGCCCAAGTTGCTCGAAGAAGTCATCTCCGTGACACCCGCGATGCGTCCAAACTGGCGCTCCAACGGCGTCGCGACCGAGGCAGCCATGGTCTGCGGACTGGCGCCGGGAAGGCTGGCGCCCACCGAAATCGTGGGGAAATCGACCTGGGGAAGAGGCGAAACGGGCAGGAGATAAAAGGCCACGCCGCCAGCCAGGGCGATGGCCACAGTCAGGAGTGTGGTGCCGATGGGGCGCCGGACGAACGGCTCCGAAATATTCATGGCCTCTCGGCCTCAACCGGTACAGGCACCGGGTCGTGTTCCGGAACCTCTTCCCCCGGTTCCTCCGTGCGGCGAAAGAGGGACCATTTTCCGAGGCGATCGAAAGCGAGATAAATGACCGGCGTGGTATACAGCGTCAGCAATTGGCTGAGGATCAAACCGCCAACAATGGCGACTCCCAATGGGCGGCGAAGTTCCGCCCCGGTACCGGTGCCGAGCGCCAGGGGCAGGCCGCCCCCCATCGCGGCCAGTGTGGTCATCAGGATGGGACGAAAGCGCAGGAGGCAAGCCTGATAGATTGCCTCCTCAGGTTCCAGGCCTTCCTCGCGTTCGGCGGAGAGCGCGAAATCAACCATCATGATGGCGTTCTTCTGCACGATGCCGATGAGCAGAATAATGCCGATCAGCGCGACGACAGTCAGGTCGATGTGGAAAAGCATGAGCGCCAGCAGGGCACCCACCCCGGCGGAGGGAAGCGTGGAAAGAATCGTGATGGGATGGATGAAGCTCTCGTAGAGCACGCCCAGAATAATGTAAACGGTGACCAGCGCCGCCAGAATCAGCAGCGGTTCGCTGGTCAGCGAGGCCTGAAAAGCCTGGGTCTCTCCCTGGAACGCGGCAATGATGCCGGCGGGCATATGAAGGTCCTGCTTCGCTTGGTTGATGGCATCGACCGCGCCGCTGAGCGAAGC
>Ga0182030_10019058_pt1 | contig 13104 bp, 8 predicted proteins | sample 812S3MmetaG_FD_121299 | JGI IMG/M metagenome (GOLD analysis project Ga0182030, IMG submission 121299) | Permafrost microbial communities from Stordalen Mire, Sweden - 812S3M metaG (Illumina Assembly) | ecosystem: Environmental > Terrestrial > Soil > Wetlands > Permafrost | place: Sweden... | reverse complement strand
GAAGTACTGCCAGACGCGGTCGAGCGCACCGTCGGTCGGCAGATCGAGCACGGGGCCCCGCAGACCGATCTCCGCGGGCGCGGGCTGGGGCACGACCGGATGGCCGAGGTGGCCGGCGCCTTCGCCGACGAGCCCGATCACGAGAACCACGCCGACGATCCCGGGCAGCGCGCGGACGGAATGCCGTTTGCCCCACTTGCCCGCAAGCCCGGCCAGCAGCTGCGCGCCGGCGCCCGCGAGCAGCGCGTAGAACAGGGTCGCGAGCGTGAAGATCCGACCGGGCACGCGCACGCCATCCCAGCCCGGGGCGTAGTCGAACAGCAGCCTGTACGGATAGCCGGCGCCGGTCAGCCCGAAGCCGAGCGCGAGGATCGAGCACGTAAGGATCCCGAGCGCCAGGGCGAGGCGTAATCGGCGCGTATAGACCGAGCCGCCGATCAGGCCGATCAGGGCGAGCACGAGCACGAGCCCGCCGGGGAAGAACACGCTCTCGTTCTTGGAATGCACTTTCGCGCGCGCGCCCGAGGTGACCCCGCCCCAGACGCGGTTCTCCGATGAGGCGGCGAGCAGCGCCGCGGGACCGGAGGAGTAGTTTTCGACTTCCTTGATTGTGCGCTTCGCTGTCGGGTACTCGTTGGCGACCTTCAGATAGGGTCGCGCCTGGTAGATCGCAACCGCGCCGAGCACCGCGATTCCGATCAGGGTCACCGCGAGCAGCCGGCGCGGGATCAACGGGCCGCGCGCCGCGTGTTGCTCAGAAGAACCCCAGGCCGGCCCAGGGGTCAGGCGTCCGAACCACCAGTACGCGAGGACCAGCAGTCCGAGCACGACGAGCAGATAGGTGAACTGGAGGCCGAGCGTGAAGCCGAGGCTGACCTGCCAGGCGGAGACGAGCCAGCCGGCGAGCACGAGCTTGCGGGAGTCGCGGCGGTAGCCGCGCAGCAGCAGGAACATCCCCAGCGCGAGACCTCCGGAGGAGATCACCTGAAAATGGCCGGCCTCGGTCACGCGGTAGTCCGCGTAGGCGAAGGCGGCGGCGGCTGCCGCGGCGCCGAACCAGCGCAGTCCCAGCTCGCGGGCGAGCAGGTAGGCGCCGACGAAGCACAGCGACCATATCCACAGGAACAGCAGGTTGTAGCGAACCAGCGCGGCGACCGTGCCATGGCCGAAGAACGCCGCCGGTCCGTAGCCGAGCAGCGAATCGGAGAAGGCGAGGCTCAGCGGGTGTGGGTAGAAAGCGTTGGATTCGAACAGGTGCAGCGGGTCGTGCAGCATCGCGTGCCCGACCCACGCGACCTGCCAGGCGGTGCGGACCGGGTCGCCGAGATCGGGGGCGATCCGGCTCGACATGTGCAGCACGAGCGGCCAGCTCGTCAGGACCGCCAGCAGGACGCCGGCGAGGATCACCCACAGGATCTCCGCGCGCCCGATCGCGGGAGAGGGCGCCCACCGTCGCTCGCGCCGCTCGACGGGGGCGGTCGAGGGCCTCTCAATCAGTGTGCTCGCCATTCGCGGGGGAGCATACGGGAGGTGTCTGCTGCCAGGCGCAGCCGGGGTATGTCCGTTGTGGCGCATGGCGATCATTCGCTTGGGCCGTGCCGACGGGTCGATCTACGTCACACTGAGCACATGCGGGTCTTGGTGGTGGGGTCAGGGGGCGTCGGGGCGGCGTTCGCGGCGATCGCGCAGCGACGCCCCGTCTTCACGTATGTCGTGATGGCCGACGTCGCGCTCGAGCGCGCCCAGGCGGTGGTGCAGCGGCTGGGCGAGGCCGATCGCTTCGGCGCCGAGCGCGTCGACGCCTCGAGCGTTGCCGATCTGATCGAGCTGATCGGTCGCATCGCCCCCGACGCGGTGCTGAACGCCTGCGACCCGCGCTTCAACGAGCCGATCTTCGACGCGTGCCTGCGGGCGCGGGTGACCTACCTGGACATGGCGATGACGCTCTCCCGTCCCCATCCCGAGCACCCCCACGAGCTGCCGGGGACGATGCTCGGCGACTATCAGCTCGAGCGCAACGAGGTATGGGAGCGGGCAGGACTGCTCGCGCTCGTCGGGATCGGCGTGGAGCCCGGCCTGTCGGACATCTTCGCCCGCCACGCCGCCGACGAGCTGTTCTCGAGCATCGCCGAAGTCGGCGTGCGCGACGGCGCCGACCTCGTCGTCGAGGGCTATGACTTCGCGCCGACGTTCTCGATCTGGACGACGATCGAGGAGTGCCTGAACCCGCCGCTCGTCTGGGAGCGCGGGCGCGGCTTCTACACAACCGCCCCATTCTCCGAGCCCGAGGTGTTCGAGTTCCCCGAGGGCATCGGGCCGGTCGAGTGCGTGAACGTCGAGCACGAGGAGGTCGTGCTGATCCCGCGCTGGGTCGAGTGCGAGCGCGTCACATTCAAGTACGGACTCGGCCAGGAGTTCATCGATGTGCTCTCCACCCTCCACAAACTCGGACTCGACTCGACCGATTCGGTCTCGGTCCGCGGCGTGAAGGTCGCCCCGCGCGACGTGGTCGCCGCCGCGCTGCCCGATCCCGCGACGCTCGGCGAGCGGATGTCGGGGCGCACCTGCGCCGGCACCTGGGTCACAGGCACGGGCACGGACGGGCAGCCGCGCTCGACCTACCTCTACCACGTGGTCGACAACGAGACGACGATGCGCGAATACGGCTCCCAGGCGGTCGTCTGGCAAACGGCGATCAACCCGGTCGTCGCGCTCGAGCTGCTCGACCGGGGAGAGTGGAAGGGGACCGGCGTGCTCGGTCCGGAGGCGTTCCCGCCGGGGCCGTTCCTCGAGCTGCTCGAGGAGTACGGCTCACCCCACGGGCAGATGGAGTTGCCCCCTTCCTAGCGCCGGTCGCTGCTCAGAAGTCGACCTGGGGCGGCACGACTTCCGGCGGAGGTTGCTCGAGCACGTCCGGAGGCGCGGTTTCGGTCTTGCGCGCGAAGAACTCTTTGAAGTAGGGACGCGAGGCGATCATGATGATCGCGCCGAGGACCATGCCGCCGATCCCCATCCACAGCGGCAGCGTGATGCCGAGGATCGGCTTGGATTCGACGTTTTCGGTGTGGCCGTAATAGAAGGCCGCCTTCACGCCAACGCCCCACAGCATCAGGCCGCCGATCAACGGACCGAGGCCGAGCAGCAGGAAGTTGCGCGCGCTCTTGCCGAGCTCGTGCCGGAAGTACCACCCGCAGGCCACGCCGGTGAAGCCGTAGTAGAAGCAGATCGGGAAGCCGATCGCGGTGACGGAGTCGACGAGCACGCTTTCGGAGAGCAGCAGCAGGACGACCGTGACGATGATCGAGAGCAGGCCGAAGCCGAGCGTCGAGACGGTCGGGGTGAGGAAGCGTTTGTGCACGCGTGCGAGCAGGTTCGTGACCGCTTTCCAGTGCGCCATCGACAGCGTCGTGCGGGCTGTCGGCAGGATCGTCGTCTGCGTCGAGGCCGACGCGGAGGTGAGCACCGCGATCACCAGCAACTTGTTCAGCGTGCTGCCGAGCACGCCCGTGCCGAGCGCGTTGAGCACGTCTTCCTGGTTGGCTTCGTTGGTCAGGAAGCCGACGCCGTGAAAGGCCTGCGCGGCCGAGGAGACGAGCAGGTAGATCACCACGAGCAGGATCGTCGAGACGACCGCGGCCTTGCCGGGTCCCTCGGCCGGGTCCTCGGACTCCTCGTTGACGGACACGCCCGAATCCCAGCCCCAGTAGATGAAGACCCCCAGCAGCACCGCCACGACGAGGTCGCCGAAGTTCATCGCAAACGGGTTGAACCACGATAGCGACGGCTTGATCGAGCCCGACGGCGGATGACTACCGTAGACCTTGACGAAGGCGACGATCGAGAAGACGGCGAGGATCGTGACCTCGGCGCCGAGCAGAACCTGCTGGATGCGCGCGGAGAGCTCGATCCCGCGGTAACAGATCCAGGTCATGATCGCGATCCACACGACAGCGGCGACGATGATCGCGACTTTTGATTCGCCGAGCTCGGTGAAGCCGAAGAGCTTGAACGTGTAGACGGCCGCGATGTCCGATAGCGAGGCCATCACGATCACATCGGCGAGGAAGATCGCCCACCCGTTCATCCACCCCGTCATCGGACCGAATGCGCGTGTGACCCACGCGAACGTCGTGCCCGCGTCGGGGTCCGAGCGATTGAAGTATTTGTAGGCCGAGGCGACGAGCAGCATCGGGATGAACGACACCAGCAGCACCGCCGGCGCGTGTACGCCGACGCCCTTGACAGCGACGATGAACCCCAGGGTCGCAGCGAGTGAGTAGGCCGGCGCGGTCGAGGCGACCCCGATCACGATGTTCGACAGGTAGCCGATCGCGTTTTTCTTCAGCCCCTTGTCCATCACGCCCTCCTGTTTGGGGGCGCCCGGTGTGGCTGCGCTGACGGTGGCCATTCCTGCTCCTCTCTACTGCTTTTGCCGGCTGGCTTTGTTTGCCTGGTCGCGCTCTCTCGCTGGTTTGCTGTGATCTCCGCCTGAGTTGTGCCAGAAGTTACGTCCTCGACCGGCGGTGGGCAAGGGGCGCGATCCCCAAAACGTCCCCCCCAACTTGTACATCTCGTACAATTGCGGTAGCGCTTGTTGACCGGGCGACGCCTTGAGCTAGACATCTCGGCGCAGTACGGTTGTCCTGAGTGTCTAGCTGCAGGTAACGCGTCCGAGAGGAGAGTGCGCGATGGCAATCACACCGACGAGCCCCGAATTGAGCGAGCAGGCTGCGGGCGGCTACACCGGGGGCGACCTGCAGGAGCTGGCCAAGCGCCACCTGTGGATGCACTTCACGCGGATGGGGGTGTACGAGGACAGCGACGTGCCTGTGATCGTGAAGGGCGACGGTTGCTACGTGTACGACGAGCACGGCAGGCGCTACCTCGACGGGCTCTCGGCGCTGTACTGCGTGAACATCGGCCACGGCCGCGCCGAGCTCGGGCAGGCAGCCGCGAGGCAGGCCGAGGAGCTCGGCTTCTACACGAACTGGAGCTACGCCCACCCGCGCTCGATCGAGCTCGCCGCGCGGATCGCCGAGCTTGCGCCGGGGGATCTGAACCGCGTGTTCTTCACTTCGGGGGGATCGGAGGCGGTCGAGTCAGCGTGGAAGCTTGCGAAGGCCTATCACGCCGCCAAGAGAGAGCCGACCAGAACGAAGCTGATCTCGCGCAAGCTCGCCTACCACGGGACCTCGATGGGGGCGCTGACGGCGACGGGTGTGCCGGCATTACGCACTCCATTTGAGCCGCTCACCCCCGGCGGGCATCACGTGCCGAACACAAACTCATACCGCTGGAGCGAGGATCGCGAGGAGCTGTGGGCGGCCGACGCGATCGAGGAGGCGATCCTGTTCGAGGGCGCACAGACGGTCGCGGCGGTAATCCTCGAGCCGGTGCAGAACAGCGGCGGCTGCTTCGTGCCCCAGGACGGCTACTTCCAGCGCGTGCGCGAGATCTGCGATCGGCACGGGGTGCTGTTGATCTCCGACGAGGTGATCTGCGCGTGGGGGCGGCTCGGGTACTGGTTCGGCTGCGAACGCTTCGGCTACGAGCCGGACATGATCACGATGGCGAAGGGCCTGACCTCGGCCTACGCGCCGCTCGGTGCGGTGCTCGCCTCCGATCGCGTCGCCGAGCCGTTCCTGCACGGCACCGAGACGTTCACGCACGGCTTCACGTTCGGCGGACACCCGATGGCGTGCGCGGTCGCGGTCGCGAACATCGACGTGATGGAGCGCGAGGATCTGTGCGGGCATGTGCGCACGAACGAGGGTCGCTTCCGCGAGATGCTCGAGGGGCTGCGTGACCTGTCGATCGTCGGCGACGTGCGCGGGGCGGGCTACTTCCAGGCGATTGAGCTCGTCAAGGACAAGCAGACCAAGGAGACGTTCAACCACGAGGAGTCAGAGCAGCTGCTGCGCGGCTACCTCTCCGGCGAGTTGTACAGGCGCGGGCTGATCTGCCGGACCGACGACCGCGGCGACCCGGTCGTGCAGCTCTCCCCGCCGCTGATCGCGGGCGAGGAGCAGTTCAAGGAGATCGAGTCGATCCTGCGCCCGGTATTGACAGAGGCCGGCGAGCGAATGGGGAGCTGGAGCTGATGGCGAGCTCGGGACCGAGGGGGAGCTGGAGTTGATCGGGAGATGGAGCTCACCGTAGAGAGCCTCGTCGCGGAGCTCGGGCTGACGCTCGTCTCCGGGCTCCAGTCCGCGCAGGCGCACGTGCGCTGGGTGCACAGCACCGAGCTGACCGACCCGACACCGTGGCTGAAAGGGGGCGAGCTGCTGCTGACGATGGGCATCCAGCTGGACGGCCCGAAGGCCCAGCGCGAGCTGATCGACTGCCTCGCCGACCACGAGATCGTCGGCCTCGGCTTCGGTACCGGCTTCAGCCACAGGAAACTGCCCGCGGCGCTCGTGACGGCGGCGCGCAAGCGAGAGTTTCCGCTGTTCGAGGTTCCCTACGAGCTGCCGTTCATCGCGATCACCGAGCGCGCGTTTACGCAGCTCGTGAACGAGCGCTACGAAATGCTCCAGCGCAACATGGTCGGCGACGTGCTCGCGGAGGCGCTCACCGGGCACCTCTACCCCGAGGAGCTGCAGGCGCGGCTGCGCCCGTTCGGGATCGGCGAGCAGGTCGCCGTGCTGGCCTTCTCGACGCCCGACCCGACCGCCGCGGCGGCGCTCCTGGAACGGGTGCTCGAGCGCGAGGGCGTGCACAACCTCGTCGCGATTCGCGCCGGCCTGCTGTGCGCGGTGATCGACGCGGACGGGCTGGAGAGGACTGGGAAGGGAGATGAAAACGGGGACCGGAAGGGGGATGGCGACGGCCACGACGATGGGGGCGGGCGGGATCCGATCAATCTTGCGCGCAAGCTCCGCGGCGAGTTGGCCGAACGTTTCGGCACGGTTACGGCCGCGGCGAGCCGCGCCGCCCCGACGCACTCGCTGCGGCTGAGCTTCCACGAGGCGCGCTGCGCGCTGGAGGCCGTGCGGCTGCAGAACGGGGCCGCTCCCGAGGTCGCCTCCTACCGTGATCTCGGCGCCTTCCAGCTGCTTTTGTCCCTGCAGGACGACGACGCGCTGATCTCCTATTGCCGCGGCGTGCTCGGCCCGGTCGAGCAGGGCGAGGGCGAGTACGGCGACGAGTTGCTGCGCTCGCTCGACGTGTTCATCGAGCACAACGGCCACTGGGAGAAGGCCGCGAGCGCGCTCTACTGCCATCGCCATACGCTGCGCTATCGGATCCGCCGCGTCGAGCAGCTGACCGGACGCGACTTCTCCCAGGCGCGCGATCGGATCGAGTTCTGGCTGGCGTTGCGGGGTCGGGAGCTCGCGCGATGACCCACTACGAAGGAGACTGACGACGATGAGGATCGGGGTTCCGACCGAGGTGAAGGTCGACGAGTACCGGGTTGCGATCACCCCTGCGGGTGTGCGCGAGCTGAGCTCGCGTGGGCACGAGGTGCTGGTGCAGGCAGGCGCGGGGTTGGGCAGTGCGTTCGACGACGCCCACTTCACGGCCCAGGGCGCGCGGATCGTGCCCGACGCCGAGGCCGTGTTCGACGAGGCTGAGATGGTGCTGAAGGTGAAGGAGCCCCAGGCCGGGGAGGTCGGGCTGCTGCGCGAGGGGCAGACGCTGTTCACCTATCTGCACCTCGCGGCCGAGCCCGAGCTCGCGCACGGTCTGCAGGAGTCGGGCGCGACGTGCATCGCCTATGAGACGGTCGAAGACGCCGAGGGGCGGCTGCCGCTGCTGGCGCCGATGAGCGAGGTCGCGGGCAAGATCGCCACGCAGGCGGGCGCGTTCATGCTCGAGAAGCCGCTCGGCGGCCGCGGGATCCTGCTGGGCGGGGTGCCCGGCGTTGCGGCCGCGACGGTGCTCGTGATCGGTGGCGGCGTAGTGGGGATGAACGCCGCGTTCATCGCGATCGGGATGCAGGCCGACGTGTTCGTGTTCGACCGCTCGATCGACCGCCTGCGCGAGCTCGAAGTCGCGTTCGGCGGCCGTGCCTCGACCGTGTACTCATCGACGCTCGCGATCGAGGAGATGCTGCCGCGGGCCGATCTCGTGATCGGCTCCGTGCTCGTGCACGGTGGCCGCGCGCCGCGCGTGGTCACGCGCGAGCAGCTCTCGCTGATGAAGCACCACGCGGTGCTCGTCGACGTCTCGATCGACCAGGGGGGGTGCTTCGAGACCTCCCATCCGACGACCCACTCCGACCCTACGTACGAGATCGACGAGATCACGCACTACTGCGTCACGAACATGCCCGGAGCCGTGCCGATCACCTCGACGTATGCACTCACGAACGCGACGTTGCCGTATGTGCTGGAGCTCGCCGAGTACGGGGTCGACGGCGCTCTGGAGCGCGATCCGGGTCTGGCGAAGGGGCTGAACGTGCGCGCAGGCGAGATCACCTATGGGGCCGTCGCGGAAGCACTCGGCGTCTGACGAATTGAACTGAACGGGAAGGGGCTGAGATGGCGACGAGGACCGACACACTGCAGAACTTCATCGACGGCGAGCGCGTGCCCGCGCAGGGGGATGGCGACGAACCCGTCCTGAATCCCGCCACCGGTGAGGAGCTGGCGCGGGCGCCGCGGTCGAGCGCCGAGGACGTCGACCGCGCGGTGAAAGCCGCGCGTCGAGCATTTGCCGGCTGGTCGCAGACGACTCCCGCCCAGCGCTCGCAGGCGCTGCTTGCGCTTGCCGACCTCGTGGACGAGCACGCCGAGGAGCTCGCGCGGCTGGAGGCACTGAACGCCGGCAAGCCACTGGCCGCGGTCACCGACGACGAGCTGCCCGTGATGGCCGACAACCTGCGCTTCTTCGCCGGCGCCGCGCGCGTGCTGGAGGGCCGCGCCGCGGGCGAGTACATGGAGGGCTACACCTCCTTCACGCGCCGCGAGGCGGTTGGCGTGATCGGGCAGGTCACCCCCTGGAACTACCCGCTGATGATGGCGATCTGGAAATTCGCCCCGGCGCTCGCGGCGGGAAACACGGTCGTGCTGAAGCCGGCCGAGACGACGCCGCTGACGACCGTGCGCTTCGCCGAGCTGGCGGCGGACGTGCTCCCGCCAGGCGTCCTGAACGTTGTGATGGGTCCCGGCCGGCCGACGGGCGAGGCGCTGATCGGCCACCCCGATGTCGATATGCTCGCGCTGACGGGCTCGGTCGAGACGGGCAAGCACTTCGCACGCACCGCCGCGGACACGCTCAAGCGCGTGCACCTCGAGCTCGGTGGCAAGGCACCGGTCGTCGTGTTCGACGACGTCTCGCTCGAGAGCGCCCTGGAAACGATCGCCGGCACCGGTTACTACAACGCCGGCCAGGACTGCACCGCGGCGACGCGCGTGCTGGCGGGAGCAAAGGTCTACGACGACGTCGTCGCCGGCCTCGCCGCGCAGGCGCAGGGCCTGGTGCTCGGGGACACGCTCTCAGCCGACACCACGCTCGGGCCGGTGAACTCGGCCAAACAGCGGGAGCGTGTGGCGGGTTTTCTGGAGCGTAAGCCCGACCACGCGGAGATCGTCACCGGCGGCAATGCGCCCGACCGCGCGGGCTACTTCATGGAGCCGACGGTCGTGGCCGGTCTGCGCCAGGACGACGAGCTGATCCAGCGCGAGATCTTTGGCCCGGTGATCACCGTGCAGCAGTTCTCCGACGAGGCGCAGGCGATCGAGTGGGCGAACGCGACCCGCTACGGCTTGGCTTCGTCGGTGTGGACGCGCGATGTCGGCCGTGCGCTGCGAGTGTCGAAGGCGCTGCGCTTCGGCTGTGTGTGGATCAACGACCACATCCCGCTCGTCTCGGAGATGCCCCACGGGGGGTTCAAGGAGTCGGGGTACGGCAAGGACCTGAGCGTGTATTCGCTGGAGGACTACACCGTTGTGAAGCACGTGATGGCGAATCTGCAGTAGGCCGTCTTGTTCCCTGCTACGGTCCTCACACCGGGCGGCGACGTCGCCCGCGAGGTTCTTTGTCTTTGTTGGCGCTTCTAGTTGCGCGGATGGGGTCAGTCGAATCTCCATCTGCATAGGCGGCCACAGGGTCGCCAGAAGGAGCAACACCAACATGGAGCATCAAACGTTCGCCGACCTCGGCGTGTCCGAGGTCGTCGCCAGTGAGCTTGCCAAGCGCGAGATCACCCAGCCGTTCGCAGTCCAGAAGATGGTTCTCCCCGATGTGCTCGCCGGGCACGATGTGCTCGCCCAGTCGCCGACCGGGTCGGGCAAGACGCTCGCATTCGGGATCCCGATGATCGAACGCTTGCACGGCACCAACGTGCGTCCCTCGGCGCTGGTGCTGGCGCCCACACGCGAGCTGGCATCCCAGATCGTCGACGATCTGCGCGATATCGCCCATGCCCGCGCGCTCTCGATCGCGGCCGTTTACGGCGGCGCCGGCATCGTCAAGCAGGCGCGCCTCGCCGCGCGCGCCCACATCCTCGTCGCCACGCCGGGACGGCTACTCGATCTGATCGATCGGCGCGACGTCTCGCTCGACCGCGTGAAGCTGCTCGTGCTCGACGAGGCCGACAGGATGCTCGACATGGGCTTCAAGCCCGTCGTCGACCGGATCGTGAAGATGTGCGCGCGCGAGCGCCAGACGCTGCTGTTCAGCGCCACGCTCGAGGGCGATGTCGGCAAGGTCGCCAAGGCCTACACCACCGACCCCCGTCGCCACGAGCATGCCCACTCCGAGGAGCGCAAGGGAGACGTCGAGCACCGCTTCGTCTCGGTCTCCCACGAGGGCAAGGTCGCGCGGCTCGTGTCCGAGCTGAACGGCACCGAGCGCGGGCGGACACTCGTGTTCGTGCGCACCAAGCGCGGCGCCGACCGGCTCGTAAAACGACTGGCTCAGAGCAACGTCCAGGCGGTCGCGATGCACGGCGACAAGTCCCAGTCCCAGCGCGAGAAGGCGCTCGCGCGCTTCGAGTCGGGCGCCGTTGACACGCTCGTCGCGACCGACGTCGCCGCGCGCGGGATCGACGTCGCGGGGATTACGCACGTGATCAACTTCGACATCCCCGGCACGCGCGAGGACTACGTCCACCGCATCGGCCGCACCGCCCGCGCCGGCGCCAGCGGCACCGGCGTCACGTTCGTCGTCCACGATCAGGCGCGCGAATTCGTCTCGATGGTCCGCGACCTCGGCCTGCACCGCGAGCTCGAGCTCGGCGGCCTGCCGAGCGACGCCACCGGCCAGCGCTCCGGCGGATCGCAGCAGCGCACGCGCTCATCGCGCAACCGTGGCCGCAGCGGTCCCGCGCGCAACGGCTCCGGCTCTCCCCGGACGGGCTCCGCCCGTGGCGGCTCCGGCTCCGGGAGCAGAAGCGCCGCAGCGCGCAGCGGGCGGCGCTAGAGGCTGGTTCTCGGGGAGGCTGTTCGTTCGGTCTCCTCGGGTTCTTCAATCGGGCGCGCCGGGTGGGCGGGTTCGGGTGGGCGGGTTCCCAACACCTGGAAGATCGAGGTAAAGCCCGTCCGGAACCCGTTGCGGGCGGCGCGTAGATAGAGCCGCCACACGCGCACGCGCTCCGCGCCGGCCAGACGCTCGGCCTGCTCGAGGTTGGCGTCGAGGCGCTCGATCCAGTGGCTGAGTGTCTCGGCGTAGTCCTCGCGCAGACCCTCGACGTGCAGTGGCTCGATGCCGGCGCGCTCGAGCGCGAGTGCGACGCGCGATACGTGCAGCGGCGCCGCGTCCGGGAACACGTAGCGCTCGGAGAACGGCCCCGCCTCCGCCTCGCCGTGGCGCAGGCGGGAGATGCCGTGGTTGAGCAGCCTGCCGCCCGGCTGCAGTAGGCCGGCGAGCTGTCGCGCGTAGAGGTCGATCTGGTTGGCGCCGACATGCTCGACCATCCCGATCGAGGCGATCGCGTCATAGCCCTCGCTGGTTGCGCCGAGATCGCGATAGTCCGCGACGCGGATCTCCACGCGGTCCTCGAGGCCCGCCTCGGCCACGCGCCCCCGCGCCAGCTCGGCTTGGGCGGGGGAGAGGGTGATGCCCACCGCCTGGACGCCATGGTTGGCGGCTGCGTGGATCACGAAGCTGCCCCAGCCGCAGCCGACGTCGAGCACGCGCTCGCCTTTCTTCAGCGCGAGCTTCCGGCAGATCAGCTCGCGTTTGGCCGCCTGCGCCTGCTCGAGCGTCAGGGGGCGTCGCTCCGCCGGCGGCGGATGGGTTCCCCACGAGCCCTCGAGCGAGTCGAGCTCGCGCGAGAACAGCGCGCAGCTGTAGGTCATCGACTCGTCGAGGAACAGCGCGAAGAACTCGTTCGAGACGTCGTAGTGGTGGCGCACCGCGCGCGCGTCGCGCTCGCGGCTGTGACGCCGCCCGCGCGGGCGCAGCTCGCTCGCGGGGATCGGCGGCGGCTTCATCAGCCCGTAGGCGCGGACGGCGGCCAGCGTCAGCCGCAGGCGCGTCGCGGTGTCGATCGTAGGGGCCTTGAACGTATCGAGCAGCCCGATCACGAGGTCGAGGTCGTCCGCCTCCAGCTCGCCGGCGGCGTAGGCGCGTCCCAGCCCGAGCTGTCCGGGAGCGCGCAGCAGGTGCGCGACGGCGGCGGGGGAGCGCACCGTGAAGACCGGTCCGCCAGGGGTGGTGGGCGCGAGCTCCGAGCCGTCCCAGAAGCGCAGCGCGAACGGACGGTCGGGCAGCGCCAGCGCCAGCTCGCGGCGCAGCGGCTCAGGATTGGCGAGCATGGTGGCAGTGGCAGTAGGGCGGGTGCAGGGCCGGCCCTCCACCCGCTGAGGTGCAGTCGCCTGCGTGTGGGTCGTTTGCGATCGGAAGAAGGGCTGCCAGACTCATAGCGTGCCGCCCAGCTTAGAACGTGACGCGCGCGATCCCGCCGTCGAGGACCGCCGGTTGGCCGAGCACGGTGTCGTGCGCCTGCGCGCCGAGAATCCCAGCCCGCTGACGCTGTCGGGCACCAACAGCTGGATCGTCGGCCGCGACCCCGCCTACGTGGTCGACCCCGGTCCCGCGCTGGAGGAGCACATCGCGCGGCTCGTAGCGGCCGTCGACGCGCGTGGCGGGCTCGGTGGGATCGCGCTCACGCATGACCACATCGATCACTCCGAGGGGGTCGAGGCCTTGCGCGAG
>Ga0182030_10019057_pt1 | contig 13104 bp, 16 predicted proteins | sample 812S3MmetaG_FD_121299 | JGI IMG/M metagenome (GOLD analysis project Ga0182030, IMG submission 121299) | Permafrost microbial communities from Stordalen Mire, Sweden - 812S3M metaG (Illumina Assembly) | ecosystem: Environmental > Terrestrial > Soil > Wetlands > Permafrost | place: Sweden... | reverse complement strand
TCAAGCACAAGGGAAACCGAGGCTCGCCGAAGACTTCGCCCGCCGTGCCAGCGAGCTCGGGGACCATCGACGTCGCCGAAGCTAGCGGCTCTCGACGAGAGCGGTGGTGGCCCCGTGGGGCTGCTCTCGCAGCGCAAGGGTCGCGGTCTTGGGCACGAACGCCGGGAATCATAGCTGATATGGCTCACGGTAACTATGGTCCTGAACCATCCCGAACGGTACCGGCCGGTAGACCTGGTCCGGGCTCAGCGGATCTTGAACGGCTCTGTCGCCACCCCGGCGGTCGCTCTCAACCGGATGTCGTATTGGCGGCACGGCGTCGGGTTCGCTTTGGTGGTCGCCGCTCTGGGCAGCGAGCAGGCCGCCGAAGCCCGCGTCCAGCAGACTTTCCAGCAACGGGCTCAGATATACACCGCAAACAGCTCCCGCCCGGCCGGTACGCATTGATCCTCGGCTGTCACAACGGAGGGCGCTGTGCATCTGCTCCGACAGCTGTCGTCGCCGGGCCGCTGCAGCCGGTTGAGATCGCCAGAGACGCCTAAGATCGTCCGGCACCTAGCGGCCCCTAAGCCTGCTGTTCCCGTGCTGTGCCCGGGCCGGTGCTGGTACCAGCGGATATCTGGGCAATGTGGCCAATTATCTGGGTGCTAATCGATGTGGCATACCGGCGGATATGGCCGGTCGGGGCAGCAACCAATACAAACGGCAGCAGGCGGGTGCAAGCCCATCAGCAGATTTGATGGCTCAGACCTCGACATCAGAGTACCAGCCAGACCGGCAGACACGCGACATTGTCTGTCTCGCTCTGGCTGGTAACCGATGGGAACAGCTCCAGCCGGAACTGCAGCGGCAGCAGCAGCTCGCTAACTGGGTGGTACAGCACCAACTGGATCAATGTGACCCCAAGGTCATCAAGAAGCTAGCACAATATCCTGACCTGTCGGCTGACAGCGTCCAGCGGTTATACGACCGTATCGACCAGATAGTGGATACGTCGTCAACCAAACAGACGCTGCTGCGGCACCCGAACTGCCCGGTCCGTGTCCTATCTCGAGCTCTGATCTCTGCCGGGATGGGAGGAGTCTCTTACATGAGGGCCGCGCTGGACAACCCGAACTGCCCAGACGAAATCCGGGCCGGGATATGGGACATAGTGCGTGCCTCCCCGACGTCCCTAGTGACCACTTTGTGTGCCAGACCAGACATACCAGCCGAGCTGACACGCGAACTGATGGCCCAGCCGAAGTATGGCCCCCGGCTGGAAGCCCTTGCCAGCAACCCAGCCTGCCCGGCTGACATGCTTTGTCAGCTAGCAGACGAAGAAGTCGACCGGGTCCGACAGGCAGTGGCAAGCAACCCAGCCTGCCCACCTGACATCCTGGGACGGCTGCTGCGCGACAGTAGCAACGAAGTAAGCCGGGAAGCAGCAAACAATCCCTCTCTATCTCGAGCGGCCCGGGCGATGTGGCAGCTCGCTCGAAGCACATAACAACATCCAGACACAATCACACATATCAACGCACTCCTCAGCGGGCGATGAGAGTCGGGGATACTACAATATGTGTGAGCCGACGAATGTATCGCTGAGTAACTGGGAGGCTTGAGCCATGTGCGAGGAGACCCGTCGTGAATGTTGAGGTCCGGAGAGAGTACGGACGGCTGCGAGATTATCGCGGAGCGACAATGTGCCTGGTAGCTGGCGTAGCTAGCTTCGTGGTAGCTATCGCCGGCGTCAGCCCACTAGCTCTGCCCGTCAGGCAGTGATTTAGTGAGCACACAGGACGCCTCCGTTCGCAGCACCGCGGTATACCCATGACGCAGATAGAACGCCACCGCAGGACGTTTCGTGGTCGCTGACGGATAAAGCATACTGTTCACCAGAATGACCGCTTTGAACCGGCCGGCAACGTGCCGCTCCCACGTACACAGGATACGGGCACCGACCTGGCGGTCCCGCCAGCCCCGGGCGACCAGCAGATTGTCCAGCTCCAGAATATCAGGAGCGAAAACATTACTGTAACAGAACCCGACCAGCGTACCTCCCGGGGCGCAGGCCGCGACCGCCGGGTATCGCTGCACCCAGTCCGCGATCTGGTCGACATCCGGCTCGCCTGTTAGCTCCACCCGGCACAGCTCCGCGATCTGAGGGACATCCGCCACCTCAGCCCGCCTGATCTGGACAACCGCAACCCCGTCCCGGTCCCGCCCGTAGGGCAGATGCTGATCATCAGCAATAACAGTCACTCTACACATATCGGCCCATGCCGCAACAAAGTCAGGTCCAGATGGCAGCGCCCGACAGCGAGTTCAGCGACGGTGCCTGACGGGAACACTGTTCCGAACCCCGCTGCCCCCGAGCCGGTCCTGCTGAGCCTGTGCGAACACCCCAACACCTATGTCCGCCGCCAGCTAGCCCGCAACCCAGCGCTACCCACCGCCGCCCTGCGCCACCTGGCCACCGACCCCGACCAGCACGTACGCAGCGCCGCCGCCTACCACCCCCACACCCCACCCGGACTGCTAAACAAACTGGCCAAGGAGAAAAACTGGGAAGTCCGCCAAGCCATCGCTGCCAACCCGCACAGCCCGCCCGGAGTGCTAGAAAGGCTGTCCCGAGACCAACACCCCCTGGTCCAGCGCGACATCGCCCGCAACCCGACGTTAGCCCCCGAGCTGCTGAGCCGACTCGCCCGGGACAACTCCCCCCAAGTCCGCCAGGCAGCCGCCGGCAACCCCCACACCCCGCTGGACACCCTTCTGCAGCTCACCGAAGACCGTGACCCCTCGGTCTGCCAAGCCGCCCAGACCAACCCGGCGCTGCCCCCCTACGTACTGGCCATGTGGCAGCTCACCCGCTGAACTCTGGCTGCGGCACACCCACCCCCCGTGAGCAGACCGGCCGCCGGGTCCAACCCGTACCGAGCCAACCCCAGCGGCAGCTCGACCCCGAGCACGACGCCCAGCCTGGCGATGCCTGACCGCCGCCGACTACGGCCGGGCGAAGGTTGCTGGCTGTGTTCAGAGCGCGTTCAGAACGAGCCGGAAGTTGTGGGCGGATATCACCTCATGGGCGAGAGCGGCGGTGCTCATCGTCCCTATCTCCAGGTCGCTGTCTTCGGGTGTCCGTCCGGGCTGAGCTCGTAACGTCAGCCCGTCCGCCCGCCACAGACACTGCGCCCAGTCTACCGCTGTATCCTCGGCTGCGGGCAGCTGCCGCGCTGGGGCGCCCTCCGCCGCGGACAGGTCTGTCGGGCCCCACAAGTCGGTGCGCTCCGGGTAATGCTGCTGCAGCTTGTCTCTCATCAGCTGGCCGCCAAAGCGCGCCGCTCCCGCTCCCCGCTCGCTCCCGCGGGCGAGCAGCCACAGCTGATGGCTGCTGCCGTTAGCCACCGTCCACAGCTGCCCGACCAGCTGGGGCGGCAAGCCTCGCTGGCAGGCCAGCCCCAGCACCACATCCCAGTCGTCGGCCGCCGCTTCGAACAGCGCCAAAGCGACCGGCCCGGGCAGAGAAGGCCGTCGCGCTAGATACAGCCAGTACCCCCGGTTTTCAGCTTTCATCTCCGGCCCGGTCACCGGAGGGCCATCCGGGCTCAGCCTGGCAGCCAGACAGCCCGGCCCGCCCGCCGCCAGCCGCCGCTCAGCCAGCACACGGCACCGCGGACAAGTAATCCGGTCTGCCTTCCCGTCTACCAATCGCGGCTGCCGCCGATCGTCCGGATGACGCCCAACCGAGGCCTGACCGCACAGATACCACACCCGGACCAGCGTTCCGCCCTGCCCACCCCGGTACTGCACACAATGAGCAAACTTAGAGCGGCCACCCACCGGCCGAGCTAGCACACATACGGCCGCCGCTAAACCGGCCGGGCTGCCCATAGACATACATCAGTATACAGCAGACACCCACACCAACCAATCCGTCTTTGATCAGCACTAAGGTTTGCCGTCCGGTCCCTTACTGCCGGGGCCGCCCAGGACGATCATAATTGCGACCAGCAGCCCCGGAACGGGTCTGGCAGCACACCTCCATATATTGGTTGGTAGATACCGGACTCAACGATACACCAAGCCGAACGGGAACACAGTAACACGCCGCGTGGTCAGCGCCGTATGCGGCATAGCGGTCGCAGCCGGAATGCTGGTCCCGACCGCTATCTGCCCGCCGGCCGCGGGTGCTAGTACCCCGGGCTCGGCCATCCCGGTCCGGGTCCGAGCTGGCCACAACGTCGGCAGCCTGAGCAGCAAAGGCCAACAGTTCTCTATAGCCGGTAATGGTCGATCTATGCATGTCAATAGGCATACTGTTCGAAACCCCCAGCCCAAGCAGGGCGGGCGCTGGTGTAGACTGTTATCCACAATGACGCCTGCCCGCCGGCTTAGAAGACGGGCCCAAGATGGACTTGTCAAGCCAGACCAACCGCAACGCCAGCCCGAGTTGCCCGAGTCGAGGCAATGTAGGTGACCGCCAGGCTGCAAGCCCCGCCACCGGTGAACGCGGCGGTGCTGGTCGGTCAGATAATGGTCCATCCCCATGAGGGCATCGAGGTCCGTACGCGTTGGGGCGAGATGGCCTGGCAGCTGGGTGGGGCCGGCCCCAAGATCGTGCTCTCGCTAGGGTCCCTGCTAGTCGACCTTGTCGAGGTTGCGATCGGGGTGGGGCGGGGAGAGCAAGACGGCGGACGACGTGCTGCATGATGCGTGTTGATGCCATTCGTGCCGCGGCAGGGTCGCAACCGTCCCCGCTGCCGGTGGTGTCCGGCTGGTTCTGGCACAAACGGCCAAAATGCCATCTATCGCCGGAAAATGCCAAGACCACTCGGACGGCACATCGCCAGGCATGGAGGGATGCTAGCGTGAGTGATGCATAACGGCACTTATGCATCACTCACGCGGGAGTCACGTGGACTCCACGGTCACCATCTCCTGCCTTTGAGCGTTGATGTGACTGACAGCGCAACCCGTGCGACTCCGTTCTTCGATCTTGTGAATGAGCAAGCCGACAATGTTGCCATGACAACGAGAAGGAGGCCACCGGAGTCACTGAGGTCGCCCTGGCCTTCGACCCAGTCCATGGGGTCCTACAAGGCGTACTCCAAAAGCGACGGCGTGTTCTCGGCCAAACAAGGGAGGCTCGGGGCACGGTGGGTGAAGGAGGCCACGGCGACTGTGAGGGATGCCTCGTCGCCCTGTCTCATCAGCAGCGCCCGCTCCCCAGCAGCTGCCCCCGGATGTACACATTCACACAGCTGAGCCCCGCTGGCTCCAGTTGGCACCCCACCTGGTATAGCTGCGGGTACACGTACACCTTGTCTGGTGTTGCAACGGCGACGAGCCCAACATGACGTCTCACCTATAACGGCGCTCGACGCCGCCAGCTACATCTATCCAGCCAGCACCGGGAGAGTACGAAGGTGGTGGTAGCGAGAGCCGGTCTGGAGGGAAAACGGGAAGCCTTGCCAACTCCGCCATGATCCCCAGTGCGACGCCGTTGAACCGGTCTTTACGAACCTTTGACCAGGACGGCTGGTACGCCACCGGTTCGGTACCAAAGCAGTAACTTGACCCGTCGTACCTGTAGAACAGCCGCTGACCGTCAGTCGACACGCCGATAGGCCAGGTCTCGTACCTGGTAGGTCCACCATATGGCTCTAACGGCCGTTCCTCGTAGGTCGAGCCGAACAGGAACACCCACCCCTGATAGTACTTGTGCCTCCAGCCTTGCTCGTCCCGACAGCCACCTCTCCGGTTGATGGCCCCTATGAGCTGTTCCGGTGGAGCCTTGGACGCCCTCGCGAACCACAGGGCGATGGCATCATCTGACCACGGCGGATTAGTCGGGTTGAATTGGTGTGAGTCCGGTCCCGCACCAAACGGCCCCAACTGTGGCGGCAGTGGCAACTTCACATGAGGGAACAGCTCGGGAAGCAACCGGAACAGAAGACTAGTCCGGATGTGAGGCTGAGAGAACTCGTTCAGGTACGGGCCCACGTAGCTGCCGCCACCAGTCTTCTTCTCTGGATGGAGGCCGGCTTCTCTCTTCATGTTGCCAGGATGAGGGATCCCGGTAACATACTTAATGTTGTTGCGCAGCGGCACCATCTGGCCAGCGCTGGCGCCTGGCATCTCAAAGCAGGCTTCCCGCATGACCTGGCATATCCGAGCCTCGGGTACCTGGGCCGCCAGCATCTCCTTGACCTGTGTCTCCCAGGCAGCCCTCTCGTCTGTATGGGTACGAGCTTGTTCGGCGAACAACGCTTCCAGTTCACTAGCCTCTTGCTGTTCCTTCAGCGACTTACACTGTTCGCACACCAACTTGTCGTGCCCAGATTCGTTCCGCCACCGATTGTGCCTCTCACAGATGGGGGTGCCACACACAGAACAACGCCCGACGGCAAACATGCCACAGCTACACGACGAGCTGCCAGGTGTGGTCATAGCTGCGTCCCTGAAGACGACGTCCCGGCCGGGCCATTGAACCCGCCCCCGCCGCCGTCGTTCCAAGAGCCCGACGCGAAAATGCTAAGAGTGTCGCCGTTGGCAAGCACGATGCCCGTCGGGTACCACATCTGGGTGGCCGGTACGGTCAGGTTATAGGTCCCGGCCCCCGTGGGGCTGCCGGCCGAGCCAGCTAGGCTCCTGACCAGGCCCACGCTTGGGTTCCCTGACGCCACGGCTACTGGGACATGGACCAAGAAGAACAAACTGGCTACGGCGGCAACGAGGAGGGCAAGGCGCACCGCTGCGCCTGCCCGGGGACCATGTTGACGGGAGATAGACTGATGGGTCATCCCGTTGACCTCCCTTTCGGTCCAGTACTGATTCGTGACGTTACCAGGGCCAGGGGGAGCAGTGACCGGCTTGGGCGGCCGGCGTCGCCGACGGGTGTGGACGCGATCGAGACGTCCTCTGGCGGACGGTACGCTTCGCCCTACGCCGGATACTATAACCTGGTTCACAATTCTAATTTACTACTCTGTAGATATTGGCGCAAGTCAGCGCATGCTAACAGTTACACTGTTCCGAACCCCAACCAAAATCCGCCGCCCCAGAACGCCAACCCACCACCCCGCCCAACCCGCCAAAAATCAGCCCGTCACAACGAACACACCCAACCCCACTAAACCCAAACCACCAAAACGCCAAGACGACAAAACCTAAAACCACCAACCCAAAACCCGCCACCAACACCCGACAACACGAGCCGCAACGCCAAAAACCAACCCCGAACAACAAAGCCCAAGCCACCAAAGCCAAGCCATCACAAAGCCCAAATCACACCGTCAAAGCGCTAGAGCGTCGACCCGCCAAGATCTAAACCACCCAAACCAAAGCCCGACGCCAAGAACCAAGCCGCCAGAACGTCGAAACCTAAAATCACCAAACCAAAGCCTGCCGCCAAAAGCCAAACCACCACCAAACAAGACCGCCAAAGTTAAACCGCCGCCAAAGCCTAAGTCACCCACGACACAAAGCGCCAGAAAACCGAGGCCAAGCCAAACCAACAAGCTATCCAAGCCAGTTTACCCCCGAGCGATCTGCTGGCCAAGCTCGCTACGTCAAGATGCGTGCCCATGTCCGCGCTGCTACGGTAACCGAGCTCTGGATGTAGCGGGAGCCGCCCAGGCTGGCATAATAAAGGTGTGAGCGGCGGAGCGGGCAGCAACCAATACCACCAACGGCCAGCGGCTAACCTGGCACCCGCCGGCGGCCAGCATCTAGTCGCCCAGCTCGCGGGCAACTCCAGACAGCGAGCGAGAACCGTCAACCAGCTCGACAGCCCCACGAACTCGCGGGCTCCGCCCACGACCCGTCGTTCCAAGTGCGGTACCGAGTGGCCCGGAACCGAGCGTGCTCCCCCGAAGTGCTCAGCCAGCTCGCCCACGACAGCAGCGTGATGGTACAGCACGCCGTCGCCTCGCATCCCGCCCTGACCAGCCAGGACGCCGAGCAGCTCGCCCAGATCGCCGGAGTGAGCAGCGCCCTGCTGAACCTAGCCAAACGGAAAAACTTAACCGACCGCGCTGTGCAGCACATCGCCGGGCACCTCGAGCGGTACTTCGCCGCCCACCCCGCCCCGCCCGTCCACAACCCAGTCACCGACAGCAAACCGAACATGCCTAACATCTGGGCCACCCGGGCCGCCCAGGCACTAGCATCTAACCCCCACCTCAGCACCACCAGCATCCAGACCGTCCTCGACTTCGCTCAGAGCTATCCCCGTATCCGCCGGCTGGTCATCCGAGACCTGACCAGCGTCCACCATCCCCACATGACCCCCGGGCAGCAGCGCCAGCTGGTCACCCTGATCAACAGCCACTACCAAGGCGACTGGTCCTACAGCTCCCAATGGCAACAGCCGCTGCCGCCCGACGGTATCGCCCAGCTAGTCCACCGCTACCACATCTCGCCGCTGCTACGCAACCGCGCTCTGACCTGGGACCAAGCCTCCAAGCTAGCCACCCCCGGACCTCACGCCAACGACGAGCTGGCCGCGCTGCTAACCCGGCCGGACTGCTCAGCCGAATTCATGCGACAAAACCTAAACTGCGAAGGCCAACCCGCGTACAACCTGGTCGAACATCCCCAAACTCCCCCGGACGTGATGGAACAGATGTCCAGGCACGGCGACCCTCAGGTCCGCAGCCGAGTGGCCCGCCGAACCCGCAACCCCCAAGTGCTACAAACCCTCGCGCAAGACATCAACAAGTCCGTCCGCCGCGAAGTAGCCAGCAACCGACGGACCCCGCTAAACACCCTGGAACAGCTGCTCAGCGACCCCGAAACTAGGATCCGAGCCGCCGCCGCCCAGAACCCCAACCTGCCCCGAGCGGCCCGGGCGATGTGGCAGCTCGCTGTCGGCAGCTAACCCACATCCCACCTCCAGCGTGCGGACACGCCCACTTCATATGTTCGCTCGGCTAAATCGGTCTATCCAATCAGTGATAGCTTCGCGGATAACATTTGCGTTAGCACCCATGGTGATCGTAATGATATCTAGAGCGCGTCCTTGCGGACCGAACAGTTCCAATAATCGTTGCTGCCCGGTCTTGACAGCCTCGCCTAGCACAGGGTGGGCACTGCAGTCTCGGAATTTCCCGTTTACCACAATTGGGTCGCTGGCCAGCATCAGTCTGGCCATATCGACAGCATCTTTGGGGCGTACCCGCCAGGTCTTGCCTGCTTCGGCATCAGCTATCCGCTCCGATAGCTTCCACGCTTTGGCGCACAGCAGAGCGGCAGGCCCCGCCACGTGCACTCTCAACGCCGGCCGGCTGCTGCTGCCGATGGGACCCAGGCCCATTTCGTCCCGGTCGAGTAGTACCATTTCGAGCCCAGGGGCGCGGCCGACAGCGTGTTTGTCCTGGCCCTGGATACGGGCGGCACGCCTACCAGGTCCGGCTACCGCTTCCGGTGTTATCAAGTCCACCGACGGTGGGAATCCGGTGGTTTTGCGGACATAGATGCCCGGCCGTTCCGGACGGTCCTGTACAAACCCGGCTGCCTCCATGACCTCCGCGATCAGAGGTTCGCTGGCAACTAACGCCGGGTCAATAACTATATCGCTATCGCGAGTAGAAGTCGGCTCTATCAGGCTCACATCTTTAGTGCGTTCGTACACAGCCTGCGCCCCGACTACAACTAAAGCTGGCCGGTGCACCTCCAGCGCCACCAGCACGTCCAGCAATGCCTCGCGAGCCTGAGCGGTAAGTATATCGACATCGTATACCACTGATTGTATCGCTGTCCCGACCAAGCTGGCTGCCGGTATGGGCAGCGAGACACCACCCCGTGTCTGATACTGGTTGGATCCTCTTCTAGTCATGCGACTTGCCCTAAACCCATCTGCTCAGCCAGAGCGTCCGCTTGCTCTATCATACGGTCGGCACCTCCGTAACAATCGATCAACACTTGGAGCGGGGCGGCCCAGCGCAGTCCGTCCGTGTCTCGGATAACGCCCACCTCGGCGACACCGTCGAACGGGATCAAACTTACCTGCGGACCTATCTGGGTGCCGGAGCGCAGCTGGAGAGCTTGTGCAGTCCGCTCGACGTTATCTACATAAAATACCGGCCAGATAGCGGTAGCAGACAGGCATAGTCGGTTGGCAGCAAAGGCGCCTGTTGCTGCCCAATCGGTATCGCTGTCGGCTAGTCGGAAAGCGTACTGTTCCCAAGCCCGATCCTGTACGTAAGTTTTGATTCCCGGCCGCCAAGCCAGTGTGGCTGCCTGGCCGGCTCGCCAGGCCAACCGGGCTTTGTTGTCGGTGTACCATTCATTGTCGTCCAAGCGACGGTTGACAAACCGGGCGGCTCGCCAGCGGCGCAGCCACATGTTAGCTCCGGGTGTGTTAATAAGGCCGCTGGCTGGGTCCAGAACACCCCGGGCTGCGGCTATCGCAGCGGGGTCGGATATCGGCTGCAATTGTCTGGGCAGAGTATATCCAGCAGCAGCTAAAATACGATTTAGTACCTCGGTGGTGGGAATGCTTTTGCCCTGCTCGATACGCCAGACAGTTGACCGGGGTAAACCGGACATAGCGGCCAATTCGCTGCTTGATAAGGCAGCAAAGATCCGAGTTCTTTTGACCAGTTCCCCAGCATCCATATTACCAGTATATCATAGTTGCGAATGTGCAACGGAGGGCCGGCTGCATAGCCGGGATAGCTGTTAGGTCCCGACCGACATTCCCACTGGTACCTCTATGCTGGAACAATAACGCCTGCCGTCGGCTTGGTAAGCGGGACATGAAATCCGAATCGCCCGCGGCGACAACCCGGCGAATCTCCCGGCACTCTGTTCGCAACAACAGCACGGTACTAGAAACAACGCCTGCTCGCCGGCCTGATAAGCAGAACCGAATCACATAAAACGCCGAGCTAACCCAACCAATGAGAACGTCGGCTTGGTAGGCGGAACTAGTCCGACAACCCGACGCAACGTCACCACTCCGTCGAAAGGCCACGCCCGCTCGCCAGCCTGACATAGCGAGACCCCCAGGACGAAACGCACTACCCAAATACCCCTGGCAGCGACAATCCCCAAATAACAACGTCTGCCCGTCGACTTCGTAGATGGGACCATAGGCGTACAGCGTCCGCTTAGACCGTCAGGGCATTCCTCCAGCCAGCCCCGCCACCACAACGACCAGGACGTCACCACGCCACATCAGCATCTGCCCGCCAATTTCGAAAACGGGACACGTAGGCGTTCGGGACCCCTCCGAACCCAGCCGGTATGCCCGGCCGCCATGGGGAACGGGAAAGACAGCTTTCTCCGGCTGCACCATACATAACACAACCAACCCCCAATATATTATAATGAAATATGGGATTGGGTTTGGTTGGTTGGTGTCGGCGTCGCGTTCCCATGCAACCCAGCGCGCCCTGGAGCCCGGCCCTGACAGCCCGGCACGCCACCAGAATGATATGCAGCCTGGCAGTCACAGCCGGACTGCTAGTCCCCTCCGCTACCTGCCCGCCCACAGCCGCAGCTAGCGCCCCGGCCTCGACCCGGCCGGCCAGCCCGATCCGGGCCCGAGCGGACCTCACAGCCAGCCCGACCGCCCTGTCTACCAGCCCCCCACCCCAGATAACAACGGCAGCCGCCCAGCCCCCCAACCTGCCGTACGCCGGCGGGGCGGTAACCATCACCGGCCAAGTACAAAACGCCGTCAGCTGCCAGCTACGGCTGATCACCCCTCCCGCCGCCGAGCTCGACGTTATCTACTCCCACAACCCCACCACAGCCTGCTCCGAAGGGCAATACTCAGCCCGAGTGGTGATCAGACCGAGCGCCACCCTCCCCGCCCAACTGGTACAATTCGAGCTGGTCGCCACCGGCGCCAGCTCCAGCGCCACCAGCCCGCTGCAGATCGCGGTCGGTGCCGCTCCCTCCGGCAGCCTCGCCCCCACAGCCGCCCCGGCCCCGCCCGCCGCCCTCAGCCCGCCGCCCCCCGACCCCCAATGGGTAGACATCTCGGCTACCACCGTGATCAGCGCAGCCACCCCGGCTGCCACCCAGACCAGCGGAACCACCACCAGCAGCGCTCCCGGTCCCGCTGTCCAGCCCGGCGAGGGCCCGCCGCCCGTCACCTATTCGGCTATCGCCCAGAGTATGTGCTGGCCAGTGATCAACGGTACCCCCAGCCCCTGCCCGCTGCCCCCCGGCACCACCGGCATCATCACCTGGACCGCCATACCTGTGAGCTTCATCTACGACAGCGACCCGCTGCCCCTATGCACCGCCTCGGTGACCGCGCTGAACCCGGTCGCGGGCTGCCAAATCTCGTGGGGCACCTACGGCGACCACCAGCTCCAGGTGTCGTTCACCAGCACCGCCGCCCCGGCCGTACAAGGCCAGCTGACAGGCGGCAGCACCCTGCTGGTCCACTTCCCCGCCCCCCTGGACCTCGCCATCAACCAAACCTTCAACAGCTACGGCAACGACACCGAACCCGACTGCTTCATCGCCTCCGCCGCCGACTACCTACAAATCGTCACCGGCACAGCCCCCGACCCCGCGGCCATCCAAACCGAATACCTACAGCTCGCCGACCTGTACAACATGCACAACGGGATCGCAGCGACCGCCCTGTTCAGCTACTGGCAGAAATACGGGATAGGCGGGTACCGGCTGGCCACCGCCACCCAGATCAGCACAGCCGACGTTCCCGGCTACCTAGTCAACACCCAGCGCCCACTGCTCACCGAAGTAGCCCTACCCGAAAACTGGGGCGGCGGTCCCCACGCCTGGGTGGTCGCCGGAACCAGCCCCTACGGCGTCATGATCGTCACCTGGGGCCAGGAACTGAACATCACCTGGTCCCAATTCTACGCCTGGACCTGGCAAGTCTGGGCCATCTCCCTGACCGCCAGCTAAACCTGAAACCACCCGGCCAAGACAAGGCACACTGCACGACGCTCAACGACATCGCTCTGCAGATCGCGACCAACAACACTGTGACAGCTACCAGCGAGATAGCGGGTTGGCGCTATAGAGTTCATAGGTGCGCTAGCTCCCACAGCGCCCCGGTCCCGCTGGGCAGCGGGCTGCCGCAACACCTATCCCCGCAACACCCATCCCGTAGAAATCCGGTCAGCACCT
>Ga0182030_10019056_pt1 | contig 13104 bp, 12 predicted proteins | sample 812S3MmetaG_FD_121299 | JGI IMG/M metagenome (GOLD analysis project Ga0182030, IMG submission 121299) | Permafrost microbial communities from Stordalen Mire, Sweden - 812S3M metaG (Illumina Assembly) | ecosystem: Environmental > Terrestrial > Soil > Wetlands > Permafrost | place: Sweden... | reverse complement strand
TTGCGCAATAGCATCGCGGCTGGATCGTCGGCAGGTGCGCTCAGCGTCAGCAGCGTACGGGCGGCCCGCGTCGCCTCCGCTTCCAACCGCGCCATCAGCGCGCGCGCCAAGCCACGTCGCCGCAGCGCCGGCTGCACCAGAAGCATGTCGACCGCGGCGCGATGCCGCTGGTTGGGCGGCGTATCAAGATCGAGCATCACGCATCCTGCGAAGCTGCCATCCACCCAACCGGCGAGCATGATACGTGTACCTTTTGCGACCCCGCTGGCCGCGCGCCGCCAGAAGGCACGTGCGGCGTCGGCGCTGAGTGGTGGCAGGAAGCCGACCGACGCGCCATGGGCGACACAGGCGATCAGCAAGTCTGCCAGGCAGCGTTCCGCAGACGCGGCGGCTGCCGCGTCCAGCACCTCGACGCCATGCACAGGCTTGGCGTAACCGAACTCCAGCGTATCCGACAGATCCGCCAGCACACGGATCGGGCCGCTGCGGACGTAGCCCTTCTTTTCGTAGAACTGGTGCGCGCGCTCGAAACGCGTGTCACTCCAGAGGATCAGGCGCGTCGCGCCGGCGTCGCGTGCATGCTGTTCAGCCAGGTCGAGCAGGCGGTGGGCCAGGCCGGCTCCACGCCACGACCCCAACACATACAGTCGGCAAATCTCCCAGGCGCCGCCGTCGCGCGGCACGACAGCAATCATCCCGACCACATCGCCGTCGGCCTCCGCGGCCCATAATGTGCCGCCTTTCGCCGCGTAGTAGCTGGCCAGGGCGTGCAACTCCGGCAGCTCGGCATCAACGTCGAACACGACACCTGGGTATTCGCGCCAGCATGTGCCGATCAGCGCGATGAAGCCCGGGGCATCGTTGTCGCGGCCCGGGCGGATTAGGGGAATCGCTGTGTCCATTTGCGGCTGGGAGTTTATGCGGGATTCGTTCTCGCGGCGAGGCAGCGCGACCGAAGGTCTGGGGCGTTGCGCGAAGCTGAAGGTCCACCGCGGAGCACGCGGAGGATACTGACCGCACCTTGCCGGGAGCCCTGGCCTTATTCCGCGATCTCCGCGTGCTCCGCGTGCTCCGCGTGCTCCGCGGTGGACCTTCAACTTCGGGCAACCGACGCCCAAGCCTTGGTCACGCCAAACTCGCCACCACCATATCAAGCCGGGTCAGGAACAGATCGTTGCGGAACCCGGCGGCGGTGCGTCGCGCCGCCTCGCCCAGGCGCGCGCGCAATGGCGCGTCGGTCGCCAGCACGCGCAGCATGTGCGTCAGCAGATCGACATCGTAGATCGGGTGCATCAGGCAGTTCACGCCGTGCCGCCAGATCCCCTCATGCGCCGGCAGGTCCGATAGCAGCACCGCCTTGCCGCGCTGGGCCGCCTCCAAGGGAGCGATCGGCAGGCACTCGCTGGCCGATGGCAAGGCAAAGATATCGGCCCGGCCGATCAGCCGCAGTGTCTCCGCGTGGGACAATTCTCCCGCGAAGGCGAACCGTTCCGGAGCCGCCTTGGACAGCGCGACGGCATCCTCCTCCAGCGTGACCATCGCGCCGACAAGCAGGCATTCGATCGGAATGTCGGGCAGGCGGGCGACAGCCTGGATCAGGTCCGCCTGGCGCTTGCGTTGATAGATCGAGCCGACCGCGACGACGCGAACCGGCCGGTGCTGCCCGGCGGTCTCGGGCGCCTCCGCTGCGGGATCGAGCGGATCAAGCCCCGGTGGTACGATGTGGATCCGGCTGTCCGGCACGCCCAGCAGGTAGGATCGATAGATGCGATCGCGGATGCCCACCGACGGAAAGATGACGGCATGTGCCGCGCTGAATGCCCGTTCCGCACCCGGATTGGTGACCAGCAGCGGCAGACCGACCTCACCTTCGTGGATCCACCAGACGGTGCGGGCGGTGCCGGCGGTCTGCAGCACGTAGCGCGCCGCCAGCATGGTGTTACAGATGACCAGCATGCTGTTGTCGACGTTGTAGCGCTCGGCCAGCACGACGCCGTGCGTTAGGTAGGCGTCGCGCAGTGGGCCGGTCGCCCCCACCTCGTGGACCGCGACCACATCGTGGCCCTGCTGGCGCAGATGCGCGGCCCAGCGGAACAGCAGCAACGCCGCGCCGGTCATGCTGAACTCGGTCCCCAGCAGCACGACCTGCATGGCGGGTCAACCGATTCCCGGGCGGATCGACAGCGGCCGATCGGGTGGCGGAATCCGGCTCAGTGCAGGGCTTCGCAGAACGCGCGGATCCGGCGCAGACCTTCCACCAGCGCATCGTCGGCGACCGCCGTGCTGACCCGCAGATAGGGGCTCATGCCGTACGCCGCGCCGTGCACGGTCGCGACATATTTCTCCTCCAGCAGCGCCAGGCAGACATCCTGGTCGGTCTCCAGCTTGCGGCCGCCCTCCGTGGTATGGCCCAGACAGCCGGCGACGTTCGGAAACACGTAGAACGCGCCCTCGGGCTTGTGGCAGCTGATGCCCTTGCAGGCGTTCAGCATTTCCACCGCGATGTCGCGCCGGCGTTGATAGGCGGCGATCTGCTCCTTGATCCCATCCTGCGGCCCGTCCAGCGCCGCGGTTGCCGCGGCCATGCCCACGGCGGAGGCGCCAGCCGTCGCCTGGCCCTGCATGTTCACCATCGCCTTGATCAGGTCTTTCGGACCGCCCGCGAAACCGATACGCCAACCGGTCATCGCATAGGTCTTCGACACCCCGGTGACCGTCAGAATCCGATCGCGCAGATCGGGCGCCACCTGCGCCATCGTTGCGTGCTGGAAGCCGTCGAACACCAAATGCTCATACATGTCGTCGGACATGATCCAGACATGCGGATGCTTGCGCATCACGTCGGCGATCGCCCGCAGCTCATCGGCTGAGCAGGACGCGCCGGACGGATTGTTCGGGTTGTTCAGCAGCAGCCACTTGGTCTTGGGTGTGATCGCGGCGTCGATGTCCTCGGCCCGCGGCTTGAAGCCGTTGTTCTGCGGGCAGGGCACGAACACCGGCTCGCCCTCGGCCAGCCGCGTCATCAGCGCGTAGGCAATCCAGGACGGGGTCGGAATGACCACCTCGTCGCCGGGATCGACCGTCGCCATGATCGCATTGAAAATGCACTGCTTGCCGCCGTTCGACACGGCGATCTCGTCGAGTGCGAAATCCAACCCGGAATCGCGCTTGAACTTGCGCTGGATCGCCTCCTTCAGCGGCCGCGAGCCGTCCTGCGGCTGATATTTCGTTTCGCCCCGCAGCGCCGCCTGGTGCGCCGCCTCGATGGCATGCGGCGGGCTGTCGAAGTTCGGCTCGCCGATGGTGAGCGAGATGACATCCTTACCCGCGGCCCGCAGCTCGCGCGCTTTGACCGTCATCGCAACGGACGCGGCGGTCTGGACCCGCTGCAGTCGCCCCGACAGCCCCGGTTTTGTTGGCGCCATCAGTGCAGGCCCTCGCAGAAGCGCTGGATGCGGGTGCAGGCCTCGCGCAGCTCCTCGGTGGCGTTGGCGTAGCTGGCGCGGAAATGCCCCGGGTAGCAGAACGCCGCGCCGTGCACGGTGGCGACGCCCTCTTCCTCCAGCAGCGCGGTCACGAACGCTTCGTCATCGACGATCGTCTTGCCACCGCGGCTGGTTTTGCCGATGCAGCCATGGATCGAGGGATAGACGTAGAACGCGCCTTCCGGGGTGTGGCAGTAGAGGCCGGGCGCTTTGTTCAGCTCGGAGACGACCAGGTTGCGCCGCTCCTCAAACACCTTGCGCATCGCCTCGATCGATTCCTGCGGGCCGGTCAGCGCTTCCACCGCGGCGGCCTGGGCGATCGAATTGGTGTTCGAGGTCGACTGGCTTTGCAGCTTGTCCAGCGCCTTGATCAGCGGCACCGGGCCGCCCGCGAAGCCGATGCGCCAGCCGGTCATCGCATAGGCCTTGGAGCAACCGTTCATGGTCAGCGTGCGTGACCGCAGGCGGGGCTCGACCTCCAGGATCGTTGCCGGCTTGAAACCGTCATAGGCGAGCTTCTCATAGATGTCGTCGGTGAAGATCCAGATGTTCGGGTGCTTCATCAGCACCTCGCAGATCGGCTTCAGGTCTTCCTTGCTGTAGGCCGCGCCGGTCGGATTGCACGGGTTGTTCAGCATGAACCACTTGGTCTTGTCGGTGATCGCCGCTTCCAGGTCCTCGGCACGCAGTTTGAAGCCGTTGTTCTGCCCGCACGGCACCAGCACGGGCTTGCCGTCGGCCAGCGTGACGATGTCCGGATAGCTGACCCAGCAGGGGCTCGGGATGATCACCTCGTCGCCGGCGTTCAACGTCGCCACCATGGCGTTGAAGATCACCTGCTTGCCGCCGGTGGAGATGATGATCTCCTCCGGCTTGTAGTCGATGCCGCTGTCACGCTTGAACTTCTCGGCGACGGCCTTGCGCAGCGCCGGCGTGCCGGCGACGTCGGTGTATTTGGTCTCGCCCGCCTCGATCGCGCGGATGGCGGCGTCCTTGACGTTGCGCGGCGTCTCGAAGTCCGGCTCGCCCTGCGACAGGCTGATGACGTTCTTGCCCTCGGCGATCATCTTCCGCGCCACCGTGGAGATGGCGATGGTCAGGCTGGGCTGAATCCGGTCGAGTCGTTCGGCTGTGAGTGACATGGCTGAGTCCCGCGAAATCGGCGGCGGACCCTATCGGAGCGACCCGATCGCGGCAACCAGCGGTGCGGGCAAAGCAGGATCGTGCAGTACCGGTGGCTGATGCCGGCGTCGGCGCGGCTGGCCTGCGGGGTTAGGTCGGAAACCCATCGGGTTGCCTCAGAGGGACCAGGGGGTCCCTCAGCAAAACCAGACCGGAGAGGGCTTGCTGGTTATCCCCGCAGCAGCAGGACGATCAGAACGATCAGCAGGATCGTGCCAACGCCACCGCCGACATACGGACCACCGTAATAGAAGCCACCACCGCCAAACAGGATGATCAGAATAATCAGCAAAACGATCAGGTTCATGGCAGGTCCGTCCTTCGGTCAAAGGAGATGGCGGGCGCGCAGGTGCACCACTCAACGTGGATCGAAAGGAAACGATCATTCAACAATTTGTGTGCGCCGACGCGGCGCAGGTGCGCCTGGCTAGTCGCCGTAGTGGGGAGGGTGACCACGATCACCGCCGCGGCGCGGTGTGCGGATTATCCCGCTGCTACCGTCGCAGCGGGACCGCTCGACGAGATCACGCGCGCATGGTGCCCGTGGCACGTGCTCCGCTGACCGCCGAAGGTGAAATATGACCGGGCCGTATCGCGGGATATATAGCAGGAAAATCTTTTTTCGGCGCACTTATTGCCTTTTGGCGGCATAATATTCTCATATCGTCGGTGTGCGACCGGGGACACTGCGTCCGTCGCAGGAGAGTGAGACCGCTCATGGCGATACCTTTCGGCAGCACGACCCAGCGCGAACCCGGCATGCGCCGGCACCGGCCGGCGCGATGTCGCTGAGCCCGGCATCGCATCGCCGTGGGCCGTTCGTGGTCCGCTGATCCCTGTCTCATTCCCGAAAGATCTGACAAATGATCCAATCGCACGTCATCGACGTTGACGGCGTTTTCGTGGGCGCCGCGGTGCGCCTCGACACCGGCTACCGCTTCGTCGCGACCGATTTCCGCCTCGAGGAGCTCGACTCGACCATCTGGCCGACGCTGGCCGATGTGCGGCGCCTCGCCCGCCGGCTCTATCTCAATGGCAGCCTCGTCGCGCCCCCGGCCGTCGCCGCCACGCAAATCGACGCAAGCAAGGGGTACTGACAGATGGCATCGATGATCCCACCACGTCGGCACGGCGTGCTGTCGCGGCGTGGCATGTTGCGCGTCGCCGGCGCCGCGGGCGCGATGGCGCCCCTGGCACTTGCCGCGCCGCGAGTTTTCGCGTCGAGCCGACCGTTGATGTCGCTCGATGCGCTGGCCGCCCCGCCGATCTGCCGCGCGGCGGCCGAGGTGCCACTGACCGTCGTGCCGGGCGCGCGCAAGGCGCTGAAACTGACCTGGAACGCCAGTGCGATTTGCACTGTCGGTGTGCCGGTTGCGCAGACCAGGGGCTACTTCACCAAGCGCAATCTGGATGTCGACCTGATCAATTTCGGCGGCTCGACCGACCAGCTGCTGGAGGCGATCGCCACCGGCAAGGCGGATGCCGGCGTCGGCATGGCGCTGCGCTGGCTCAAGCCGCTGGAGCAGGGGTTCGACGTGCGGATCACCACGGCGATCCACGGCGGCTGCATGCGGCTGCTGGCGTCAAAAGCCAGCGGCATCGCCCGGCTGGAGGATCTGAAGGGCAAGACCGTCGGTGCCAGTGACATGGCAGCGCCCGACAAGAACTTCTTTTCGATCCGCCTGGCCAAGCTTGGCATCGATCCGCTGCGCGACGTGGAGTGGAAGGTCTACCCGGCGGACCTGCTGGCCGTGGCGCTGCAGAAAGGCGAAGTGCAGGCGTTTACCTTGGGTGATCCGCTCGGCTGGGTGATCCGCGATCGCGATGGGCTGACCGAGGTGTCGAACAACCTCACGGGCGAATATGCGCACCGAGCCTGCTGCGTGCTGGGCGTGCGTGGCAGCCTGATCCGCGACGACCGAGCAGCGGCCGCGGCGCTCACGGAGGCGCTGCTGGAGGCGCAGGAATTCGTCTCCGCCAATCCCGACGAGGCGGCCGCGGTGTTCGCGCCCTATGCGCCGGCGGCGAAGCCGGATCAGTTGGCGGCGATGCTGCGCAGCCACACGCACAACCATCATCCGGTGGGGGCCGACCTGCGGCAGGAGATCGCGGCCTATGTGACCGAGTTGAAGGACATCTCGGTCATCAAGCCGAGCACCAATCCCGACCGACTGGCCGACAAGGTGTATGCCAATGTTCTCAGCTAAGACGTTCCGGCCGGCGAAGGATATCGGCCGCTCGGTTGCCGGCATGTTGTCGGAGGTCGCGCCAGGGGCGCGCGAGGATGTTACGCCGACGGCGTGCGTCGCCGTCTGGACCAGTGGGGTTAGCGCCGCCGGTCTTTGGTTGGCGGCCGCGGCGATCACCGGATTGTTGCCCGACATCGATGACTTCGAGCGCACGAACTTGCTGGCGGAGCTCATGACCGCGCTTGGCGTGGTGCTGGCGTTGCTGGCCGTGGGCAGCCGCGTGCTGCGCACCACGCCACCGCAACGCATTCGCCGCACCGGGTCGTGGCTGGTGCTGCTCGCGGTGGTGCTGGCGGCGTGGGAGCTGGTCACGGCGAAATTCACCGTACTGCCACGGCCGTTCTTCGCCTCGCCGCAGGCGATGCTGGAGGTGTTCACCGACGACTACGCCAAGCTCGGCGACAGCGTGTGGGCGTCGTTGCGTCTGCTGGCGGGTGGCTACGCCATCGGCGCGGCGGTCGGCTTCATCGCCGGCGTGGCGATCGGCTGGTCGCGTGCGGTTGGCTATTGGGCGCATCCGGTGCTGCGGCTGATCGGGCCACTACCCGCGACCGCCTGGCTGCCGCTGGCGTTCTTCGCGTTTCCCTCCAGCCACAGCGCCAGCACATTCCTGATCGCGCTCGCCACCGGCTTTCCGGTCACCGTGTTGACCTGGTCGGGCGTCGCCGGGGTCAACCGCGCCTACTACGACGTGGCGCGCGTGATGGGTGCGAATCAGCGCTTCCTGGTGCTGAAGGTCGCGATCCCAGCCGCCCTGCCATCGGTCTTCATCGGCCTGTTCATGGGGCTGGGCGCGTCGTTCTCGGTGCTCGTCGTGGCCGAAATGATGGGGGTGAAATCGGGGCTCGGCTGGTACCTGCAATGGGCGCAGGGCTGGGCCGCCTACGCCAACATGTATGCCGCACTACTGGTGATGGCGCTGATGTGCACCGGGCTGATTACGCTGCTGTTCCGGGTGCGTGACAGGTTCCTCGCCTGGCAGAAGGGGTTGGTGCAATGGTAGCGGCCACGCTGCCCGCCGCGCCGCAGGCGGTGGTCGGAGCGTCGCTGGACGTGACGGCGGTCAGCCACCAGTTCGCGCTGCATGGCAAGTCGCTGCCGGTGCTGGATCGGATCAGCCTGCGCGCCGAGCCGGGCGAGTTCGTGGCCCTGCTGGGTCCCAGCGGATGCGGCAAATCCACCTTGCTGCGACTGGTCGCCGGGCTGGAACTGCCGACCTCGGGCGCCTTGTTCGTCGACGACGAGCCGATCGTCGGGCCGGACCCATCGCGCGTGCTCGTGTTCCAGGATCCGACGCTGTATCCCTGGCGCACGGTGCGCGCCAACGCCGCGCTGGGCCTGGAGGCGCGCGGGCTGCGTCGCAGCCAGTCGCCGCGGGTGGATCAGGCGCTGCGCCTGGTGGGCCTGACGGGCTTCGCCGATGCGTATCCGCACCAATTGTCCGGCGGCATGGCACAGCGTGCCGCGTTGGCGCGGGCGTTGGTGAACGATCCCACGCTGCTGCTGCTCGACGAGCCGCTGGGCAAGCTCGACTCGATGACGCGCATTACCATGCAGAGCGAGTTGCTATCGCTCTGGCAGCGCAACGGCTTTACCGCGCTGCTGGTGACGCACGATGTCGAGGAGGCATTGTTCATGGCCAATCGGGTGATCGTGCTCAGCGATCGCCCGGCGCGCATCACGGCCGATGTCGCTGTTGAGCTGCCCTATCCGCGCCATCGTGGCGATCCGCGGTTGGCGGAGCTGCGACGCGAGGTGCTGGGGCTGCTCGGCCTGGACGCGACGTGGTGACACACACGAAATTCCGGACGTGTCTTATTGCGGTAGCGTTCGTAATCGCATCGTAGGGCGGAAGAGCGCAGCGTCATCCGCCACTTCTTTGGCGTACCAACGAGATGGCGGATGACGCTCCACTCTTCCGCCCTACGTTCACCGGATGCTCCGTCATCATTGCCATCCATCGCCACCGGAGCCCTTTGTGCTAGGCTGATCCGCACGGCCGCATGCGGAAGGATCAGCGATGCCCTTCGACGCCCTGATTGCCCCACCACCGCCGAAGACCCTGGCCCAGGCGCTCGACGATCACGGCATCGTCCCGGTCGGCTGGAACACGCTAGGGGCGCACAAGCAGGCGCAGCTTGCCGCGTTTCAGCCGAGCTTCTGGCAGCGCCATGAGGCGTGGTTGCCGATCGCGCTGGTCGGCTCGATCGGCTGCATGGCGGCCAGCGGCGGCCTGACGCATCGGATCGAGGCGGGCATATCGTTGCTGTCCTGGACGCCGACGCTGATCTGGCTGGGCTGTTTCGCGCTGCTGATCGTTTTCGGGGTGTTTCGGGTGCGGGCCGGCGCGTCGTGGCAGGAGCGGGTGGTGCAGGTCGAGGACCTTGCGGCGCTCGGGGTGCCGGAGGGGATCGCGGGCGCGGCACGGGCGCTGCATCGCGCGGTTGACGGCGCCGAACTGATCCTGGGGGAGTTGATCCAGGAGGAGGTGGTGCTTGATCCGTATCTGATGCTAGTGTGCAACGATCAGATGGTGTGTCTTGGCATCTGGGACGAGGCGCGGGTGATCGCGAGCGCCCGATAACGGCGCCGGGTCAGGTTTGCCACGGGTCGATCCCGATCATGCGGCTCGCTGATACGGCGCGATGCGACCCAGATCGGCATCAATCTCCCGTCGCGGCGGCACCCCGATCCAACGCGCGAGACCATATCTGTGTCAGGCGCATCGGCTGGATGAACTCCAGCAGCAGAACCTCGCCTGGGGTGGGGTTGGGGATTTGCCTGGTGGTAATCGACGATTTCGACACGGTCGGGGCCTCCTGTCGTCCAGACGAAGCAGATGCGCCATTGGCGATTGACGCGGATGCTGTGCTGCCCCGTGCGATTGCCTTTCAGGGCCTCTAACTGGTTGTTCGGCGGCACCGCGAGATCTTGCAGCACCCTGGCGTTATTCAGCATTCGCAATTTCCGTAGTGCGGTGGACTGCATGTCGTGCGCCATAGATAGATGCATCAGTTATTGCACTGAGAGCAGATGCGAAAGCCTCAGACTCACATGGGGCAGCCGGTCCGCATCAAACGGTGGTTTTCCGCACCCCTCAGGCGTCGCTACCGCCGCAATGGGTGGGGAAAGAAAGCAGACAGACCGTCTACTTGGAGGGTTCATGCCCCCTAGTTTCCAGAAGCCGCTGGATCGCATGGACAATGACCCCGGGCTCCGTGAACTGAATCATGTGGCCGCTCCTGGCAGCAACAATGTGCACACTGTTCGTCGAGAGGGAGGCCAAACGTTTCTGAGCTTCCTCCCATTCGGGATAGACCGGGTCGCCGGTCACAGCATCATTCCAACCACGGCTCACAACCACCAGCGGCGTATCCCCAAGGCGGCCGAATCCATAGGGGCTTCTTTCTTCAGGAGGCGCAGCCTTGTAGGCGGCCATTTCGTCCGCGATGGCAAAATGGCGAGAGCTGCGCAAATACAACGCCATCTGTTCACCGCGCGCTTCGTCCGGAACACCTTTGAGCGGGTCGAAGCGACCGGGAAATAGCCTTGTGCCGAGCCGAAGCAGTCCGAACTGGGCTGCCAGGCCACGCCACCATTCCCGTACCCCGATCGTCCGCGCGTCGAGCAGCCCCTCAGCCGCGAACGACCATACCTCGTCGGGTGAATCGATCAGAATGATGCCTGACACGCTCTGTGGGTAGGCAGCCGTAAAGCGGCGGACGACGTAGCCCCCATAGGAATGGCCGACGAGGATATAAGGACCCGCGATGTTGGCGCGCTGAAGCAGGGAGTGCAGGTCTCTGGCTCGGTCATCGAAGCTGCGTGGTCCGGAAACCGGATCGCTCCACCCAAGCCCGGCACGATCGTAAGCGCAGACGTGGGTGAAACGCGAAACGCGGCCCAATATCCCCTGCCAAAGCGTAACGTCATTACCACTTCCGGCTTCTATGACCACGGTGTGGTCGGAGACCTTGCCCGCACAGAGTAAATGCAACCTTCGGCCGCCGATGTCGATGAGCCGCCCCGGAGGTGGGTATCGTTTCAGGTCCGACATCTTGGCGAAGTGCTGATAAGTCGCGCCAGAAAGTGCGCACAGGCCAATAACGGCAATCGAGACGGCAAGGCCGCGCAACGTCAGATAAAGGACGCCGTCCATCCGTTCCCACCACCGTTCCCGCCAGCCCAGGCACGATACCATCTGCTTGCGGCGTGGTCAGCCTGGCCCTTACCGCCACGCCCGCAAATGCTGGTGCGAACGTCCACCATGGGTCCGATGCGATCCTATGGGCCTCGCTCGACCCAGTCTCCAGTCTGAATCGAACTTTCGGTTCCGTTGCTGCCGGACCGCCGAGATGCCGGGTTTGCTTTGCCCGATCATCGGAGGGCGCCGCCCAAGGCGGGTTCCGATAACGTCGCCGGGTCAGGTTTGCCACGGGTCGACAACCCGAAGCCCGCCGGCCTGGTAGGGCGACGTGTCGCGTGACGCGACGATGAAGCCACGGCAGGCGGCGATCGCGGCGATGTAACCATCCGGCGTGGGAAAGCCCCGACCGGCGTTGCGCGCGGCGACGGCGAGCACCGTGTGGTGGCGTGCGGCATCGGTGTCGAACGGCAGCACGCGATCGCCGAACAGCGCGAGCAGGCCATCGAGGGCGCGCGCCAAGGTGTTCCTGCGCCTGCCCGCCGGCAGCACGGCGATCCCGAACAGCAGCTCCGCCAGGGTGACGCTGGTGAGGTATAGCGTTTCGGCGACCTGCTCGTTCAACCAGGTCTGCACGGCGGGATTTGGCGCCGGCTTCATCGCCTCGCAGATCACATTGGTGTCGAGGACGATCATTCAAATTTTTTCGGATTTGCCGGCGATTTGTCGCGCGTCTGGTCGATGGCCGCGAGGTCTTCGTCGGTGAGGCCGACCTTGCGGCCCAGGGCGGCAAGTGCGTCGCCGAGGCGCACGCGCTTTGGCGGCTTCGCGGCCCGTTCCAGGATGTCGCGGATCTCGGCCTCGGCGCTGCGGCCGTGCTGGGCGGCCCGCACGCGGAGCGCGCGATGGACTTCATCGGGCAGGTTTCTGACGGTGATCGAGGCCATGATGTCGGGTTACCTCGAGTGCTTGGGTTGATTGCAATTTAGCGAAATGCCAGCATTGCCGCAAGGGGGGCATCTGGCGCTCGCTTGGCCCGGGTCCCGCGGGATGCCGGGCTTGCCGAAGTCGGGTCTGATAACAGTGCCGAAGCACACCCATGGCTGCGCTTTTGCACGGACACCGGGCGGCAGTCGTGTTAGCCTGCGCGTTCGGCTGATTGAGAACCACGGCGGGATCACGCCGGATACGGTTCGCGCCGTGTTCGATTTCTACGACAACCATAAGAAGGCGAGGGTGCCTCACCTGGCTTGAGGGCCCTTCTTGATCACAGCGTCCCGAGCGGTCTGCAAGAGGATGGCCGGGTCAAGCAAGCCCGGCCATGACGGAGGGTGGGAAGCGGGGACGGGGGACGGGGGGACGGAACGCGGGGCATGGTCGTCGCTCGTGGCGGCTTGGGGTTGCCTGGCCTTCAGTTCGCCCGGCCCACCCTTGTCAACCGCCACCCCGCCTCCGATCTACCGGCATTGACTGGACCGCTGCGGTCCGGTTTATGCTCGCACCCCCACACGCATGAGGCCGGTTGCATGTTCATCGAGACCGAAGGCACCCCCAACCCCGCCACATTGAAGTTCCTGCCGGGGCGCGACGTGATGGGCGCCGGCACCGCCGACTTCGCCTCGCCGGAGGTGGCCGGCCGCAGCCCCCTGGCCAGCGCGCTGTTCGCGCTGCCGGGCGTCGCGCGCGTGTTCTTCGGCGGCGACTTCATCACCATCACCAAGGCCGACGAACCCTCCTGGCAGGCGCTGAAGCCCCAGGTGCTCGGCACCATCATGGAGCATTTCGTTGCCGGCCGCCCGGTGATCGAAGGCGCCGACCTCGATGATCCGGACGAGGACGTGGCCCCCGAGGACAAGGAGATCGTCGCCCAGATCAAGGAGCTGATCGATACGCGGGTGCGTCCGGCGGTGGCGGGCGACGGCGGCGACATCGTGTTCCGCGGCTATCGCGACGGCATCGTGCGGCTGCACATGCAGGGCGCCTGCTCGGGCTGCCCGTCCTCGAGTGCCACGCTGAAGCACGGCATCGAGAATATGCTGCGCCA
>Ga0182030_10019055_pt1 | contig 13104 bp, 10 predicted proteins | sample 812S3MmetaG_FD_121299 | JGI IMG/M metagenome (GOLD analysis project Ga0182030, IMG submission 121299) | Permafrost microbial communities from Stordalen Mire, Sweden - 812S3M metaG (Illumina Assembly) | ecosystem: Environmental > Terrestrial > Soil > Wetlands > Permafrost | place: Sweden... | reverse complement strand
CGCTATTACGACCTCACGGATGCGGGTGGCGAAGTCGTGGCCGGGTTTTATCTGGATCCGTACTCGCGCACCGAGAAGCGCAGCGGGGCTTGGATGGACGAGTGCGTGGTCGCGAAGTCACTCCCCTCGGGAACCGCGCTGCCCATCGCCCAACTGGTGTGCAATTTCACGGCTCCGGTCGGTGCCGCGCCGTCTCTCCTGACCCACGACGAGGTCACCACGCTGTTTCACGAGTTCGGACACGGCCTGCATCACATGCTCACGCGCGTGGCGTATCCCAGCATCGCGGGCATCAACGGCGTCGCCTGGGATGCGGTCGAACTCCCCAGCCAGTTCATGGAGAATTTCGCCTGGCGGCGCGAGGTGCTGCCGCTCATCTCCGCGCACGTGCAGAGCGGCGAGCCGCTGCCCGCCGACATGCTGCAGCGTCTGCTCGGGACCCGCACCTTCAACGCCGCGCTCGACACTCTGCGTCAGATCGAACTGGCCACCTTTGATTTCGAGCTGCACGCGAATTTCGATCCCGCGGCGGGGGCGCGCGTTGCCGAGACGCTGGCGGAAGTCAGGGCACGGGTGGCGGTCGTGCCGGCCGCGCCGTTCAACCGCATGCCGTCGAGCTTTGCGCATGTCTTCGCGGGCGGCTACGCGGCCGGCTATTACAGTTACAAATGGGCCGAAGTACTCGCCGCCGACGCCTTCGAGGCGTTCGACGAGGCCGGTGTGTTCGACAGCGCCACGGCCGCACGCTTCCGTGATTCGATCCTCGCGCGAGGCGGCAGCCTGGATGCGATGGACGCGTTTGTGCGCTTTCGCGGCCGGCAGCCGGACGTGCGGCCCCTTCTGAAACAGACCGGCATCGCTGCGTGAAGGCTGCGGCCGCGCTGTTGTTGGCGCTGTCCACGACGAGCGGCTGGGCCGCGACCGCCTACGTCACGGACGAACTCGTGCTCGGAGTCTATGCCTCGCAGAGCGGGCAGGGACAGCGACTCGCCACCTTGCATTCCGGGGCGGCCGTCGAGACGCTGGCGGTCAATGGGGAGTCGACCCAGGTACGCCTCGCCAACGGGCTCGTCGGATGGGTGAAGAGCGCATACCTGGTGACCAGTGCGCCGGCGACCGTGCGCGTGAAACAGCTCCAGGATGAGCTGGACCGCAGTCACGCGACCACTCCGGAATTGGCCGAGGCAGCGGAGCGCAGCGAGGTCGAGCGATTGACCCGGGCGCTCGCGGCGGCCCAGGCACCCTCCAATGCGCCGGCAGCGGCCGACGGACCGGCTACCACGACCCCGGCGGGCGGCCCCCCGCCAAACGCGGCCCCATTGCACCTGGGTTGGTGGGTGAGCGCCCTCATCGCAGCCTTGGGGGGCGGCTTCTGGCTCGGGTATGCCACGCTCGCGCGGCGCATCCGGTACAAGTTTGGCGGCATCAAGGTCTATTGATCGACGTCGCCGATTTGACATATCGACATTGGCGCCTCTCCACCCCTCGATAAGGAGAACCAGGTACGTGGCGCCAGCCGTTCCAAGAGCATAAACTCCGGCCGATGGATGACCTTCGCCGTAACGATTACGACGTTACGAATTCGGTTCAAGTGAGCTCCACCGCCGCGGTTGCCGAAGCGGTCGAGGAGCTTTTTGCCGAAGCGTGGCCGGGGGAATCCTTCGCCCGCGTACAAATCGCCTTCGACGCGTTCGACAAACTGTTCACGGGCCGGATGCCGGGATATCACGGCGTCGATACCGTGTATCACGATCGCCAGCATTCACTCGACATGACCCTGGCCATGACCCGGTTGATGGTGGGCTATGAAAGCGTGGTGGAGCCGGCGAAACGTTTCGGGGGGGAGCGCGCGGTCATGGCGCTGGTCACTTCCCTGTTCCACGACGCCGGCTACATCCGGGAATTCGAGGATCGCCAACATCGCAACGGTGCGGAGTTCACGCTCTACCACGTGACCCGCGGGGCGCGTTTTCTGGCCAGGTTCCTCCCCTCCATCGGGATGGAAAGCTGGGTGCCGACCGCCACTCGGGTGGTGCATTTCACCGGCTACGAAGTCGACTTGAATCAGCTGCACCTGCCGGATCCCCGCGATCGCAAGCTGGGCCACCTGCTGGGCACCGCCGATCTGATCGCCCAGATGGCCGACCGCTGCTACCTGGAGAAGTGCCGAGACCGCCTGTACCCCGAATTCGTACTCGGCGGCATCGCCGCCGTGCACGGCGCCGACGGCGCCCTGCAGGTGCGCTACAGCTCGGGCCTGGATTTGCTGCGTCAAACACCGCGATTCGTCCGCGAGACGCGGATGAAACGCCTCGAAGCCGAGTTCCAGCACGCCTACCGGTATCTCGAGCCCTTGTTCGACGGCAGAAACCCGTACATCGAGGCGATCGATCGCAATCTCGCGTTCTTGGACCGTGTGCTGCGCACGGAGCGCTGGCCGCTATTGCGGCGCAATCCGCCGCTGTTCACGTCCGAGGGCAACCATCTGGGCCAGGTGCGCGGCCTGATGCTCAACCGGCTCAAGGCTCTCTGGGCCTGAGGCCCCGCTCGCGAGATAGAGATTCCCCTGTCTCCCACGAGACGTATAAGTGCGCAAATTATGGCCAATCGATCGCGGCGACATAGTGCGCATGCAGTTCGTCCAGGCGCCCCATGACCTCCCTCTTTCCCTCGAGCGGCGCGGACTCCAAGGCCGTCCGCAAGACGTCCCGCGTAAGGGCACGGCGCGCGGGCTCCGCCACCGGGGCGAAGCTGAAATGCCACGGTTCCGCTTGGACCCCGGACAGCACGCCGCGGAATGGACGGAAAAAGCCGAATCGGGCGGCATTGTCTTGCAGCCAGTCGGACAGCGGACCGAACGGACCGCCCGCGGCAAATTCATCGGCCGTGAGCCGGACCCGGTGGCCCGCAGCGAGCGCGCCGGCATCGATGAGGTCAAGATCGGTTCCCCAATGATGGCGGCTGGCGCCCGGCAGGGCGGACCACAAAAGAATCACGTCGACCCGCTGCATCGGGGACAGCCGCCGCGCGTCGACTTCCTGACCACCGGCGTCCAATAGCGGCTTCTGCCCGGTGAATTTTGCGTTCCAGATGGACAACTGGCGGTCGAAATCGCGGAACGTGCTGACGGCCTTGAGCTCGAAGCCCGCGGCCCCCGCTGCAGTGCACAGCCGGTCAAAAGGGCGCACGGCATCGGTGTGCAGTGCGATTCCCGACGCATCAACCTCCCGGAGATGGGAACGCGCCCGGCCCGTGAGTTCCAGCGGGTTCACGGCGCGGCGTCGCGGGCGGCCGTCAGCTCGAGCACCTGGTCAAAGATGCGCGCGAGGGCAACAGGCTCCTGGGCCCCCGCCAGGGTGTATTGACCGTCGAAAACGAAGGTCGGCACGGCCGAAATCCCCAGGACTCCGGCGTGGCGCTCCGCGGCGACCACGCCGTCCTGGCCCTCGCGGAGCACGAGAGCCGAGCGCGCTTCCCGGTCGGACAGTCCGCACTCGACGCCGAGCCGCACCAATTCGTCGAGATCGCCGATATCGACCCCTTCCTGGAAATACGCCCGCATGACGCGATCCTTGATCCGCGACTGCAGGCCGCTGCGGGCGGCATGGGCGATCAGGAGGTGGGATCGCCGGCTGTTGGGAACGCGCTCCATGAGATCGAAACGGAAATGCACGCCGATCGGCTCGCCCATGCGCGTGAGCGCCTCTTCCATGGCCGCCACCCGGCCGGGATCGCCGACTTTGGCCGCCAAAAAGCCGGCGCGCTCGACCCCGTCGCACGGCAGATCGGGATTTAGCTCGAACGGCCTCCAGGTCACCCGGGGTTCATATTGCGGTCGTTCGGCCAGTGCGAGCTCAAACCGCCGCTTGCCCAGGAAGCACCAGGGACACACCGTGTCGGAGTAAATGTCGATGCGCATCGGGGCGGGCATAATCCCATTGTAACCGGGCCCTTATCGGCTTTGGCATGAACGAGTATCATTCCCCGATGAAGAGCTTTGGCTGGCCGGCGTAATTGCGATGGCACGCAGCCTCAAAACCAAGTATTTGCTGCTGGCACTCGGGGTCGGGTTGGTGCTGCTCCTCGTCCTGGGCGGCCTCTCCTACTATGAACATCGCGTCGACACCGACGACATCAACCAGCTCACGCACACCGCAATCGAGCAGAAACTCGAGGCCGATCTCGAGGCGCGCGCCGAAAGCCTGTCCAAAATCACCGGAGCGCTTCTCACCCCGGCCTTGAGTTCGGGCAACAAATCCGCGGTCGGATCGATTGCGGCACGCCTGCTCGAGGAGCGCGACATCGAACGCGTCGAAGTGCAGGACGCGCGCGGCAACGTGCTCTTCGCGGGCAGCAACGCCGCCGTCGATTCCTCCGGGCGGCCGCCGTTGGCCCTGAAGAGCGACATTCCGCCGAAGGACCCTGGATCCGCGAAGCCCAATGGAACCCTGCAGATCTGGCTGAACCGGGGCAAGATGCACGACACCCTGGTCAGCATCCAATCACAGATGGAGAACCGTCAGGGACATCAGGTCGAACGCATGCGCGGCCTGTTGGCGAGTGTCGCGCTGCCGCTGATCCTGTTGGGCCTGTTTGGCGCCTGGTACATCGCGCGGCAGTTGTCGCGGCCGATCTCGGCGTTGGTCAAATCCGCTCACCGCATCGGCGAGGGCGATTACACGCGGCCTTTGGCGGTGGTACGCCGCGACGAACTCGGCGAGCTGCAATACGCGCTCGAACGCATGCGCCAGAACCTGGCGGAAACCACGATAACCAAGAATTACCTGAACACGGTGCTCAACAGCCTGAGCGACGCCGTGCTGGTCACCTCGCCGGCGGGCATCGTCAAGAGCTGCAACGAAGCCACCCAGCGCCTCCTGGGCTATTCAGAGGCCGATCTCGTCGGCAAACCGCTGACCAGCTTCATCGACGAGGCCCACTTGGGCGCGTTCGACCCGACGACGTCGGCGACCGAGGCGCGAGAGACCGTGTTGCGCACCGCCAGCGGACAGACCATACCGGTTTCCATGGCGAACTCCACGATCAGCTCCGAGGACCCCCAGTTCCAGGGAAACATCTACGTCGCACGCAACATCACGGAGCGCAAACGCGCCGAGCGCCGGATCCGCTACCTGGCGCGCTACGACACGCTCACGAAGATGCCCAACCGCATGCAGTTTCAGCATCTGCTGCAGCAGGCGATCGCGCGAACCAGCCGCAACCAGCGCTCCCTCGCTCTCCTCTACCTGGATCTGGACCGCTTCAAGGAGGTCAATGACACCTTCGGTCATGCCGCCGGCGATCGCACGCTGGAAATCCTGAGCGAGCGGCTCACGCGCAACCTGACCAAGGACACCGTGATCGGGAGGCTCGCCGGCGACGAATTCGCGATGTTCATCGACGATCTGCCGATCGACATCGACAATCGACCGGCCCTGGCGGCGCTGGCGCGCACCCTGTTGGACGAGATCAGCAGGACGTTTTACGTAAATCAGCAGGAGGTCTATCTGACCGCCAGCGTGGGCCTGGCGATCTGCCCGTACGACGCCGAAAATGTCATCGACCTGATCCGCAACGCCGACGCGGCCATGTATCACTCGAAGCAGAACGGCGGCAACTCCAGCGCCTTCTACATACCCGAAATGAACGCCGCGGCGGTCGAGCGGCTGATGTTGAAGAGCAAGCTGCGGCGTGCCTTGGAGCGCGACGAGCTGGTGATCCTGTATCAGCCCAAGGTGGACCTGCGCGACGGCCGTGTCGTGGGCGCCGAGGCCTTGCTGCGGTGGCGCCTGCCCGGGCATGGGGATATTTCACCGTCCCAATTCATTCCACTGGCCGAGGAGACGAGCCTCATCCTCGACATCGGCGAGTGGGTGATGAACCGCGTGTGCTCGGATTATCGCGAATGGCAGAAGACGGTGCCCGAGCCCGGGCGTGTCGCCATCAACCTGTCGCTGCGCCAGTTGAAGCAGGCGAGCTTCATCGCGCGCTGCCGGAACGTCTTCCGGCGCAACGATGTTTCCCCCACCTGCTTCGAGCTCGAGGTCACCGAGACGACTTTGATGACCGACCCGAAGCGGACCATCGGGCTGTTGAACGAGCTGTACGCGATGGGGCTGCACCTGGCGATCGACGATTTCGGCACCGGTTACTCGTCGCTGTCGGCGCTGCAGCAGTTCCCGATCGGCACCCTGAAGATCGACCAGTCGTTCGTGCGCGACGTGGCGGTCGATTCCGACGATGCGGCCATCGTGCGCACGATCATCGACATGGGCAGGAGTTTGAACCTCGAGGTCATCGCCGAGGGTGTCGAGGCGGCGGAACAGCTCGAGTTCCTGCGCAAGCATGGCTGTTACTACGCGCAGGGCCGTCTCTTCGGCGACGCGATGGAAGCGCGCAAGCTGCTGTCGATTCTCGCGAGCCAGGTGCATGGAGTGCCGCAATACGGATCCCTGTGCGGCCCGACGGTCCTGCGGCCCGTCGCGCTCCACCCGGCCGCGGGCCGTCCCCTGGCCTCTTGAGACCTAGGGCCCGCACCGGGCGCTGAAATGTTATCTGCCCGGGATCTCACCCTGCGGCGCGGTCCTCTGCCGCTGTTCGAACAGGTCAACTTCACCATCTTCCGCGGCAACAAGGTCGGGATCACGGGCGCCAATGGCGCCGGAAAGTCGAGCCTGTTTGCGGCGATTCGAGGCGAACTTGGATGCGACCAGGGCGACATCGACAGGCCCGCGTCGCTCAAGATCGCGCATGTCGAACAGGAGGTCGCGGCCACCGACCGTGCGGCCGTCGAATTCGTCCTGGACGGCGACATCGAGCTGCGCAGCGTCCTGTCGTCCATCGAGGACGCGGAGCGGCGCGACGCAGCCATGGAGCTCGCTGACCTGTACGGAACGCTTCAGGCGATCGACGGTTATCGTGCGCGGGCGCGCGCCGCGGCGCTGATGCACGGACTGGGATTCAAGTCCTCGGATCTGGAACGGCGGGTGTCCGAGTTCTCCGGCGGGTGGCGGGTCCGCCTCGCCATGGCGCGGGCACTGGGGTCGCGCGCCGACCTGCTGCTGCTCGACGAACCGACCAACCACCTGGATCTCGACGCCATCGTCTGGCTCGAGGAGTGGCTCACCGCCTTTCCCGGCACCCTCCTGATGATTTCACACGACCGCGAATTCCTCGATGCCGTCATCGACCGCGTCCTGCACATCGAAAACCGGACCGTTCGCGCCTATTCGGGGAACTACTCGCAGTTCGAGCAAAAGCGGACCGAGGAACTGGCCTTGCAACAGACGCTGCAGACGAGGCAGATGCGCCGGATCGCGCAGATCACGACCTTCGTCAACCGCTTCCGTGCCAGCGCCACCAAATCCCGCCAGGCCCAGAGCCGCCTGAAGATGCTGGAGCGCATGGAACGCATCGTGCCGGCGCATGTCGACAGCCCCTTTGAATTTGAATTTGCGACTCCCCGGAAGACGCCGCGACCGCTGCTCACCGTGGAAAACGGCGTCTGCGGCTATCCGGGGCGCAGCATCGTCGGCGGCGTCAACCTGTCGATCGGCCCCTTGGACCGGATCGCGCTGCTCGGGCCGAACGGCGCGGGAAAGTCGACGCTGACCAAAATGCTCGCCGGCGAGGCGGAGGCCGGACAGCCGGTGATCCAGTCCGGCCGGCGCGTTCCGGCCGCAGACCTCGCCATCGGCTATTTCGCCCAGCAGCAGATGGAGCAGCTCAAGCCGGACTGCGACGCGTTCTGGCACGTGCGCAACCTCGGCGGTCCGGACTATGCTGCGGGGGACGAGCAGCGCGTCCGCGATCATCTCGGGCGGTTCGGTTTCGAGGGCGACCGCGCGTTCGATCCCGTCGCGCGATTTTCCGGCGGCGAAAAGGCGCGGCTCACGCTCGCCCTGTTGGTCGCGCGGCGGCCCAACCTGCTGCTGCTGGACGAACCCACGAATCACCTCGACATCGACATGCGCCACGCGCTCACGGTGGCATTGCAAAGTTTCGAGGGCGGTCTCGTCGTGGTCTCGCACGACCGCCACCTCATCAAGACCGTGTCCGACACCCTCTGGTTGGTGGCGGACGGAAAGCTCAGGGTCTTTGACGGTGATCTGGACGACTACCAGCAATGGTTGAAGTCCCGGGCCAGGTCAGAGCAGGCGGCTGCCGACAAGGCGAAGGCGCCAAGGAAACCGCGGGACGCGCTGGTCCAGCTGCAGCGCGAGCTCGAGCAGATCGAGCGCCGGCTCGCCGCGGTCACTGCGGAACGAGCCTCTCTGGAGGCGGCCCTGGCCGACTCCGGATCCGCAGGCGACGGCGCGCGGCTGGCCGGCAAGCACGCCCGTCTCTCCCGCGACGCAGCCACGTTGGAGGCACGCTGGATGGAGGTAGGAACGGCCATCGAGGCGGCGGAGGCGCAAGCGCCGGATTGATTTGAGGAGCCTGGCGGGTCGGGCAAGTCAGGGGTGGTCGGGCGGCCGCCGCGCCGCCTGTGCGACACCGGCGACAATCTCTCCCAGCGCGGCCGTCACGGCCTGCTGGTAGGCATCCACGATCGCCGTGAGTCGGTTCTCCGACGCCGGACGGGTGACGTCGGATTCGAACGCCGTCAAGAGCCGGCGGTCGCCCGTCAACCCGAGCCGTGCGAGCAAATGCACACGAACCACGGGCGCCGTGTCTGCGCGGGCGTAGTTCGCCTCGAAATCCACCACCTCGAACTCCAGCCAATAGGCGCTGGTAACCGCCGACGCGTCCGCGCTCACACTGCGGAGCCTCGCGCCGGTATGAAGGGCCTGCAGCGCCAGGTCCTGAAACAGCACGTCGACGGGTCCGCTCCAGCGGGCGTTGGCGAAATAATCCAGACGATGATCCGGGTACAGCACGGCGATCCGGTCCGTCTCGAACCCCGTTCGCACGCGCGGCCGGAGCACTGCCACGTCGACCGGAAGGACGGGCTGTGCGGCCACCGCGGCCGAGCCAAGATCTGCCGACAAGAGGTAGACGGTGGTCGGCGGCGTTCGGCTGCGGAACAAGGATCCCGAACAGGCCGCCAATCCCGCCGCCGCGCACAGGAGCGGCAGGGCGACGCGGAGGACGGGACCCATGCCCGCACGGCCGCTCACCGGGGCACCTCGACGCCGCGGGTGTTCGACTCGTACAGCAGCTGCGACGGATTCTGCTTCAAGGCACGCGACAGGTCGCGAAAATCCCGCGCGGCCGCGCGGCTCTCGCGCAGCAGCGCTTCGAACTCCGGCAGGCCTTGCTGGGTGAAGTGGGAGATGCCGGGCTGGTTGTCCGCCAGAAATTGATCCAGGCGGGCCGCGGTGGTATCGAGGCGCTGGGTGGCGCCGGCCACATGCGACAGCGACGCCTGAATCTCAGGCGCCGCCGTGGCTGCGATCCCATGCAGATCGGTCGTCAGGGCCCGAATCTCCTGTGATGTGTGCCGCAGGTCGCCGATCATGTCCTCGAGGTCGCGCAACGTCGCCGGCAGCCGCGCACTCGTCAGCCGGACGTTCGCGAGGGTATCGTGGATTTCGCTCACGTTTGCCTCGCTGAGCAGGTGGTTGAAGTGGTCGACCACTTCGATCGCATGGGTGGCGAGGGCGGGAAGGCTGCTGAGCAGCACGGCGAAATCCGAGGGTACCGAGCGGATGACCGGATATTCCGTCCCGCGCACGACGGGCGACGGTGGGCCGGGCTCCCTGGACTGCTCGAGGTCGATGTAGAGCAGGCCCGTGATGCCCTGCAGGTTCAGCGAGGCCTGCGTGCGCGCGTCGATGGGCGCATTCGATTCGATGTCGACGATCACCAGCACGCGATTGCGTTGTTGCGGGTCCAGCAGGATGCGGGCGACCTTGCCCACGTCGACACCGAGATAGCGCACCGGGCTTCCCGCCGTAAGCCCGTTCACGGTGCCCTGGAAGTGGATCTCATAGCGCTGATAGGTGTGCTTTTCGCGCTGGTCGCTGTACCAGAACACGAATGAGCCGGCCATCGCGACCACGAGCAGCACGAAGGCCCCGACCGCCACGTAATTCGCATCTCTATCCATGCAGCTCCCGTTCCGCCGCCCGGGCCCTCGGCCCGTGAAAGTACTCGTGGATCCACGGCTGACGGTTCCGCAGCATCTCCGTGAGCGTCCCGCTCACCATGCGCCGGTCGACGATGACGCCGACCCGGGTGCAGGTCCGAAACAGGGTATCCAGATCGTGGGTGACCATGACCACCGTGAGCTCGAGCTGCGAGTGAAGATACAACAGTAGCTCATCGAACGCCGCCGCGGAAACCGGATCGAGGCCCGAGGTGGGTTCGTCGAGGAACAGCAGCTTCGGCTCGAGACTGAGGGCCCGCGCGAGCGCCGCCCGCTTCACCATGCCACCCGACAGTTGGGCGGGATATTTATCGGCCGATCCGGCGGGCATGCCCACGAGCGCCAGATTGAGCTCCGCCAGTCCGCGCAGGGATTCCTCGGGGAGCGACCCGCATTCGCGCAGCGGCAGTTCGACGTTCTGGGCGACCGTCAGGGAACTGATGAGTGCGCCGTTTTGAAACGTGACGCCGTAGCTGCGCGCCAGTGCGAGCCGGTCGGCGTGCGATCTCGCCGCGACGCCCCGGCCGTACATCTCGACGCTCCCGGCGGTGGGCGTTCGCAGCCCCAGGATCGTCCGCAGCAGCACCGACTTGCCCGCTCCCGAGCCGCCGACGATGCCGAAGATCTCGTGTGGCAGGACCTCCATGTCGAGCCCGTCGTGAACGGTCTGCGTTCCAAACCGGTTCACGAGGCCCCGCACCCGGATGATTGGATTGGCGGGGTCAACCGGCATCAGAAGTCGATTTGCACGAAGAAGATCGCGAACAAGGCATCGGCGAGAATCACCATGAAGATGGACTGCACGACGGCGACGGTCGTGAGGCGTCCCAGTTCACGTGCCGAGTCCCGCACCTGCATTCCTCGATAGGTGCCCACCATGCCGATGAGCACGGCGAAGACGGGCGCCTTGATGATTCCGGCCCAGAAGGTGGTCGGCGCCAGCGACTCCCGCATGCGGCTCGTGAACTGCGGTAGAGGGATGTGCAGATTCACCAGAGACAGCAGGCCGCCTCCCGCCAGGCCCATGCCGTCCGCGATGATGGTGAGCAGCGGCAGCGCGATGACGAGCGCCAGGATGCGGGGAACCACGAGCACCTCGATGGGATTCATCCCCATGGCGCGCAGCGCATCGGTCTCCTCGTTGAGCTGCATCACACCGATCTCGGCCGCGAATGCGCTGCCCGAGCGGCCGGCGACGATTATCGCCGTCAACAGAACGCCCATTTCGCGCAGCACCGAGATCGTCACGAGGTCGACGACGAATATGTTGGCGCCGAACTTCGACAGCTGCTGAGCGCCCAGGTAGGCCACGATCACGCTGATGAGGAAGGCGATCAGCGACACGATCGGGACCGCGGTGATGCCGGTCTCATAGACGTGGCGCACCAGCGATGGAGTCCTCCACGCCTGCGGTCGCCGCAGGGCCTCGCCGATGACGGCGACGATCCGCCCGAAAAACCCGACCGCGCCGGCTGCCTCCACGCCCTGCAGGTAGGTAAATTTCCCCAGTTTGCCGATGAATCCGGGCGGCGGCGCCGGTATGGCTTCCGCCGGGGGAGCCGCACCGCGCTCGTCCGCCAGCCGTTGCAGGAATTCCAGGATGTGCGGCGGCGCGACGTGGGCGATGCGCGCGCCGCCCGACCGAAGACCGGAGAGGCGACCGAGCAGGCGCCACACGGGCCCGATCCCGGGGCTCTGCGCCCCGCTCCAGTCGCATACGAGCGCACCGTCGATGGTCGGCGGCAGCAGCGCCAATTCGCGATCGATGTCGGCCATCGCGTGCAGCGACCAGTCACCGTGCAATTCGAGACGCCATTCGGCTCCCTGCCGCTTGAGCTCGAACGCGCTCATGGCTCACCCGGCCGCGACGTCGATGGCTATCGCATTCATCGGCTATATGCTAACAGGATCCCATGGTGCGCAACGATCCACTCCTGCAGATCCTCATCCTGCTCACCGCCTCGGTGTGCGTGGTGGCCGGTGTGCGCAAGCTCGCGTTGCCGGCCATCCTCGGATATCTGGTGGTCGGCATGTTGCTCGGCCCGCACGCCCTCGCCTTGGCGGTGGACAACGAGACCACCCAACTGCTCGCCGACATCGGCGTCGTCTTCCTCGTATTTACGCTTGGACTCGAATTTTCACTGCCGCGGCTCGTGGCGATGCGTTGGGAGGTGCTCGGCGTCGGCGGCGCGCAGGTGCTGGTCACCACGGCGGCGGTGGCTGCGGCCACCCGCATCGTGTTCCATGCGGCGCCCGCGGTGTCGGTCGTCATCGGCGGCGCCGTGGCGATGTCGTCGACCGCGATCATCATTTCGCAGCTCACCGAACAGTCGGAGAACAACCGTACACACGGCAGGCTCGCCGTGGCGATCTGCCTGTTCCAGGATCTGAGCTTTCCGCTGTTCCTCGCTCTGATCGCCGCGATCGCCGGCGGCGGCACCGCGCTCGATGCAAGCCACATCGCGGACGTCGTGCTGACCGCGGTGCTGGCGCTGCTGCTGGTGCTGGCGGCGGGCCGTTGGCTGCTGCGGCCGCTGTTCCTGCTCATCGCCTCGGTCAGATCGGCGGAACTGTTCTCCCTCGCGGTGCTCTTGGCCGTGCTCGCATCCGCCTGGGCGACGCAGGCCGCCGGACTGTCGCTGGCGCTCGGAGCGTTTCTCGCCGGCATCATGCTCGCGGAAACGGAGTTCCGGCACCAGGTCGAGGCCACGATCCGCTCTTACCGCGAGATGCTGCTCGGCCTGTTTTTCATCACGGTGGGCATGCTGCTCGATGTCCACCTGCTGCTCCGGGATCTGCCGGCGGTGACCGCCCTGCTGGTCGGCATGCTGCTGCTCAAGACCCTGGTGGTCATGCTGGTCTCGCAGCCGGCCACGAAGAGCTGGTTCAAATCGCTGCGTACGGGAGTGGTCGTCGCGCAGGGCGGAGAATTCGGCTTCGCGCTGCTGACCCTGCTGTTGCGCCGCGACCTGTCAGACACCTCCATCGTGCAGCCCCTGCTGGCGGCGACGGTG
>Ga0182030_10019053_pt1 | contig 13106 bp, 12 predicted proteins | sample 812S3MmetaG_FD_121299 | JGI IMG/M metagenome (GOLD analysis project Ga0182030, IMG submission 121299) | Permafrost microbial communities from Stordalen Mire, Sweden - 812S3M metaG (Illumina Assembly) | ecosystem: Environmental > Terrestrial > Soil > Wetlands > Permafrost | place: Sweden... | reverse complement strand
TCCACGAGGCGCACCTGGTCCTGGTGATACCACTCCACAACTTGGCGAAAACCGGGACGAAGCATCTTTACAGCCTGGGCTACCCTCTGGCTCGTTTGCTGCTTTGCGTATGCTTCTTCGGGGTTAGGCAACGGATCGGATGCTTCCGGGATCTCGGCCTCTTTCCCGTCCGTCGTGACGTAAGTCAATCCGGTTTCAGGATGGTTCCTTCGCTTTCGCATGAGCATCAATGAGTTGTTGATGGCAATTGTCATCATCCAGGTCTTAAAGGTGCTTTTGGCGCGGAAACCCGCCAGATGTTCATAAGCGCTAAGCAAGGTGTCTTGAAGGATGTCCTCTGCGTCTTCACGGTTTCCAACGATCCGCCGTATCCTGCGCTTCAACGATGGAATGTACCTTTGGCACAATTCGGCGAATGCGCGCTGATCTCCGCTTTGCGCTGCCGATACCAACTGAGTTTCGCCAGCGGCGTCATAACAGAACCCTGGAGCATCCATCTCGCCTGGTCTCTGGACGATCGGAACGTCCGGTTTGCGTACGGCGACCCAAGGTACGGAACCATTCAACAGAACTGAACCTGATTCCAGAATCCGCACCTCTGCTCCAAAGCTGATTAAAGCAGTGCTCATTTCCATTCGTTCAGACACACATCCTCCATGCATGCACGGGCTTGGGACCGTACTGCCGCATTGACGCCCGCAGACTATGCAGACGCCCCTCTGCGCTCAATCAGAATTTTCTTGAAAGAAGATGGTCTTTCACACGCGCCAAAGCATCTGCGGCCAGCGCGCGTTTTTTCAGAATGTCGGCCATCTTCGCCAATACGTATACCGGCAGGCCGTGATCGCCCAAGTGACCGGTCAGCTTGTAGTCGAGATCGTTTAGGTCGCATTCCAACCCGGCCAGCACTGAGATGGGATCGCTTTGCTCCAGATTTTCCAGATAGAATCTCATCCTGCTACCCTCCTCCCTGTTTCCATTCGCGCCTCTTGGTGGACTTCTCGATGTGCGGCGGAAGTGGCCGCATCCTCACTCGGTTAGTAACCGTAATCGGCGCGAGAGATGTTTAACTTGCGCATCTTGGCCTGCAGAGTCGTGCGCTTTAATCCCAGCCGCTCGGCGGCCCCGCCGCGGCCTGACAAGCGCCCGGACGCTTCTTTCAAAGCCGAGATGATTACACTCGATTCCGCTTGGTGAAAGGTCGAGCGGACAGGGACACACTTCTCAGATGAAGCGGAAAGCTCCGCATCCTGAACTTTCAACTCATCGCCGCGTGTCAGAATGACAGCGCGTTCGATGAAGTTTGCCAATTCCCGAACGTTTCCCCGCCAGGCATTCCTGGCGAGAAGTTCCATTCCGTGGCCGGGAATTGATTTGATCTGTTTGCCCATTCGCCTCGCTATCTTCGAAACGAAGTAATTCACCAGGAGTGGAATGTCTTCGCGCCGTTCCCGAAGAGGCGGGATCTCTATGGGAAACACGTTGAGCCGGTAAAACAGATCTTCACGAAAGCTTCCATTACGGACCATGTCAGAGAGGCTTCGGTGCGTCGCTGCAATCATTCGCACATCGACCTGAATCGTCCTGGTGCTTCCCAGGCGCTCAAACTCCTGCTCCTGTACTGCACGTAACAATTTCGGTTGCAACTCCAGGCTGATGTCGCCAATCTCATCGAGAAACAGCGTGCCCCCGTCCGCCAGTTCCAATCTGCCCTTTTTTTGAATCAGGGCCCCGGTGAACGCGCCCTTCTCGTGCCCGAAGACGTCGCTTTCCAGGAGTCCAGACGGAGTGGCAGCGCAGTTCATGCAAACGAAGTTGCGGTGCCGCCGGCGGCTGAGCTTGTGAATTGCGCGTGCTATCAGTTCCTTGCCCGTTCCCGTCTCTCCCAGAAGCAGGACGGTGGCGCTGGTGGGAGCAACGATCGCTACCTGTTCGAGCACTCTCTGCAAGGCGGAACTGTTCCCGATGATGTCTTCGAAGCAGTACTCAGATCCGGTTGAAGACCCTGGATATTGCTGCCGGTATTCGAAGTCGCTCACCTCGGGAAAGCGTGTTCCTGTGAGCCCTTCGTAGTCCGTGAAAGCAACAGTAGCGTTCCCCATAATTTCCTCCCTGCCTTTGGCCACCGCAGTGGACCATTATTCTTGTGGCTCCTGCGTCCTCACTTCGTCGTTGTCCGATTCTCGCGGACTGCGAGATCTGCCGGGCGTTCCTTTGTCTGGTACGCTCGCCAAAACTGGTTGATCGTCGGGTATGGAGCTCGGAGTTCGGCTGGCTTTGTCATGGTGCGACTCCTTAGGCGCTAGCATCAGCGCTGTTCCGATAGTTAGGGATACCCGCCGAAGCGGGTCTGCTCTGCAAGTCGTCGGCTTGGGTTCTCAGTGGAGCGAGATTTTACGCCCAGCCCAACATCGTTGCGGCAATGCAGTGGTTGTCATTGGCTGGCGGATTCGTAGAGAACACGAAATCCCTGGCGCTGCGGCGAAGACCATCGGCCATCCTACCCAACTTCGCCTCTTTGAGAACAGGCGTCCGCCTCAAAACTGCGTAGTGCCCTCTTTCGGTGCAATGCTTACTGATCTGAATGTCGTGCATCTTCGTTTCCCCTCTCGAGACCTGGAAAGGGCTCACGTGTTGCGAGGGAATAACGTAACGGAAACCCGGCGTTGTCATGATGCCCAGCTTTCATATTCCCTTCGGAACACTGTCAATTAATCCGGTTGCATAACATTCTGCAACCAGGTGCCATTTCACGGAACTCTGCATCGAGGGAAACGACAACCTATGTGGAGGCAAGTGGACGCCTCCTTCCGAAGGGAACGTGGGCACGTTTAGGGGGAGTGGCTGGTCTATTTCGGGTGGGAATGTTACTTCTTGCGAGGCGTTGGCTCGATGCGCTTCCATCCAAAAAGGCGAGCATCGACCGACCATCGACCCGGCCCTAGCATCGCCAGGGCAGCAGCAAGGGTTGCTACCAGGAGGTAGACCAACCTGTCCGCAGGCGCGAGGACGAGCCTGGAGCTTTCAATCAGAGCCATCAGTGTTCCCACGATCGGGGTAAATAGCCCGATGACGAAAAGAATCGCTGCAGCCGTCAGGAGAACAGACAGGATTGTCATGGGGACGGACGGACCGCTTAACAGAGCGGAACCTGCACTACTCACCAAAGCAAACCCGACAACCAGCCGCATTAAGATGAGCCCGATACCGGGCCAACCACCCGCAAAGGTGGAATACAAGCGTCGCAATGGACGCACCTCTCGTACGCGTATTTATTCTCGTCTTTTTCCAAACGAAATAGAGCCCCACATAGAGGTCGGATCGAGCCTCTTTTGAGGCGCAGGGGTAGATAAATCGGCTGGCGAGAAACTACAGCTCGATGATTCCTCGTTTCAGAGCGATGGTCGTGGCGTGGGTTCGGTCGCTGGCGCCCAATTTGGAAAGAATGCTCCTGACCCGGCTTTTCACCGATTCTTCCGTGGTGGAGAGCTGATCTGCGATCTCTTTGTTTGCTTGTCCGGCGGCTATGAGTCGCAGCACGCTGATTTCTGCAGGTGATAGGGCGTCGTCGGTGGCATGCTCCACAATCTCCAGCGAAGCCTCCGGGCTGAGAGTCTTTTTCCCCGCATACGCCGCACGGATCGTGGCCAGCAATTCTTTGTGCAAGGCATTCTTTAAAAGGTATCCCTGAGCACCGGCTCTGAGCGCCCTGATGATTTGTGTGTCGCTCTTGTAGGTTGTCAGCATGATGACTTTGGCATCGGGAAATTCATTGCGAATGGCAATCAGCGCATCGAGTCCGTTCATCTCCGGCATTTGCAGGTCCATCAGCGTAACGTCCGGGCGAAGCGTCCGGAACTGCTGGATCGCTTCACGACCGTCGCAGGCTTCCCCGGCCAGGACCATGTCTGACTGAATCGCGATCAAACCGGCGATCCCTTCGCGGACGATGGGATGGTCGTCGACCGCAAGAATACGAATTAAACCGGCTTCGGAACTCATGATGGTATCTTCTCATTCATGCCTTCGCACTTCCGGTAAAGATTCGTGACCACCAGGAACCTCTCCGGGAGGCTGTGTAGGCGATGCTGGCAGGAATGCGTAATTCTACTTCGGTGCCTGCATGCACTTCGCTCCACACTGTCAGGTCTCCTCCTGCAAGTTTGGCGCGTTCCCGCATGCCATTCAAGCCAAAATGTCCCTCGGGAACCTGCCCCGACAGGACGGCTGGATCGATGCCTTTTCCATCGTCGCGCACGCGCATCCGGAATTGCTGATCGTCATACCGGATTTCGACCTCGAGATGCTGAGCCTGAGCGTGCCGGAAGGCGTTGCGCAGCGCTTCGGCGGCAATTCTATAGATTTCGTCGCGCAGGATGGGATGCAGATTCCGTGCCTCGCCTTCAACCGTGACGCGGAATGCCGGCGAGCTGGGGTTGGCCGGATCGGCTGCGAGTTCTGCACCCAGCGTATCTACGGCCCGTGCGAGGTCGTTGGTTTGCACTGTGGAATCGCGCAGCCCCTGCACCGTATCCCGGCCTTCGGTGATCGCATCCACAGCCCGCTCAATCGAGCTGTCCAGCTTCTCCTTGGCCTCAATGGGCCGGTCGGGAAGCAGTTGCGAAACTGTCTGGAACCGCAGCAGCAACCCGTGGAAGCTCTGCAGCAAAGTATCGTGAAGGTCCCGCGCGATGCTTGTCCGCTCACGAACGCGCGCCTCCAGCGTCATGGCGAACTGATGACGTAATTGCCGGACGCGGAGCTGATAGGCCGCCCACAGCAGTACCAGCACGCAGACGGCGCACAGGGCGCGGAACCAATTCGTCTGGTAGTACGCCGGAGCGACGTAGAAATCTAGTTTTGCGGCACTATCGTTCCAGACGCCGTCACTATTGCATGCGATAACTCGAAACGAGTACTTCCCTGGAGGTAAATCCGTGTAGAAGGCCTGACGACGCGTACCGGCCTCGTGCCATTCGCGGTCGTAGCCCTCGAGCCGGTAGCGAAAGTTCACTCTCTGTGGAATCAGAAACGTGGGCGAAGTGTAATCAATCTGCAAGTCACGGGGATGCGGCGCGAGCTTAAGGTCATCCGTTGCGCGGAATTCGTTTCGATCAACGGTGACCGATTCGATGGTTGTGGTCGCGGGTAGTGCTTTTTGCACGAGCCTGGACGGGTCCACCATCTGTACCCAGACTCCGCTGGCAAACCACACGCGCCCATCCGAGGAAAGCGCCGCAGAGTTGTAATCCGGTCGTCCTGCCTGGGCTCCATCCAGTTCATCGTAGACGCGGGTCTGCACGATCACTTCGGGATTGGTCCACCATCGTTGCAGCTCTAAATCGGGAAACTCGACAATGCCGCAGTCGGTGTAGAGCCACCAGCGCTTCTCCCTATCCTGAATAAAAGAGGTCACGAAATTGCACGGCAACCCGTTCTTCGTCGTCAGCCGCTGCACCTTGCCTTGGCGCACCCCGACTAGCCCGTCGGCGGAAGCGGCAAGCACGGAGCCGTCTGCGCTGGCAATCATCTGGCGTATAAACGGATCCCCTTTTGCGTTCAGCGGGATTGTCTCAACAGCGCCATGGCGGAATAGCGTGAGGTCCCCCTTGAGAGTTCCTATCCAAATCCCTCCCTGTGGATCCGGCGCGAGGGTGCGGCCCGTGGGAACTTGCGATGCAGGGAACTCTTCGCGCACCTGGAAATCGCGGATGCGCACCAGCTTTCCTGGATTCCCGGCGCACTCTGCCCATATATTTCCGTCGATGTCCTCAGCCATGCCAACCACCGATCCAAGCGGCTTGTGATCTGGCTCGGGCAGGCGGCGGAAGCGCCCATCCTTGAACAAATACAGTCCGTCATCCACTCCCACCCACATGTCGCCGGCGCGGTCTACCAGCATGGAGGTGACTTGACTACCCGGCAGACCATCTCTGGCATGAATGAAGGAGATGGTCCCATTCTTCTCAATGCGATCGAGGGAGCCGGTACTTGCGACCCAGATGCCACCGTCTCTGCCGGCTAGAACTCCCATCGGACGAGCTCCCAACCCCTCAGACGTAGAGAAGCTCGTGACCCGCGGATCGCGAAAGTTGTCTATCCCGTCAGGCGTCACAGCCCACAGAATGCCCTCTCTGTCCTCAAAGACAGCGGGTACGGTATCGCCGGACAGGCCTTCCGCTCGTCCATAGTGGTCCACAAGGTTTCCCTGGATACGAAAGATCCCTTGCCCTTCTGTGCCGACCCAAAGATTGCCATCGCGGTCGAATATCATGTTTTGGACACGGAGTTTGCTTCCGTCGAAACCAGGCGTCATAAATGGTTGGAAGATACCATTTATCAATCGTCCAAGCCCTCGCCCGGGCCCGTCTGTAAATGTGCCGACCCAGAGGGAGCCATCGATACCACGCGCCAGGCCCATGATCCCGGACTGCCCTGCGTTGGATTTCAGTCCTTCGATCGGGTACGTCTCCGAGACGCCGTTATGCCAATGGACGAGGGACGTCTGTCCTCCGAGCCAAAAGCCGCCTTTCCCGTCTGCCAGTATTGAATTCACAGGAGAGATCGGTATTCCATCGGCTTTTCCGAAACACCTGACCGCGCGGTCGGTAACATGGCACAAGGGCGCGTCTGAAATCCTGTTGTCGCCTCGCACTACCCACAGCGAGCCGTCGGGATCCTCACTCATGTTTTGATGACTCCGAAGCCCGTCCAACTCGAACTGAGAAGTGACGACCCGGCCCTTCAGGTGAACGATCCCACGCAATCCAAGTACCCACAGTCCACCGGCTCGATCGCCGAACATGTTTACTATTTGGCCAAAGCTAGTATTGTGTGTGCTGATCGAACCGTAATTAGGTGGCCCATCCCAGGAGGCGAATCGGACGCCGTCGAAGGTCGCCATATCGCCGCCTACGAACCAGAGAAAACCGTCTGAGGTTTGCGCAATCCTATACCCAGCCGGCTTGAAGTTATCTTGTTCTCCCCGCCAGGAAGTGTGGACGTATTGGGTGATGCGCTTGTTCGGGTCGAGGGCGTGAACCGGGGCTGGCAAGAACAATACGCAGGCAACATAAGCGCTCCAGAGCGCCGCAATCGCGGTCCGGGGCCAGTGAAAGCGAAACATAAGCGGTCGGCGGGAAGTCATCTTCGTATCTTTGCAATCAAACACTTAAGAAACGGTGGCCGCAAATTGGATGATGCCGCTGTTAGTGTACGCCAAGTTCGGATTGTTGACGGATGGAATCGCCTGAACAAAGCCCGCTGACCCGCAAAATCGATCAGAAGGCTCCGCGAAACTTCAGAGCCTGTGCGCTCTAACAAGAACCGGCCCAGCGGGCCAGAGTGGTTCGAAAGCGGGGCCGCGCGGAAACATGAAACTACTCCCTTACCGTGAGGACCGGGCACTTCGCCTCACGATTCACACGGTTGGCGATCAACCAGGGAAGCCGAATGGTCAGGTCAGAAAGCGAATCTCGATGCGCTCCCATGATGATGGCGGCGGCACGGATGCGCGATGCCGTACGGAGGATGCCTTCGGCGGGATCGCCGAACTCGACAAGAAAGTTAGCTGTGCGCTTGAGGGCGGCGGCTGGACGGATGAGTGCGCTCAGATGCTCGCGTGCCGCTACTTCGATATTCTCGTGGGTCAATCGGTCTTTGTAAAGGAGATACGAATGATGAGGAGGCATGACATGCAGTACAAACAACTGGCGCTCGAAATCGTTTGCCATCGAGATCGCATAAGGCATGGCTTTGGCCGAAGCCTTGTCGAATGCAGTGGCAAAGAGCAGGGGTCTTTCAGAATCGGCTGGATTGCCGAGCCAGGGACCGGAGGTATGCGGACCTACCGTCAGCACCGGGCAGCAGCAGCACTTTGAGATAAGTTGTGCGAACGATCCGAAAAATAATCTGGCCATGCCCTGTCTGCCGTGAGTGCCCACGACAATCAGGGCCACGTGACGAGCGCATGCGAAGGACTCCATCTGCTCATCGATGTTTCCTTTGAGAACAATAGCCTGAGCCTCGACCCCATGAAGTTTTCCAGAGGCCATCAGTTGGTTCACGAGGCCTTCGATATCCCGCTCGCAAACTTCAGCGGCGAGTTCGACCGCCTCCGGGCCAGCGATTGTGAATCCCAGCGATGAGACGATGTGAACGATGTAAAGAGTCGCGTGATAGTGGCGTGCGATGGCAATTCCATGCTCCAGAGCCTTATCGGCGGACTCAGTCAAGTCAGTTGCTACCAGGACCGATTTCAGGTCGATGGGATTCATTGGAAAGGATGGACTAGCCACGATCGACCCCCGGAAAATGATTTTGACGTGACATGGGGGTGCTGGCGATAGGGATGCCTGTCTGTTCCAAGAAGATACTTGCGGCCGGCAATGCGACAGGGCGGTTAATTGAGAAGTTGTCCACATGCACCATCGAACTCGTCTTCTCCATAGCTGCAGGTATCGTACGTACCGGTTCGAAATGTCGCGCGTTTCGCGGAAAGATGCCGCTCTTCGGCTGCAATGACTCGGATGATCGCGCGCACCCGCGCATCGTTCACGTCTTTCTCGGATCGACTCAGAAGCAGGGCACAATGGGCGACGGAATAATGCTCGAGAACGCAGATCACATAAACCAGGCGATCGAAATCGGGCAGGTTGAGAACTGCAAGAGATTCCGGCACAGCGGTGGCCCGATACCGGTTGGGTTGCGATTGAACATAGGATGTGGTTCCGCTGAGAGAACCGCCGGGCTTCCGGCTCTCTTCCGCCCGGACCAGATGAACTGCGTTGCGGATCACCACGCGGCGAGCCCAGGCGCGCGACAATTCTCTTGAATTGAAGACGCAGTTGCTCTGAAGGCACTCTCCCATCGCGAGGATGAGACATCTTTCCGCCGTCTCTGTATCGGCAGTGAGATTCAACGACAGACGAAAGATGTCGGTCATCTCGGTTGCGAACAGTTGTTGGAATTCATCGTTTACCGCATAATTCTCGTCTTCAATCAACTTGAACCGATCACTGTGGAATTGGAGCACGTTTTTCATTCCTCCTCCTTCGCGCTTGTCAACTAGGCAGACGCGGCCTGTTCGCCGTCTTCTCGCTGGACGGACTTGGAGCGCGCCCTCTTTCGACTCGGCGCTCAATGCAATGCGACGCCGATGCGAGGTGCAGGCGGCGCTTGTCCCCTGGCGGAACTTTGCGGTGTGCGAGTTTCAGGGTCAAGGATCGTCAGCATGTGGTTTCACCCTTGCGATTTGAGAAATTGCAATCGAAATGCCAGACCCTGAGCCGCGCAAGTTATTGATTATGCGAAGAGACTAAGTGCCGATTGTCTACATTTGTCGAAATTGCCGATGTCATCCCCGACACCCGGAATATCCGCAGATGAGAGATTGGGGTTGTCGTAGTTCTCTGGTAGGGGGAGAGGAGAACCAGGAGATAGGGAAGAAGGGTCATACTGAAGGGGAGATTCTGCGGTTCTCGGTGCAGCGAGGAGTCAGAACGACGGTGTCAATTCCAGTACTTGAGCCGGGGCCAGTCCTCTGCATAGGTGCGCTTGCGGTGGCGCAGCCAAAGGTAGTGACCATGCTCGTGGTCCATGATCCATGGAGCGTCAAAGGAGCCAAGGTCGACGACCTCGGCGTAGTTGCCGGCGTACTCCTTGGGGTCGGTGCCCAGGGTCAGGACGGACTCGCCGGTATCGTTGTTCCAGCCCCAGTAGAAGTAGTTTTGATGGCCGCTGATGGCGGGCGGCAAACCGTACCGTGGGCCGAGAATGTTGACTGCGCTCGCTTCGCCGTAGTTATCGCAGAAAATGGCGGTGCGGGAGCGAACCTCAGGAGGGAGGGCGTTGTATCGAGCTGCGAAACCCTGCACCATTTGCGGCCAGCCGAGACGATCGGAGAGGATTTCCGGTAAAGGGCTTGTGAACTTTTCAAACCTGGTGGAATTGGGATCGAAGGGAGCGGTGTAGATGACGTACTTTGCTGGAGGCAAAATTGTGAGTACGGTGGGACCGGTGGCCAAACACAGCACGACGATGAGGTTCACTGAGTAGGCGGCAAGCGGCCAATCGCGGCGGGTGAATCGGGCGAATGCCGTGGCCCCAGCGGCGAAGAGCACGGGATAAATGGGCGCGAGGTAGTAATCCTTGCCGTGCATGAGCATCATCGTGCCGAGAAAGAATAGATAGGTGAAAGCGACGAAGCGCCAGCGACGGGCGGTGCGGGCGAAGGCGAGCCAAGCCAACCCCCCGATCCAAAGTGGAGCGGAGAAGACAAGCAGAACCTTGACCTGTTCCAGAAGGAACGCCAGTGGGGGGAACTTGATGTTCTTATCAGAGTGGGCAACGATGCTGAGAAACTGGTAGGTGGGAAACTGATTAGCGACCTGCCACAAGAGGTTAGGCATGGCGACAAGCAGGAGGAGAACGATGCCGGCGGCGCATTCCTTGGTGAAGAGGATGCGGCGCTGCGGGCTTAGCAGGAGGCCGACAAGCAGTGCGGCGAGAAAGAAGACGGTGGAGTGCTTGTTTTCGATTCCGAAACCCGACAAAAAACCAAAGAGGAGCCATGCGCGAGGACTGGCCGTGCAATCAGCAATGCGAAGGATGACAAACAGAGCACCCATCCAGAAGCAAGGCTCGAACGAGTTCATGGAGAGATAGTTTGAGGTGCCGAGGAACACAGGGGCGGCGAGGACGCCGCACATGGCCAGCACCTGCGCACTGCGGCGTCCGCCGAACTGCCATGTGAGCAGACCAGTGAGAGCGACGGTGCCGCTGCCCGCCAGGTAACTAAAGGTGCGAATGCCGGTGGGCGAGAGGCCGAAGAGGGCTTCTGCGAGCCGGGCCTGGATGGCAACGAGCGGTGGCTGATCGACATAGCCCCAGGCAAGATGGCGGCCGCAGACGAGGAAATACAATTCGTCCCGGAAGTAGCCATAGCCGAGATGGCTGCCCCAGATTGAGCTCAGAAAATGGATGAGGAAGGTGATGGAGGCAAAGAGAGAGGCAAGCAGGAGCGCAGAGCGCAAGGGCGTTTGCGTAGTTATGGGCGAGGAGGGCTCCGACTCGGAAGGTTGTTCGGCCTCTTGTGTTTCCTTTGGGGTATTTTGCTGCGATTGTGCTGGTTGAAATTGCGCGGTCCTGGACACAGACTTTCCAATCGTCGTACGATTCCAGGTTCGCGCGTTCCGGATCGCAATGAACAAGCGCGAGCCTCTGTCATTCACTGGAAACTTGGCCGTCGAATTCATTTACCTCTCCGCAGCGGTGAGTTGGTGATTCATCTCAAGATGTGCAATTGGAATGCCAGGAAATCCTGCGCAACTAGATTTGGGCTGAGTAATTGAATAGACATAAGATAGGGCAATGACATTGGGTCAACACGGCCGTCGAGTGTCGGAAGTGTCGACACCTACTCCGACAGTTGGCGGAGTTGCGTGACACGCATTTCAGATAGCATTGGGCCGCATATCTATTGCGGAGAAAACGCGACCGACTAGCACGCTCTCGGTGAAGTCAATGCCTGTTAGTCACCGGCTCTGTGTTGAGCGCAGCCCTTTGGGGCCTGGACAATTGGGCTCCTTGCATGACAGCAGTCCGCGTGTCATTGAGCGTATCGAGCATGAGCTTTCGGGGCAACTCGTCAACTAACGGCTTGATCAGCCAGCGGAACCCCTGAGGAATGCCACGGCTCAAAACGACCGTCTCCAATTCAACGTACACGCCACCATCGCGCTCTTCGAGTCGCTGAACAGTAACCTCGCGCCAGACGTAACCCGGTCGCCGGCTCTCCGGAAACGGATGCTCTGTGGGCCGGCCATAATCGGCAATTTCCTGGACCCGAATAGCACTGCTCGTGATGTATGCTTTCCTAGGACCCAACCTCACAATTTGGACCTGCTCATCGGTCTTCACTGCCGCTGTCACTGAAAAGGCTTTTTGAGTCGCAACAACGTTTAGCTTCACCCGATCCCCATCTCGCGCGAGAATCGTGCACTTCCTGACCAAGGGCTGGTAAAACTCGTTATAGCGATCGTAATTCTCGATCACGCTCAATGCCTGATCAAGTGTCACGTTGGGCACGAACACGGCCCCAACCCAGTCATGGATTATTCCTTGAGGCACCTCGTTGGGATCGTGATCTGTTATTACCACCTCATTTTGCTGCAGGCGCCGAGCCATATCTTGCGACTCATCGGTCCATAAAAACTGGCTGTCCCCGGCCGCGCTCTTTGCTGCGTTCAGGTTGACGATCCGAATGTATTCATCCCAAGCTCGAAGAGTCTCCTGCTTGGGCTCTGCTGCTTCCAGGAGCTTCACAAACAACACAAGAAACAGAAGAGCTAGCGCCGATGCTGACTTCGTTCTTGGACCTTTGCAGATATGTATGTATCCTGCTGTGTGTTTGGAGTTGAATTTCGAGGAATTTGCCATCATTGCACGCTCTTCCTCCTTAACGGTTGCAAACAGGCTAGAGACTCTCATCATCGGCTACCCGCTGGCTGTCGAGCATCGTGGTAACCGGACCGCTCAGCATGACAGCTTCTCACCGCCAGAACGCTCAAGACGGCAAAGGTGACTGCAAGGCACAACTGCGTGATTTCAAAGCATGGGCTGAATGCAATGGAAGGCGCTGTGAGGAGAGGAAAGTGTTCGAACATCTGAATCGACAGGGATACAACATTCAGATAGAGAACAACTGGTATAAGAAAAGCGAAAACAGTGCGCCATATGCCGGCAAGGTGGAACTTGAGGCACGCAAGAATGACGACTCCCGAGCAGTAGACCGACAGCATGCAGATTCCCTGGTTCAGCGAGAGACGATGGCTAAGAGGCAACAGGCCGGCCAGACTCGCGATGAGGCCGTATTTCAAAAATCGACGTGCCTGTTTACATCCGAGCGTAACCTTCAGCACTCCGCGCATCACCATCACGCCGTAGCCTACTGCAAGCAGGCCAAATACAACCTGAATGCACCCGAAAATGTTCATGGCTTCCCTTCTGCGCGCGTCTTCTCCGGCGGTTCGACCGCGATCACGCCTTCGCTCTTTGGCGTGTATCTTTTGTGATCCGTGATCGTCGAGACAGGTTTTTCAGGACCT
>Ga0182030_10019052_pt1 | contig 13106 bp, 10 predicted proteins | sample 812S3MmetaG_FD_121299 | JGI IMG/M metagenome (GOLD analysis project Ga0182030, IMG submission 121299) | Permafrost microbial communities from Stordalen Mire, Sweden - 812S3M metaG (Illumina Assembly) | ecosystem: Environmental > Terrestrial > Soil > Wetlands > Permafrost | place: Sweden... | reverse complement strand
GATGATCCTCATCTGTGTCAATCGCCGTGCCGCGTCGCGACAGGCCATCAGTCACGCACGTGTCTTCGGCGTCAACATCCTCCACGAGGATCAGGCGTCGCTGGCGGTCCATTTCGCCACCCCCCAAGCCGACAAGTTCAAGGCCTTGTCCGTCTCGCGTGGAGGTATGGGCTGCCCTCGCCTGGCAGGCGTGCTCGCCTGGCTTGAGTGCGAGGTCGTCGAGGAAGTCGAGGGCGGCACACACAGCGTCTACTTCGGCAAGGTCAAGGAGGCTGCTGCCCGGGACGGGCGCCCCCTGGCCTACTTCCGGGGACAATTCGGCCAGTTGTACTCCAGGAACACCGATCCTGTCGCTGTCAGCCTCCGTGAGCACTGCCTGGGGGGAACGCTAGGTGACGACGAAGTCTTGAACCTGGAAGAGCTCGCCCGCAGGCTGAACGTGGGAGTACCAGACGTCCAGCGTTCCCTCTCATCGCTCATGGCTGACGGCGTCGTCTACTATGACCTGGAACGCGGGTATCGCGTACGCCACCTCACCGAGCAGCGCATTGCCCGTTCCGTCGAAGCCGCGTGCGCCATCGAAATGGGGGCGCTTGATGTGGCCTTCGGTGGAACGACCGATCGCCCCAGCGCCAACGAGATCGAGAACGTCGCGACGGCGGTCGAGGAACTCGAGCGGATTCTCGCCCAGGGCAACACAGAGGACACCACGGCATTCGCGCGCGCCAACAACCACCTACACGAAACCATCGTCTCGCTGGCCCGATCCCCCGAGTTGCTGGATGTCTACCGACGGCTCGCCGTCCCCGGGATGCTCGTACGTGCCCTTGGCTACGCGCCCGGGGAATCGGCTCGCGCGCGGCAAGCCGAGCATCGGCGAATCCTCGAATGCCTCCGCGCAGGTGACCTGCCCGAAGCGCGAGTGGCACTGTTTCAGCACGCCCTCAACTCCCATGCGTCGAGGGGCAATGCAGGCGGGGACCCGGCCGACAAGCCATGACGCGGCGGCGAGCGTCAGTGAACCGCTGACAGAGGCATACGCCACCCGGACAGGCTAAGTGCTTACAAACGCACGTTCGATTACGTAGTCGCCCGGCTCGCCCACATGCGGGGAGATGTGAAAGCCACGGGCATCGAGCAATACCGAAAGGTCCTTGAGCATCGCCGGACTACCGCAGATCATGGCCTTGTCGGTACCGGGATCGAGTGGCGGCAGGCCAATATCAGTGAACAACTTGCCGCTTTCGATCAGATCGGTGACACGCCCCTGGCAGCGAAAACGCTCGCGCGTGACGGTGGGGTAATAGATCAGCTGCTTCCTGACGAGCTCACCCAGGTACTCGTGATGGGTCAATTCCCAGTCGATGAAGTCCCGATATGCGAGTTCGCTGCGATAACGCACGCCGTGGATCAGCACGATCTTGTCGAAACGTTCGTAGAGATCCGGATCCTTGATAAGGCTCATGAAGGGTGCAAGGCCGGTGCCAGAGCTCAACAGGTAGAGATGCTTTCCGGGCTTCAAGTCATGAAGCAGCAACGTGCCGGTTGGCTTGCGACTGACCAGCACTTCGTCGCCGGGTTTGATGTGCTGGAGCCGCGAGGTAAGCGGGCCGTCGGCGACCTTGATACTGAGGAACTCCAGGACTTCCTCGTGATTGGCGCTGGCGATGCTGTAGGCGCGCATCAATGGCTTGCCGTTGACTATCAACCCCAGCATGACGAAATGGCCGTTCTCGAAGCGCAGGGCTTGATCGCGTGTCGTCGTAAAGCTGAATACGGTCGGACTCCAGTGATGTACTGTCAGGACCCGTTCTGTGCCGATGGTCGCCATGCTGTGTGATCTACCGGTAAGCCAAAGGGATCTTCTGCAAGTCGATCAGCTTGCCGACTGGCGCCGCGCCGCCGGCGACGCAACATCCACCATGAAGGCGCCGAAGAACCGGTGCAGCTCCTCGTAGGCGTCAAGGGGCAGGATGTGCGCAACGTACTGATCCGGTCGGACGATGACGAGCGCACCGCTTGCCCGATCGATCCCCCGATGTTCGAAGATGTCCGGACCCTGCTTGTAGTCGGGACAATAGGCTTTCTCGTAGTCAACGAGCCCGTACCGCCCTTTGCGCGGCAGCAGCAGGTCCGGCAGTTCGCTGACCGACAGCAGGCGGTGGGCCTGCTGGAAGACCGCAACCAACTCGATGACCTCATCGATGTCTGCGCCCGCCGCCGTGTGCCGCTTCAGCGGCGAGGATGGCGAGTTCCCGAGAAACCCACACAACGCCCGTAGCCGGGAGCCGGAGTCGGAAGGCGCCGCAGCATCCGCAAAGGCAAACATCCGCCAGCGCCCATCTGCACGCACGACGTGCCCAAGATGCATTGGCTTCGCATCCGCCAGGCGGATGACCGGCGCGGAATGAAAGCGCCTGCCGGTCACGAAGCCGGTTGCCAGGTGCTGGAAGGTCGAAGGACCCGTCAAGAGCGAGGGCTTGTAGCAGGTGGCAACGCCCGCCGTATACCGGCCATGCCGGAGGAAGTATTCCTGGAATTCAGCGGGATCGACCGCATCCTCGGTGGCGCCAGGCGCTCCCTTCGGCCGCGCGCTGAACATGCGAGCCCACTTGTGGTCGAAATCGAACAGATCCTTGGCAATAGCCTTGCGTTCCTCGGAGTAGGTAGCCAGCAGGTGCGGCTCGGCGCGCCCTGTCAGTACGGCAGCGAGCTTCCATCCCAGATTGAAGGTGTCCTGCATCGACACATTCATGCCCTGCCCGGCCTTCGGGCTGTGAGTGTGGCAAGCATCGCCGGCGATGAACACCCTGGGAATCCGGCCCTGGTCGGCCTCGGTGAGGCGGTCGTCGAAGCCATCGCATAAGCGATGACCAATCTCATAGACAGACCACCAGGCCACTGCCTTCACTTCGAAAGAGTAGGGGCGCAGGATCCTGGCCGCCGCTGCAATGAGGTGTTCGGGCGTCACTTCGAGGTTCGCGACCCGCTGGTTCTCTGCCAGCTTGTCGAGCTCGACGTACATGCGCACCAGGTACCCCCCCTCGCGTGGGATGATCAGCATGCTGCCGTCAGTGGCGGAGTGGATGGCCGCCTTGCGGCGTATGTCGGGGAAATCCGTTACGGCCAGGACATCCATGACGCCCCAGGCCTGGTTGGCGGCGTCGCCTTTCATGGTGCGACCAATGAAGCCACGGACGGCGCTGCGCGCGCCGTCGCAGCCGACGACGTATCGGGCGCGCACGATCTCGGGAGCTCCGGCCAACCCACCATCCACGCGCTCGATGCGCGCCGTCAACGGAAAGGCCGACGGGTTGCCGAGCGACGCGGAATCCATCTTCAGGGAGACCAACCGGCGGGCATAGGCGGGCTCCAGAGGCACCGAGGCATGGCGCATCACATCGAGGAAGAACTCATGGATCCGCGCCTGGTTCAGGATCACATGCGGGAACTCCGACAAACCGTCCTCGACATCCTGGACGATACGAGCCCGGCAGATTCGGCCGGGGTCATGCTGGTCCGGCGTCCAAAAGGACGTTTCGTTGACCCAATAGGCCTCGCGCAGGACGCGCTCGGCAAAGCCGAAGGCCTGGAACATTTCTATCGTACGGCAAGCCACCCCATCGGCCTGTCCGAGCTGCAGCGGCCCGGCCTTCTGCTCGATGATGCGCGTCCGAATGGGCGGGAACGCAGCAAGCTGCGCCGCCAGGGTGAGTCCTGTGGGACCACACCCCACGATCAGGACATCAACCTCATCGGGCAGCGCGTCCTTGATGGCATCGCTGTGCCCGGGGTCACCCGACCGAAACCCATTCAGATAGAACTGCATGTAAACCTCCGACGCTTGGGTTCAGTGTCAGGGCCGGCCTCTATATAGGAAAGACCTATTCCGTTATGATATCTATATCCTTTTGAGATACCTGGAATGGCCACGCTCGACATCAATTGGCTCCGCGTATTCGTCGAGATCTACAGGACGCGAAGTGTCTCGCTGGCCGCGCAAAGGCTCGGCATGGCACAAGCCCGGGCCAGCGGCATCTTGGCCAAGCTACGGCGTCACTTCAGCGATCCACTCTTTGCGCGGACCTCCCACGGCATGGAGCCCACGCCGTACGCAGACAAGATCTATCCGGATGCTCTTCAGTGCTGCGATCGCCTGGCGGTTCCGGACAGGTACCGCAGCGCGTTCGATCACTCGAGCGCCCAGCGCCATTTCCGCATCTGCATGACCGACATCAGCGAGGTGGTCGTGCTGCCATCGCTGGTGAATGAGCTGCGCCGCGTTGCGCCCGGGGTCACGGTCGAGATAGAACGCATCTCGCTGGAAAGTCCGCGCCGACTGGAGTCAGGGGAGCTCGACCTGGCCGTCGGATATATGCCGGACCTGGAAGCTGGCTTCTACCAGCAAACACTCTTCCGCCAGGGATTCGTCTGCCTTGCCGCCAAGCGGCACCCCCGGATCCAGGAGCGGATGACCCGCGAGCTATTCTTGAGGGAGGGACACGTAGTTGTGAGCAGCTCGGGTACCGGCCACATCATCGTGGAATCCGAGTATGCGCGGAAAAAGATCAACCGCAACATCCTGCTGCGGGTCCCAAGCTTCCTGGGGCTGGGGAGCATCGTCGCCACGACCGAGCTTCTCACCACCGTTCCGCAGAGACTGGCGGAAGTCGTAGCCTCGAAGGAGGCAGTCACAATCTATCCCACACCACTTGTCCTGCCCACGTACGAGGTGAAGCTCCACTGGCACTCTCGATACCATGCGGACCCCGGAAACGCCTGGGTCAGGAGCCTGATCGCCCGACTGCTGTCGGAACCCATGGGCCGTCGATCGCGGAATCGCATTGAGCAGGACGGCCTGAAAAAATTGTCCCCGTCACGATAGCCGGGCAAGGCGTCGTCGACTCAGGCGCCGGCGCCCACGATTCCAAGGTTCCTGGTCTCTGTCTTGCTCAGTACGTGGTAGTGACGCTAGTGGCGGAGTCTTCTTAGAACGATTGCGCAGGATTCTCTGCGGTATTAGACCATCACTTGCATCGTGGCCTAACATTAGACAGCTGCGCCCGATGAAGGTCGGTTACGCTTCATTCTCAATCACGTTGCGCAGCACTCCAACTTCAGTGATCTCCACCTCAATGATGTCGCCCTGCTTCATAAACAGTGGAGGTTTGCGTCTTGCGCCGACTCCTCCCGGAGTTCCCGTCACGATCACATCGCCGGGTTCCAATTCGGTAAAAGTCGAGCAATAAGTCACAATCTCGGCCATCGAAAAGATCATCGAACGGCTCGTCGCGCGCTGAACTTCCACACCATTTAGACGGGTCATCAAATGTAACTCCGGGTTGTCCGGAAACTCATCACGAGTTGCCATCCAAGGGCCAAATCCCCCGGTATGGAAAAAGTTCTTGCCCGGCGTCCACTGATGGGTGTGACCCTGCCAGTCGCGCACCGTTGCATCGTTGTATGGAGCGTAACCAGCGATATGCTCCCAGACGCAATCCGGCGAAATCCGTCGCCCCCTCTTGCCGATAATCAACGCAATCTCGCCCTCGTAATCGAGTTTCTCAGACTCCGGTGGACGGGGAATGACGCCCTTGTGCCCCACCTGAGAATTGCTAAATCGCGCAAACACCGCAGGTTTGAGCGACGGGTCTCGACCGATTTCCGCCCGGTGCTCCTCGTAATTGACGCCAATACAGATTATTTTTGGCGGATAGGGAATCACCGGCAGGAACGTTACTTGCTCCTCCGTAAAATCCGGCTTTGCTCCACTCAAGACGGCGGCGACTTCCGCAAGCGCATTGGCGCGCAGCACGCCGACCAGATCGGAATACTTGTCATGCAGGCGACGCTTAAGATCGACGACCCCGCCGTCAACCCACGCGCCGAAACTAGAGTGTTGCTGAACCTGAAAACTCAGTAGCTTCATCGCATTCCTTAAATTACGTATATCGCCATCCGTGCCCGCATACAAACAGAGCGGCACATCGGAATTCTCGAAGCCGACAGCGCCCAAGAACGGTAGTTGCCCATCCGCGGACGTACAAGCCGTTCGGTTCGCGTGTCCGGTAAGTGTATCCGGGGTGGGAACGAACCGAACGGCTACCCAATGGAATGGGCGCCCGAATCATGCTGGGGATTTTAGCACCTTCAAGGCCACACACGACTGTCTTTCCGTGCAATTCGACACCGCCCCGCTTTGATTGCGCGCTTGATCTGTTTCCAATGCCAGCAAACACAGTGAAATGACGCGCTTGTGGCGCACTGGCGCGACTATGGTCGCGACAATTAACGTCGAATGACGTCTTCAAGTTTGGAATTCCAATGCCCTTACGGGCCAGCCCCATGCTGATTACAGACCTAATCACGACATCGGTTCGCCGCTGGTGCTGCTGAGCTGGGGGACAGGGAGAGTACGTCAATTGTCAGTGACAAGGCGGGGATCGTTCGCGCGCTCGACTCCGATAGAAAGGGTAAAACCGTATGGTCGGTCCGAGTAGCTCCAGTTTGAACAATGGGCGACATTTAGTGGAGCACTTCTGCCGACGATCACGGGATAGTCTCCTTGCCGCTTTCGGACTGGGATCCTCTGAACCCTGATAGGGCGGCGGTCTGATTGCGCTCGATACAAAAAGCAGCAGGCAAATATGGTACGCACCTTCGATCAAACCGAAGTGTCTCTTGGTGCCAGGATCCAGCGCAACACCGGCCGCGCCACGATCGCCATTCCCAGGGCAGTCTTTTCCGATGCCTTAAGTCGGGCATGTCCGCGCCTATGACACTAGTGGCGGTGAAGTCCAGTGGGGCTGCAGCACATTAGTAGGGCCGAGAACCTCAACGGAGTATCCGCGCACGGCGGCTCGAATTCTTCAGCTGGGCCCACAGTTGTTTGCGGGATTCTCCATGTGGTGTCAGGATATTCGCGATCTACGGCGATGCTTGGCAACGTCCTGTTAGCTTCTTCTATTTGGGGTGAGAGACTTGCGTTTCAGGCTATTCAAGCGGAACCGCGCGCTAGATATTAGCGAAGAGATGGCTAAGAAGCCCAGAGGTGCGGCAATTGCTCCTCAATTGTCGCCGGCAGCTCGAATTCTTATCGACGGCGTGCGCGCTGCATCCGGGCGCCGCGCTCGCGACCCGGACGTGCGGCGGGATCGGGGCTCGGCGTACGCGGCATCTGTGGACGAAAGCGGGTACCGCGGCTGAGAGCGCAAGGCCCGGCTCACGGCCCCGAGAATGCAAGAGCATTCATGGACTAGAAATGAGCGAGGCGTGATGACCGCGAATGCAGTTTTCTGTTCTCAGTGTGGGAGCAAGCTGGTTCCCGTATTGTCGCCAGATGAATCGCGAATCCGCTCATCGTGCCCTGCCTGCGCGAAGATTGCCTATTCAGGCCCGCAGGTTTTGGTGCTCAGCATTGTGATGGCGAGGGATCAAATGTTATTGGTTCGTAGGGGTACAGAACCTTACGCTGGAACGTGGGCGCAGCCTGGAGGGTTTGTCGAGGAGTCGGAATTGCTGGAGGTGGCTGCGTCTAGGGAGATCGAAGAGGAATGTGGAATTAAGATTCCGAGTTCTGAGTTTGCGCCGGTCGGCATTTTTAGCCTTTCACGGCTTAATCAAGTCCATGTACTATTTCTGGCTCTTCTTCCTGAACCTTTAGAGGTGCGGGCGTCGCCCCCAGAAGGGCTCGACGCCGCGTGGTTTTCATTGCAAGACTTTCCCTTCACTGACGTTTGGGAGCCGCTGAAGAGCGTTGATGTGAGCCTCGTGTACCAATACGTCAAGGATGGCCGTTACTTCTTCTTCCACCGCTCTGACGAATCGCATCGCGTCGTGCTGACATCGACTTCTCTAGAGAAGATGTGGACCGACCTGTAGTTGTTATCGACAAAACCCGGTCCGTTGAGTCATTGGGACAGGAGCGGAGGATGCTTCAGCGTCAGACATGACTGACGTTCTGCGTTGACCGCCCTTCGGCGTGCCACAATGATCATGGTCGGGTGTCGTAACTCGCCGTTCCCTAGGTAGGAGTGTCGGCGAGGCTCTGGTCAATTCGGCGCGAATAAAGCTAAAGCCTTGGTCAATCTGCGGCGCCTAGTGACAAGCCCAGAATCCCGGAGTTTGCGGCAAGACTGCCGTGCCGTGAGCACCGCATGAGTGAAACCGTAGTTGGCGAACCAATACGTAGCGGGTTCCCCTGCGGTGCGATTCGCCGCCGACTTGAACTTTGGTGCCTTAAAGGTAATGACCCAACTGCCCGTTCCCATGCCACGGCCTGACCGTATAGAGCCTTGCCCCGCAGCTGCCTCAGCAAATCGCGGCAATACGGTTTGATTCCGGCGACCGAGGACTGCCGCTTCCCGACCCGATGCGCCAATTTAATCCCGTCCAAGGTAATTGCGGTCGAGCGGAGCGACTCGAACCCGAGCATCGAAGCACCACGCTGTTTGATCGCGCGATGGTCTTGCTCCACGACATTGTTGAGGTATCAGCTTTCGCGAGGCCTATTGAGGCTACTCGGTCCCTTATCGTCCCTGCTCTTTCCCTTGATGAAGTGTTTAAGCGGATAAGCCGGCAGCGCAGCCAAGGTAACGCCAAGCAGCCATCGTCACCAAAGGACAGGGCCGCGTCGTTGATCTCGATCGCGCGACGGCACTCGAGGCCGCTCGCCTTCGCATCGAACGCTGCGTTGCCATGGCGGGCAGTGTAAGGCTCGGTAGCACACGACGCCATCGCGCAAAGCTTTGGGCCCAAGACGCGGACGCCGAACAACTGCCAGGCGTAAAATACCTGAACAAGCATTGGTGATCGCCTGGCTCTTGGCTGCGGTCCAGGTTTGGAAGTGGATCACAAGTCCGGTGGTTCTGACCTGCGGGTCGAAAGCACAGGCCAACCCAATCCGTGCTGATGGCAAAGACCGGCTGGCCTCGATCGCTCGGACCGGAGCGCGGCCCGCAGGCGCCACAGCGCCCTGGCTGCTTGCGTACCGGAAACCAAGTGCGAAAACTCACCCAGTCGTGACAGCCGCGACGCCGCCCACCTTGCGAGGAGCCGTCTCCTTGAGGAACAGGAACACGAGCACGCCGAGGGCTAGACCGGCCATCGCCATCGTGAGCACGTGCTCGATGCCATAGTGCTGCGCAATGCCGCCCGCGATTATCGGTGCGATACCGCCGCCCAGCACCTCGCCCGAGCCGACGATGATACCAGTGGTCGAGGAAACCAAGCCGCGGGGCGCCGCCTCTGAGGCGATCGGACCCGTGATCAGGCCCAGCAGCCTTTCCCGACATGTTGCGCTCTCCGTGTTGGAGTCGTTATTCAGGTTGGCTGCTGGCGGGTCCGGATGATGGCGTACCCGCCCCGTTGCGCGCCAGGCTTGGGCGCGGCGCTTCTTCCCAAGATCATTATGGTCTAGGGAGTAGATAATAGCACGGCCCGACAAAAGCCCAAGTGGGCCGGGCGAGCCTGAGGTTATAATCAAGCGGCGGCCCCAGGGCCTACCATGCACTCGTTAAGAACTGATGCGACAGTAATGCAGCCCTCTGGTGACAGCGCCGCCCGCGGCCCACCGGGCAGCCCCCACAGAGCACGTGCAGGCCACGTCTGCTTGGCCATAGCAGCCGTATTGCTGCTCGCCGCGGCGCTGTGGTGGCGGCGGGAAGCGGCGCTGGCCACCGCTCTGGTAGAGGCCTACCCCGACGCCATCCCCGGCGACCCGGCGCTTGAGGGCTGGGCGCTGGCCCGGGGTCAAAGCGCGTTCGCACAGCACTGCAGTAGCTGCCACGGAGCGGCGGGCGAAGGCGACCGGCGGCGGGGCGTGCCCGACCTGCGCGATGGCGATTGGCTCTACGGCTCGGGACGCGTGCTCGAGATCGAGCGGGTGGTGCTCTATGGCATCCGCGCGGCGAATTCGAAGGGCTGGCGGCTATCGGTCATGCCCGGCTATGCGCGGCCCGAACCGGACAAGCAATACCGGCTCGAGCCGCTGCGACCGAGCGAGATCGACGACGTCACAGAATACCTTATGAAGCTGCAGGGCCAGCCTTACGACGAGGCGATCGCCGCGCGCGGTGCGCTCGTGTACCGTAACCAGGCGCGTGGCCTGTGCTGGGATTGCCACGGCGAAAACGCCCACGGCAACCCGGCGATCGGCGCGCCGCGACTCACCGACAGCATCTGGCTGTATGGCGACGGCTCGCGCGCGGCGATCCGCCGCTCGATTGCCGAGGGCCGCGCCGGCACCTGCCCGGCGTGGGCCGGCAAGCTCGAGGCCTCGACGATCCGCGCGCTTGCGGTCTGGGTTCATCACCTGTCGGCGCGCGCGCCGGCTGCCACGCGGACGAGTGCCACACCATGAGCAGGCCACGATTCGGCAAGCATAACGAAGTGAACTTCCCGCGCGCCATGGCCCTCTACGCGCTCGGCGCGCTTGTTGGCCTCGGCATCGCCGGCTACGGCCTGTTCACCGCGCAGGGCACGTCCACGCGCGGCGTGCCGCCGGAAGACGTGGCGCTGGTGAACCAGCGCCCGGTGCTACGCAGCGATTTCATCACCCAACTCGAGAGCGAGACGGGCCTGAAATTCGAGCAGGCCATGCGCGCCGACCAACTGCGCGTGCTCGCCGAGATGGTCAATGAGGAACTGCTCGTGCAACGCGGCCTGGAACTCGACTTTGCCGAAACCGACCAAGATACCCGCAACGCGCTGGTAGCGATCGTCAACCAGCAGATGATCGCCGACGTCACCACCAGCGTGGCCACTGAACGGCAACTGCGCGACTGGTATGACAGCCACCGCGCCGATTACTCCACGGTGGGGACCATTACAGCCTGTGACCTGTTGCTGCGCTCACCCAAGGCGGCCGCGGGCGCGGCAGGTGCGCTCGCCACAGCGCATGCGGCTGCTGCGGCGCTGCGCGCCGGCCAACCGCTGGCGGTCGTGCTGAAGCGCAGCGGCATGGATAACGCCAACAAGTGCGAGGACAATTTCTGGTTCGCCGCCATGCTCCATCTCGGCGATGAGTTGTTCGCGCAGGCGAAGGGTCTCAAGGCCGGCGAGGTTACGGCGCCGGTCGTGTTGCCCGACGGCGTGCACGTCGTGTTGGTGCAGAAGAACGCGCCACCGGTGCCGATGAGCTTCGAGGTAGCGCACGACAAGATTGAGGGCGACTACAAGGCTGACCGCGAGGCGCGCATCATCTCGGCCACTATGCGCTTCCTGCATCAGCGCTCGCGCACCGTCGTGGCCAACGACTACAAGCGCGACTATCAACCCTGATGGCCCCGCGGCGCGTACTCTTGGCCCTGCTCGCGCTGTGCGCCGCACCCGCCGCGCTGGCGCATACGCTCAGCGAGAGCTTCTCGAACTGGCAGGTGAATGGCGACACGGTACGCCTGCAGTTCACGGTGCCAGATCGCGAGGCCAAGCGGCTCAGCGCTGACGGCAGGGAACTGCCCTCCAGCGACGCGCTGGGCCAGTACATCGCCGCGCATGTCAGCGTCACGGCCGGCGGGCGCGACTGCCCGCGCACCGAGGGACCGCGGCCGATGAGCTCGATCGCGGACTTCCACCGTTACGAGCTGCTCTACAGGTGCCCCTCGGCTGACGCCATCCAGCTGCACTCCTCAGTGTTGCTCGAGAAGGTGGCCTCGCACACCAATTTTGCGAAGATTCAAGCGGCCGACGGCGAGCTGTTCGAGCAGCTGCTTACCAGCGACAACCAGGTCGTAGCGGCCTCAGGTGGCGGCAAAAGCGTGCTCGCGAGCGCCGGATTCCTTGAGTACATCGAACTCGGGCTGATGCACATCTTCAGCGGCATCGACCATATGTCTTTCATGCTAGGCCTAGTGCTAATCTCACGGCGCGTGCGCGATCTGCTGTTCGTGATCACGGGATTCACGCTCGGCCACAGCGTGACGCTCGGGCTCGCTGTCACCGGCATTCTGCGACCCAACGCCGCCTACATCGACGCGCTCGTGGCGCTCACAATCGCGCTGATCGGCGCCGAGAACATTGGCGACTCGACCCAGCGCCCGCTGCCCGTGGCGCTCAGCCTCGGCGGCTTGCTGCTGGCCTTTGCCGCAGCCAGGCTGCTTGGCTTCCCGGTCAGCCTGCCGACGCTGCTACTTGTGGGCGGTGGCATCTTCTCGTTCAGTTACCTGTTGCTCACCGGCCACATGCGCGACGCGGGGCGCGTGCGGCTCGTGGTAACGCTGGTGTTCGGTCTGATTCACGGCTTCGGCTTTGCCTCGAACCTGCTTGAGATGCAGCTACCACCAGGGCACATTGCTGAGTTGCTGCTCGGCTTCAACCTGGGCGTGGAACTCGGCCAAGTGACCGTGGTGCTGACGGCGCTGGCCGCGGCCTGGGCGCTGGTGAAGCTGCGCCTCGCCATGCCGCGGCCGCTGTTCACCGATATCGCTGCGGCCTTCCTGGTGGGCGAAGGCCTCTATTGGTTCGTAGGCCGCAGCGTGGCGCTTAGCTAGCGCCTAGACCGTGGGCCGCGTGCCGTCTAAGGCGCGCTGCAGAAGTTCACGGATCGCGCCGCGCTCGCTCGCGCCCGTGCGGGCCCATACCGGGAACGCGGCCTTGGCCGCAGCCACGGCCTTATCAACGTTGGCTTTGCCGGCCATCGCCACATCGGCAATCGGCGAATTGTCGTGCGGATTCACCGAGGTCAGTGTCTCGCCGCTTTCCGCATCGAAGAACTTGCGACCGATGAACAGCTGGTGGCGGATGGCTTTTTTCAGACCTGCAGTTTCCTGAGCGCGCTGGATGTTGCTGGCGTTGCTGGTGCTCAGGCTGACCCGCATGGGTTTGAAAGGTTGGAAGGCCGCTCACTATAGCCCGTCACGACCGCGAGGTACTGCTGACACATACCGCGCAGTTTCTGTGTGGTGAAGCAACGTCGAGGTGCCAACTGATTCTAGCGATGGCCGCCCCGAAGGGAAGGGACCCTAAAAGTAAGTCACTAGCCTGGCGCGACTCGAAGTTCGCCGAGCGCCATAATGTGCAGTACTTCGGGTAGTCGTTGATGATCTCGAGCTCACCTGCTGGTAGTCGGCCAGTGACCCGAACACTGTGTTGTACTACTGCGTGCTCAT
>Ga0182030_10019051_pt1 | contig 13106 bp, 14 predicted proteins | sample 812S3MmetaG_FD_121299 | JGI IMG/M metagenome (GOLD analysis project Ga0182030, IMG submission 121299) | Permafrost microbial communities from Stordalen Mire, Sweden - 812S3M metaG (Illumina Assembly) | ecosystem: Environmental > Terrestrial > Soil > Wetlands > Permafrost | place: Sweden... | reverse complement strand
TGCTGGAGGACCCACTGCCGCTGGATGGATCGCCGGTGCCAGTGCTGGACGAGCCGGTACTGGAACTGGATGAGCCAGTACCGCTGGACGGGTCGCCGGTGCCGGTGCTGGATGAGCCGGTACCACTGGACGGGTCGCTGGATGCCGGCGCGCCCTTGCCCTCGGTGAGAGTCTCACTTACGAAAATATTGGAGTCAACCTTAATGGAATCTGAACGACTTCCGGCATTGATGACCAGAGCGTCAATTGCGGACGTGGAAAAAGTGGCGCTAACGCCGTCCACCGTGGCGACAATGGCGTTTCCGTTGTTGGCCAGCACGATGGAGATAGTGTTGGCTTCGTTGGCCGTTCCGGTGACGGTCAGGGTCCCGCCGGACAGCGTGGGGCTCACCGTCATCATCAAACGCGATTCAAGGGCTTCCAAGCCCTGGAAATGCCCGATGGAATTGATTGCGCCCTTTCGGCGCCGCCGAGGCTTGGCGGCGCTGAGAGTCCCGTCCAAAAGTCGTCTAAGTGGAGAGACGCGGACTCCCCGGGTACGATTCGCTCGTGCCATTACTTCTCCCAATCAAGAGAAAACTTTAATCAATAAATCGGGATCACCCGGGACAGCCCGATCCGATGCCCGAAAACAAAAACGTTTCAAATAGAAGAATGACGATGTGACTGCAAGACCAAAAATCGCGAAAAAGAAGAATTTTTTCAGTGGCCGCGCGGTGCATTTTCGCCGCAAATGGCCGAGAAAAGCTCGTAGAGGAGGCTGGTATGGTTGAAATTCAGATTGCATATCAAGGAAACCTCAGATGCAGCGCGAGGCATGTTGATTCGGGCAAAATAATCATCACCGATGCGCCCAAGGACAATATGGGAAACGGCGAATCCTTTTCTCCAACCGATCTCGTGGCGACAGCGCTGGGGACCTGCATGTTGACGATCATGGGGATCGCCGCGCAGCGCATGGAGATTGATCTGGTCGCAGCGACGGTGGTGGTGACAAAGGAGATGTCGGCAACTCCGCCGCGGCGGATCAGCCGGCTGGCTGTCACGCTGAACGTTCCGCTCAAACTTAGCGAAGAGCAAAAGCAGAAGCTTCAAAACGCCGCGATGACCTGCCCGGTGCACAAGAGCCTGCACCCAGATGTTCAGACGCCAATCGCGTTTAATTGGGGTTGATCGAATCCGCCTGCTTTGCCGCCCGCGTTTCATTGCGGACATGCACCGCCAAATAGATCGCAATGGCGATGTTCACAACCATCGCCGCACCTTTAACTACGGTGGGTCGGTGAATAAGTTCATACACTTCAAAGGGAATCAGGCCTGACGTGGTGATGACGGTCATCCACTCGGCCCAGTGCTTCATCATCAGTAACCCGATGCCTTCGATAAAAAACATGGCCGCGTAAGCGAACAGAACCATCGCGAGTACAAAGAACTGCCGGTGCGTGACCATCAGAACTTTTTCCACGAGATGCTCCACCACCGGAGTCCCCGGCGCGATGTGGAAAAGACGAGCCCAGTTTTCGATCACCTCAGTGATGTCGCTGTGGATCAATTTGAGAACAGCGATAGCGGCGATGACCAAAGCCGTTGCCTTGACGACTTTGAATATTCCGATGATCCGCAGCAGGTAGGCCCCGCGCGGGCGGGATGACGTGCGCGCCGATATCGCTTCCACCATGAGTAAAGTTATAGCTTGCTTGACGGCGATTTGCCCAGCACCGCGGTTATCCCGCCGCGTAATATCGCCCAAAGATCAGGTAGAACGTGTAAAAGCCGCTGAAGAGACAAAAGGCCGCGGCGAATAATTCGAATCGTCGCGCGTTCCGCGGCGCGCGCATGAGGCGGTGAGATCGGCGAAGGACCGACCAGACCAGCATCGCCCCAGCGACGCTCAGCGGTATAAAATACCTACCCTGGATTCCCTTCACATGGTCGGTCCCCACTTCCGTCCAGATGAGATAGTTCAGAAATGCAAAAATGATCACCGAAGTCAGAGCCGAAGCGGCGACAACCCCCATTTTCCAGGCACTTGGCGCGGGCGGATCGCCCGCGGCGGGCTGGCATGCCGCGATCAACGCCAGCCAATAGATCGCGATAAACCACCACGAACCTGGCACGTCCAGCCATCCCAGCATCGCGATAAACGATCGAACGATCAGAATCCCATCGTGCTCAAATCCCCGCGCGATTACCGCCGGAACCGCCAAGGGGTGATGGCGGACAAAATCCAACTGCCTTGCGGCACTGATGTCCGCTTGCTCGGGCCGGAGCGGCACCGTCAGGCCGGTGGTCTGCGATAACCAGCCCAGCGACGCCAGGATATTGATCGCGAATATCGCCGCGACAAATCGTTCGCAATGCCTTCTGCCGCCGAATCGCGCTATGGGAATCAACAGGACCAGCGCGATCAGAGGCAGATAGGCGAATTTGCTGAGCGTCACGGCAACGGACAGGGCCAGCAGCGCCAGTTTGCCGGGCAAGCTGATCTGATCGGATGGGTCCGGCTTCAGGGCGCTCAATCGCCACAACGCCGCGGTAAAGAGCATGCAAACGGAATTGGTCACGCAATCCGCGGAAAACGAAGCCGCCAACTCCAGGCTCATCGGCATACAAAGGAGAAGGAGAATCGCCGCTCGTAGCGCGGGGGCGAGGCGGAGCGTGAAGAATCCCGCCACTGCCCAGGCCAGGACGGCGGCCTCGCGCCCACAATAGAAAATGCCGAGCGGACCCAGTCCCGCCGCGCGCCCGGCCATGATCCCCATCGCCTGCGGGGCATAGACGAGCGGCGAATAATTCGCGGAACTCGGAAAATGCACAAACGTGGTCACGTTCGGACGAAGGCGAATCTTTCCGGCGTCGAGGATTTTTGCCGGCGAAGTCTTTTCGGTTTGATGAAATGGTAGTCCGGAAAAACGCCCGGATAATTCCAGCAGGCTCACCGGCAGCACCCCGCCGCGCGTGTTGTCCCCGGATCGCGAGACCCATTGGCCGAGGGAAATCTGATAGGCGCGGTAGAAATGCCAGAATTCATCGGCGACCTGGAACGGCGGAGTGAAAAAGACCATCCCCGTGCCGAATACGATCGCAAGCACCGCGAAAAACTTGGGCAGGAAATTCGGTTGCGAGGGCGCGTCTGCGCCAGGCGGCTGGATCACGTGTTATTGTCGCCCGTTCATGGCGTGGCGGGCTTCCTCGTAGACCCCGACGCAGGCGCGGGCCGCGTCCATCCAGTTCAATCGGCGGACCTCAAAACTCCCGTGCTCGCGCAAAGCGGCCGCCAATGGGGGATGCCGCAGCACCGCGATAATCTTGTTGGCCATCTCGTTGATGTCCCAGAAATCCACCTTGAGCGCGTGCGTCAAAACCTCCGAAACGCCCGATTGCTTGGAAATGATCACCGGAACGTCGTGGCTCATCGCTTCCAGAGGGGCAATGCCAAACGGCTCGGAGACGCTCGGCATGACGTACAGATCCGCCATTTTGAAAACTTTTTCCACGTCGTTGCCGCGCAGGAAACCCGTGAACAGCACCTTGTGCCCGATCCCCATGCCCGCGGCCATCTCGATGGTTCGGCGAATCATATCGCCCGAGCCGGCCATGACGAACTTGACGTTGTCCATGACCTCCAGCACTTTTTTAGCCGCGGCCAGGAAATACTCCGGACCTTTTTGCATGGTGATCCGGCCCAGAAACAGCACGATTTTTTCATCCTTGTGGATGTTGTATTTTTCAATGTCCGCGCCATTGCCGTTGGATTCGATCGCGTTGTAGACCACTTCCACCTTCGACGGGTCGATCCCGTAGTGGTGGGTCACCAGGTTTTTCGTTAGGTAGCTGACGGCGATGACCTTCATGGCGCTGTGCATGCCACGGCGTTCGATGTCGTAGATTCGCTGATCCACGTGCAAACCCGAACGGTCAAACTCGGTGCTGTGAACGTGGACGATGAGGGGGACGCCCTTGAGCCCCGCGACGGCCATGCCGGCGGGGAAGGTCATCCAATCATGCGCATGAACCACGTCGATCGCTTCGTGTCGGGCGATTTCCGCGGCCAGGGCGGCGTAGCGCTGAATCTCAGAGAAAAGATCTCCGCCGTATGGAGTATTGGACCCGGTTGAACCGGCGCCGATGAAACTCGGAACCGCCCCCGACGGCTTGGGCGGAGCGGGAATGGCCGCCGGCTCTATCGCAGCGGCTAATTCAATCGGCGCGGTCTGGCTGATTCGCTTGTGGATTGCCTGCTTTTCGCGCTCGGCGGAATATTGCGCGGCGCCCTGGTACGGATTGCCCATCTGCGCATCAACCGTGCGGAACGTCACGTGATCAAATTCATCAAGCCGAAATTCAGTGCTCGGCGACGCCAGCGGAGAACCGGCGCGCGGGCTGACCAGACGCACGTGAGTAGAGAATGGAGTTGACACGGGTCGCGGTAGAACGAACATGACGTCCGTTCCCAGACCGCTCATCGCCTTTGTCAGGCCGTAGCAAGCCGTACCCAGCCCACCGCTGATAAAAGGCGGGAATTCCCAACCTAACATAAAAACGCGCATAAACCTCGAACACTTTCCAGGCAAAAAGACGTAAACCATGCCCGAACTTCAAGTTCAGACATGGAATTAAATCAATGCAATTTGCAGACGGCAAGGCGGTGCCTTATTTTCATTTTACGGTCCCCCCAAACGACATATCCGGAGGACATCTTACAACTATTACAATCGGATCGTATTTGGAACGTCAAATTACCGAGCCTAACACTACATACATCGGCCATTGGATGTCAATGAGCAACAGTTGTCTAATCTAATCCGTACATTCCCTACGACCGGTACTTTGCCGAACTACCCGACTCCGCAAATTCAATACCGTCATTATATTCGATCTGGAAAGGCCTTCAGCCCTCGCGGGGTACGGGGCGCAACATATTGATTGGCCTCTAAATAGATTCGATTTTTATCGGACGTTGCAGCAAAATGGCGTAACTACACCTTTCAGCGACAATGATCCAGTTAACGGACATCCCTCGAAATCCTGCGCGGTGTTTAGGCAACTCTCGCATTGCATTGGACACGATCAATGGTACTTTGGCCGGTCGGCCATGCAGGAAGTTCCCGCCATATTTTCGCCTCGCATCGAGAAAGTGACTCTCGGCGCGCCGGGCCGGCTGCTGGCTCTGTTGATCAGCGCGACGTGCTTGTCCATCATGATCACGGCCGCGCGGTTGCAGCCGAGTCCAACCGGTCTGGGAACTCATATCCAGTTGGGGTTGGAATCCTGCCCCTTCTTCCGGCAAACGGGTTTGCCCTGCCCAAGCTGTGGAATGACCACCAGCTTCGCCTGGTTTGCACGAGGAAATATTCTGGCGAGCCTTTACATTCAGCCGATGGGAGCTTTATTGGCCTTTTTGACCGTCGTGACTTTCTGGGGCGGAGTGTATGCGGCGGCGACGGGTCGGCCGGTCTATCAGTTGGTGTCGGTCGGACCGACGCGGTACTATTTCCCGGGGTTGTTCGCCTGGGCCATCATCGCCTGGGCATGGAAGATTTTTATCCATCTGCACGGCATCGACGGATGGCGGGTCTGAAAGTTTGCCGGGCGTGGCGAGGAATTTCGATATGTTCTCTCATTGGCGCCTCCTCGGCGCGGCGCTGTTGGCGTGCGGGGCAATCGCGAGTTTGCTGGCCTGTGGTGGATGCCAGATCGCCGGCGCCGCGGTATCCGAAGTCCAGGGTGCTCAGCAGGTCGCGCCCGCCTATACCGGGTTCAAGGGGCAATCCATCGCCATCATGGTTTGGGCGGATGACGCGATCACCATGGACCACCCGCGTATTTCCCCCGATCTGGCGCATAACCTCCAGAATAAATTCCGCGAAGCGATCGAGGCCAAGCTGGATGAAGTGAAAGGCGCCACGTTCGTCAAGACCGACGATGTCGTGCGCTTTCAGGAAGCGCATCCAGAAGCGGCCACCGATTCCCCCGAAGAGCTCGCCCTGCAATTTCCCGCGACTCGCCTGATCTACATCGAGGTGGTCAGCCTGTCGCTCCACCCCAGTGATGCCGTCGATCTCTCGAAGGGTCAGATCGTCACCGACGTAAAGGTTGTGGAAGTGACCAATGGGAAGGGAAAGATCGCTTACGAAAACGACAGCGTCAGCGCGGTTTATCCGTCCAAGTCGCCGCCCGAGGGGACGCTGGGCCTGGACGAAAACACCGTCTACCAAAAATCGGTCGATGCGGTCTCCACCGAGATCGCTAAATTATTTATGACGCACGATTCGGATGACGAGGAAAAAAACCCCTATGAAGATCATACTTAAGCTGGGCGTGCTGGCTCTGGCTTGGGGGGCGGTTTGCGTCCTTCCGGGTTGTCAGGTCGCCGGCGCGCTGATGGACCGCGGCGGCGGCGGCCAGGCCGTCGACGCCAAGTACGTCCCCAACAAACAAGATTCCATGCTCGTCCTCATCGACACCTACGGGCTGGTGCTGGATTCAGACATTGAATCGCAGCACATGGCGATGACGCTGGATACTTGCATCACGACCGACAAAATCGCCACGGTCGTGGACCAAAAGCAATTGGAGCAACTAAAGGATGCGAATCCCGCCGATTATCCGACGATGACCATCGCGGACATCGGTCGCAAGGTCGGGGCCAAGCAGGTCCTGTACGTGCACATTTCGCGAGATGAAATCCAAAAACCGGTCGGGACCGGACAAATGCGCGGGCACATGGAAGCCACCGTCAAAATCGTTGATTCCACCACCGCCGACACGCGCTGGCCGGCCGACGCGCCCAGCGAGGCCGTCCAGATCACCACCCCGTGGATCGTCGAAAGCGAAAACAAATCCGAAGGCGATGTTCGCGCCCTCATGGCCGATCAAATGGCCCAGGATGTCGAGAAGCTGTTCAAGAATTACCACATCGAGGAAGAGACGACCGAGGATCACAAGGTCAACGTCGAAGAGTGAAGCCCGTCCATTCGCTACCGGCCTAGCCCGGCAAACCCACCGTTTTCTTTGTGCGGCCGCGGCGGCCCTGAATAAAGATCGAGATAAAAATAGAGCAGTTCCTTGCCCGCGAAATAGCGGGTGTTGCCGTGCCGGAACCCGAGCTTGCTGAACATCTCAATGGTTGTCTGGCGTTCGGCGAAGGACTCCAGCGCGACTTTCAAGTACTCATTTTCCTGGCAAAATTTAATCGCGGCCTCCAACAAGGCCTTGCCGATCCCGCGCCGGCGATGGTCCTGCCGGACTCTCAGGCGCCGAACCTGTCCCACGCCCTCTTCATGATGCTGAACGCCGATCATCCCCACTATTTCGCCCAATGGATTTTCCGCCACCCAGAAATGATTGCCATCGGTGTGCATGTAAACGGCGTCGATATCGTCGATGTCCAGCCCGGTATCGTTCTCAGCCAGCTTGCCGCCGAGCAATCCTTCTACATACAGCTTGCGGCAGACCGCCAGATCATCGGGGCGAAAACTGCGGATGTTCCATAACTTGGTTTCGGTCATGGCTTGGGAATTCTAGGCATGAAAATTCCGCCCATCCGCGCGAAATTCGAAATGACGTCGTTCAAACAATCAAATGCCGCACGGTGTCGTTGGCCAGGTCAACGATGGCCACGGTTTTTTTCGCAGCCCGATGCAGTGCCCCGGGATTCACGATCCGCAGCCTGCCGGTCTTTTCGTTGGACGGAATATGCGTGTGCCCCAAAAATAAGTAATCGTAGTCCGTTTCCTGGGTCACGCGCTGGATGAGCTTGAGGTTATCCCCGTGAGTGACGGCGATTCGCTTTCCCGAAATTTGCAGATCGGCGAAATCATTGCAGCACTGTAAACCAATGTCGGCCGCGTACTGGCTCAGCCCGGCGCGGTCCCAGTCGTTGTTTCCCCAGACGAATACGCACGGCATGCCGGCCAGAAGATCGAGGATGCGTTCCCCGCCCACGTCGCCGCAGTGGATGAGAAACTGCGCGCCGGCGGCGCGGAGGGTGGCGATCGCCGCCGCCGCCGTGTCCACCCGGTCGTGCGTGTCACTCAGTATCCCGAGCAGAGTTGGGTCAGGCGATGTGCTTCCCGAAGAGCCGGAGGATTCCATCGGCCAGAATGTACCATCCCAGCGCGAACGTGACGATATACACAATTTTAGTGAACGTTCGGTCGCTGATGCGCCGATTCAGCCAGCGCCCCAGGACTGCGCCGACGATCACCAGCGGAAGAAATCGCAGCGTGAATGGAAGCCGGGCGTGCGCGAATTGCCCGCTGGCATAATAAGCCGGCAGCTTGGCCGTGTTCAGAATGAAGAAATAAACCGCGCTGGTGCCGACAAAAAGCTGGCGATCCAGCCGCAGGGGCAGCAGGTACATGGCGATGATCGGCCCGGCCGCGTGGGCGAGCGTGGAACTGATCGCCGAGAACCCGCCGGTCAGGTGCGACCGCCAGGGTTCGCGCATGAGGTGCTGCTGAACCCCGCGATAAATACGCCACCAGTGCAGCGAAACCAGCAGAATCGATTCGCAGCCGATTTCGATACGGATGAGCGCCCCGACGAGGTTGGCGTTGGAATGCAGGATTGCCAGCAGCAAGCCTCCGAGCACGACGCCCACGGCCGTGCCCGGCATTAGTTTCAAAATCACGGCCCGCGCCCCGGCCGCGGATTCTTTGGCAAAGAAAAGCTTCGAATATTGCCACACCGCGATCAAATCCCCCGCGACCAGCAGCGGCAACAGCAGCCCCAGCGCGGCTTCCGACCCGCGCCCGGGGATATGCCCCATCGCAATGGCGGTCATTGGCACGATCATGAGCCCCACCCCCGAGCCGAACCCGCTCTTGGTGACGCCGATGAAAATGACCGCCATAAAAATGAGGGACCACCAGATCACTCGTTTATTTCCTCACCCGCCGGATCGAAAATTGCTGCGAAAATTGCCGCTTGCCTTGTTCGAAAGTCAGGTCGATCTCGATTTCGGTCTCTCCGCTCCATTCCCAGGAATGAACGTTGGATTCTGATTCGTCTCGCTCATCGGGGATCGAAATAAATCCCGGTTGATCCCCTGAATTCGGCGGCTGCGGAAAATTCGGCGGCGGGGGACCATCATCCGCCCCCGACAGCGGAGGCAGCACCATCTTGATCTCCGAAAGCGCCGCAACGGTGCGCCCGCGCAGCGGATGGATGATGCCGTCGGAATCGATCACCCGGCTCACGTCGCCCAGAAGCTGGATGTCATCGGTTGTTGGATTATGAATCCATACCACCAAATGTCCTTCGTCGGCCCGCATCCGATATTGCAGCGGCGCCGCGGCAAGAAAAGTATCTTCGTCCGACCCGACATGCACCGGCTGGGCCGCGTCCGGCCGGGAGACGTCAAATTCGAATTGTGTGCAAGACGTTAGAACCAGCGTAAGCAGCCATGCGAATTTTGGCGTCATTGTTGCTATCTTATGGGTTATGCACGCGGGAGAAAAAGGCCGGGTCATGGATCGCAGCGCAAGGCGGCGCGGATTTTTCATTTTCTTCGGCAGCCGGAATGTGCTTTCCAACGCCGGGCCGGCTGTGGCGGCGGTTTGTCCGCGATGCCAGGCTCAGGCGACTTTCCAGAACCGGACCGCCCGCACGTGGTTTACGCTCTTTTTCATCCCGATTTTCCCCATGGGGGCCAAGCGGCCGTTTTGTCAGTGCCAAAGCTGCAACGCGCAGTTTCGAATTTCCGCCGAAGACCTGGGCAAAAAAACGGCCGCCTCGCAGCAACAGCAGATGCAGCAGGCGATCCAGATGTACAACAGCCTGCGCGCCAGCCCGTCGAATTCGGTGACGCTCAACAATCTGCTGCTGCTCTATTTTCAGCTCAAGGAGTTCGATTCGGCGTTGTCGGCCGCCAATGAATTTCCCGACGCGCTCAACGCCAGCGAGCAGTGCATGACCACGCTCGGCCGCGTGCTGATGGAGCAGGGCCGGCACGTCGACGCGATCAAATGGTTCGACGCCGCGACGGCGCGCAACCCGATGCTGGGCGAGGCGGCGTATTGCAAGGCGGTGGCGCTGATGAGCACGAATCCGCCGGACCTGGCCGGCGCCAACGTCGCCGCCCGCGCGGCGCGGACCGCCGGCATGCCACAGGCTGAGGGATTGCTCAAGGAAATTGAAAAACGCGCGAGAGGAAACACTCCTTAGATTGTTGTTGTTCCATGGCTATCGTCACTTTCAATAAAGTCGAAAAAACGTTTGGCAAGCGCGTCCTGTTTGACAAGCTTGATTTCATCATCGACCGCGGCGAGCGCGTCGGCCTGATCGGCGACAACGGCAGCGGCAAAAGCACCCTCTTCAAGATGATCCTGGGGCAGATGCAGCACGATGCCGGGCTGGTCGCCGTCGGGAAGGGAATCACCGTCGGGCATTTGCCGCAGGACCCGGTGTTCGATGCGGCCAATACGGTGATCGACGAAGCCGAATTGGCCTTTGCCAAATTGCACGATCTGTCCCACGAGATGCGCGAGATCGAACATCAGATGGAGCACGCCGCCGGCGAGGAATTGGACAAACTCCTCAACAAATATCAGCACGCTCAGCACGAGTTTGAACTGGCCGGTGGATATGCCTGGCGGCATCGCATGGAAGCGACGATGCTGGGCGTCGGGCTGGACGAAAAGACCTGGGAGCAAAACGTCGGCACACTGTCCGGCGGGCAGCGATCGCGACTTGCCCTGGCGAAATTGCTGACCGGGCCGAACGATTTGCTGCTGCTCGATGAGCCCACGAATCATCTCGATCTGACCGCCATCGCTTGGCTTGAGGAATACTTGGCCGGGTTCAACGGCGCGGCGCTGATCATCAGCCACGACCGCTATCTGCTGGATCGACTTGCCAATCGCATCGCGTGGCTGACGGAATCAAAGATCAAGAGTTATCCCGGCAATTATTCGGCGTATGTGACGCAGCGGCAGTTGCAGGAACTGTCACAGGAGCGCGCGTTCGAACAGCAGCAGGCGGACATCGAAAAGCAGGCGGAGTTCATTCGGCGATTTGGCGCCGGCCAGCGGGCGCGCGAAGCCAAGGGCCGCGATAAAAGATTACAGCGATTGCTGCGAAGCGATTCGCTGATCAAGGAAGTGGCGGGGACGAAGAAGATCAATGTTTCGCTGTCGTCCGAGCAGCGCGCCGGGGATCGCGTGCTGAGTGCCAAAGGCCTTGGCAAATCTTATGAATCGCGGGCATTGTGGAAGGATATCGATCTGGAAATCCGCCGCTCCGAACGGGTTGGCATTATTGGGCCAAACGGATCGGGCAAGACGACACTCCTGGAGATTCTGCTTGGCCGGCGCGAGGCCGACGAGGGCGAGATCCGCTGGGGCTCGAATTTGAATATCGGATACTACGATCAGCATTTGGGCGATTTCGATCCGGAAAATACGGTGGCCGAGGAAGTCCGCGGCGATCGTGAAATTTCCCCCGGCGATCTGCGCTCGGTGCTGGCGATGATGCTCTTTCGCCGCGAGGAGATCGATAAGCCGATCAAAATGCTCAGCGGCGGCGAGCGGGCGCGGGTGGCGATGGCGCAGCTTCTGGTGGACCGCCCCAATGTCCTCGTGCTCGATGAACCGACGAATCATCTGGATATTCAGTCGTGCGAGGCGCTGGAAAGCGCGCTGTCGGGGTTCGGCGGGACGATATTATGCGTCAGCCACGACCGCTATTTTCTAGACAAAATCGTCTCGCGGCTGCTGATCCTCCGCCCGCCGGAAATCGTGCAGTTTTCGGGAAATTTCACCGCCTGGGCCAAGAAATCCGCCGAAGCTGCTAAACCCAGCGACGCTAAATCGAAAGAAGGCAAACCGAAGCAAAGCAAGCCGAAAGAGAATCCGCCGGCTGCGAAGAAAAAATCCGACAACGCCTGGGCGCGGCCGTTCGGGCGATTGTCGACCGAGGAATTGGAGCGGCAAATCGGTGACGCCGAGGTCGCCCTGGCCGAGCAGCAGAATCAATTCGGCGACGCCGGCGTGGCGCGCGATTCTGGATTGAGCCGAAAATTAAAGGAAGAATATTCGGCGATGAAAAAGAAACTGGATCAATTGGAACAGGAATATTTCCTGCGAGAAGGCTGAAGAATGCGGGGCGTGGTGGGTGGGGGTATGGCTGTCAACCGGGATCAGGGCGCCATTGCGAAGCGATGGCGGCGAGGATGATCATCGCCGCCCCGGCCAATCCGCGAGCGGCCAGGTGTTCCCCCAGCACCGCAAACGAGAAAATCGCGGCGAAGACGGGCTCCAGCGTGAAAATCACCGCCGCCTGCGGCGCAGGAACCACCCGTTGCCCGGTTGCCTGCAGCACGGCCGTCAGCGCGGTGGCGACCAGGCCCAGGTAAATCAATCCCAGCCAATGAAAATGAACGATCGGCGGACGCTCGGCCGCGGTCCAGATTCCGTCAAGAACCGCCACGCAAATGATCTGTGAAACGGAGACGGCAAGTGGTTGAAGTTCACCGGCCACTTTTTCCATCCGCCAGATATACATCGCCCAGGTGATGGCGGTTCCCAATGCCCAGAGATCGCCGATGTTCGGCTTGGCGCCGTCGCCGCAGAGCAATGCGCAACCGATCAGCGCGGTTATGGCGGCGATCCAGATTAACGGCCGGATGCGCTGCCCGAAGATCGCCGCCAGGATCGGTACGAAAATCACGTTCATTGCCGTGATGAACGCGCAGCGATTGACCGTGGTGTAACGCAGGCTGATGGTGTTGGTGGCAAAGCCGGCGAAGAGCCAGATCGACATTTCTGTGCTGGATCGCCAAAGCCGGCGATCGAGGCGGATGAAGGGAAGAAGAACGATCGCGGCGATGACAAACCGCGCCAGGTTCATCGGCGCCGCGGGCATGTCGGCGACGATCTGCCGGATGATGACGAAGGAGAATGCCCACGCGGCGGTGGTCACCACCAGCAGGACCGCGCCGAGGCGCGCGGAGACGCCGCGGCGGGGCGTCGCGAGCGGGTCGGCGGCATCCATTATTCATCCACCGCAAAGCCCTGACGTTGATATTCGCTCAGCTTGTATTGCAGCGTTCGCCGGCTGATTCCCAGCTCCTGCGCGGTAGCGGTGCGGTTGCCGTTGTTTCG
>Ga0182030_10019050_pt1 | contig 13107 bp, 9 predicted proteins | sample 812S3MmetaG_FD_121299 | JGI IMG/M metagenome (GOLD analysis project Ga0182030, IMG submission 121299) | Permafrost microbial communities from Stordalen Mire, Sweden - 812S3M metaG (Illumina Assembly) | ecosystem: Environmental > Terrestrial > Soil > Wetlands > Permafrost | place: Sweden... | reverse complement strand
CGTGAAGAGAGGAAAGTCGTGAGCGGTTCGCCGTTCCGCAACGGTATTCTTAAAGCCAACGTGATCAAGGAAGACAATCCGACCGCCGCCCCGCCGCTTCCTCTTGCGGGCCAGCCGCTTTCTCCTCCAGACCAGGCGCCTGCTCCTCTGGACCAGCCGTTTTCGCTTTCGGAACTGGAGAGCGCCGAGTCGGCTGCGGAGCACTCCGGAAAGGCCGCGGCCGAGCTGACGCCCTTCATGCGGCAGTGGACCTCGGCCAAGCGCCAGAATCCCGATGCGCTGCTGTTTTTCCGCATGGGGGATTTCTACGAGCTGTTCTACGACGATGCGGTGACGGTGAGCCGGGAGCTGCAACTCACCTTGACGGCGCGGGACCGGGAGCGCAATCAGCCCATGTGCGGAGTGCCGTATCACGCCGTAGAGAGCTATCTGACGCGCCTCTTGCGCCAGGGCTACCGCATCGCCATCTGCGACCAGATGGAAGACCCCAAGCTCACCAAGAAGATTGTTCGCCGCGAGGTGACCCGCGTGCTTTCGCCGGGAACCGCTCTCGACGCTGGCCTGGGCCAGGAGCAGAACAACTTTCTGGCGGCGTATTTCGAGGTTGCTGGCGGGGGCGCGGGCGAAATGCAGAAAAAGGCCTCTTCCGCAGCCAAAGCCCAAGCCCAACAGTCTTCGGCCGGCCTGCTCTGCGCCGTGGCCCTGCTGGATGTTTCGACGGGTGAGTTTCGCACCGCGGAGTTTCAGGGCCCGTCGGCCCGTCAACAGGCGGTGGACGAGATTCTGAAGGCCGGGTCAAGCGAGGTGCTCGCCGGCCAGAGCGCGGAGTTGCCGCCGGGCCTGGAGCGGATTGCGGCGCGGACGCGGGTGGACGACTGGGTCTGGACGCCTGAGTTTGCCCTGCCGCTGGTGGAGCGGCAACTGAATGTGCGCTCGCTCGAAGGCTTCGGGCTGGTGGGGCACGAGGCGGCGGCGATTGCGGCCGGGGCCGTGCTGCACTATGTGCGCACCACCCAGCACAATGAGGCGCTGCACATCGACAGCCTGAAATTCGAGGCCCACTCGACGGCCCTTGAGCTGGACCAGGTGACGGTGCGCAACCTTGAACTCGTGGAACCGCTGTTCACCGGTCAGGACAGCCGCGCGACGCTCTTTCACACCCTCGACTGCTGCCTGACGCCAATGGGCAAGCGGCTTTTGAGAGCCACGATTCTGCGCCCGCTGGTGGATGCCGAGGCTCTAGAGGCGCGCTATGAGGCGGTGGGCGAAGCGCACGGTGACCTGGTGCGGCGCGAAGAGATTCGGCGCGCCTTTTCCGGGCTTTTGGACCTGGAGCGGCTGCTAGCGCGGCTCAGTCTGGATTCGGCCGGCCCCAGGGACGTGAGAGCCCTAGCGGCGAGCCTGGCCCGGCTGCCGGGGTTGAGACGCGCCCTCGAAGCGATGCGCGCCGGGCGCTGGCGCGACCTGGCCGGCCGGCTCGATACTCTCCTCGACGTGACCGGGCGAATTGTCTCGACGCTGGTCGAGGAGCCTCCGCTGACGCTGGCGGATGGCGGAGCGATTTCGGCCGGCGTGGACCCGGAGCTCGACGAGTTGCGCACCATTTCCACCACCGGAAGGCAGCAGATTGCGGCCATCGAGGAGCGGGAACGGGCACGGACCGGTATAAGTTCGCTGAAGGTCCGGTATAACTCGGTTTTCGGCTATTACATCGAGATCACCAAGGCGAACAAGGCTCTCGCTCCAGCCGACTATGAGCGCAAGCAGACGCTGGTCAATGCCGAGCGATTTACCACCCCAGAGCTGAAGGAATACGAGCGCAAGATTCTCACGGCGCACGAGCGGTCGATCGAGATTGAGAAGCGCCTGTTTGCAGAGTTGCGGCGGACGGTGCTCGAAGCCGCGGGACGCATCCGGCGCAGCTCGGCTGCGGTGGCGGAGGCCGACTTGCTGGCCAACTTCGCGCATCTGGCGGCGAGCCGGCGCTATGTGCGGCCCACCATCGCGGAAGATCCGGTGATCGAGGCCGCGGCCGGACGCCATCCGGTGATCGAGCAGTGGATGGAGGAGACGCGCGAGGGAAGGTTCATCTCCAACGACCTCTATCTCGATGCTTCGGGCCTCGATGGGAGCGGCGACGGTCCGAGTTTGCTGCTGATCACTGGACCTAACATGGGCGGCAAGAGCACGTATCTGCGCCAGGCGGCGATGCTGGTCCTGCTGGCCCAGATGGGCAGCTTTGTGCCCGCCGACAGCCTCCGCTACGGCATCGTGGACCGCATTTACACGCGCATCGGCGCCAGCGACAACGTGGCGCGCGGCCGCTCCACCTTCATGGTCGAAATGACCGAGACGGCGACGATTCTGAACACGGCGACCAATAAGTCGCTGATCCTGCTGGACGAGATGGGACGCGGAACAGCCACCTTCGACGGCCTGTCATTGGCTTGGGCGACGGTGGAGTATCTTCATGCCGAGACCGGGGCGCGCACCCTGTTTGCCACCCACTATCACGAGCTGACCATGCTGGCCGAGAAACTCAAGCGGGTGAGGAATCTGCGCGTCGGAGTCAAGGAAGCGGCCGGCGGAATTGTATTTCTGCATAACATCGAGCCCGGAGCGGCAAGCAAGAGTTATGGCATCGAAGTGGCGCGGCTGGCCGGACTGCCGGCCGCGGTGATCGAGCGGGCCAAGCACGTGCTGCGCCAGCATGAGAAGCAGGAGCGGCAGAGCGTGCAGGTGGAAACCACGCCAGAGCCGGTGCAGTTGACGATTTTCACGCCCCTCTCGCAGCGCATTGTGGACCGCATCGAGGCTACCGACGTGAACGCGCTGACCCCGCTGCAGGCCTTGAATCTGCTGGAAGAGTTGCAGCAGGAGCTGAAAGAAAACAGGGGTTAGGGACTAGGGCACGACGCCATGAATCGAGGATGGAGGAATTGTAGCGCTGGCCTCCTGGCCGGCTGTATCGCCGGCGTCCTCGCCCGCGCTTGTTCCGCGATGATGACCGAATCATGCAGTCTTACCACCAGGGAACAGAGTTGAAGCGAGAACTGAAAGGGCGGCAATGAAGACAATTCTGCGCCAGGCGGCGGGCAGCCTGCTGGTTGTGGGCCTCGAATCGACGGAGTTGACGGGCCTGGAGCGGGCGTGGCTCAAACTCGTCCGCCCGGCGGGCATCATCCTCTTCCGGCGCAACATCGTGGACGCGGCTCAGACGCGGAGCCTGCTGGCGGACTCCTCCGCCCTATGCGCGGCGCACGCCTTTCGCTGCGTGGATTTGGAAGGCGGCACGGTGGACCGGTTAAGGGATGCGCTCGCCGCTATGCCTTCACCGCAGGCCGTGGCGGCGGCGGCGCGGCAACCGGGCCGCGGGGGGCAATCGAGGGCCGGGCTGATCCGTGAGAAGGGCGAACTGGTGGGGCGCGGGGTGAAGGCCTTCGGGTTCAACACCACGCTGGCGCCGGTGCTGGATTTGGCACTGCCTGATTCGGCCCAGGTGATGGGAACGCGCTCGGCCTCGGCGACCTCCGCGGGAGTGGTGGAGTACGCGCGCGGATTCCTGGCCGGGCTCCGCGCGCAGGGCGTGGTGGGTTGCGGAAAGCATTTTCCGGGCCTGGGCGGAGGCCGGCTGGACTCGCACCTCGAAACTCCGGCCATCCGGCGCGGCTTTCGCGCACTGTGGCGCGAGGACCTGGCGGTCTATCGAGAGCTGCGCGGCGAGTTGCCCATGGTGATGGTGAGCCATGCGGCCTATCCCGACACCAGGGGCGGAGACCGGCCGGCCAGCGCGTCGAAGTATTGGATTTCGACAGTGCTCAGGAAGCGCATCGGCTACCGGGGAATCGTCTTCTCCGACGATCTGGAGATGGGCGGAATCCTGAAGTTCATGCCGATGGAAGAGGCCGCGGTGGAAGCGGTGCGGGCGGGCATGGACTTGATGGAGATTTGCCACACTCCGGAGCTGATTCTTCGCGCGTACGAGGCGCTGATTGCGGAAGGCGAGCGGTCGGCGGCGTTTTCGCGGCTGCTCTTCGCGCTGCAAAAGAAGAACGCGCGGGCACGGGCGCGGCTGTTTTCCGCAGGCGCCTCGGCTGCGCTGCCGGCCCGGCAATTCGAGGCCCTGCGCAAGCGGATTCTGCGTTTCGGCGAGACGGTCTTGAAGGCCCAGGAAACGCAACAGGAAGGGCAACAGGAAAGGCAGCCGGAATGAGCGCGAAAACGATGACAGTGGCCGGCATCATGAGCGGCACTTCGGCCGACGGCGTCGACGTGGCGGTGGTCGAGATTACACCTGGAAAACTGAGGCCGCACCTGACGCTCCTGGCCCATGAGGGGTTCCCATTCCCGGCGGCTCTGCGGCGCTCCGTGCTGGGAGCCATGAACGCATCCTCCACGTCGACAGCGGAACTGGCCCGGCTGAACTGGCGCTTGGGCCTGGCCTATGCCGAAGCGGTAGCCGCAACGGTCGAGCGGCATGGGGTCAAGCTCGACCTCATCGGCTGCCACGGGCAGACGCTCTACCACCAGGCGCGCGCGGAAAGCTACGCGGGACGCCGGTTTCCCTGCACCTGGCAGGCGGGCGAACCGGCCGTGATTGCCGCCTCCGCCGGCGTCCCTGTGGTCTCGAACTTCCGCCCCGCCGACATCGCGGCCGGCGGCCAGGGAGCGCCGCTGGTTCCGCTGCTGGACTATGTGCTCTTTGCCCATCCCAGCCGGGGCCGGGTGTTGCAGAACATCGGCGGCATCGGCAACCTGACCGCCATTCCCGCCGCGGCCGCCCAGGATGCCGTGATCGCCTTCGACACCGGCCCTGGGAACATGGTCGTCGATGCGCTGGCGCTCGAACTCTTCCAAAAGAAATTCGATCGCAACGGCAGCCTCGCCGCCAAGGGCAAAGTGCTTGCGCCGGTGCTGGCTGAGGCGCTGCGCAACCCCTACTTCAAGCTTCCTCCTCCGCGCACCGCCGGGCGGGAACAGTTTGGGCGCGAGTTTGCGGCCAGGTTCCTCGCCTCCTGCCGGCGCCGTAGCAGCCAGCCAGAAGACGCGCTGGCCACGGCCACCGCGCTCACGGCCGAAAGCATTGCCGCCAGTTACAAGCAGTTTGTCCGACGTTCGATGAAAGGCAGTGCGGTGGATTACATCGTCTCCGGCGGCGGGGCGCGTAATCGCACGCTGATGGCCATGCTTTCCAAAAAGCTCGAGCCGCTCGGGTGCGACCTCGCGAAGAGCGAGCAGTTCGGCCTGCCGGCGGAGGCCAAGGAGGCCGCGGCCTTTGCGCTGCTGGCCTGGCAGACCTGGCATCATCTTCCGGGGAACGTGCCCAGGGCAACCGGAGCGGCGCGGCCGGCGATTCTGGGGCAGGTCACCTATGCGTAGGCTGCTGGTGCTGGCTTGCCTGCTCGCCCTGGCAGGCTGCCGCTCCACGCCCCGTGATCTGCGGACGGTGGTCTTTCTCATCGAGAGCAGCCCGGCGAACCTCGATCCGCGCATCGGAACCGACGGCCAGTCGGAACATATCGACGAGCTTCTGTTCGACGGTCTTGTCGCCCGCGATGCGAGCTTTCACTTCACGCCTGCGCTGGCCGAAAGCTGGCAGCAGCCCGACCCGCTGACCCTCACGTTTCACCTGCGCCCGGGCGTCCGCTTCCACGACGGCCGCCCGCTCACCTCCCGCGATGTGCAATGGACCATCGACTCCATGCGCACCGGCCAGGTGATCTCGCCCAAGACCGCCTCCTATGCCTCGGTGGACTCGATTGAAGCCGCCGACCCACTCACCGTCGTCTTCCACCTGAAGCGCGCCGACAATTTTCTGCTGACCAATCTCTCCACGGGCGCAATGGGCATCGTTCCCCAGGGAAGCGGGCGCGAGTTCTGGCGTCATCCCGTCGGCACGGGCCCGTTTCGCTTCGTCAGCCAGCAGATCGACCAGGATGTGGTCGTTGAGCGCAACCCCATCAGTTGGTCGGTCGCGCCGCAGATCGAGCGGGTGCGCTTCCGCGTCGTGCCGGACGCCATCACCGAGTCGCTGGAGCTTGAAAAAGGCTCGGCCGACATCGCCATCAACTCGCTGCCCATGGATTCACTGCCGGTGCTGGGGGCGAATCCGAAGCTGGCCGTCGAAGACGCTCCGGGAACGCAGGTGCAGTACCTGAGCTTCAACCTCCGCGATCCGCTTCTAAAGGACGCGCGGGTGAGGCGGGCGATTGCCTGTGCCATTGATCGCAACCTGATCATCCAGACGCTCCAGCAAGGCCACGCGCGGCTCACGGAGAGCCTGCTGCCCACCGGCCACTGGGCCTTCAACGGCGATGTTGCCCGCTATGAGTACGATCCGGCCCGAGCCGAGCGCCTGCTGGATGAGGCCACCCAGTCGCGCGGCCGCGACGGGGTCCGCTTTCACTTGACGATGAAGACCTCCACCGACCCGGACACGCGGCTGCTGGCCGCCGTCTTGCAGCAGCAGTTGGCCCGCGTGGGCATTGCGCTTGACCTGCGCAGTTATGAGTACGCCACTTTCTACTCCGATGTGACCCGCGGCGCCTTCCAGATGTATTCGCTGAAGTGGATCGGCGGCAACGAGCAGCCGGACATCTTCACCTACGTCTTTGCGACGGCCAGCTTCTCTCCAAAAGGCGCCAACCGCGGCCACTACTCCAACCCGCGTTTGGACGCGCTGCTCGCCGACGCGGCCCAGAGCGCCGACCCGGCCCGCCGCCGCTCCGACTACGCGGAAGCGCAGCAGATTCTGGCCCGCGACCTGCCCGCCATCAACCTCTGGTACCGGGACACGGTGGTGGTTCACAGCCGCCGGCTGTCCCATGTGGTTCCCACGCCCTCGGGAAGCTACTCTTTTCTGGAGGCGGCGGTGCTGGGGCATTAGAGCGAATTTCGATAACAGACTCATCAGGAGCAATCCTCCTGTTATGCGGTCTTGGGAGCGATTGTGACGTCGAGGCCGAAGCTTTCTGGGCGGTTGCCGATTCTTCATGGGGCGCTTTCGAGAAGAGACCGCCCAGATACTCGGCTCTCTCATCGTTTCGGTGATCTCCGTCTTCGCGCTGAAGCGTGAGAAGCAAAGAGCACGTCCCCCTTTCATGCTCGTTGCCAACGAGGTTCACAACCTCGTCCACGGCGGCAGGCAACGTCTCTCGATAATTTGCAGCCGGTTGAGTGGCGGTAAAGACAGAAAGCAGCATCGGGCTCCCACTTCTTCAGGTCAGATTGCCCGCAAAACGGAAGTCGGTCAAAGGGCGCAACGTACAAATTACGTACAGAATCGCGCGCCCGTTTTGCCTTCTGAAGATAAGCTGATGAAAATAAATAACTTATAGTTGGTGGGGGCGGCGGGAGTCGAGCCCGTCATCAGTGTTGAAATCACTCAACTTACTGATACTGAGAATGCCAGGATTGGCATGATTTCCAAGATCGCCAAATCTACTGTACGGTCACTGTACAGTCTTTTCCCAGAATTACCAGAACTCCCAAAGCTCCACATTCGGACGGCCTCTTTTGACGAAAGAGCATTCTGAAGTGCGGCTGTAGTATTTCACAGATATGCTCGTACAACCAGAGGGAAAGAGAAATGGAAGTAGTCTGCCGAGCTTCGGGACCCGTATTCCTCGTTCCTGCACCTTGACTCATCCGCGAATTAGTTCCATCGTTATCACAGCCTATCCTTCCGATGATACCCGTCCGTAAGCTCCTCGCCCACACCGCCCTGGCCAGTTGTCCCTGCGTCCTCCGCCCTGACGTTGCCGACCTCACTCCACCCCCCGGCCGAATGAATAGGCTCGTCGCCGCCCTGCCCAACAAGATTGGCCCAGCGCGCGCATTTTCTGCGGAGGCGCTGATCAAGTGCTGCGCGGATGGCGCGGAGCTGGCGGTTCCCGCGCGACGGGCTCTGATCGGATCATGGGACAATTTGCCGGACTTCGAACAGCAGCGTCTAATCACGTCCGACTGGCCGGTCCTCGCCGGTCCTGAGATGATTCCGATTCTGAAGAAGATGCTCTCAGGACCGATTCCAGAGGAGGGACGTCTGGATGCCATGGCGCATCATGATGCGCTGAAGCATCTCTTCGAACTTGCCCCCGCAGAGGCTCGTCCATTCATCGATCGTGACCTGCGAGAAAGCGGCACCAAACCTCCAGTTCAACTTCTCGAACTCCTCAGGGAAGCGGAACTGGATGCTGCCATTCAGCCATCGGTTGATCGCATCGCAAAGGATCACGGCGACAAAGATGACTTCGCCCGTGCGGAGCGGTTCGCAATCGAAAAGGACCTTCCGCAAATCAGCGCCGCGTTCGAATGGTCTCTCAATGCAAAACGCTGTGATGGCCAGGAGTCGATGATCCGCTATTTCATCCGCGTTGATCCAACTCACATTGGGCGACGCTGGCCGAGGAAACACTCAATGCCCGAAGGAACACGTTCGTTATGCTTGGTGTCTAATCCAGTATGACCACCCATCGTTGCTGGAAGACAACTCTGCGTCTGTCTGTGGTCGTGTTTTTCCTGCTCGGCCTCGCCTGGTTTGTGATGCAGGCCCGTCAATGGCTATTCCGCGCGCGAGCCGAGGCCCTGCTGGCCGACATCAAGTCCCTTGAGTTGAACCAGTTCATGGTCGGATGCACAGAAGCTTATGACTCGCTGGGGTAGCTGGGGCGGCTGGTATGGAAGTTGCAACTCGGAGGATTGCAGTTACAGTGTCCAGATCTATCATCTTCCGCTAGTCTATCCGGCGTTTGTCTTTGAAGAAGGTCCGCACGTCGGAGCAAGAATCCTTCAATTGGTCGGGCTTCGAAGCGCGGCGGTGGGCGCTCATATTCATGTCGTGCACGGCATAGTGACAAACAAGGGACTCGGCTACTCAGTGGCGCTACCAGTGAGTCAGTGGATCACTCCGGGAGGCGGTTTCTGGTTGAAAGACAGAATTGGAAGCACCTACTGGCCAACCCTTGATGTAGCCTTCCGCGAAGCCGCAATGTTGGGCGATTCAATTCCTTCTACGATCGCGATACATCCAAATCACAGCCTCATTCACCGGCGCACTATTCTTGAGGTGCACTTCACCCCAGAGGAAGCTCTTCAAGAGCAGGCTGCACTTATGGACATGCACTTCGATTGCATTACGCGTTGGATCGCCTGCTCAACCCGTGGACAGCTTTTGCCGGAGGCAGCAGCCGAAGAAAACACCGACTCGCTGGAATGGGAGAGAACTGCTGCCGACGCCTTGCCTCGTTCAATCTGCCCAACGATTCAATTCCGCGCACGTGAAGAACAGGACGTTCTTGTTGCCACCATTATCAGCAGCCAAGCTGCACCGCGACAAGCGAACGCCAGTTTCAATCCACTGGACAAGCGGCTAACTCATGCGCATATAGATGAAGTGCTGAAAGGCGGGGCTCACGTGGGGGCCGGTGATGTTCTTCTCGTAACTGTTTACTGCCGCGATGATGAGACGAAATGCCGCAGACCGTTGCCCGGCGTCCAGGTAATCCTGACAGGAACGGCTTTTGTAGGTACGTCAAACTCCAAGATTCTTGATTTCGACGGCGGCAACTGCGGGGTCATTGAGGTCACTCCAGAGAACGTCGCAGCGGCTCAGGAGGGCGTTAAGCAGGATTTTGGGCCGCGCTACTAGCTCTGTCCAAATCCTCTTAGGCACGTAACCGTAACAAGCGCATTATCGTGGCCGACTCAATCCCAAACGTCAGTTGTCAGTTGAATGTCGAGCTAGCGATGCTGTGATGCCGCGCTGAATCGCAGTCAGGCTTTGCTCACTATGCGGGACTATCCCGCAGGCATCGAGCCAGAAAATATTCTCGCCTACGCTGCCGTCGGCAATGTCCCCAAACAAAATGTAACGTTTTCCGGCTGCCAAATCCGGCGTTCCAGTCCAGAAGACCTCTTCTCCTCGGCTTTCGCTTGAGGCGGTGAGAGTTTTGTTCTTCTGCCAAGGCATACGTCCCTTCAGGCTCTGGACGAACCGTAAGCGTGCAGACGAACCCTTATTGTCTCCCTTTGCGATTGGCCCCTGCCGAGAGAGGACATCGGCAACAGCAATTGCGTGGCTTTCGCGGCCAAAGAACTCCAGCGGAATCTTGCAGTCGTTGAACGCCTTTTCCAGGGGAGCCTTCCGCGGGAGTTCCTCTTGATACAGTTTCCATGCCGAGGGCATTATGTCTGCCTCGGAAGTGCAAGGTGACCAGCGCGTGATGCAAGAAAAATTGAAATCAGTAAGCTCGCGTATCTTTTGCTTTCCCGCGAAAGCCGTGAATCCTGTCTCGAATCGGACACAAGCTTCGCACCAGGCATGTTTCTCTGCGTAATAATCCGGGTGCTGCCAGCGGTCGGACCTGTAGTCCAGGGAATCCAGGGTACTAACCGCTATGGCAATCCCTTCGTCCTGCCCGAAGAAACTCATTCGAAATCTACTCTCCTCGACGATTCCGTGATTGACCCTCAAACTGGCTTCAACGAAGGTGAACTTCTCACCAAGAAGTTGCGATGGCCAAATCAAAAAAGGCAGCCTGGGTTGGCCATCAAAATCGCCGCGAATGAGCGTATCGATCGGGTCCCTCATTCGCACATAGAAGAAACACTCCTGCGGGGTGCAGAAGGATTCGCCGAGACCCCAGGGGCGCCACCGCATCATGATCTTCTGTGCGTCTTTCCATGTGCCTTCTTTGCTCTGCAACTCGCGCATATCGGCCCGAAGACGCTCTGCCCGCCACCGCAGCAACCACTGCCCTGACTGAACCACGGCAAAGGCGAGCGCCACCAGGCAAAGCGCCGACAAAATCGTCACGCGGATCGCGAGCCAAACCCTCTTTCGGGAACTCATGTTTGTTTAGACACCGGAATGCCGGAAAATGGCCCCAAATCATCGGTAGAACAGACATAAATCGGTGATCGCTCGCGAGTGACCAACCTGCCCCATGGGTGATTCAGGTCACGTCAACCGGACTCTCGCCGACAATCCGCCCCCAACCGTGACGCACCACTTTAATCCAAGTTGTGGATGTGTGGCCGCTTCGGGGAACAACGGGGCCGATCGCGGTGTCTAATTGAAGGGGAGCAGGTTGGATGACCGTTCGTGTGGTCGTGTACCGCGTATTGCGGATCGTCGCCATTTCATTCCTAGTACTGTTGCTAATGGGCTTTGCTTTCCTCGAATACCAACGACACCTGATCCGCAGCCGCAGTGAGCGTCTACTCGCCGACTTCCACTCGATCTGCCTGAATCAAACCACCTGGCCCGAAGCGCAGGCGCTCATGAAGTATTGGGGCAACCAGGGGCACCCTCACGGCACGTGCAGCTCAACTGATTGCGCCTACGACATTACCGTGGTTGGGTGGCCTTCTCTGTTGCCGAGTCGGGCGGCCGATTCCTGGCTCTTTCGTTTTGGGGGCAGGTTTCCCATAGTCCTTCAGTTTGTCGGCATGCGCTTTAGCATTCTGGATTTCCGCTTTCTTGTGGAAGATGGAGCGGTGCGTCGTACTCGCCTCAGCCTTACGGCGGAAACCGAGGATGAGGGGTACATCTCCGCCTTACTGATCACTGCAAGAAGTGACGCCGCCCTCAACCGATCAGAGGAGGCCCCGGACGAGGTCGGTGCTGACGAAGAGCTCGGCGTTCATCCAGACTTCATTGTTGGGCCGCGAGGATTCTGTACTGGGTGCGAGACCGTCTCGCTGGATTACACTGCGCAAATTGCCCCGGATGAACTGGTGCGCCTTACATCATTCAGACTTTCATGCCTCACGCGAATGCTACCCTGTCTCCACCTAGCGGCTCTTGCTCCAGCCCTAATGCGAGAGGATACCGCAATCCGTCGCGATGTCCCTCGAAATTCGGTGCCCTGTACTACTCCTGCCTGGGCATTGGCTCGCGACGCAAAAGCCATCTGGTTGATCGATGCACTTGACACCTCACAAGTCCTCGACCCGAATCCTATTCCGGGAGAAACGCCCGCTGTTATCGAACAAGACCGGATACGGGTTGTCAGAGTACTGAAGGGACCGCCTCGAATCCTCCCGCAAACAACCATTCAATTCCGTCCGTACAGTGGAGTTGAATACGAGGCACGGGCCGTGCCGGAGCACCTCATCCCTGGTCACCGTTACATCGTGCTGCCTTACACGAACAGTGACGTGCTGAAGGATGGCGCTGAAGCTTGGCGTTGTGGTGTGATCGACGATACACAGGCAAACGAACAATCGATCAACCAAGGCATTGCAATGGAAGACCATCTTCGTGCGCCGGAGTTAACCGGAGCGTGGCCGTGGTGATCCGCAAACGTCATTCTAGTGTAAGTTGCGCAGTCTCCTGGCGAATAACCGGCAAACCGGAGATTGGCGTCCGCAAGCAAGGATCGCGCGTCATTTCGAGGCCAGTGACGCCACTACGGCACTGAATGGGCGCATCGTTCTCCGATGTCTTCAGCTCCACTGAATCCAAATCCGTTCCAGCGATAGACCGCGGTCCGAGTAGTGCCGGAACCCTTGTTTGGCACTAGGAAGGAGTCCCCACGGTGTAACGCGCAAATAGTCCCCGAGCGGTCATCGACAGTGGCGTCGAGAAGCGGCCAGGCCAAGGCAGAGCCACGCCAGCGCGCTATCGGTCCGTGCTCGCCAACTGCGTAGACGTAAGGCCGAACGCCTTCTTCCTCGTCGAGCGATGATTGGTGGCGCTCAAGGATGAATAGGAGTGCTTCGGAATTCGCACCGGCCAGCCTGCCGGAATCGACGGAGAGCAAATTCCGCCGTGGAGTCCGCCATTGCATCGTTCCGTTTTTCCATCCCGTCAGCGCAATACCGTCTTGCGATGCGTCCGGTGTCCACGGTTCCGGCCGGATTTCGTATCCTCCAACCTGCAACGAGGGGGCTTCCGCAGGTGAGCAGCCTGCGAGCGGGTTTGCAGAAGTTGAGTCGCTGTCTGCAAGTTCTGGAATATAGCTTCCGGGCTCGGTGTGTGTGTGGATAGCACTACAAAGCAAATGCCGGTCGTGAATCCGGCAGTCGGCGATCATGCCCTCCTTGGTTTCCAGGTACTTCTGGTCGAAGACGTGGTTGCCGAGGGAGAAGAACACCGGTTTG
>Ga0182030_10019049_pt1 | contig 13107 bp, 11 predicted proteins | sample 812S3MmetaG_FD_121299 | JGI IMG/M metagenome (GOLD analysis project Ga0182030, IMG submission 121299) | Permafrost microbial communities from Stordalen Mire, Sweden - 812S3M metaG (Illumina Assembly) | ecosystem: Environmental > Terrestrial > Soil > Wetlands > Permafrost | place: Sweden... | reverse complement strand
GCCGCCCCACCCGTCATGGCCGGGCTTGACCCGGCCATCTATCGCGGCACCGCCGTTGCACAGATGGCCGGGTCAAGCCCGGCCATGACGTCGGAGAGAGTCAATCTTTACGCTACCTGGTATTATCTCAAAGCTGTATTGGGCGCACCTCAGATTTCAACAGCACCGCGGCATTCGCGTTCATTCCTGCTGATTTGCGTGCATTTGCGTTGAGTCTTACTTGCCTGCGGCGCCATGGCGGGACCGGACCCTCGTGTTCACCCACAGCATGCTTAGAGCACACTTGTTATCCTTCAGAGTGTCCCCAGACGGGCTCTAAACAACGTCCTTGCTTTCTTTCCGTGTAATACCAGGTAGCGTAAAGATCGATGTACTGCGCGGAGCATCCACGTCGTCATGGCCGGGCTTGTCCCGCCCATGACGGTCGAGAGCGAATATTTTCGCTACCTGGTATAATGGCACACATCACAAGGAAAGAAGATCAATGCGCTTCGCGCGGTCTGAAGGTACTCTATTCTTGCGCGCAGCGCTAAATAATGTCCTTGCCTCTTTTTCGTGTAATCTGTGCCCTTAATCAGTGTAATCTGTGTTCCCACTTGATTGCTTGGCCTTCGTGCCCAAACCACCCATTCGTGGCCCACTTGCTGCGACAAACCTGGCCAGGTGCGATCGCCCGGATGTTGTTTGTTGAGGCGCCTGTTGCGATATCGGACAGATGAAGACGGTGCCAGCGGCATCGATCTCAAAGAACCTGCCAGTTTGAGCCGTGCCACTCACCATTGCCGCATGGATCGTGTTCGCCAGAATTTCGCCGGTGACCGCCTTCTGCACCACAGCCAAGAGCGCGCCGGACATGGCGGCGACTCCCTGCGGTGTATAGGCGACAGCGGGCATATTTGTTGTCATTCGGACATGAATATAGGTTGCGCTGCGGCTTTGCCCTACCGCTCCATCATGCGCAGCAGGCTGACGCCAGCGGCCGCCAGGGCGATCGCCGCGGCGCAGACCAGCGTCACCGTCGTGCCGTTCATCGGCGCCAGGCCGAATACCAGCGCCACCAGCGCGGCCCCAGTGGTCTGGCCGAATAGCCGTGCCGCGGCCTGCATGCCCGAGGCGCCGCCGGTGCGCTGGCGCGGGGCGGAGGTGATGATCGCGCGGTTGTTCGGCGTGTTGAAGAAGCCGAAGCCCAGGCCGCAGATCAGCATGCGCCAGGCGATGTCGAAGCTGTCCGGATGCGCGGGCAGCAGGCTGACCAGGGCGAGGCCGACCGCCATCACTGTCAGGCCCGCGCCGCTCAGGATGCCCACCGGGTAGCGATCCGCCAGGCGTCCGGTGAACGGTGCGATGACGGCGACGATCAGTGGCCATGGCGTCATCAGCAGGCCGGTGCGCACCTGGCCGAGGCCCAGCGTGTTCTCGAACAGGAACGGCAGCGACACCATCGCCATCGACTGCGCGGTGAAGGCGCAGACCGATGTGGTCACCGACAGTGCGAACAATGGAATGCGCATCAGGTCGACCGGCAGCAGCGGCGCGGGACGACTGAGCTCGCGCGCCACCAAAATCGTTCCGACCACGACCGCGACCACCACCTCGGTGATGACCCATTCGATGTGCTCGCCGTGACCGACACCGTCGATCGCGGTGATCAGGATGCCGAGGCTGACCGCGCTCATGATGGCGGACTGCACATCGAACTTTATGCCGGAGCTGGGGGTTGCCGGCAGGGCACGCCAGGCGATGAAGATCGCGATGCCGCCGAGCGGCACGTTGATCGCGAACAGCCAGGGCCATGACGCGACCGAGAGGATGGCGGCGGCGGCGGTGGGACCGGCGGCCGACGCGATCGAGCCGATGGTGGCGTTGATGCCGAGGCCGCGGCCGATCCAGCGGCGCGGATAGATGAAGCGGACCAGCGCGCTGTTCACGCTCATGATGCCGGCGGCGCCGAAGCCCTGGAACACGCGTGCCAGGGCCAGCGTCGGCAGCGAGTACGACATGGCGCAGGCCAGCGAGGCCAGGGTGAAGACGACGAGACCCCATTGATAGACGCGGCGGTAGCCGAAGATGTCGCCCAGCGAGGCAAGTGGAAGCAGCGAGATGGTCACCGCGAGCTGATAGGCGTTTACCACCCAGATCGAGTTGGCCGGGCTGGTGTTAAGGTCGATCGCGATGGTCGGCAGCGCGACGTTGGCGATAGCGCCGTCGAGCACGGCCATGGTCAGGCCCAGCGCGATGGTCAGGATGCCCCAATAGCGCTGCGGGATGGGCAGGCCGTCGGTCGGCTCGGGTTGCAGGGTGATGGTGCCGGGCATCAGGTTGCGGGCATCAGGTTTCGGACATCAGGTTTCAGGCAGGGCGGCAAGGACGGTGGCAAGGTCCAGGTCGGCCAGGTTGGGCCGGCGCAGCACAGTAACTGATCGGCCGCGTGGTGCCGCGAGCATCGGGTCGGAGGCGCGCGAGAACAGCACCACCGACGGACACCCCGCGGCGGCGATCAGGTGCATCGGTCCGGTGTCGTTGCCGACCGCGACGCACGCGGCGCGCGCCAGGCTGGCCAGTTCGGGGAAGCCGGTGCGGTTGGTCAGGTCGATGGCATAGGGCACGGTGTCGCGGATCTCCCGGGCCAGGGCGGCTTCCTCGCCGGTGCCGAGAATGACCGGAGTAATGCCGCGTGTCAGCAGCGCGGTGGCGAGCATGGCGTAATGGCGCGCCGGCCAGCGCTTGATCGGACGGTGCGCTGAACTTCCGGGCGCCAGCAGGGCGAAGCGGGCGGGCAGTGCAAACGGAGCAAGTTCGGCGCTGGTCCACGACAGGTCGGCTTGCGGCGCTTCGGTGACGCCGGCGGCGCGGAGCTGGCTGAATTGGCGGTCAAGGTCGTGCAGGCGGTTGCGGTTCGGGTTGCGGTCGGGGTGCGAGGCGCCGTGCGCGATGCCAGACCATTCCGGGCGGGCGTGGCGAGGGAACAGGTGGAAGTAGCGCGACGACCGGGACGAGGTCTGCAGGTCATAGACGCGGTCATATTGGCCGGCGATGAGCTGTTTGCGCAGGCGGAACCACCCGGGGAGGTCCCACCATTCAGGGCGGGCATCGATCTGGACCGTGTTGAAATACGGCGATGTGGCGAGCCAGTCCGCCCAGGGCCGCATGGTCAGCAGGGTGATGTGGTCGGCTGCATGGTGGCCGCGGATGGCGGCGAAGGGGCCCAAGGAGAGGATGACGTTGCCGAGCGAGCCAAGCTTGACGACGAGGATGCGGCTCATGCTGGCTTGTGGGCGCGTGGCTGGCGGCGACCGGGAGGGGATGGATGGGGCTGAGATGGGGCAGGATCAGGCATTCAGCGCGCATATCAGGGGGGGCAGGGCGGGGCAACCGGGATGGTCTGGCTCGATGGGCGCCGCCTTCGGTCGTGGAAAGTGCCGTCCCTTCCGGGAACTCGTGCCCAGCAGTGATACAATCACAGATCGCACGTCTTTTATGGACACACTTAAACAGATGGAGTATCATACGAACGCTACCATAGATTGTAGGCGTCGGAGTGGGAATGTCCGCCAAGCCTGTTTGCGCGACCTCGGGGCGGCGGACAAGACCCAGGGGACCAGCTCTGGGAGGCACCCACGCGGACGGCGTCGCTTTGGCTGTGTCGGTGCGCCCGAATGTCGCTGCCAAGGTCGATGATCCACTTACGCGACTGACCGACAGCCCCACGCCGATCGGTCAGATCCCAACTGATATTTTGGGACGCCAGCCGAGCGGCGTCCACGCCAACGCGACATTGATGCTGGCCACGGCGATGCTGCGACAGCACGACCCCGGTGCGTGCGAACTGTTTGCGGCGGTCGCACGTAACAATGACGTGCGCGAGGCATGGCTGGGATTGGCGGTCGCGCGGCATCTGAACAACGAGGCCGAGCTGGCGGGGCATGCCCTGTCGCGTGCGCTGTCGCATCACGCGGTCACTGCTGTGCCGCCGTTGGCGGATGCCATCGCGGAGGCGGTGCGCGCGCCCGGGTGGTGTGCCGTGAACGGCGCCGGCGTGCTGACGCTGCACCTGGTGAAACCACCGCGCCGTGCCTCGCAGCTCAAGGCCAGCCTCGACGGCAAGCCGCTACTGCTGTCAGGCAGGATCGACGGCCGGAATTTCATCGCACGGCTGCCGGCGACGTGGCGCCAATCGCAGGAAATCCAGGTGCACCTGGGCGACGCGGCGCTGCTCGGCAGCCCGATCATCCTGTCGCGCATCGTCCGCATCGAGGGGTTTGCCAACAGCAGTAACGGCGACCTGCATGGCTGGGCCTGGTGTCCCAACGATCCCGATCACGACCCGGTCCTATCGATCGTGCCGGCCGATGGCAGTCCGGCAATCACCGTGGTTGCCGACGATCTCGACAGCGACGTCGACACGCGTTCCGCGTTGGGCCGGCCGCGGCGGTTTCATGTCCCGGCGAGCCGGTTGCGCGGCTTGAGTGGGTCGGTGCGTGTGTGCGGCACCGACGGGCGGGATCTGACCGGCAGTCCGCTCGATCCTTCCGCGGAACGGCGCACCGCGGCGGGCACCGCGCGTATCTTTGCCGAGCTGTTTCCCGCGCCAGGCCAGCAGGGCCGTGCGGCATCACGCGAGCTGTCGTTCCTGTCGGTACCGGCGCATATCATGGGTGGGCCGGTCGAGGGCGGCTTCAAGCGTCGCGCGGTCGATGTGGTCGTTCCGGTCTATGGCGGCCTGGATCTGACGCTCGCCTGTCTGGCGTCGGTTCTTGCCGATCTGCCTCGCTGGGCCCGGGTGGTCGTGGTTGATGATGCATCGGCCGATCCGCGTGTGGCGCAGGAACTTGGCAAGCTTGCCGCCCGTCATCGCATCACTCTGCTGACCCAGCCGGCCAACCAAGGCTTCCCGCGCACGGCCAATCTCGGCATGCGCCATGACGCGACGCGTGACGTGGTGTTGTTGAACAGCGACACGCTGGTGCCGCCGGGTTGGCTGACCTCGCTGCGAGAGGCGGCGTATGCGGCGCCGGACATTGGCAGTGCGACACCGCTGTCCAACGCCGCCAGCATCCTGAGCTATCCCAGTGTCGAGCACGATAATGCGATGCCTGACCTGGCGGAGACGATCCATCTGGACGCGCTGGCGCACCTCGCGAACGCCGGGTGCCTGGTGGACATTCCGACTGCGGTCGGATTTTGCGCCTACATCAAGCGCGACTGCCTGAACGCGACCGGCCTGCTGCGCGACGACATTTTCGCCCAGGGGTATGGCGAGGAGAACGATTTCTGCATCCGCGCGCGCCACTTGGGGTGGCGCCATGTGGCGACGCCTAGCGTATTTGTCGCGCATGTCGGCGGACACTCGTTTGGGTCCGCCAAGCACCACCTGATGCAGCGCAACATGAGCATGCTCAATCAGCTGCATCCCGGCTACGATACCTTGATCCAGGATTTCCAGAGCAACGATCCGCTAGCGGAACCAAGACGGCGATTGGACATGGAGCGGTGGAGGACCTTCCGGACACGCGCGCGATCGGTCTTGTTGATCACGCACGGGCGCGGCGGCGGGGTGCGGCGGCACGTCGCGGAGCGTGCAGCGGCGTTGCGCGCCGAAGGATTGCGCCCGGTCGTATTGTGGCCGGTGGCGAGCCGGCAGGGCGGCGGCCGCGACTGCGTTGTGGGCGATGGTCCGGAGGGTGGCACGCCCAATCTGCGGTTCGCGCTTCCGGCGGAACTCGATCTGCTGGCGCGTATCCTGAAGGCGGACCACCCGGTGCGTGCGGAAGTGCACCACATGGTCGGCCACGACCATCAGTTGATGGATCTGTTCCGGCGCCTGAACATCCCGTACGATATCGTGGTGCATGATTATTCGTGGCTGTGCCCACGCATCAACCTGATTGGCACCGATCATCGCTATTGCGGCGAACCGGATCTTGCCGGATGCGAGGCGTGTGTCGCGGACGTGGGAACGACGAATGACGAGGCCACATCCCCGCGTGCGTTGCGCGAGCGGTCCGCGATCGAACTGGCCGGTGCGGCGAATGTCGTGGTGCCATCCGCTGACGTTGCAGGTCGGATCACGCGACATTTTCCGTCGAGCCGACCCAAGGTCGTGCATTGGGAGGATGATCGATCCTTACCACCGGCCGAACCATCGGTGGTTGCCGTGGACGGCACGCGCCGCATCTGTGTTGTCGGTGCGATCGGGGTAGAGAAGGGCTATGATATCCTGCTCGCGTGCGCGCGCGATGCCGCGAGCCGAAAATTGAAACTCCAATTCCACCTGGTTGGTCATAGCTGTGACGACGCCCGCTTGCTGGCCACCGGGCATGTTCACATCACCGGCGAATATGAGGAGCACGAGGCGGTGGCGCTGATCCGGCAGCAGCGTGCGCAACTGGCATGGCTGCCATCGCTGTGGCCGGAGACCTGGTGCTACACGCTCACCCAGGCGTGGCAGGCTGGCCTGAATGTGCTGGCATTCGACATTGGGACGCCGGCCGCACGTATCCGCCGCACGGGCCGTGGCTGGGTGATACCGCTAGGACTGGCGCCGCCGGTTCTGAACAATCGGATGGGTGCGCCACCACAGGCGGAGGTTGCCGGCGGCGATGCCATGATTGCAACCGTGCGGCCGCCGGTGGCGACGCGTGACGGTCGCGCTGCCTTGCTGGTGCCGGGCTGAGCGCCGTTCGATGCAGTGGCCGTCGGCGCTGGTCGCAAGCCACGGGCGGAAACCGGCTACGGAGCGATATGAAACGCCAGCTACACGACAAGACGGTAACGGGGGCTGGCATCAAGATGAATGAGTCAGAGGAGATCGGCGCCGGCGTGAGTATCTTCGTGCCGCCGTATGGCTTGATCCTGGCGCATCTCGCCGCCGGGACGCAGGACCGCGACGATGTGGTCGTGCCGCAGAAGCTGTTGCGATTTCTGCTGCGATGCTTGTTGGATCGTACTGATTTTGATGAAGAGCAGTATCAGGTCTGCAATCCGGATGTCGCGGAGGCGATCCGGCAGAAGACGATCACCAGCGGTCGCGAGCACTTCATAAATGTTGGGTATTTTGAGGGCCGTACCGGGGGGACGGCGGTGCTGGAGACCTGGTACCTCGCGCGGAACCCTGACGTCGCGGCGGCCAAACAGGCCGGCAAGGTATTGTCCGCGGAGATGCAATACCGCATGGCCGGGGCGCGGGAGTGGCGCGAGCCGAATCCGGAGTCGGTGAATTGGATCCGGGCTTGGAAGGAAGTGCTGGAATGAGTGCGCGCTACGGGCGGCGCCGCGGCGTCATACTAACTTGGGATTGGTATTGGTGATGACGATCTTCACCCCCAGCACGCCGCTCCATAACGATCACATGTCGGTACTCGAGGCGCATTTTGGGCCAATTGGGCGGACCCATACGTGCGTTCGCCGCGACACACGATATGTGTTTCTATGTTTTACAAATCGGTGTGGCTCGAACTTCATCGCGAGCGGGCTCAGTTCGAGCGGCTATCTCAACACGGCGGGTGAGTATTTCAATAGCGACGCCATCATCGAGAATTGTCAGGCAAATAAGTTGTCCGGTGTCGCTGACTATTTCAACTGGCTACCAACCCGCGAGGGAAAGAACGATCTCCTGGTCGCGAAAATAGCTTGCAACCATCTCGAGATTCTCGACAAGGCCGGCATTCTTGATCAGATATTGGATGTCACACAATTCATCATGACCGAGCGCAGCGACATATTGGCACAAAGCATCTCCTACGATCTGGCGATGCAAACGGGAAGCTGGCTGTATGATATGGCCAGACGAAAAGCCGACTGCGAGCTGGTGTTCTCACGCGAGCGGCTAATTGGGATCATGGAGGCGATTATCGGACAAAACCGCGACTTCTGGCAGTTCTTTGCACTCAATGGCGTCGCTCCTGCCACCGTCGTTTATGAGCAGTTTGTTGCGGATCCGGCTGCGCAAATAAGCTTCCTCGCGCGGCAACTTGGACTTGCGGACCTGATCTACGTGCCGGAACGGATTGAGTTGCGCAAGCAGGAGGGACATATCAACCGCATATGGCGCGACCGATATATGCGCGAGACCGGTCGCGGCGGCAACGGCGTGACCACTGACGTTGCCGCTGACCATGGCGCCTGAGATACAAGCTGTTGGTCGTTGGATCGGCGATACCGCCGATTGCTTGACGGTGCCCCGGGAAGTCGAGACGCCAGCCAGTGCCGAACTGCTGACGCTTGTTGCACCCTCGTTCGAGATGCGGCCGCCGGAGGTGCGCCATCGCGACAGCATTCCCGATGGCATCGCACGGGCCATGGCAGTGTCGTGGGATCGCGGGAATTTCCCGCAACACGCCGTGCGCTTTTCGCTGCTTGAAGACGTCTATGTGGTTGCCGAAGGGTTGGTCGTCGATGCCGCCGGGCAGGTGCTCAAGGGCAGCGTGACGCAGCATTCGCCTGGCGAGATTGCGCACGCCCATGCCGCGGTCAAGGCGGCGATGCGCGACCGGTCGACGCCATGGCAAACCGGCACCTATGTGCTGTGCACCAAACGCGGGGCCAAGAATTTTGGTCATTGGTTGATCGAGATGTTGCCGAAAGCCTATCTGGCGCAACAGCATCTGGGATCGATGACGCCACGCTATATCGTCCCGGCGGCTGACGGTGGGATGCGGCAGGTGGTCGGCGATTCATTGGCGATGCTGGCGATTGATCCCGCTGCTGTCCTGCCGGTTGGACCGGAACCGATCTGGATTGAACGACTGATCCTGGTCGAGGGCCTGACGCATCACGGGGTCTATATGTCACCGCTGGTGATGGAATGCATTGATAGCCTGGTGGCGCGCGTTGAGGGGACGGGCGGTGAAAGACTGTTCGTGACGCGAACCGGTGCGTCACGTCGATTCGTCAACGAGGCGGAGATTTTGCGGTACGCGGAGGTAAGCGGGTTCGCGCTGGTGGAGCCTGGACGGCTTTCGCTCGCGGCGCAGATTGCCGCGTTCAAGAATGCCAAGGAGATTGTCGGCGTGAGCGGCGCGGAAATGACCAATATCGCTTTCGCGCCACGGGGCGCACGGGTCATGAACATCGCACCCGCGGGGATGCCGGACACGTTTTTCTGGTTTATTGCCGGGCTCAGAGGTCACACCTATGCTGAGCTGCGCTGTGCGCAGACCGGGCCATGTCGTGGCGTTGCCGGCTGGGACACCGATCTCGTGCTTGAACGCGAGGATATGTACGACTTGTTCCGCAACACGGCATGACCGGTACGCGCCGATGCCGCTGTTAAGCAAGCCCAGGGTCATCTACGTTCTTTGTCCGCCGCAATCGGAGACGGGCGGACCCGAGGCGCTGCACCAATTGGCGTCGACATTGTTCCGGCTGGGACACCAGGTTTACGTGGTCTATACGCATGGCGCTTTGCCGCAGGAGGTGGAAGGCGGCGGCGATGCCCAGCGCAACCTGGTATTTCCGGATTTCGACGATCCAACCCCGCCGGCCTACAAGAAGTACGACGTACCCTACACCAACATCGTTTCAGATACGCCAGACGCGATCCTGGTGGTGCCGGAGGTGTGGCCGCAGTTCCTGTCGCTTCCGCGACAGGCGAGAATTTACTATTGGTGGCTGAGCCTGGATTACGGGCTTTTCGCTCTCGAGAAGAGTGGCGGCCTGGCATTCCTGAAGACCACCGGCGCGGTCAATCTTTGCCAGTCATCCTATGCGCTGACCCATCTTGAGGCTGCGGGTGTCGAAGATCTCTATATGCTCTCCGACTATACCTATGTGCCAGCGAGCCGTGCCTACGACATGCGCACCGAGCGCCGTGACGTGGTTCTGTACAACCGGAAGGGTGCGCATTTCGCATCACAGGTGCGGGACGCCGCGCCGCATATGGAGTTCCACCTTCTGAGCGCGATGCCACGCGAGGAGGTGCGCTCGGCATTCAGGACATCGAAAGTCTACATGGATTTTGGCACCCATCCGGGCAAGGATCGGATGCCCCGTGAGGCGGCCTCGCTTGGCTGCTATGTGATCGTTGGTCGTAGTGGGGCCGCGGCAAATTCGCGCGACGTCCCGCTTCCCGCGCAGTACAAATTTGGACTTGATATTGACAGCATCGGCCGGGTCATCAAGCAACTTGAGCGGATCCTCTTTGGCGGACAGGCGATCGCGGACGACTTTGCCTTCTATCGCCGCAGCATATTGTTGGAGGCAAGCGAGTTTTCACAGCAGGCGGCAAGGCTATTCGGGTGGCATGACCCCGCGACGTAGCGACAGGCGTATTTTTCCAGTTCCCTTATCATCGCCCAGCCGCAGGTGACGCAGTCCCAGGTGCGCATCCAGATGGAGATTGCGTTGCCTGCTTCTCGCAATGACAGGGACATCACTGTTGGCCGGGTTGTTCCGGTGCCGGCGACACCGGCATCGTGGTCGGACGGTCCAGGTGATGGCCGTGCGCGGCACGGATTTGCCACCGGCCGGGAATTCGTGATCCTGGCGGTGGCTTGGGGCCGATGCCGTGGCGGCCGAAGATGGCTGCGATGAGCGGCCAGAGGGGATTTGAAGGATGTGGGAATGGACCGGCTACCTAGCTGCGACGCTGGTGTTCCTGACGTTCTACATGCGCACCATGCAGCCGTTGCGCCTGATGGGGATCGGCAGCAATGTGGCGTTCCTGGTCTATGCCATTCCGTTTCACCTCTGGCCGATTGTTGTTCTGCATGGCCTGTTGCTGCCGCTGAACGCGATGCGGCTGATCCAGCTTCGCCGCTTGTTGACGCACGTGCGGTCGGCGCGCGTGCAGGCGTTGGATGTGCTGAAGCTGCTGCCGCACCTAGCGCATTTGGATCGGTCACCTGGGACAGTGGTGTTTCGGCGCGGCGATGCGAGCGATGGCGCGTATTACATCGGCAGTGGCGAGGTCGAGATCCCCGAGCTGGGCCTGCACCTGCACGCCGGCGAGTTTTTCGGCGAGGTCGGCGTGTTTTCCTCAGCCCGAATCCGCACCGCGTCGGCGGTGTGTGTTTCGGCGGTGCGGTTGTATCGTATCAGCGACCATGACCTGGCGATGACGTTCCACCGCGATCCGGCGCTGGCATTCGCGCTGGTGCGGCTGATCGCCGATCGCATGACGGAGAACGCCGGGCGCGACGCGCCGGCGGCGGCGTCAGGGGCCACTACGGGAGATGGGTTTAGCGGCACGGTGGGAGGGGCCTCGGCGCCCTGAGTCGAAGCCCCAATGATCCCGGCCGCCGAGTTCGTTGCAATTCCTTGAATATCTGATCATATTGCTCTGTCAAATCGTTCTGATTGGCAAGCAAAATGGTGATCCGATGACCGTGGGCGCGCAACGGCGAAAGTTGGCGATCAGGCTGGCGGTGCTGATTGGGTTGGTGCTGGGCGCCGTGGCGGACGCACGGGCGCAGGTGCCACCGCATGTGCCCGGGACGATTTGTTTCACCCAGTGGTTCTGGTGCGTCGCGCAGCCGCCGGGTCCGCCGGGGACGCAATGTGCCTGTCCCTCGCCGCAGGGCTGGATCCCTGGCGTCCGGGGCTAGGCGACGGTGGAACAGGTCTGGCTCGACCAGCTGATTTCCGACGCGGAGCGCGTTGCCGACGCCGCGGTACGGTTGAACAACATGCGTGTGGACGCGCTGCTTGCGCGGATCTCCGAGGCACGGCACGCGCAGGACGCTGCCGCGCGGGAGGCCGCCTACAATGCGTTGCTGAGCGAGATGCCGCCGGTGTTGCGGGCGCTCGATCCGATCACGTTGGATGATTTGCAGACCTCGTGGGTCATGCATCGTGGCTTTCGCCGCAAGCGGGGCCGCTCGATCGGGTTCTGGCTGTTGAGTGTCGTGTTGCTGGTTCTGGTGGGCTATCTGACCTCGCTGCACGACCGGGCCACCGATATCGCGCAGACGATGAGCACGTTGCAGCATGCACGGTTGTCCGAGCAGGCGGTCAAGCTGTTCTATATCGCACGTGATCATACCGACGAGATCACCGCGGCGCAGAACAACGGCCAGCAGACACTGGCGTCGCAGACGTTCTTTCATACGCTGGCGGATCTGCAGGAGGCGCAAGCGGGCGTAGCCAGCGTCGTTACGGACTCGGCGCGCATCACCCGGGAGATCCAGTTCTGGAGTCGGCGTTTGTACGATGGCTGTCGACTGGTGCGGCTGGCGATCAGGGCGCTGGAGTGCACTGATCCAGCAATCGAGGATGTGCCGGCTGCGCAACGCGGTGTGGCTGGCCAGGTAGGATACAGCAGCATCCCCCCGGCCAATCTCGGTGATCTGATCGCGGGGAAGGCGACTGACGCCGGCGTGAAGGGCACGGCGGTCGGTGCGATCGTCGGCGCGGCGCCGGCTGGCGCGACGGTCAGTGCGACGCTGCCGCCCTCGCCGTCGAATTGCGCGGCGACCAAGGCGCCGCTGGACAGCGTCTACGCGGTGCTCGACAGTGCTGATGCGTTTTTTGCCTGTGTGGGACTGGATCAGATCACCACACGAGTCAGCTCGCCGCTGAATGCGCTGTACATCCGCGAGATCCAGGCGGCATTGAGTGCGCTGCGGTCGTGGTTCATTCCGGCGGCGTATGGCAGTCTGGGCGCCGCGATCTTCTTCACCCGGCGGTTCCTCAATCCGGCGTTGCCGAATCCCGACACACTGCGGGTGATCTACCGCATCCTGTTCGGCGGCTTTGCCGGTATCGTGTTCGCCTGGTTCTGGACGCCGTTGCAGGCGCATGGCGGCGCCGCCCAGGTGTTGTCTTTCTCCGCCTTCGGGATTGCGTTTCTCGCAGGCTACAGCACCGACATCCTGTTCCTACTGCTGGACCGGATGGTGGATGTAGCCAGTCAGCAGCTACGGAAATCCACCGCGATGGCCGATCATGCGAGCCGGGTCGATGCCGGCGTCATGGCGCATGTGTCGCGGCCCAGTGGCGGGCGATCTCGACCCGCCGTGTGATCCATGCGCCTGGCGTTTTCGCCATATGATCGAGCAAGCGCTGCAGCCCGACCGCCCGGCCGGGATGGCCGATGATGCGGTTGTGTAGGCCGATCGACAGCATCTTCGGTTGGGTGCGGCCCTCGGCATAGAGCATGTCGAAGGCGTC
>Ga0182030_10019048_pt1 | contig 13107 bp, 7 predicted proteins | sample 812S3MmetaG_FD_121299 | JGI IMG/M metagenome (GOLD analysis project Ga0182030, IMG submission 121299) | Permafrost microbial communities from Stordalen Mire, Sweden - 812S3M metaG (Illumina Assembly) | ecosystem: Environmental > Terrestrial > Soil > Wetlands > Permafrost | place: Sweden... | reverse complement strand
CGTGTCGACAGCGGCGTGGCGGAAGGCGATGTCGTCCCGGCGGAGGTCGACTCAGACGACGGCAGGATGATGGCCAAGGTCATCGCCTACGGGCAGAGCCGCGGAGAAGCGCTTTCCCGACTGCAGCGAGTGCTGCGCGAGAGCATTGTCGTCATCAAGGGCGGAACCAGCAACAAAGCGTTTCTGCTGGAACTGCTGAACCGCCCGGAAGTACAGTCGGGAGACGTAAATGCTGGTTGGCTGGACGACTTGGTGGCAGCGCGTAAGCAGCTCTCCAGAAATTACGCGGATGTAGCTCTGGTTCAAGCCGCGATCGAAGCCTACGATGCCCAGCGGGCCGTCGAGCAGTCGCAGTTTTATGCGTCGGCGGTGCGCGGGCGGCCGCAGGTACGGAGTGACGTGGGCCGCACTGCGGAACTACGTTATCGAGGTCATTGCTACTCGCCGAAGATCTATTGCCTCGGTCCCGGACGATATCGCATACAGGTGAATGGGACGCGCATTGAGGCCCGACTCGACCGTGTGGGTGAATTCGAATGTTGGCTCACCGTCTTTCGGCGGCGCTTTCGCGTGGTCTCAGTGGTCCAGGGACTAAGTTACCGAATCGACGTGGACGGTGTTTCACACCAGATTGAGCGAGACGATGAGGGCATAGTGCACGCACCCTCACCGGCGGTGGTGGTTTCGATCCTCGTCAAGCCGGGCGACACGGTTGCGGTTGGAGACCGCCTGGCGGTGCTGGAGGCCATGAAAATGGAGATGCAGGTCGTTGCTCCATTCTCTGGAAAAGTCCGGCAGGTGATGACCATCCCCAATGTGCAGGTGGACACCGGAGCCCCGCTTCTTCAGATCGATCCCGCGCCCGGTGACGACAGCGTTGCGGACGCGGAGCGAGTGGTCTTTGGGGCGTCGCTTGCCTCGGACAGAAACGGAGAAGCCATCCAATCCAACTGCCGGCACAGCCTGGATGAACTCCGCCAGCTTGTGTTGGGTTTTGACGTGGATTCGAAGCACATCGCGCAACTGCTCGCCGAATGGAGTCAGGCTTGCCCAGTGGGCAGCGACGAAATAAGGCATCGCGAAGATGAGATCCTGAACATCTTTGTAGACATATGTTCTCTGTTCCAACGCGAGCCGGAAGTAAACCACCGAGCCAGCGCGGAAGAGCCCAGCGCCGAGGCCTATCTGTTTTCCTATTTACGCATGTTGGAGACCCGAGGTCATGGACTCCCGCCAGCCTTCATCGGCGCGCTCCAACGTGCGCTGGCCCACTACGGTGTGCAGACATTGGAGCGCTCGCCCGAACTGGAAGAGAGCCTGCTCTGGCTCTACAAAGCGCATCAGCGAATCGAGCAGCAAATCGCGCCCGTCGTGGGCGTCCTCGAGCGACGTCTGCGGTGCATCCAGACTTTGTTGCCGCGTGCTGATGATTCCTTTCGGACGCTTCTCGACCGGATGAGCTCCTTGACCAACGGGTTGTTTCCCGCAGTCACCGACCTGGCGCGGGAGGTGCGTTACCGCTACTTCGATCAACCTGAGTTTGAGCGGGCGCGCAAGCAAGTATATGAGCAGATGGAAGGACAACTCGCCTACTTGGCTGCCAATCCCCAAGCCGCGGACCGCTGCGAGAGACTTCGCGCACTTGTCGAATGTCCGCAGCCGCTGGTGAGCCTGTTCTCCAGCCGCTTCGCGACCGCCGACCCGGACTTGCGCAAGTTGATGCTTGAAGCGCTGACCTGGCGGTACTACCGCATCCGAAAGCTCACGAACCTTCGCTGCTTGGCACTGAACGATGAACAATGCTGCGCAACCGCTGAGTATGACTATGAGGGCAAGCGCCTCCACGTTTTCACCACGCATGCCGAGTATTCGCGGCTTGCGGAGGCGGCGCGAGCGATGTTTCCTTTGATCGGAGGAGTGCCGGCCGACCATGACGTCCTAATCGATTTCTACGTTTTCCATTGCGGCGGTCTCGGCGATCCAGAGGCTACCCATCAGGAAGTTTGCTCGGTGCTTAACCAGGGTAGCTTTCCGCGCCCGATGCGACGCATTGTGGCGTCGGTAACCGGCCCTGAGCACAGCCGGGGTGTCGGGGGCACGCTGCATTTAACGTATCGGCCCAGCGGTACCTGCTATGAAGAGGAGAAGTTTTTCCGCGGAATTCATCCCATGATGGGGAAACGGCTCAATCTCTGGCGACTCGAGAATTTCAAGATTGACCGGTTGCCGTCCGTCGAAGACGTGTACCTCCTCCATGCCGTGGCCCGCGATAACCCGAAGGATGAACGATTGTTCGCGTGCGCGGAAGTGCGCGACGTAACGCCGGTGCGGGATGAAGCGGGTCGCATCGTGCAATTGCCGCATCTGGAGCGCATGTTGACGGAGGCAATGGCTGGCATCCGGCTGTTTCAATCGCGCAGGCCGGCTCAACAACGTCTCTATTGGAATCGCATACTACTGAACGTGTGGCCCCCACTCAATCTTGAGCGGGATGAATTGCGCGATCTTGTGCGCAGACTGGCGCCCTCGACCGAAGGTCTGGGATTGGAACAGGTGGTGGTGCGCGCCCGCATTCCCGATCCTGCCACCGGCGACGTGCGCGAAATGGTGGTGCGCATCTCGAGCCCCGGGGCCAGCGGCATGCTCATCACCTTCCGTCCTGCCGACAAACTGCAACCGATCCGGCCGCTGACCGAGTACGATCAGAAGGTCGTCCGCATGCGGCAACGCGGTTTCATCTACCCTTACGAAGTCATCAAAATGCTCACCCCCGCTCCGGAACACACGCGGGCGGAGTTTCCCGCAGGCGACTTTTTCGAGCACGATCTCGACTCTGCAGGCCGCTTGGTCGCGGTCGATCGTCCCTACGGTCAAAACAAGGCCAACATCATTGTCGGCCTCATTCGCAACTTTACGAGCAAGTACCCCGAGGGCATGGAGCGCGTCCTGATGTTGGGCGATCCGAGCAAAGACTTGGGTGCCATCGCCGAGCCGGAATGCCGTCGTATTCTCGCAGCTCTGAAACTAGCCCGAGAAAAGAGCATCCCCCTGGAGTGGTTTCCCATCTCGGCCGGTGCCAAGATCTCGATGGACAGCGGAGTCGAGAATATGGATTGGATAGCCCGCGTCCTGCGAGGTTTGATCGAGTTCACGCAAACGGGCGGGGAAGTGAATCTGGTAGTGAACGGGATCAACGTGGGCGCGCAACCCTACTGGAACGCCGAGGCCACCATGCTCATGCACACCCGCGGCATTCTGATCATGACGCCGAAAGCTGCCATGGTGCTCACCGGTAAGCGCGCTTTGGAGTACTCGGGAGCCATCTCGGCTGAGGATAATCAAGGAATCGGCGGTTACGATCGCATCATGGGTCTCAACGGCCAGGCGCAGTACTGGGCACACGACATCGATGAAGCCTGCCACATTCTGTTACGTCACTATGAGCACACCTATGTTGCACAGGGAGAGCGTTTTCCACGACAGGCCGCCACAGCCGATCCCATCGATCGAGATGTGCGCGTCCATCCTCATGGCAGGAACGGCGACGGCAACGCCGATGTCGAAGATGGCTTCGAGCTGATCGGCGAGATCTTATCGGACGAGACCAATCCTGGACGCAAGAAGTCCTTTGATATTCGCAAAGTAATGATTGCGGCCATCGACCAAGACCATCCGCCGTTGGAGCGCTGGGCCGGCATGCGCGCGGCGGAGACCGCGGTCGTGTGGGATGCCCACCTCGGTGGCTATCCGGTCTGCCTGATCGGTATCGAATCCCGGCCGCTGCCGCGATTAGGATTTGTCCCAGCCGACGGGCCGGACCAATGGACTTCGGGCACGCTCTTCCCGCAATCCTCGAAGAAAATTGCGCGCGCGATCAACGCGGCCAGCAATAATCGACCGGTGGTGGTTCTGGCCAACCTGTCGGGGTTTGATGGTTCCCCGGAGTCGATGCGCAGGCTGCAGCTGGAATACGGTGCCGAAATCGGTAGAGCTGTGGTGAACTTCAAAGGCCCCATTGTCTTCTGCGTGATCTCGCGCTATCACGGAGGCGCTTACGTGGTCTTCTCGCGGGCGCTGAATGAGAACGTAGAGGTGGCGGCCCTGGAAGGAACGTATGCTTCCGTAATCGGCGGGGCTCCGGCGGCAGCCGTGGTTTTCGCCGGTGAAGTCGAAGCCAACGCTCGCAAAGATGCGCGCCTGCAGGCACTAACGCAGGCGATGGCTCAGGCTGACGGCGCGGAGAAAGGCCGATTGCGAGCCCAGTGGGACGAACTTTTCAAAGTCATACATTCCGAGAAACTGGGCGAGATGGCCTCCGAATTTGACCGCGTGCACAGCGTGCAGCGAGCGCTCGACGTGGGTGCTCTCAATTACATTATTCCCCCGGCAAACCTGCGTCCTTATCTCATTCACGCGGTCGAACGCGGGATTGCGAGAGAGGAAGAATCGGAATCCTTAGCGTTGGAAAACAGAATAATGGAAGCGGCCTGATCGCGGCACAGGTGGATGGATGAACGTTTATTGGTTGGAGCAAAAAGAAACCGATGTGCCCGCCGAGAACGATTGGCTGAGCGCAAACGAAGCAGTGTGGCTGAGCGACATGCGTTTTGCCAAGCGGCGCGCCGATTGGCGGCTGGGCCGCTGGACAGCGAAACGTGCCCTGTCCGCTTACTTGGATGTGCCGGCTCATCCCCAGGTATTTAAGAGGATGGACATACGCCCGTCGCCCTCCGGTGCGCCCGAGGCCTTTTTTGACAGCCAACCTGCCGCGGTCGCCATTTCACTCAGCCACCGCGCCGGGACTGCGGTTTGTGCTGTGGCGATGTCGGGCGCCGAGATGGGGTGCGACCTGGAATTCGTCGAACCGCGCAGCGATGCTTTTGTCGCCGACTATTTCACGATCGAAGAGCAATCACTGGTAGCGCGTGGGCCCGCGGCGGATCGAGATAGGCTCTTGGCCCTGCTGTGGAGCGCGAAAGAGAGCACGCTCAAAGCGCTGCATGCCGGGCTTCGACTCGACACCCGGTCCGTGATCGTTAGTCCTTTCCCGGCGTCGTACGACTTCAATGGCTGGAGCCGGTTGCTGGTTCGCTATAGCGGCGAGCCTAGCGCTGAAAGCCGAGTTTTCCATGGTTGGTGGCAACTTGCAGACAACATCGTGCGAACCGTGGTCGCCGCTCCCCCGCCGGATTCGCCGATTCCCTTAACTATCCCCGCGCACGTTTTCGAGGGTGCTTCCTGTTGCGCGTAGTGAATGAGCGGTTTGTATTCAGGCGCTTGTGTGGCTCACTGCAACAACCAATTCGATTTTGACTTCATCGTCATCGGTTCCGGCTTTGGTGGCAGTGTTTCCGCCCTTCGACTGGTGGAGAAGGGCTATCGCGTAGCGGTGATGGAAATGGGCCGGCGCTGGACGCCGGACAATCTCCCGCACTCCAGTTGGTCGATCCATCGCTGGTTGTGGCGTCCCAGCCTTGGTCTGCGCGGCTTCTTCAATATGCAGTTCTTCAAGCATGCCACCATCTTTCACGGCTGCGCGGTGGGTGGCGGATCCATCACCTACGCCAGCACCTTGCTTTCGCCGCCTGACAAGGTGTGGGAAGCGGGGTCTTGGACGGGATTAGCCGATTGGAAGGCGGAAATGCCGCGGCACTACGAAACCGCCTCGCGAATGTTAGGTGTGACGGAAAACAGAATCCTCGGCCCCGCTGACTATCTCTTGAAGAAGGCTGCGGAAGCGGAAGGCTCTGGGCATACTTTCTACTGCACAAAGGTTGGCATCTTCGAGCCTGAGGAAGGAGAGCCGGGCAATCAGACCTTCCCTGATCCATTCTTCGGCGGAGAAGGTCCGGCGCGCACCACGTGCATTGGCTGCGGGGGATGCATGATGGGTTGCCGATATGGAGCGAAAAACACGCTGGACCTTACTTATCTGTATCTAGCTGAAAAGCGCGGGGCGCGGCTCTTTCCTGAAACACGCGTGGTGAACGTTCAACCCCTGAGCGGCGCAAGCGATGGCAGCGCGGGATACGAAGTCTCCACGATTAACTCCACCAGGTGGATTCACCGGCAGCCTTGCCGCTTCACATGCCGTGGCGTGGTCTTCTCCGCATCTTCGCTGGGCACGATGGAACTACTTTTTCAGCTCAAAGAAAGAGGCTCGTTGCCGGCCATCAGCGGTCAACTGGGCCAGCATGTTCGCACCAATTCCGAATCGCTGATCGGAGCACGTACGCCGGGTTATTTCGAGGACCTGTCGCAGGGCATCGCGATTGGTTCCGGCGTTTACATTGACGAGCACACCCACATTGAAGCCGTCCGCTATCCAAAAGGCTCCGACACTATGGGATTTCTGACTACCATCCTCACCGATGGCCGCCCTGGTCCGCAGCGGATTGCGCTGTGGTTGAAGAACGTTCTAGCCTCTCTACTCCGCCACCCATTCAAGACGGTGCGGGTGCTACAGCCCTTGGGTTGGGCGCGGGAATTTGTGATTCTCTTGTGCATGCAGGCGCTGGATGGAGAAATCGAGATGCGTTGGCAACGCCCCTGGTTCTGGCCGTTCCGAAAGTTTCTGGTCAGCCGGGGTGAGAAGGTGCCTACCTACATACCGAAAGCCAACGACTTTGCGAAGACACTGGCGCAACTCACCGGCGGTTTTCCCATGAGCATGCTGCCGGAGATACTCTTCAATGTTCCTGGCACGGCGCACTGTATCGGAGGTTGCGTGATCGCTGATTCTCCCAACCACGGCGTGGTGGATTCTCACCACCGCGTCTTCAACTATAAGAATATGTATATCTGTGATGGGTCAGTAGTGGCGGCCAACCTCGGCGTCAATCCCAGCCTGACCATTACCGCGCTGGCCGAACGGGCGATGAGTTTTATCCCCCTGGTGGAAGATACAGATTGGAACGATGAAGCCTGGAGCGATAACGCCTGGAACGATGCCGCTTGAAACCTCCTCATGCTGACGCGACATGAACTGGCGAACCGGCGGGCAGCAGGCGGTTCAAGATCGCTTGCTCACCTTGCAGCCACAAACGGCTGGTATAAAGCAGGGCACTGCACTGTAGAGTGATCCAATCTCTGGTCATTAGCGGCAAACGGAACTCTTTGCGATTCTTGATCCAATGCTGAGCCACGTGACGCGCGATGGTGAAGCCCGTACTGCCGGATCCTCCCACGTCGCCCAGGATTCCACCCAGCGTGAACATCACTTTGGAGAGCATAATCAGGGGTCCGGGGAACTTAACGCCCTTCATAGCAAGACGCTCCAGGAGCAGCATTGCATCAGCGCCGCTGGGCAGACGCACCACCGGCAGTTCCTCAAGAAAACGCGTCACCGACTCCGAAATCATTTGCCCCTTCGCTGAATTTCCTCTGACGCGCTGCTGACTGAGAGCCAAGACTTCGTTGCAGGTGCCGACTGGGTCGCGCAAACTCACCATCAGAAACAACAGTGCGAGATGGCGACGCTGCTCGTGGCTCAATCGCTCCCGCAGCGCCCAGTCGATGATCGTCAGCTCTCCAGTACGGTTGTCGTAGAGCAGGTTGCCGGCGTGGGGATCGCCGTGAAAAATCGCATCCTCCTGCGCTGCCAAGAGAGGGACTGCAACCAAGGCTTCAATGAGTTGCTCAGCAACTTTCCTGCGGCGCGAGGCTGGCAGGCGAGCCGCCGCGCTCGTAACCTTGATCCCACGCTCCTCTGTGAGCGCTGTAATTCTGGGTGTGCACAGCGGTTGAATCAGCCGTGGCACTCGAACACCCTTCATCGTCCGATACAGACTCCATGCTTCAAGTAATGTCTTCTGCTCCCGGACAAAGTTTACTTCGTGCCGCAGCAGGCGCCGGACTTTCTTGAAAGTGTCAGGGAGCAGGTTTGCAGGAAATCCGTAATGGCGGTGACGGTCCCCGAAGTATTGAGCCAGTCCATGCAGATAGTCCATGTCCTCGGCAAAGTACTCGGGGATGTGAGGCTTCAGAACTTTGAAGACACCGCGTTCCCGCTTTCCGCTGACTGGGTCGCGCCAGGTGAAGCGCACTACCGCGCTGACACTGGCCTCCGAGAGTATGGCCGATGCGATGCGAACGTCGTATTTCTCGAGAAGTGGCCCCAGTTCTTTTCGAATGATCGCGACTACGTCCTCCGGCCGGACATCGCGAATCCCATTTTCCAGCCGGGCGAGCGCATTTCGCAGAGCCGGGCGGAGGTTCCGGTTGCGGGCGATAACTTGTCCCAGTTTCTGCAGGCCGGGCACTCTTGCGATGAGCCGCAATAAGCGCACTTCAGCCGAAGTGTTCAACGGAAGATCGAGTTGTTCGAGGAGCTTGGGGGCGAGGCGCGCGGGCGAAAGCCGCGCGATGACGAACATCATGGCGTCCCGAACCGGTGGACGCCACTCCACGTAAGCTTTCGGAACCAGCCTTTCCACCGGAACAATCTCGTCGACGATCCACTTCGCCATCGTGTCCCGCAAAGCTGCGCCGGCCGGGCTTCGTAGCCCGGCTTCAATGGCAAGGGTCTGCTCAGCGGGCGTAGCGTCTTTGGGCAGGAAGGCGGCAAAGGCGGAGCGCAATTGCTCCGGAGGCAGCTTCTGGAAACTATCATCAATGGCAGACGAACCCGGCATGAAACTCTCCATTGGCCTGGTCCCCGGGGCATGATCAGGCCATCTCTATTCGCTCATTCAGTGCTTCTGAATTACCTTCGTGATTCGCTCAAAGGCCCAGTCAATCTCCTGACGGCTGATGATGAGCGGTGGCGCAATGCGAATCACCCGGTCATGCGTTTCTTTGCACAGGATTCCTTCTTTCTTAAGCGCCTCGCAGTAAGGACGCGCTGGGCTGCGGAGTTCGATGCCGATCCACAAGCCTTTGCCGCGAACCTCTTTGAGGTCGGAGCTGCGCAGGGTTTGCAGCAGGGTCAGGAAATAAGCGCCTAACTCGGCGGAACGTTCCACCATCTTCTCCTCGATGAGGACACGCACCGCAGTCCGTGCGATGGCGCAGGCCAGGGGATTGCCGCCGAAAGTGCTGCCATGGTCGCCGGGTTGGTACACGCCAAGAATCTCGCGCGATGCCAACACGGCCGAGACCGGATAGAAGCCTCCAGCAAGTGCCTTGCCCACAATCAGCACATCGGGCGTGATTCCCTCGTGCATGTAGGCAAACAGTTTGCCGGTTCGGCCCAGGCCAGACTGAATTTCATCCGTCATCAGCAGCACACGATTCTGGCGGCAGATTTCCGACGCTTCCCGGAGAAATCCCTCGCGAGGAATGACGATTCCAGCCTCGCCCTGAATGGGTTCCACCAGAAAGGCGCAGGTGTTGGGCGTGATGGCTTCGCGGAGGGCGCGTGTGTCGCCGAATGGAATGACTTTGAATCCAGGCGTGAATGGGCCAAATCCGTCGCGATATTGTTCGTCGGTGGAGAAGCTCACGATTGTGACTGTGCGGCCATGAAAATTATTGGCGCAGACGATGATCTCAGCCTTGTCCTGGGGAATGCCCTTAACCTTGTAGCCCCACTTGCGAGCCGTCTTGATGGCTGTTTCGACCGCCTCCGCGCCCGAGTTCATGGGGAGCACCATGTCGAATCCGGTCAAATCATGGAGCTCCTTGTAGAGCAATGGAAGCTGTTCGTTGCGGAATGCGCGCGAAGTAAGCGTGACTTTCCGCGCCTGCTCGTTCAGAGTCTGCAGAATTTTGGGATGACAGTGTCCTTGATTCACCGCCGAATACGCCGCCAGGCAATCGAGGTAACGTTTGCCCTCGACGTCATACACCCAGACGCCTTCCGCGCGCTCGATCACCACGTCGAGCGGATGATAGTTGTGAGCTCCGTACTGGTTTTCGAGTTCGACGAAGTCCTGGGTGCGTAAAGGCTGTTCTATGAATTGCGTTGTCATAAGATCCTTTTCACCACTAGCTCGATTTCTTTTCCGCTACCTGTCTCCTCCAGGAAACATCGCCTATTGACTGCTCCTACTCCAACAACATGGTCAACAGTGCCATCCTTACATACAGCCCATTCCTAGCCTGGCGGAAGTACATAGCTCTGGGATCGGCATCGACCGACTTATCCAACTCGACCGTGCGGGGCAACGGATGAAGGATCAGCGCGTCCGTCTTCATGCGCTGGACGACTCTTGAATCGATGGCATAGCGCTTGATGCCGCCAGTTCCGAGGCCATCCGCGTCCCGCACTCGCTCGGGCCGGATTCGCGTCTGATAAACCACATCCACTTCGCCAATCACGCGGTCGATATCGGACTCCAGTTCGTAGTGGACGTTATGCTCGTCGAGATAATCCAGTATGTCCTGCTTCATTTGGAGTTGCGGCGGGCTGACAAAGAACATCTTCACCCGTTCAAACTTGGCCAGCAGATACGCCAGAGAACGGGCCGTGCGCCCCTTGTCCAACTCGCCGATAATGGCCACGCTCAGGCCATTCAGCGGACGCTGCCGGTAAATCGTGTACAGATCGAGCAGAGCTTGCGTGGGATGCTGACCGCCGTTGCCATCTCCGGCATTGATCACCGGTACGGTTGAGACTTCCGCGGCCCGTCGCGCACCATCCTCCTCGGGATAGCGGATCACAATTACGTCGGAATAGCCGCCGAGAATCCGGATGGAGTCCTCCACCTGCTCGCCTTCGATCTCCGAAGAGAACGCGCCCGCGTGTTCAGTCGACAAAACTCTGCCGCCCAAGCGGTGCATCGCGGCCTCGAAAGAGAATCGAGTGCGGGTGGAAGGTGCATAAAACAGCGTGGCCATGATGCGGTTCTGGTAGTCGAGCGAGCCTCCGCGCGCCACCACACGCTCCATCCCGCGCGACCGCTCGAATAGTTCCATGAGCAGGGGGACAGTGAATTGCTGTGATTCGACGACATGTTTTAATGCCGTTCCGCACAGCGCCGATTCGAGAGCAGGCTGCTGAACTGATTTGAGAGGCTTGAGGGGAATGATAGTCGACTGTGGCATTAGCGTCCTCCCACCAGCAGTTCGATTTCTTCCTTACGCGCGACTTCCGCATGATCGTGATCGGGGAAAATGTGTGTGCCGGCAGATCCAACCACGGCCTGGCACAAATTCTCGCAAGAAGTAATCACGGCCTCCTTGCCGCCGTGGCGCAGAAAGCGCAACACGGATTCAACTTTAGGACCCATGTTTCCCGGTGGAAAATGGCCCGCCCTGGCATGTGCCTCCAGTTCCGCGGCGGCGACCTGCCGCAGCGCACGCTGCGTCGGCTTCTTGTAGCCCAGATATACGTAGTCGGTGTCGGTCGAAATAACAAATAGATCTGCACCGAGGCTTGAGGCCAGCGACGCGGAGGCACGGTCCTTGTCGATGACAGCCTCCACGCCTTGCAACCTTCCGTTCTTGCGAATTACGGGAATTCCTCCGCCTCCGCAGGCAATGACCAGCACACCCTGCTCAACCAGATCTCGAATGACCTCAAGCTCGACGATGTCAATCGGCTCCGGCGACGGCACCACGCGGCGATAACCGCGGGCCGCGTCTTCCACGATCTCCCATCCCCAAAGCCGCTTGCGTTCCTCGGCATCCGCGCGTGAGTAAAAAGGACCAATCGGCTTGCTGGGGTGCTTCATCGAGGGATCATCCGGCGACACCAGGCTCTGGGTAACAACGGTCGCAACCGGCACGTGCAGATTGGCTAGCTGCAGTTCGGTTTCCAACGATTGCTGCAGAAGATATCCGATCTCACCCTGGGTCGAGGCGCCACAAACATCCAGCGGGTGCCCAGGGACCTGGCTCGCTCCCCGCTCCGAGCGCAGCAGCGCCGCCCCAACTTGCGGACCATTGCCATGCGTAAGCACGATGCGGTACCCGGCACGGATCAAGCCAACGATCTGGGCCGCTGTCCGCTGCGCGTTTGCCCGTTGCTCGGTGATGGTCCCCGTTTCTCCTGCACGGATGAGGGAGTTTCCGCCGACGGCAAGGAGCATGGTCTTCATAAGCGTTACGAGCGGCTTGTGGCTGGCGCCGGAAGCTGTCACAGGTTCTTGCCAGTTCCCAGCCGCCAGCCACTCGACGCTGACCTATACGTGCGCCAACTCCTGCAACTCGCTGAGTGCAGGCAGCTTGACGAACTCATCTTTCATCAGTTCCAGCAAGATCGCCTTTTGTGCATGCAGCCGATTTTCCGCCTGCTGAAAGACCAGCGACCGGGGTGAGTCGATCACATCGTTGGTAACTTCTTCTCCACGGTGTGCAGGCAGGCAATGCAGAAAGATGGCATCCCGCTTGGCCCGGCGGAACAGAGTTGCATCCACCTGGTAAGGAAGGAATATATACCTCCGCTGTTCCGCTTCCGCCTCTTTCCCCATGCTTGCCCAGACGTCGGTGTAGATCACATCAGCCCCTGCGGCCGCTTCTTCGGGATCGTTCGTCAGGGTACAAGTGCCACCAGTCTCGGCACCGCGCGTGCAAGCCCACTGCACGGACTCCGCGTCCACTTCGTATCCCGGGGGCGTGGCCAGCCACACATGCGCCCCTAACTGGGCTCCGGCAAAGATCAGCGAGCGCGCAACGTTGTCACCATCGCCCACATAGGCAATCTTCAGGCCCTCCAGATTGCCTTTAGCTTCCCAAATAGTGAGGTAATCCGCCATTGCCTGGCAGGGATGACTGTAGTCGGTAAGCCCATTGATGACGGGAATGTTGGCGTGCCGCGCCATCTGCACCACCACTTCGTGGGCAAAGGTACGGATCATGATGCCTTGCACCATGCGTTCCAGGTTCTTAGCCACGTCGTACACCGACTCGCGTTTGCCAAGATTGATCTCGGCAGGAGAAAGGTAGAGCGAGAAGCCGCCCAGTTGCTGAATGCCGACATCGAAAGTTACCCGGGTTCGTAAAGAAGGTTTCTCGAAGATCATGGCCAGAGTCTGTCGCCGGAGTGATCCGGCATAGGCGGTCGGGTCAGCCTTAACTTGCCGGCCAAGAACCAACAGGTACTGGATCTCCGAGGGCGAGAAATCCCGTATCGAGAGAAAATCTTTGCCATTCATCTTTCGGCTCCTGCCAGTACTGGCTCGTGCTCGTGAACGAACTTAGCGAGCATTTCGGCCAGGCCGGGCT
>Ga0182030_10019046_pt1 | contig 13108 bp, 11 predicted proteins | sample 812S3MmetaG_FD_121299 | JGI IMG/M metagenome (GOLD analysis project Ga0182030, IMG submission 121299) | Permafrost microbial communities from Stordalen Mire, Sweden - 812S3M metaG (Illumina Assembly) | ecosystem: Environmental > Terrestrial > Soil > Wetlands > Permafrost | place: Sweden... | reverse complement strand
GCGCTGTTCGTAGAGACTCAGATTTACGAAGTCTTTTGAGCGTTCGCGAAAGACCTTTGCGGCGGTCAGGGCTGCGTGGATCTCCGGACTGGCGGCGTCGAAGTTGCCTTCGTCTTCGAAATGGCCGAGGGCGATCATGCCGTCTTCGTATGTGCGGGCTCGATTGAGACGCCACTGGGTATCGGCGATGGTTTGGGCGAGTTGGCGCTCCATCGGGGTTTCGGGATTGAGGCTGTCTACCAGTTCCCTCGAGAAAGCTTTGTAGACTTCCATGTCTTCGGTTGGGAGAACTACGATGCGTCCGGTTAAGCCGTGGCGCAGAGCGTTCTGGCTGGAGCGGCTTTTCCCTTGCGGGGTGACAGGGCCGTGGCCGTTTTTTGCATAACGCCGGTTGGCTTCGATCTGAGCTTGAGATGTATGTGACATGGTTCCTCGCGATTAAAGAAGTACCAGATGGAAATGTGTTGTCGGGTTTGGCGGGCCGAGGTTTTGTTGATTCGACTGGAAATAGAGGCTGAAGATTTTTGTGACTCGAATTTTGGCGGCAGCGTCAGCCGGTCGTCCCGGGTCCGCATGTTAAACTCGAATTTTGCGGCTATAACCTGCTGCAAATAAAAGAGGGCCACCCTAGCTCAGTTGGTAGAGCATCTCATTCGTAATGAGAGGGTCGTCAGTTCGATTCTGACGGGTGGCTCCAAACACCTTAGACTGCGAGGCTGCGCAGCTTTGTCAGTCGTGTGAGCTGGTGAAGATCGACCCTTTCCTCTGGTTCCGGGATGTGCTCTCGCGCATCGGCGAACATCCTGTCAACCGGCTCGACGAACTCTTGCCGTACAACCGGGCACCGGTTCAGGCCTGAACCCCAGTCAGAGCCCCCACCACGGACGCGCGCTTAGTTCATCGGACGCTTGCAATAAACAAGCAGAGGAAGCCATCACGCGAACGGAGCGCGAGATCGAAGCACACCCTTGTGCTCGAAAAAGCAGTTCATCGCGCGGGGGCCGAGAAGTTCGTGATGCCTCCTGATCCTTTCGCTTTCGCTGAGTTGCAAAGAGGATGCAGATCATCACACACATCAGTAGAAGTTAGCGGCGGCGCATAGCCAGAACCGTAATGTCGTCGGTGGGCTCGCCGCCAGTAAACGTCTCAAGGGCACTAATCAACCGGGAGGTAATCTCCCTGGCCGGGTGCGTTTTATTACATTCCAGAACAGACTGAAGGCACTTCTCCGTAAAGAACTTCCCTTCTGTACTCTCGGCTTCCGTGACGCCATCGGTGTAAAGCACCAGCGTCTCGCCGTGCGCGATCTGGATCTTCGCGTTCTCATAAACGGCTTCTTCGACCAAACCCAGCATCATGCCCCGAGGCTCGCGGAGAAACAAACCCGGCCGGTCCGGAGAACAAAGAAAAGGAGGCGTCTGTCCCCCAACACTGAACTCAAATTCGCCAGTTTTCAAATCGAAGATCCCATAAAGCAGGGTAAGAAAAACCTCACCGGTACTCTGCTTCAGAAGGATCCGGTTCACCTGCTCCAGACAGTGCTGCGGCGATCCGCCCTGCATCGCAACCGCGCGGAGCAAAGTCCGGCTCACCGCCATAAACAGCGCCGCGGGAATTCCCTTCCCCGACACATCGCCAATCGCCAGGCCAAGCCGATCGCCTTCCATCAGAAAGAAGTCATAGAAGTCGCCGCTTACCTGCCGCGCGGGCAGCATGGTTGCGCCGATCTCGAAGTCCTGGTGCCCCTCGATAATTTCAGGCAGAATGGATCGCTGGATCCTGGTTGCCAGCTCCAGCTCATATTCGATTATCGATAACCGCTCGCGCGCTTCACGACCCGTGCGCAGTTCATCGAGCTCCAGCAGGGTCTTATCGATCGTACGTTCCAGATCCGCGAAGTCGATCGGCTTGGTTACGAAATCGAAAGCGCCGCGGTTCATCGCAGTCCGGATATTTTCCAGGTCGTCGTATGCCGAAACGATAATCGTTTTCGTCAGCCGCGACAGGTTCCGGATCTGCCCGAGCAAAGTAAGCCCGTCCATCACCGGCATGTTGATGTCGGTGGCGATCAGTTCGATTTCCGGCTCGTCTTCAAGCACGCGCAGCGCCTCTTCGCCGTCGCATGCGAAGCTGAACTGAAGCTCGCCCGCGGCGATTCGCTTCCGATATTTCTGAAGAACCAGCGGTTTAAGATCCGGCTCGTCATCGACCACCAGAATGCGTCTCGACATCTATACCGCTTCCCGGGGCAGTGTGACTATGAATTCCGTGCGCACCCCCGGCATACTCTCTGCACGAATCGTGCCGTGATGCCCGCGCACGATAATTTCGTAACTCAACGAAAGCCCCAAGCCGGTTCCGGCACCCGCCGGCTTAGTGGTGTAGAAGGGGTTAAAGATCTTCGTTAGTTCATCGGGACTGATGCCTGGACCGTTGTCGGTCACGCGAATCTCGGCCGTTTGCGGCAGGTTCCGGGCGGTAACCGCAACGGCCGGATGAAAGGTCTCTCCTTCCCTTTTCTTCCGCTCCCAAACCGCGTAAAAGGCGTTGTTCAGGATGTTCAGAAAGACCCGGTTGATCTCCTGCGGCACCGCGCGGACCGGCCCGATTCCGCCGCTTTCAATGTCGATGTCGATCCGCGAATTGAAGTTGCGATCCTGGGCGCGCAGCGCGTGATAAGCGAGGTTCACGCAGTCGGTGAGAAGGTTCTTCAAATCGATAATCTCCGGTTCGCCGGACTTGCCACGCGAGTGCATCAGCATGCTGCGCACAATTCGGTCGGCGCGTTTGCCGTGTTCGTCGATTTTTTGAAGGTATTCGTCGAGCTGATTGAGCAATTCCGGGGAATCGGGGGTCTCCCGCAACTCCAGCAATATCTCCCGCGAAGCGGTTGCGAAGTTGGTAACAAAGTTCAGCGGATTGCGGATTTCATGCGCGATGCCGGCGGTGAGCGCGCCAAGCGAAGCCAGGTTCTCCTGCACCACCAGTTCGTCGCGCAGACGCTTCTTTTCCAGCGATGCTCCGATGCGTGCGTTCAACAGCACCGGATCGAACGGCTTCATCAGATAGTCTTCGGCGCCCATCTTGATACACCGGATCACGCTGCTGGTCTCGTCGAGCGCCGACATCATAACCACCGGGATTTCGCGAGTGGCGGCATCTTCCTTCATCCGTTTAAGGACTTCGAGGCCGTCGAGGCCTGGCATGATTACATCCAGCAGCACCAGGTCGAATCCACCGCCGGCAAGGAGCTTCAGGCCTTCCGATCCGTCCGATGCCGTCGTCACCTGGAAGCCCCGCCGCTCGAGCGTTCGTTTGATGAGGTAACGATTCGCCTCGTTGTCGTCGACTACAAGCAAATGGCTCAAACTGTTTCCCGCTTGAGAATTCGCGCCGCAACAAGGCCGCTCACCTGCTGCAGCAGTTCGTCGCGTGAGTAGAGGCCTTTCTGGAGTACGCGGCTCACATGGCCATTGAGGCGGATTTTGTCTTCCGCAGTCAGATCACGTGCCGTGATCACAATCACGGGGATTGATTTCCATTCCGCATGACGATGTAACTCAGCAATGAACTCGAAACCGTCCATTTCGGGCATCATCAGATCGAGCAGAATGATGCCGGGTCTCCGCCTTTCCAACTGGGCGATCGCGGTTTTACCGTTGTCCGCCTCCGCTACCGCCCAGCCGTCGTTGCGCAGAAGCCGGACCAGCATCTCGCGCGATTCGGTTTCGTCTTCGACGACGAGTACCGTGTTCCCGGAATCCCGGCGATAGCGAAGCAGCACCGACGCAAGCCGTTCACGATCGATCGGCTTGGTGAGATAGTCGGCCGCGCCCAGCGAATAGCCGAGGTTCCGGTCGTCCACAATTGTGAGCATTATTACGGGAATATCGGCGAGAAACGGGTCCGATTTCAGCGCTGCCAGTACCGCCCAGCCGTCCATACCCGGCATCATGACATCGAGTGTGATGATTTGCGGGTGCAGCCGGCGCGCCATCCGCAAGCCTTCTTCACCGGAGGTGGCGCGCTTGACTTTGAAGCCGTGTTTCGCCAGCGTACGCTCGAGGATTTCATGCACGGCGGGCTCATCGTCGATCACCAGAACCGTGCCCGCGCTCTCCACAGCTTCCTGATGCGCTTTGGACACTTCGGGCGTTTCGGCCCCGGATTGCACGGTCTGCGGAAGATTGAGCGTAAAGGTCGATCCCTTGCCCAGCGCCGATTCGACCGTGATGTCGCCGCCCATCATCTGCGCGAATCTGCGGCTGATCACCAGCCCGAGTCCCGTGCCGCCGTACTTCCGGCTCGTCGAAGCATCGCCTTGCGCGAAGGGCTCAAACAGTTTTGCGATCTGATCGGGGCCGAGACCGATGCCGGTATCGATCACCTCAAACGCGATACGCTGGCCGGGCACCATTCTGATGTTTAATCCAACGCGGCCGTTCGAAGTGAACTTGGAGGCGTTGCCAAGCAGGTTGTAGAGCGTCTGCCGCAGCTTGGTCTGATCGGCGCGCATGGACTGCGCAGCGGGATCCACCGTCACTTTCAGCGTGTTGCCGCCCTTTTCCACCAGTGGTGCGATGACAGCAGTCACCTCTTGCACCAGGGCAGGAATGCTGAAGGTCTCAAGATACAGCTCCATCTTGCCGGCTTCGATTTTCGACAGATCGAGGATGGAATTGATCAGTCCGAGGAGTTGCTTTCCCGCCGCGAGAATCTTGTTCATGTCGGGAACGATGGCTGTTTGGGCTTCGTCTTCGGCTTCCTCGATCACCATTTCGCTGTAGCCGATGATGGCGTTCAGCGGCGTGCGGAGCTCATGGCTCATGTTGGCGAGGAAGGAGCTCTTGATTTGACTGGCTGCCTCGGCCGCATCCTTCTCTTTTTTGAATTTGATGGTGGCCATCGCAACAAGGATGAACAGCACGCAACTGGCGCCGGAGCTGATGATGCGGGCATCGCGGGTCTGGACTTCCGCTACGCGGTTCCGCACCGAGAGCTGATTGCGCAGCGAATCTTCCATGGTCTGGCAATAGATACGGATGTCATCCATGATTCGCTTGCCTTCGCCCTGCTCGATCTTTGCGAAGGCGGCTTCAGGCCCCAGTTCGCGGCGAAGATCGATCGCCTGCCGCATCTCCGCGAACTTCGAGGCGATGCTTTGCTGCAGCAAGGCGAACGAATCCTTCAATGACGTTTTCCCGAGGCGCAGAATGTCGGCATTCGCCAGTTCCTGGCCGATGTTCTTAGTGGCGTCGTTGTAAGGCTCAAGATAACGGTCGTCGCCAGTAATGAGGAAACCGCGCTCGCCGGTTTCGGCGTCCTTCATTGTGGAAAGGATCATCTCGAGGCGCAGCAATGAGTTCTGGGTTTCCTGAACGCGCACGCCCGCTGTTTTGAACTCGCGCCAGTCCCAAAAGGCCAGGCTGAGAATAGCGGCCAGCGCGGCCAGGGCAAAAAGGAACGCCTTATCTTTCCATAGAGATGCCATCCCTTTCATTCTGTCGCATCTTGCACGCGACGGCCCAACCCGACTTTAATCGGATGACCAGGGCAGAATAGAATGCAGGATGTCCCGCATCTTATTAGTGGAAGACAATGAAATGAACCGGGATATGCTTTCGAGACGGCTCATTCGCAGAGGGTACGAAGTCGTCCAGGCCACGGACGGCCAGGAGGGGCTCGACATGGCTCAGGCGCAGCCGGATCTGATTCTGATGGATATGAGCCTGCCGGTCGTTGACGGCTGGGAAGCAACGCGGCGTCTAAAGGCGAACCCGGCTACGGCCCGCATTCCGGTGGTGGCGCTTACCGCGCATGCCTTAACCGACGATCGTGAAAAAGCCACCCGCGCCGGCTGCGATGCTTTCGCGACGAAGCCGGTTGAGTTTCAGTTGCTCATTGAAACGATCGAGCGCCTGCTTCGTGACCGGACCGCGCTATGAGTCAGGCCGGAGTTAGCCCGGACGAGTCACTTGCGGATCTGCGCCACCGGCTGCGAACGCCGCTCAATCACATCGTGGGATACAGCGAGCTGCTGCTGGAGGAATCTGACGCCGGCGGTCCCGTGTTCGATGCCGACAGTGTCTCGCAACTAAAAGCCATTAAAGCCAACGCGCATTTGATTCTGGCGCAAATTCAGCGCCGCTTGTCGGCTGACGAAGACCAGGAGATTTCCGAGCGCCTCGCCGGATTCAGAACCGGCATCGAAGAACCCCTCGAGCTGATCATCGGTAATGCGGCGCGGCTGACGCAGCGGATGCGCGGCGCCAATCTTCTGGACATGCTGCGCATTAACGCAGCCAGCATGGACCTGCTTTGGTTCGCGCACGGCAACGACTTGAAGGGCGCGCCGCTGGCGACAACCGCCCGTCCTCCTGAACCAGATCTGACCGGAGTTTCGCCCCTCCCTTCGCGGCTGCTGGTAGTGGATGACGATGAGGCCAACTGCGATGTCCTCCACCGGCAGCTGGCGCGCAACGGCCACACAGTCACATGTGTTTCGCGCGGCGGAGCGGCTCTCGAGGCATTGCGAGCGGAGAAGTTTGACCTTGTCCTTCTCGATGTCATCATGCCCGGGATGAGCGGCTTCGATGTCCTGCAGGAGATCAAGCGAGACCCGGCATTCAGCGATCTTCCGGTAATCATGATGTCGGCGCTGGATGAACTGGAGAGTGCGGCGCACTGTATTCAAATGGGCGCGGAAGATTACCTTCTGAAACCTTTCGATCCCGTACTTCTGCGAGCGCGTTTGCATTCGGCGCTGGAGCGAAAGCGGCTGCATGAGGCGGAGAAGGATCGCACAGAGGAACTGGAACGGGCCAGCCAGAGTTTGAAGCGGGCCAACGAAGATCTGCATCGCTTCGCCTTTGCGGCTTCGCACGATCTGCAGGAGCCGCTTCGCACGGTAGTCACGGCGCTGCAGATGCTTTCCGGGGATGCGACGGGCGCGGCTGCGGACCGGCATCAGCTTATGGAACTGGCGATCGACGCCTCCCGGAGGATGAGTGCGCTGATTTCGGATTTACTGGCCTATTCGCTGGCGAGCGCGCAGGACCGGGTGCGCACGGCCACCAGCAGCGAAGATGCGCTGGAGGGCGCCATGACGAATCTCCGGCAATCCATTGAGGAAACCGGTGCTACGATTACGCACGACGCGCTGCCGGAGATTCTGTTCGACCGCGCGCGTCTGGGGCAGCTTTTCCAGAATCTCGTTGGCAATGCGATCAAGTACCGGAGCAGCCTGCCGCCGGAAGTTCACGTGACAGCGGCGCGGCAGGGCGATCAGTGGATTTTCACCGTGCGGGATAATGGCATGGGAATCGATGCGGCGCATCTCAAGACGATCTTCGAGCCTTTCCGGCGTTTGCATGGCAGGGATTTGCCGGGGACAGGACTCGGGCTGCCGATTTGCGAACGTATTGTTGAAGGATTCGGCGGGAGTATCTGGGTGGAATCGGAGCCGGGCAAAGGGTCGGTATTCTATTTCAGTGTGGCTGCGGACGGATAAGACTCGGGGATGAATATCTATGACTAATCTTGAAATGATCCGTGCGGATTCAGCGGGCATCCCGGTACTGCGTTTGCGTGGCCGGCTGACCCTGGGCGAGGGGTCGAGGGCTTTGCGCGGTCTCATCTCCGATATCGCCGCCGAAGGGCATAAGAATCTGATGCTGGATTTGGGCGAGGTTTCCTATATGGACAGTTCCGGGCTGGGAGCGCTGGTCTCCGGATACAACACTCTGAAGGCGCAGAGCGGCGGAGTGGCGCTATTCAATGTGCCGAAGCGGATTGAGAGTTTGCTCGAGATGAGCCGGCTGACTATGCTTTTTCAGATTTTTGGTACGGAGAAGGAAGCGGCCGGGCATTTTTCGGCTTAGGGGTTTTCGGCACCACAATGAGTGGATTGATTTTGACCTAAGCCCGGCCGAGAAGCTGCAACTTGTCGAAGATCTGTGGGATGACCTTGCGAGGGCACCAGTCTACGATTGGCAAAAGCAGGAACTGGCGCGGAGGAAGGCGAATCTCTTGAAAACTCCTGCCTCGGGACTGGACCGGGAAGAAGTAAAGCGCAACGTGCGTGCGCGGCATACCGTCTGAGCTGATCCTCGCTCCTGAGGCTGAATCGGACAATCGCAGAAGCCTACGTCTGGTATGAAGGCCGCAGAAGCGGGCTCGGTGAGGAGTTCCTGAGTTCGGTTGAAGCGTCTTTAGAGCGCATCCGGCGCCACCCGGAAACGTATGCTGCCGTTCACGAAGGATATCGTCGCTGCCCTGTCCGTCGTTTCCACGCTGGATTTTACGATACCGGCAGTGTTTTCCTTGACGTGCTGGGCTAACAGGAAAAGCAGACGGTTTCCCAAATCAACGCCCGAAATCATGCAAGCCCCTTGAACGCGCTCTAAAAAGTGCGGTCGCGGTAGGGACGACCATTGTTGATCGCCCCCCGGCCGCGCTTTATAATGACCTGACGGCGTCGGGAACCCTGACATCGCTCAGCACTGTCACCCTCCCGACCGACAGCGGAGGATTGTCTTCGCCGAACCAGTCGACCTATCTTGGCGACATCGGATATAACTTGAATAAAGTAGTCGGCACGGCCGAGATCGTGTCGCTGTCGCTGTCGGGACTGGTTTCCGGCACCACCTACAATGTGGCATTCGATCTCTTGATTGGCGGCTCCTGGGACGGGTCGGCCGGTTCTTTTCCTGGAACCGTTTACGGACCAGACGAATGGTCGCTTACAGCATCCAGCGGGGCCAATACGTCAACGCTGGTAAATGCCACATTCTCGAATTGCGGCGTCACGAACCAGCTCTGCGGGGCAAACTCGCCGAAACTTATTCGCAGGCCACTCCGACCGGCGGGCTTGGCGGAGCGCAATTCGCGCCGACCACTGGCGCCGATTACGCTTCAGACACAAGCTCGACCTACCACCAGGACTGTGCTATCTATGGCTTCGGCGATGGCGGCAGCGACCCGGTTCTGTCGTTCACCGCAGGGGCCTCAACAGCAACCCTGCTGAATTTCGAGCGCATCTCCGGCAGCACCGATAGTCCGGACGAATATCGGGCCCTCGATAACATTCTGGTGACGGGTCAGCAAGCCTCTTCCACGCCGGAGCCAGGCACCAGTCTTCTGGTACTGGCTGGGGCGTGCGCGATTGTCACCGTAAAACGGCGCACGGTACGAGGTGACAACATCACCTCGCGGGGTTAACCGGTTATCTGCGAGTTAAACTAGTTCCGCAACGATAAACGCGACTCCAGTTGGCGCCGGTGCGACGCGATTGAAGTCGCGTGTACCGCTTCTTATTTGCGTTGGCGGGGGGCCTCATGACCATGGGGGTCATGCATTGCCTGACCGTGAAACTCTGCGCGGTGTTCGGCTGGACGTTCGCCACGTGCGGGGAAACCTCCATGGTAGCCTTTACGATAATCGAGGCGATGATCGACGTGTCCGTAAAAGCGATCGTGGCCGTGGAACCACGGTCCCGCCCCGATGAATAAACCGCCATCGAACCATTCCGGACCGTAATAGCCGTCAGGGGCGCAGTTGTAGGGAGGGACCTCGTAGTATCCGTAGGGACATACGGGCGGCTCTCCGATACTGACCGAAACCTGCGCGACCGCTTTATCGGCGGGCGCTGCGAAAATGCCTGCCGCAATGGCTATCAGGCCGAGATATTTCAGCTTTTTCATATATTCACCTTTTATCTTTCCTATGCCAGCCCTGCTTGGAGGGCTGGCTACAAGTCGCGTTGTCTGTCGGGAAATCTGTCGCTCTTCACGAAGCAATTTCAGGCCCATTTTGAGGCGTGGCAATTTCGTCGGCTCAGGGCTGGCCCGGGGGTCCGCCCCACTGTCAGGAGTGGTGTCGGCGGATTACCATTCCGGCCAGCAGCAAGGCGCTTCCGCAGAGCAGGAAGGACGCCGGTTCCGGCGCTGCCAGGTTGTAACCGATAGCGTCGAGGGCTACTACTTCGGGACTGTCGATGTTCAGGGTCGGGGTTGAGTAGGGAGTCGCAAAGGCGTCCTGCACTTGGGGGTTGACGCCCGTTGGCCGGGGGTTGCTTTGCCAGTCGCCCCAGTCGCCGCCATCGTTTTGATTGTCGAATTGGGCGAGAAGAGTCGTGCCGTTCAGAGAGAAATATGCCTTCGCAGAGGAGTTCGTCGTGTAACTCCTGTTGCCGGATGCGTCGTACCGGAAAAGGTCTTCCGCTTCGGGGTCGTAAGAATTGGACTGGTCGAGGTTCGAGCCAAGCCCGAGGACTTCGTCCATTTCGTGTTCGGTCACGGCCAGCAGATTGTAAGGACCCCCGTTAACGCTGGTGATGGAGGTGTTCAGGCCGATTATGCCGTCGTATCCGATCGGGGTACAGTTGGTGCATCCGAGGGCTCTGGCGTCGGCGGACTTGACGACCATTCCGCTCGTCCCGGTGACCGGATTCAGAGTGCCGACAGGCAGTACGGACAGTGCCGTAGTGTCTGTGAGGTCCCCGGAGCTGGCTGCTGTGAGGGCGTTGACAAATCCCTGATAAGAGACGGTATATTCAGCTGTCTGGCTCTGGCCTAGCCCGGTGTTTATGTTCTGGAAATCAATCGAAACGTTAATGGGCGCAGCGGTTTCCGTCGTGAGGATCGATTCGTAGAAAGTGATGGCCGTGTTGATGGTGTTTTCAATGGAGGCGGCGTTTGGGTTGGATGTAATCGATGAGTCGAAAGTCGCGACGATGTTTAGCGGACTTATGGTGCCCGCGAAGAGCGGATCGAGGCCTGTCGCCAGCACAATTAAAACCGCGAACGAACAGGTCAGCCGGGATCCGGTTTTTGCCATTAATTACAAGTGTCCGATCTTCTGCACGGCGTTGCGAGTCTTTCCCGCTCGAATAGTACCAGTACCGTATGGGTCCTTATCGGCAAGCAGCCGATCAGGGCTGGCCAGGGCCGTAATACGGCTGTTGCTGGTACTGTTGCTGCGGTGCATACTGCTGTTGCTGCTGCGGTGGATAGGGTTGTTGATTCGCATAGCAGCCGGGGTTCGGGACCGGATTGCCGTATTGATCGTATGAAGGCTGCGCGCAGGGATCCACATAGCCAGGGGCGACCGCATAGCCTGGGGCGTAAGCGTATCCGCCGTAATAGGGATTGCCGCCATAGCCACCGATGCCGAGATAGATTCCGCCGCCGTAATAGCCGCGATAGCCGGGCCGGGCGCCGCCATAGTAGTTTGCTCCGCCTGTTACGTAACCGCGATTTCCCGCGAACCCTCCGCCAGAGAAGCTGCGGGCAGTTCCTGCGCTAAAGCCTCGGGCACTTCCACCGGAATAGCTACGAGCACCACCACCGCCGGAAAAGCTGCGGCCACCGGAACTGGCATGTCCGCCGCCATGTCCCCCACCGCCGCGCTGCGCCATTGCGCCTGCCGGGCTCATCAGTATGATTGCGCTTAGGGCTAATGCTGGTAACGCGGATCTTCGGAAGAGATTTATAACCGTTTTTCTCATTTAGGGCCTCGTTCTGACTGCGCTATGAGTAGGGCAGGCTTGGCACCAATTGGTATCTCTTTGAAAACAGGTTGGTTATAGATTGCTGTGCTTGTGAGTTTGAAGCTCAGTACCACCAATGCGGTTGAAGGCCACCAATCGGTGAGACTGTGAGGAAAGGTCACCGGCGACCAAGATCGCCGGCGCTACCGGCAGCCCGCTTCACTTGTCGCGCGGGTAGCGGCTTCGGACCTTACGTACTCCAGCACCTGCGCGAAGCTTGTGAAGATGTGATCGGGCGGGGTGCGGTCGAAGCGGGCCATCGCTTTCTTCGGATCGCCGCCGAAACCCCAGATGCCGGCTGCGAGTTTTGTTTTCGGGAAGCGGGAACGAATGCGCCTGCAGGCGCTCTTTGCCGGCGAAAAGGCGAAGGGAGGGAGGGCTGACACGCAGATCAGGTCGGCGTCGGTAGGCTGCATCAGTTCCAGGACTTCCTCCACGTTCTCACCGATGGGGAACGAGAGGGCGATGAATCCTTCGTGCTCCAGCAGTTGCGCCAGCATCGCGGCTGTGATTTCATCCGCCTGGTCGTGCGCCGGAACGCACAGGACTCTGCCCCCGGCGAAACCTTCCGGGGGTGGGGATGAGGGCGCGCTCTCGGAGAATTCGGCTACCATTTCGTTAATGTTGAGGAAGAGAAACTCCTCGCGCTTCTCATCGATCGCCGCGCGATGCCGGTCCTGCTCGGCCAGCCCCAGGGTGGGAACCACGACGGAATCGTAAAGCTGGGTGAGAGTGGCGTCTTTCATGAAAGCGACCACGACCAGCCGCGCGTCCTCCTGATCCATGGCGAGGAGCCGCTGATAGACCTGCGCGGAGGGAGCCAGTACTGGTTCATCGCCCAGCAGAACGTGGAGAAATGACAGCTGCGGAATGTAGCGGCCTAAAACCACCAGACAAACCGTCATCGGGGTGGCGAGGATAAGGCCTGCCGGTCCCCAGAGAGCCGTCCAGAATACGGTTGCGACGAGAAGAGCGAGGGAGGAAATACCGGTGTTGACGCCATAGAGCCACGGCTCGACCATATTCGCTGTGACAAGCTCGATGGTTCCGAAAAGCACGAATACCAGCAAGGGATGGGTCCAGGTATTGAAGACCGCCAGCGAGAGCGCAAGCGGCAGAGCGCCGGCAATGAGCGTGCCCGCATAAGGCACAAGGCGCAACATGCCGGCCACCACTCCCCAGAGTGGCGCGTTGGGCAGGCCGATGAAGTAGAGGCCGGTTCCGATGAATAGTCCGAAGGTCGCGTCGACCAGAATTTGCATCGACAAATACCGGCTGACCCGCTGGGCCGCGTCGTCGATAGCTTCGGTCATGACGTTGAGCTGGCTGGTGCCGGCAAGACGAAGAAGACGATCTCTCAGACTTTCCTTTTCGATCAGGACGAAGATCGAAAAGATCAATACGATGCCGGTTGAGGCCAGGGGCACCAGGGTAGGCTGCGCAAGTTCCCATATGGAAGTGAATGCGTTCTGGTCTGCCGGAACTACGTTTACCGGGATTGGCTGCCTGTCAGGGGCCTGCGGCTCTTCGAGTTCCTTGCCGATTTCCTTGAGGCTGTTG
>Ga0182030_10019045_pt1 | contig 13108 bp, 12 predicted proteins | sample 812S3MmetaG_FD_121299 | JGI IMG/M metagenome (GOLD analysis project Ga0182030, IMG submission 121299) | Permafrost microbial communities from Stordalen Mire, Sweden - 812S3M metaG (Illumina Assembly) | ecosystem: Environmental > Terrestrial > Soil > Wetlands > Permafrost | place: Sweden... | reverse complement strand
TCGTCGTGCGATTGGAACCGATCACGGCGATGGACGCCGGCCCGTGCTCCTTCAGGACGCCGGTGAGGCGTTCCACCGCCACGCCCAGGGCTTCTTCCCACGTGCTGGTTTCCTGCTTGCCATTCTTGCGGACGAGCGGCGCGGTCAGGCGCTTGTCATGGTTGACAAAATCCCAGCCAAATCTTCCTTTGACGCACAGAAACTCACCATTGAAGCCGGAGTGGTCGCGGTTGTTGGCGCGAATGATCTCGTTGTTGCGAATCGCCAATGTGGTCTTGCACCCATCGCCGCAGTGGTTGCAGATGGTGCCCGTGTAAGTCAATTCCCAAGGGCGCGTTTTGTAACGATAGGTGCCGCTGGTGAGCGCGCCGACGGGGCAAATGTCGATGCACATACCGCACTCTTCACACTCCAACTTCTCGCCCTGGTTGGGAACGATCTCACTGTGCGCGCCCCGGAAGCCGATGCCGTACGCGTTGACGTCCAGGCCCTCGTCGCAAACGCGGACGCAGCGGTAACAGAGGATGCATCGCGGCCAATCGTAGTAAACCAGGTGGGAGAACTGGCGCTCGTCATGGTGCATCTTGGATTCCATGAAGCGCGTTTCTGCCGCGCCGTAACGGAACACCGCGTCCTGAAGTTCGCACTCGCCGCCTTTGTCGCAGACGGGGCAGTCAAGGGGATGATTGGTGAGCAGAAATTCCAGCATGGCCTTGCGGGCGTTCTTCACTTCCTCGGTCTCGGTGTAAACGATCATGCCGTTCGTGACCAATGTCGTGCAGGCGGTCTGGAGCTTGGGCATCTTCTCAACCGCCACCAGGCACATGCGGCACGCGCCCTGGAGCGTGAGGCCGGGATAATAGCAATACGACGGAATTTCAATGCCCGCTTGTTTGGCCGCTTCAATAACCAGCGTCCCCGGTGGAACCTTCACCGCTTGGCCGTTGATCGTCAGGGTCACGGGTTCGGCGGCGGGATTGGCGCGCGGCGACAGGCTCGGGCTGCGGGTATAGGGCCCCGGAACCTGGAGGTTTTCCTCCTTGGGGGGCATGTCCAGGATGACGAACCGCGAATCGTGGGTCCGCTCATTCATGCGACGCTCACCGCCTTCTTTTCGTAGGGGCAGTACCCGAGTTTGAGGTGCTCTTCGAACTCGTGACGGAACTTTTTCAGGATGCTGATGGTCGGCATGGCTGCGGCGTCGCCGAGGGGGCAAAGCGTTTTGCCCAGGATATTGTAAGCAACATCCAGCGCGGTGTCGGGATCGTCGGGCAGCGCTCCGCCCCCATGGAAGCGGTCGAGCAAGTGCTTCAGCCATGAGGTTCCCTCGCGGCAGGGAATGCACCAGCCACAGGATTCGTGCGCATAGAACCGCATGATGCGGCCGGCAAATTTCACCATACAGGCGTCCTCATCCAGGACGATGACGCCGCCGGAACCCAGCATGGAACCGATTTTGGCCACCGAGTCATAATCCATATTGACGTCGATTTCATCCGCCGTGAGCACCGGGCACGACGAACCCCCCGGGACTACGGCTTTGAGTTTCTTGCCGCCCAGCACGCCCCCGCCGATTTCCTCAATCATCCGGCGCAACGGGAAGCCCATGGGCAGTTCGTAGATCCCGGGGCGGCCAATATGGCCACTCAAGCAAAAGAGGCGCGTTCCTCCATTCTTGGGCGAGCCCAATTTGGAGTACCAGTCCGCTCCGTTCATCAGGATGTGGGGAAGATTGGAAAGTGTTTCCACATTGTTGATGACCGTTGGGCCGCCGTACAGGCCCACCACCGCGGGGAACGGCGGTTTGATGCGGGGGTACCCGCGCAGCCCCTCCAATGAATTCAGCAGAGCGGTCTCTTCTCCGCACTCGTAGGCGCCTGCCCCTGTGTGGGTGCAAAGCTCGAAATCGAAGCCGGAGCCCTGAATATCTTTGCCCAAGTACCCGCCCGCGTGGGCTTCCGCCAGCGCCCGATCGATGATGTCAAGCAGGTAGCGATACTCGCCACGAACGTAAATGAATCCCTGATGGGACTGGATGGCGTAGCCGGCGATAATGATGCCTTCAATGAGCTGGTGGGGATCATATTCCATCAGCGGGCGATCTTTGCAGGTGCCGGGCTCGCTCTCATCGGCGTTGCACACAACGTACTTGGGCTTAGCCGATTGCTTGGGGACAAAACTCCATTTCATGCCCGTGTTAAAGCCCGCGCCGCCGCGTCCCCGCAGGCCCGAGTTTTTCACTTCGTTGATGACCTCTTCGGGCTTCATGGCCAGGGCTTTTTTTAAAGCCTGATATCCGTCATGCTGCACGTAGACGCCCAGGGAAGTGGAGTTGGGCAGGCCGAAACGCTTGCTGATGACCTTCACTTCCAGGGGGCTATTGCCCATCGGATTGTTGTAACCAGGCATAAGAGATCAGACCTGCTAGTGGGTAGTGGCTAGTTGCTGGCTACTATTCACTAGCCACTAACCACATCCTTCTTACATCTTCGATCGCGGTTCTTGCTTCTTCAGTCCTTCAATCAGTGCGTCGATCTTTTCAGGAGTCAGGTTTTCGTAAAAGTCGTAATTAACCTGCATGGCGGGCGCACCGCAGCACGCTCCCAGGCACTCCACTTCTTCCAGTGAAAACAGGCCGTCCGGCGTGGTTTCTTTATTTTTGATTGCCAACTTTTTGCAGCAGTGTTCGAAAATGTCGTCGGCCCCGCGCAACATGCAGGAAATGTTTGTGCAGACCTGAACGTTGTACTTACCCACGGGTCGGCGATGGAGCATAGAGTAGTAGGTTATGACCTCCACGACCTCAATGGGGCGCACGTCCACGCGCTGCGCCACCTCGGCAATGACCTCCTCGCTCACGTAGCCGACTTCATCCTGCGCGTAAAGCAGCAAAGGGACCATCGCCGAGCGCTTGAGGGGATAGCGCGCGATGAGTTGGTCGAATTTCTTCAGTAATGACTCTGAAAGCATATTACAAAGTGTAAAGTGTAAAGGTTTAAGGCTGAAAATCTTGTTTTCTTACCATTTACATTTCACCCTTTACCCTTTCTTACCGATCCACTTCTCCCAAAACGATATCAATCGTCCCGATGCACGCCACAACATCGGCGATCAAACGCCCTTCGATCATTTTCGGCAAAGCCTGCAAGTTCGCGAACGAGGGCGCGCGGACGTGGCAGCGGAAAGGCTTCGGCGAGCCGTCGCTGACCATATAGAAGCCCAGCTCGCCGCGTGGCGACTCAATAGCTTGATAGACCTCGCCGACCGGAGGATGGAATCCCTCTGTCACAATCTTGAAGTGATAAATCAACGCTTCGATGGAAGTCTTCATGCTCTCGCGTTCGGGCAGCACGATGTGGGGAGCGTCGGCTTTAACCGGCCCCTCCGGCAAGCCTGCCATCGCTTGATTCACAATCCGCAGCGACTGGCGCATTTCCTCGACGCGGGCCAGGTAACGGCCGTACACATCGCCTTCCGGGCGGCTGGAAACCTTGAAGTCGAACTTTTCGTAACTCGAATAAGGTTGCCTCTTACGGATGTCCCAATCGACGCCGGAGCCGCGCAGCGACGGTCCCGAAAGGCCGTAGGCGATGGCATCCTTCGCGGAAATGCACCCCACCCCCTTCGTCCGGGCCAGCCAAATGGGGTTCCGAGTGAGCAGCGCTTCGTACTCGTCGATGCGCGCGGGAAAGCTCTTGGCAAACTTTTCCACGCCCTTCAGCCAGCCCAACGGGGGTTCCAGCGCCAGTCCTCCGACGCGAAAATAGCTGGTCATCATCCGCTGGCCGGAGACGGCCTCAAAGATGTGCAGGATCTCCTCACGCTCACGGAAACAATAGAGGAAAACGGACATGGCGCCGAGGTCGATGGCGTGCGTTCCCAGCCACACCAAGTGGCTTTGGATGCGCGTCAGTTCGGTCAGCAGCACGCGAATCCACTGCGCCCGCGGCGGAATCTCCAAATCGAGCAGTTTTTCGATAGCCAGGCAGAATCCCAGATTGTTAGAGAGCGGCGCGAGATAATCCATGCGGTCGGTGAGGGTGATTCCCTGGGCGTAGGTTTTGCTCTCGAAGGATTTCTCAAAGCCCGTGTGCAAGTAGCCGATGTCGTAAATGGCGCGCACCACGGTTTCGCCTTCAAGCTCCAGCACCAGTCGCAGCACGCCGTGCGTGGAGGGATGCTGCGGGCCCATGCTCAGGATGACCCGTTCTTCCTCGCCCGCAATTCTCTCCAGCGTCACCGGCATCTAGCGGTAACCCTCCGTGGGATAATCCTTACGCAATGGGTAACCTTCCCATTCCTCCGGCAGCAGCAGGCGGCGAAGGAAGGGGTGGCCGTCAAATATTATTCCAAATAGGTCGAAGACCTCACGCTCAAACGCATTGGCCGAGGGCCAAACGGGAACGGCGGTGATGAAACGTGGGCTCTCCCCCTCCACCCGAACCTTCAGCCGCAGGCGCTGGGCGGTCTCAATTGAGAGCAGATGATACACCACCTCAAAGCGCGGTTCCTGGGGGTAAAGATCCAAGGCGGTGACATCCGCGAGAAACCTGTATTGAAGGTCGGGCTCATCCCGCAAAAATTCGCAGGAATGAAGAAAGGAGGCGGGGCGGATGTAGAGCGTCACCTCGTCGCGGAAAATGCGCGCTTCTTCCACCGCCTCCGGGTCAAACACCCGCAGCTTCTGAAGGGCAAGATTGGTTGCAAGATCGGCGGCCATAAAGTGATCGGGTGTTCGGGTAATCGGGTGAACAGTTCGGGCGATCAATCGATGGGATGAGCAAGAAACCCCGTACGCTCTTCGCTCACCCAATGACCGGATCTACCGATCACCCGATGCCTACCGGGTCCAGTCGAGAGCCCCTTTCTTCCATAGGTAAATATAACCCGCTAGCAAGATAGCGATGTACAGAGTCATTTCAATGAAACCGGACCACCTCAGGCTTTTAAAAACCACCGCCCAAGGGTAGAGGAACACGGCTTCGACTTCGAACAGAATGAAAATCATTCCCACTAAATAAAAGCTGACAGAAAAACTTCCGCGGGCATCGCCAACAGGGGGCATGCCGCACTCGTAGGGGTCGAGTTTTTCCTTGGAGGGCCGCTTCACCCCCACCCACCAAGAAAGGCCCAGCATGCCGCCCGCAAGTGCCACGACGGCTACAATATGGACCAGTAGTGGGATGTAAACGCCAGCCATTGCAGTCACTTAGGAGGACTTCGATCTATCTTGCCCGGACTGGAAACTATACGGGGCGCGTCCGAGTAGTGTCAAGTTTTTTCTTGCCTGAAGGGGAGGGAGTCAGTAACATCAGGCTTATCAGATCGGGGTATTTCCTTATCGCAGGAACATGCTAATGGTGATGGGGTTTAACACCGACATCAAACACAACGGAGTGGTTTATCACATTCAGACCGAACCCCGGAAGGATGCGGGCATTGATACCACGGTGTATACGCAGGGGGCCGTCATTCACAAGTTCAAGAGTTCTTACCAGGATATGTTGGATTCGCCCGACTTCAGCGATGAGAGATTGAAGCGCCGGCTGGAAGAGCAACATCGCCTCATCATTGCGCGCATCCGCGGCGGTGAGATCAAACCTGCCGCTCAACCGGCGGAATCCGCCTGACCAGGAGCCCTCCTTGATGAATATCTTTGTGAATGGAGAACCTCGCGAAGTTCCAGAAGACCTGACCCTGGCCGCACTGCTCGATTGGTTGAAACTGCCGGCGGATCGCGTGGCGGTAGAGCGCAATCGCGAGATCGCTTCGAGATCCACTTGGGGCGAGACGATCATCCAGCCGAGCGACCGTTTGGAAGTGGTACACTTTGTGGGGGGCGGGGCGGAGGAGACAGGAGTCAGAAGTTAGAAGTCAGAAGCTAGTAGTGAGAAGTTAGAAGTTGAAATTCAGGAGTTGGAAGCTGGAATAGGCCCGGATCGTCCACGAGCGTTGGTCATTCTGACTCCTGGCTTCTGGCTCCTAACCTCTAACTCCTGGCTGCTGTCTCCCGACTCCTCTCCCGATTCCTGATTGTGACTTGACATGAACCCTCATGTGCACATCCCTACGCCTTTCACCGTCGTTGATCTGCTGATCAAGTTAGCGGTCATGGCCTTGCTGGCGGGCTTTATTGCGCGCTTCGGGAAGTTCCGCCGCCTGCTGCTGATTGAGCAGCGCGGACCCCGCCAAAAGATTCAATTTGCGGCGTTTCTGGGCCTTCCGTTCATGATCGGTGTTTGCGCCCGCCTCTTTTCCCAATCCCAATACCCCACTACAGACTTGAGTTTGGAAGTGACGGTGCTGGCAGGATTGCTGGGCGGGACAATTGTGGGCTTGGCGGTGGCCTTGATTGTCAACCTTCCGATTCTGGTGATTGCTTCATGGGTTGCCGCATTGTCATTATTTCCGGCTTTGGCGCGGAGTGCCCCGGCCTGGCTGATACCGTATTACCGCCCCGAGCTTCTGGCTCCGCTCATGGCCACGCTTTATGCGGTTGCGGCCGGCACCGCCCGCTGGGTGTGTCCCGACAAAGAAGAGATTTGGAAATTCTCGCCCTTTATTGATTTGAGCCTGTACCGTTCCATCCGGCAAAAGTTCAAGCACCCGGCCTTTGACTGGCAGGTCCTCTTTACCCTCATCTGCATCGCCTTGGAAATGTTTCGCATGATGGTGGTGGGTCCCATTTCCAACGGCAGGCTGTTCTATCCCTACTCCGCAAATCATCTCACCCAGGTACTGATCGTGCTGGCCACGCTGATTGGCGTCGGCGTGCCGGTCCGGATCTGGAACACCACGCGCATTGAGCACAAGCTGGTGGAACAGGAAAAGGCGCTGCTCCAGGCGCGCATGGACGCGCTGATCAGCCAGATCAATCCCCACTTTCTCTTTAATACCCTGAACACGATTTCCTCATTGATTCGTTTTGATCCTGACACGGCGCGCACGGTGCTGCTGAAGCTCTCGAACATACTTCGCCGCCGGTTAAAAGCCCAGGTTCACTTCTCCCCTCTCCAGCAGGAGTTGGACTTTATCGATGATTATCTGGACATTGAGGTGGTGCGATTCGGGCGCGACAAGCTGCATATTCGTAAAGAGATCGATCCTGAGACTTGCGATATGGTCGTCCCCAGCATGATTCTGCAACCCCTGGTGGAGAACGCACTGCGGCACGGTATCGCCCCAAAGATCGAGGGCGGTACCATTACCCTTCGGGCCAAGCGTGGCAAGGGCCGCCTGACGGTGGAAGTTATCGATGATGGCGTGGGCATTTCCGAGCAGAGGCAACCGGGAGTTTCTGGCAGTGGGATTGGCATAAGCAACGTGCGGGAGCGGCTCAAGGTAGTTTACGGTCAGGACTTTCTGATGAAAATTGATAGCCGGCCGGGGAAGGGAACTGCCATCCGCATTGAGATCCCCGAATTGGTGACCACGCTTCCGGTGATGCCGGTGGAGGCCACGGCGGTGTCCTCGTGAATAGGCTCAGCTTTGGCATAAGACGAACCAGCGAACGTGGCTCGGGAGCGAGCAGCAAGGCCTCCCAAGTCCGTGGAGAGAAATTCGCGCTGCGGTTCATTTTTGAAACATATCCGCGGAGTTTCAAGGTGCGAAACGCGGCTGTATTCTGTAAAAAATAAAAACTAAGGAGCGAGGATTTCGTATGGCGAATGATGATCCCATGGGAAAGAAAAACCCGCCGGCTTCGATGAGCATGATTGAACCGCGGATCCGCAACATTTATCTCCAATTTTACAAAGAAGGCTACTTCACCCCTTCTGCGCTGGATTTGAAAACCAAGGAACTGATCGCCATCGGCTGTTCCCTGGTGGCGAAGTGTGAAGGCTGTTTAGAGGGACACCTCAAGAAGGCGCTGGAGTTGGGCATTACCAAGCACGAAATCAGCGATGCGATCGTGGTGGCCATCGGTATTGCCGCTGCCGGTATTATGGACTTCACTGACAAGGCGGCCATTAATCTCGACTTGCATCACTTTGAATAGAATGGTCAGGGGTTAGGGGCTGGGGGAAATTCGAGATTATGAATTCGGAATTATGAATGCTGGTCCCTGTTCATAATTCATAATTGCGAATTCATCGTTGCCCCGGACCCCTAACCTCTAATTCCTAACGCCTCGCCCCAACTCTTATGGACTCCCTGGTGATCGCCAACCTCTTTCTTCTGCTCTTCCTGGGTTTAGCCGACAACCAGATGATCGCCGCGCTCTTGCCGTCGTTGGTCAAATCGCTGGCCATCAGCGTTTCCACGGCGGGATTGCTGGTGGTGGTGTACTCGCTGGCGGCAGCGTTGGCGGCGTTTCTCTCCGGGACGCTCTCCGATCATTACGGCCGAAGACGGTTTCTGCTGGGTGGGGTGGCGTTCTTTGCCGTGGCCTCCTTCGCGGCGGCGCGGAGCCGCACCCTGAATGAGCTCATGCTGGCGCGCGCGCTGACGGGCCTGGCGGCCGGCACGCTGTCCACCTGTTCCATCACTTTCGCCGCCGATTGGTTCCCTTACAACGTGCGCGGGCGCGCCATCGGGTTGATTTCTTCTGCTTACTTTGCCGCGCCCATCCTGGGTGTCCCGATTGCCGCGCAGATCGCCGACCGCTTCGGCTGGCGGCGCGCGTTCCTCTTCTTCGCCGGTCTGGCCGTGGTGACCACGCTAGCCACGCTGCGTCTGCCCCGCGAGCGCTTGAACCCTCAGCCCTCCACGCAAATGCTGCGCGGCACTGTCCAGGCTTTCCGCTCCTTTCTGGCTCGGAGCGACACTGCCGCCGCGCTGGCGATTGCCTTCCTGGTGTCGGGCGGGCTGGTGGGTTTCCTCACCTACATTGGCCAGTGGTTGAACGGCGCCTTCGGCCTTCCCACCCGCACCATTGGGTGGGTTTTCATGTTGGGCGGCATCGTGGCCGTCGGCAGCGCTCCCCTGGGTGGGATTCTTTCCGACCGCTGGGGAAAGCGCGGCGTTTCTATCGCCGGCAATATCGTGCTGGCGGTGGCGGTGGCTTTCGTCCCATTCTTGCCGTGGGGATGGGGTTTGCTCGTGGTGTTCGCGCTGGCGAGCTTGGGTGCGGCATTCCGGCAGGGGCCCTTGACGGCTTTGATGACGGAGATGGTGCCCGCGGCGCAGCGCGGCTCATTCATCGCCCTGCGGAATGTTTCCTCGCAGATGGGAATCGGCGCCACGGCTTACCTGGGAGGAGTGCTGTTCCAAAGGTCCGGGTACGCCGCCGTGACCACGCTCTGCGCGGTGATGACTGCGCTGGTGGTGGTTCTGCTGGCGACTCTCATCGTTGAGCCCCGGGGGGCGGAAGACAGCGCGCCTGGGGGGAGCGCCTAGCGGCGATACTGTTCACTTGGTGGGTTGCAAGCGCTCAGTTCTCAATTTCGCCTGACCGGTCCCCTCACCCACCGCCTTGCGGTCCCCCCTCTCCCCCTGGGAGAGGGCGTTTAGGTATTGATTTTAGCCCTCGCCCCCTTGCGGGAGAGGGGGGACCGCAAGGCGGTGGGTGAGGGGGTCTCATGGGAACAGTGATGCGTCTAGCCGCTGAATGGTGCAGGGGAATCGCAAGAGAAAGTCCAACGGCAAAGACCAAAAGTTTTTCGCGCAATGGGTGATGGATTTTTAGCATGAGGTGGAGAGTATGCCGTCCCGGTCGCGAATTCTGAGAATCGTCCGCAATGTTTTTTTGATCTTGGCTGCGCTGGTGGCGGCATTTTTTTTCATCGTTGTACCCTGGTTTTTCACGGCGATGATCACGCACAACCAGTTTCATTATCCCGACCCCAACGACGGCAAGACCCCGAAATCCTTCCACCTCGATTTCCGCTGGGTTGAATTCACCTCGCCGGACGGAATTCCTCTCAAAGGCTGGTACATTCCCGCCGAGGGGGCTGCGCGTGGCACCCTGATTTATTGCCACGGGCTCAATCGCACCCGCATCGAGATGTTGCCCGACGCTGCTTTTGGGCACAGCCTGGGATACAACGGCTTGCTTTTCGATTTACGCCATCAAGGCATGAGCGGCGGCCCCATCACCACCTTAGGCTACCAGGAACGATTGGACGTACAAGCGGCGGTGCGGTGCGCGATTGAACAGGAGAAGGCGGCGCGGCCGGTGGTGGTGTGGGGTGTGTCGATGGGCGCCTCCGCCGCGCTGCTGGCGGCAGCCGATTCGCCGGATATATCGGCCGTCATTTCCGATAGCTCTTTCGACTCGATGATGGGCACCATGCGGCATCATTTAAAATTATTCCTGGGTCTTCCAGGCTTTCCCATTGCTGATGAAGTTGCTTATTGGACGGCATGGCGCGGCCACTTCCGGCCTGCCGATTTCGATCTGGTAAAAGCCACCGAGCGCATCGGCGATCGGCCCATCCTTTTTGTTGCCGTCGAAGGCGACCGCCGCATGCCGCCATCCATCGCCCAAACCCTTTACGCTCACGCCCGGAGTCCGCTGAAAAAAATTATCGTCCTGCCCGGACGCCGCCACGGCGAGGGCTTCAATCAAGCCACCGAGCCCTACGAAAAAGCCGTGACAGAGTTCCTGGCAAGCCTCTCCTCCGGGAAGTGAAGCTACAACTATAACCACTGAGGCGAAGACGCAGAGAAAGGACCTTTGGTTCTCCAATCCCCTCGCCTCTGCGCCGATATGAAATTCGTGTCGTGATGCAATAAGCTTGGTGCCTCGGCGACTTGGCTCATAAGGCCCGCTCCTTGAAGAGGTAAAAATGAACTGCAGAATCTGCTCTAACCCTTTAAGCCTCATTGACCGACTCGCAGGGAGACAGGAACACTCTGGATGTGCCCGGGAACAACAAGTTGCCGAGGCAAAGGCTGTGCAAGTGAGAGAACGCAAAGCGGAGGAAGAGTATCGGGAGACCCAACGACTCGTGGAGGAAAAGAAACTGAAAGACGAAGAGGCGCTTGACCGCCTCAGAAACGAGAGGATGGGAAAGGGAATATTTAAATCCTTAAACACCGACGCCCAAATGATCTTGGACCCAGGTGAGCAGTGTTGTGTCTTGGTTAAAGGATGCTGGTCGACCCTGTTCTACCCACGCGCCGCCGGTCGCATCCTTCCCGGCCAAGCCGTGCGCGTAGACGGATTAAAGAAGATAGATTTTGGGGTGCTTCACATCACTGACAAAAGAATCTGTATTGTCGGAAAAGGCGGCGCCAAGACAGTCGCCTGGAAGAAGATTTTACAGTGCGAGTCGCACTCCGACGTGCTTCACGGCAGGTTAGTGTGACCTAGGCGCTTTTCCGGGAAGCCTTTGTCGCGGGCTGGCGCAGACATCGTTCTGGGATGTCTACGATCTTCCGGGCATTTACGCCGGGGGGTGAGTCTGCCCCCTGACAGATTTTCTCTTGACAAAACGATGCAAGTGGTATAGCCTAGAAGTGCGATGAAAGTCCGGCGCCGCGCGATTCCCGCAAAAGTTCCCCACCCCAACGCTTGCACTGCGGAAATCACAAAAAATAAAAAAAGTACGACCGAAGCCAGAAGGTTATTGAAAACAATCGGAGAGCCGCTGTGGGCATCATGCCCAGAAGGCGAGCGCTGCAAACCTCACTTTCCCGTCCTCTCCCCAATCGCGCGCCCCCGAAATCAAGCAAAGTCGATGGTGGATGCGGAGCGCGGGAGCAGCCCAATTTCAAAATTGCCCCGCTTCTATACGAATGTCCATGATAATACAGGGAGTTAGCGACATTGAGCGTGTTTAACCCAAAAATCCAAGCAATTGAAAGTAAAGAAGTTAATTGCTTTGCACTGCGGGAAAGCTCAACAAAAAAAGGGGGCCCCAAAATGCAGGTGTATCCTTTGAATGTTATTGAAACTAAATAACATAAATAATTGACTTGGCGCAAATTCACCGCGATCCTCGAATGTTGATGAAAAATATACTACTTATCGCTCCGATCTGGGAATGTTATTGAAAGAAAAGGAGATGGGTGTTGGATTTCAGGCCGAGAAAAGCAGACGCAAGACAGGGTCGCATGTAACGGATTGCCCCACGAGCATCTCCAGGGTCAGGTCAAAGTCGCGGGCGGCGCACACAGCGGCTTCCGGCCAAACCGGCGAGGAGGAAATTCGAAGATGTCCGCGTGAGGCTGGGAAGTTTATGAAGAAAAAGGACTTCGACAAGAATTGGGGAATCTCAGTGGCCGGCAAGAAGTGTCAAGTCATTGCAAGTAAAAGAGTTGCAAGCTCACTCTCCAGCCTATCAATAGCAAAGAAAAAAGGATGGTAAAATGAAGGTATTACCTGAGAATATGCTGAAAATAAACAAGATACAAAACTCCACTTTGCCGAATTCGCCCCAACCCTGACAACTTAAAGAAAAATAAACTACTTATCACTCCGATCCTGAGAAGTTACTGAAAGCAAAGGAGAAACCCGGTTGGACGGGAAGTCGAGGAATGCGGTCGGAATACGCGGGCGGGAGGGTAGGACGAACGGCCCAAATATTCGGGGCACTGTCAAAGTCTAATGGGCTTCGAAGGGACCCCTCACCTGCCCTCCTCCGTCGGGCCCCCTCTCCCTTGGGGAGAGGGGGGACCGCAAGGCGGGGGTGAGGGGTTTCGTCGCGAGTGTTGCATTCGTGGCCATAGCGGTAGGCGACGCCCGCAACTTTGACGGAACCCTGCCCCAATATTACCTTGCCTTGAACATTGGGTCGCGAAGTGATAAATACAGTCCGCCCATCCGGCTCGTCTTGCCGACCGGCGGGTTTTCTTTCTCGAGGTGAAACACTTCGCCATGCATTCTCGACTCTCACTTTTTGCTTCCGTTCTCCTATTGCTGCTTGTGGGTCTTCCGGGCAGCATCTCAAAGTCCCAGACCCTCAATGCCGACCTAATCGCGCCGGCATGGAATGCGTCCTGGATCAGGCATCCTGACGGTCCCGCCCGCGAATTTGGCGTCTTCCATTTTCGCAAGACTTTCACGCTGGCGGCGGCGCCGAAGCGCTTTGTCATTCAGGTGAGTGGTGACAACCGCTACGAGCTTTTTGTGAATGGCCGGCGCGTGGCCACGGGGCCGGCCCGCGGCGATCTGAAGCACTGGCGTTACGCGACGCTGGATATTGCTCCGGACCTCCAGGCC